>Ga0265338_10008225_pt1 | contig 12703 bp, 11 predicted proteins | sample 42126metaG_FD_193579 | JGI IMG/M metagenome (GOLD analysis project Ga0265338, IMG submission 193579) | Rhizosphere microbial communities from Carex aquatilis grown in University of Washington, Seatle, WA, United States - 4-21-26 metaG | ecosystem: Host-associated > Plants > Roots > Rhizosphere... | reverse complement strand
CAAGCAAAGGCTGAAGAATTGAACAGAAGGAAACGAAGATAACAAAGCCAGGACTGGTGGACTGTAATCCCCCGGAAATAATGGCCACAGGCACGTATATCGCTTTCTAGTTCGACGTCGTGTCCGTCAAATCGGGGGAACGTCAGGTGGACTCCAAATTCTTTGTGTCCTTCGTTCCCTTCTGTGTACTCTTTTCGGCGCGCACGGAGTGGCGCGCCCTACCACCTCGAAGTTCGTTCCAGTTTTCCTAAGACTGGCCGGCGGCGGCCGTATTTTTCGCGCCATTTGCCGGGGCTGGTCCCAAAGCGGCGTGAAAACATCAGGTTAAACAGGCTCAAAGATTTGTAGCCGCTTTCCAGCGCCACATCCACGACTTTGGAATCACTGGTGGCGAGCAGTTCCCGGGCGCGGGCAAGCCTGATTTCGGCGCGCTTATCGCGAAACGATTTTCCAACCAGCTCCCGGAAAATCCGGCTCAGATGTCGCGACGTGCAGTTAGTCACCCGCGCGAGTTCGTTAAAGCTCATTTCCAACAGTTCCGCCGAGGGCGTTTCGTCGAGGAAAATCCGGAGCCGCTCCCGCGCGTCCGAGTCTGCCCGCACGCAGGGCGGTTGCTCTAGTTCCTGGTTGAAGAGCTCGACGAACAGTTGAAATAATTTTACGCGGAACAGCAGCCCCGTTTTGTTTCCGCTCGCGCAAAGCTCCTTCATTTGAACGGCGGCCGGATGTGGCGGCGGAAGAATTCTAAAATTGTTCCGCGACGCGGCGGTCTGGAAAAGTTTTTGTTCGCTGAGCGTCAGCAATCCGATCAACCGCGTCGGCATCACGGTGTATAGCTGCAACGACAACGGGCCTAAATTGCTCGCGCGAATCACGCCCGGCATTTCTCCGGTGATGAGCAGGAGCGCGCCGGTTCCAAGTTCCCGGTTCAGCTCCGGTTGCAAACAGTAACCGGCGCCCCCCGTCACATGAATCAGGGTCCAGGCCGCCCGCCGCGGCGTCCATTCAGTGCCCGGGCGCAAAGAAACTTCCCTCATGGTCAGATGAGGTTCGTATGCCGGTTTCGATTTGTTCATGTTTTCGCGACCGCGTTCCGAAAGCGTCCGGCGGAACGATCAAACGAGAGGCGATCCGGAACCGGAGGGCAGAATGGGGGACATTTGTTACGGGCAGGCGACGGTTGGGAAAACATCCGGAAAACTGTTCTCCGTTTTTAGGCCAAAAACAGCCTCGCTTGCAGATGGCTTTGCTGTTCAACGGACGGATTCAATCAAACCGCGGACAATTTTCGGCAGCGTTTTCAAAGGCAAAAAAACCAGCGCGGACACACGCCCGCGCTGGTGAACTAGGATCGACCAACACCGACAAATCAACCAGGAACCGCTGGTCGGGAGATGAAGCTCACCACGAGCCCGATACCGACCGCTTGATCCCGACTGATTTGGCGGCCTACACTATATGCCGGGCGAAACCAATAGACTTCATGCTTGAGGACATGCTCAGTCATCTTTGGGACCTCCAAGGCGCGCGACTAATTTTGCGCCGCTGAACAGGCGGGCGCTTGAGCACCCCAATCACCGCTAACTTAAGCGGAATCTTGTCAGACGCTCTCCACGTTTCGCCCAGGTTGCTCGCCGCGGAAACAGAAGGGTTGGCACTCATCCGCGATCCCCGCCTCCCAATTGTAACACGCCGGGCGGCGTCGCGAGCCATCGCGTGAGGATGCGCCGCTGAGGCTCGGCGGGAGTTTTCGCCTCACCAGAGCAGCCCACTTCCCAAAGATTTCAATCCCTGCGCCAGTGGTAAATCCCGGCAAGGGTATTCGTCACATCATCGTCACGGACGCGCCATGAAACCGTTGCAACCCTTTTGATACGATGCGGGGATGCAAAGTTAAGGGCCCGTTCAGAGCCCCCAACGCGTGCGCGCGACCGGGAGCGCGGGCAAAATCGCGATACTTTGCGTTCCGTTAGCAACTTGATTTTACCGTGGAAATGAAAGCCGGGCAGCTCACTCGCCGCCCGCAATGAACTTAACCGATTAATAATAATTATGACTGGCTTGATCCTTCATCCTTTGTTCGCCGAAAACGCCGCCACCTACGCCATAAAAAACGCGACGACCGAGGGCAAGATTACCGTGATCGTGCTGCTGCTGCTTTCGCTGTTCAGTTGGACCGTCATTCTCACCAAATTTCGGCAGATCGCCATCGCCCGCAAGGCGACCAAGAAATTCATGGCGGCTTATGCTTCGACGCGCGACCCGATGGATATTCAACGCAAAGGTGAGGATTTCGAAGGCGCGCCGGCGTTTCAACTCTATACCCGCGGCGCGGATGAGTTGGCTTACCAATTGAAGAACAATCCCGTGACGATGAAAGCGGTTGAATATACGCCGACCGCCGACCACACCAACACGGATATCCTTTCGAAAACGACCCAGGTGAAGATCACACCGGCGTCGTTTGAAGCCTTGAAAGTCGTCCTCGAAGAGGCGGCGGCGGAACAAGCGATGACTTTGGAAAAGGGAATGATCATCCTCTCGACCGCGGTGGCCGGGGGGCCATTCATCGGATTGCTCGGAACGGTGTGGGGCGTCATGTCGACGTTTGCGGGCATTGCAGAAAGCCACTCCGCCAGCTTGACCACCATGGCGCCCGGTGTCGCCGCGGCCTTGGTCGCGACCGTAACCGGGTTGCTCGTCGCGATCCCCGCCATGTTCGCCTATAACCTCATGGTCACGACGATTCGCTTCATTACGCAGGAACTGGACGGGTTCGCCAGCCGCTTCGCCAACCAGATCGAGCACGTTTACGTGGCGCATCGGCCGCTGTCAGAGGAAATTCGGGAAGCGAACGAAGTGCTGGCGGGACGGATTGTGGGCGCGATGAAAGGCAGTAGAGAAGCCGTGGAGAGCGCGCCCGCCGGTTCGGTCGGTATCGACGCAACGCTTGTTCAAGCATGAAAAAGTGCTCGAAGTCAGCGCATCATTCGCTCACGGAACTGAACATCACGCCGCTGCTGGATCTGGCGTTCGTGCTCCTCGTGATCTTCATCATCACGACCGTTCCGCCCGTGAACGATTTGGATTTGAAGTTGCCGGATGCGGCCAAACGCCTGAAGGATCCGCCCCACAGCGCCAATTACATTTCCATCCAGGCCAATGGCGATTTGTTTCTCAACAAAAGGAAAGTGACCGATGCGCAAGAGATGCTGACCACGCTCGTCGGGTTGCGGATGGAAGACCCGGATTTGAATATCATCGTGCGCGGCGACGGCAAAACCAAATACCGCCAGATCCGCGCGGTGCTCGACGTCTGCCAGCAAGCCAACGTGCCCAAAGTGGACCTGGCGACTGAACCTTTCAAGTAGCATGGTGCCGCAGACTCAGCCGCGCAAAAAGCGTAATTCGTCCCGGACGAATTTGCTGATCTCGCTCGCCTTCCACTCCTTGATCGTGGTGGTGGGATTTTATCTCGCCGCGCGCGGCGGAGTGTTTGGCAACCAGTTGAAAAAAATCGCCATCGACATGGTGAAGGAGAAGCCGCCGGAGAAACCCAAGGAACCGGAAAAACCAAAGGTGGAACCGCCCAAGCCCGAACCGCCAAAAGAAGTGGCAAAAATGGACACGCCCAAAGTGGTGGAGGTTCCCAAATTGGTCCCGCCGCCCTCGGACGTCCCACCCGCGGTGGCCCCGCCGGCTCCCGAACTGCGGGCCTTTGAGTTTGATGGCGGAAGGGCCGTCACGACCGCCGGCAATCCCGTTGACGTTTACAAGGGTCTGCTGCAATCCACCTTCACGGCGAAGTGGAAAAAACCCGACGATTCCGAGGACGAAAAATACGTCGCGGAAGTGCAGGTCTCGATCAGTCGCGACGGCCGCATCAGCGATCCCCAATGGATGAAAAAATCGGGGGACAAGCGCTGGGACGATTCCGTGAAACAGGCGCTAGCGGCCGTCAAAGGCATGGATAATCCGCCGCCGACAAATTTTCCGCCGCACGTCATCATTCGCTTTGACGTGCAGGAAACGGCTGAACCCATTTTCCAATGATACTGTGAAAAAGATCTCGCAATCCCATCACAGCACGATGAACGAACTCAACATCACGCCGTTGTTGGATTTGGTGTTCGTGCTGCTGGTGATTTTCATCATCACCACGCCGCAAATGATGAACAATTTGGAGATGACCCTCCCCTCCGGCAAACCGCCGCCGCCGCCGACCAACGAGCCCAAACCCAAAATCAACCGCATCGTGGTGGACGCGGCCGGAAAGACATTCTTAAATGATCAGATGGTCAGCGTGCCCGAACTCAAAACCGATTTGCAGCAACTCAAGGTACAGGACCAGGACCTCAAGGTGGTGGTGAAAGGGTCCGATGACGTGGAATATCAAAGCATGATCAACGTGCTGGATGTTCTCCAACAGCTGGACATCACCAAAATCGGGTTGGCCACCACCGAGTAGTGACGCCAAGATTTCAGACTCACCGCGTGGTCGGGGCGGGCAGTGTCAGGAGTCACTCCGATAACGCCGATGCCAAATCCGGCGATTCCTTTTCGACAGCGAATTTCCTATAATCAGATATGCCGCCGCCCAGGTTTTTGAAATTCCCGCCGCGATTCTCCTGGGGAACGGCCACGTCCACGACCCAGATCGAAGGGCATATTCAAAACGAATGGACTGATTTTGTCGCGCGCGACGGCCGAACCTGCCACCCCGCCTGTGATAGTTACCACCGCTACGCCGAGGACATTCAGTGGATGAATCGGCTCGGGGTGAACGCCTACCGCATGGGCATCGAATGGTCGCGATTGCAACCGGCTGCCTATGCCTCGCTCGACCAAAAAGAACTGGCGCGTTACTGCGACCAACTGGACCGGTTGAACGAGGCGGGAATTGTTCCCATGGTGGTCTTGCATCATTTTTCCAATCCTCCTTGGCTCAACGCGATTGGCGGCTGGACCAACGCGGAGGCCATTCCGGCCTTTGTGGACTACGCCACAAAACTGGCGCAGGCGCTGCGCGAGCGGGTCCGAATCTGGAATACATTTAATGAGCCGGACACTTACGCCTGCTGCGGTTATCTCATTGCCGAATTTCCGCCGCAGCAAAAAGGTCAGCTCGTGGCGTATCGAAAAATCATCCGCCAGATGGCTGACGCCCACCAGCAGGTTTGCCGCGTGATCCGCGGCATCGGCAGCGCGCTCGGACCTGTGGAAGTGGGATTTTCCAAGAACTGGACTTTCTTTCAGCCTTATCAAAAGCAATTCCCGTGGGATGTCTTCATCGCGACGTTCCTGCATTCCCAGATGAACAGTTACGTGCTGGAAAGCTTTTTGGGCGAGGGGCGGCACGCCAGTTCCAGTTTTCTGGGCGTGAATTATTATGGGCGGATTCGTTTTAAAAACTTTCAGCCGCTCGTGCCCACGTTTGGATTTTCCTGCGACGACCTCGCCAAAATGGGCGTGGCCTGCGATGATATGCTGGAACGATATCCCCCGGGCCTGAAGGTCGCGCTCGACACGATGTATCAAAAATATCGGCTGCCGATTTACGTCACGGAACACGGCTCCGCTTCCAGCGATGAACACTTTCGCGAACGCGACTTGAAGGAGAACCTGGCGTCGTTGCACAGCGCCATTGAACACGGGGTGGACGTGCGCGGATTTTATTATTGGTCGTTGCTGGATAATTTTGAATGGCAGTTCGGCTATTCGAAAAAGTTCGGATTGATTGGGGTGGACTTCGACGATGAAAAACTTCCGCGTCGAATGAAAATGCTCGGCGAGATTTATCGCGGCATCTGCCAGGAGAACGGGTTTCTGCCCGGCAAGAGCGCGCAAAACGGCCACGCGTGATTCACAGACTTGGCCTCGCTACAAGAACGCCCACTAAACCCCGGGACACCCCGGGTTTTTTGCTCCACGAGACATGATTTAGAGCGACAGTCGCGAGGTCCCGCCGATAAGCCCGTGTAGGATGTTCGTCAGGATGTCGGAGGAGCTTACACTTGCTTCGATCTATCCGCCCTGCAATCGTCACTAAAAACGCATTCTTAAATAACGCAACATGTTTATGGAAAACATGTTAAACAGTACTCCGGAAAACTGCGTAGGAGGGTTGGCATCCTATTGGCTTATAGGGTGGTATGATGAAAAAAGTATATTCTAACATTTTACGGAAGATTGGCTCAGGGAAATCCCTGGGGGCGCTGGTTTTCGCGGCGGCAGTTTACCAGGCTTCAGCTACCCCGGTGACGGTTCAGGATCTGGGTATGGGGCAGAACGAGGTCGTGAACATGACCAGTTCCACTTTGGGAACTCATTCAGTTTACGCCGGGATTATTCATTTGTCCGTGAACGGCATCGCGACCGACGGATTTTGCATCGACCCCTTTCATTGGAGTGTGACGGGTCCGCAGCAGTATAACAGCGAGCCGCTCGCCAATGCTCCGAAGTCGCCGGTCAATGGCATGGGCGCGGCCAGCGCACTCGAGATCGAGCAGTTGTGGGGGCACTTCTATTCCCACACGATGACCGCGCAAGATGCCGCGGGACTGCAAATCGCGATTTGGGAAATTGTGGGCGGCGTGAATTTCCACCTCAACTCGCCGTCCGATTACGGCGCCAGCTCGATGTTGCAGTGGGTGACCAGCAATCCTAACGCCACAGCGGCCAGTTTGCTGGCGGTGACCGGTCCCGGCCAGGATTACGTGATCCCGGTCTCGGAACCTCACACTCGCGTTCCGGACGGCGGCCAGACGGCGATGCTTCTGGGCTCAGCCCTCGCGGCGCTGGGTCTGATGCGGTCCAAGTTTTTGGGCGCGCGTTCCAGCCGCTAAGCGGATCTCTTCAGTTTGATTTAGGTTCGCCCTCACCCTCTCCCTCCCGGGAGAGGGTGAATTTTTTTGGATTCAAGGAATTTAGTCAGCAACCTTCGGCAAAGCCGTAGGCTGGTTCAAACATCGCGAGTCATTGGGCAGGGGTGAGGAGGCATTCAGGGTACCGGGGAAATTCATTGGATGTTGGATGTCGGGTGTTGGGTGTTCCCAGGTTCATGGGGAGGCGCACCGAACTGCAGCCGGGGGCATGGGCTCCCCAAATATTCAACTGCATGGTTCCGGCCTTCGCCGTCTCTATGCAGATGCTGAAATCGCCGAAATGAAAAATCTCGTTATTCGGATTGCACCGACGTAGTTCTCGCGCGCGTTGGATTAAGTCACCGATCAGTGAATTTCTAGGAACGCGACAAAGTTTCCCCCTCTCCCCGGGGGAGCGGGCCGGGGTGAGGGCGAGCGTAGATCCAATTGCGTAGAGACGGCTTAGTCTACCGTCTGTGCAATCGAGCGACGCTATTGTCATCTCGGACGTTTGCTTATGACACGAGAAGAACGAAAGGGCGGTTCAGTTTCCGCGGCGAACCAGCCGGTTTTGCCGGGCGCTTTCGGGAGCCGGTTCAGGCGCGGAAACGAAATGATTCGGCGGTAAAGTGGATCCGTTGCGAGCCGCCAGCTTTCCCTCCCGCAGAGTAACATCCTCAACCTCGTATAAATTACCGCCCTCATGGCGGTAAAACTTTTCCATCTCATCCAGCTGAAACGGCCGCGATCCCCGCCGCCCGAAAACCACGGTCTGATTGCCGGTTTCGTCCACGACGCGATCGCGATCGAGCCCTCTTGAAACGGCCACGGCCGGACCGCTCGTAGGATAGGTCGCAATCAATTTCGGATTCGGTACCGGGCTGAATCCCATGTGGCCGGGGACGTTTTCCGGCGAAATCAATTGCAACACGCGCAAGCCGTTCCGGCCATCCGCAACCAGCGCAAACTCGGAGGCGTTAATGGAGCCGATTTGCACGGCGCGGACATCGTTAAGCGCGCCCTCAGCCGTATAGAGCCTCTCAAGTTTCGGCTTTTCGGGATTCGTAATGTCAATGAAGGCAAGCCCGTCTTCGCCATCGGCCACGTAAGCGTAGGTGCGCGCGAGGTAAAAGCGTTGCGCATGTTTGAGCGGCACCGTCGCGCCCGGAACCAATTTCGGCCTGGCCGGGTCGGTGATATCCACGACTTTAAAACCGTCGTCATCCGACACGAAGGCGTAGCGGAATTGCACGCCGACCGCGCGCGGATTCTTAAATTCACCGCCGCTCAATGCAGCGACCATTGTCGGAGCTTTCAATTCCGTGTTGCTCAAGCCCAACACGAAAAGGCCGTTTTTGCCCACAACATACAGGTTCGTTCCGGCCATGAACGAATGCATCGCGCCGGTGAGCTTGCCTTCGGGGTTGTAGCGAATGACTTTTTCCTTATCCAGGAAGTTATTGTCCGGGTTGCCATCGACCAACGTTCCCACGCTGCACATCACGAGGCCCTCTTCGCGGTCCGTGATAAATACCCAGGCATAGACGAGGCTGATGGGCTGCTCCTCGTTGCCCGTGTAAATGTCGTTGGTAGTGGCGCGGGCATCCTGCCCCTGCGTTGCTTGGTTGCTTCGCGCGGGCGAAACACCCGCGCCCTTGATTTCCGCCTTCGAAAGTTCCGGGTAATGTTGCCGTAACGGATCGACGCCCAGCGTGCTCGGCAAAGTGACGGAGGTCGCGTATTTCGTTTTAAGATAAGTCCGCTGGCCGAGCGGCGAAACCGGCGAACTCACAATGCGCTCGGAAAATCCTTTTTGATCCACATTGGCGACGTCGAACACCTCGAAACCGTCCTCGCCGTTGGCCGTGTAGAGATATTCGCCCCGCAGCGTCAAATCGAGAATTTCCTTCCCATGATGATGATAGGCCTCCTTCAGTTCGCCGTGGTTCGCCTCGGCGTGCTGCACATAGTTGGAAGGATACGCAATTTTTTGCAAGTGACTGCCGAGCGCGGCCTGGGGCTCCTCGCGTTCGGTCCAGGCCACCGCATCAAAACCCGCCTTGCCTTCCCCGACGTAGGCGTAACGGCCAAAGAAATTCACCGTCCCGGTGCCGAAGCCGAGCAGTTGCGCCATCCAGGCATTGTTGTCGTTCTCCTTCGAGAGGTGGCAATCGGTGCAGGTCTTGGTGGTGCCGGCGCCGCTCGTGGTGTGCGGGGAATGCGGATTGAACGCCTGGCCGCTGTAACCTTCCGCGCTCACGGTTTGCTGCTGCGAATAAACCCATTCGCGATTGGCGTTTTGCGAACTGACGAGCACCGCGGACGAAGAGCGCAGCACAGCGAGCCGGTGATCCTTGTAAGTCGCGTCGATGCCGAGTTGGAAAACATCATCGCGAACGACCTGCGGATTGTAAGTGGTGAAATTGCGCGTGGTGGCGCCTTCGAACTTGTCTAGCGGCATGCGCTGGTTGGCGCGCATGGGCAGGTGACATCCAAAACAGCTCGTGGCCCACGAGCTGTGACAGACCTGGCAGGAAACGTTTGAATTATCGTGCGCGAGGTCGCGGGGGCACGTCTTCTCCTCCGGCACATCGCCCCATATTTTCCCGTCGCGCCGCATCGTTTTGGCGTAGGCCGACTTTGCGTTGTAATGCGATGATTGCGGATCAATGGTATCGATCGTCTGCGGCACCTCCCAGCGCACGTCCGGGCTCATCATGGAACGTTGAAAAAGTTTTTTGCCTTCCCAAACGAAACGCGGCCCCGAAGCGGTGGAACTCTGGTTCAAATCGATCTGCCCGCCATTGCCGGTGGTCACCAGCGTCGGGCGTTTCAGAATCGTGCCGTGGCAATCGATGCATTCGATGGTGGTCGCGGCGCGGGGTTCGCCATAAAGATTGCCATTCCCGTGCGCGTCCGCTTCGAAATGGCAATCCACGCATTGCATGCCGTGCGCGAGGTGCGCGTCTTTCAGGTGCACGGCTTTCGCCCATTTGTCCGGGTCGTCGTGGGAAATGATGTTGTCGTCGAGATCGCGGAGATTACCGGCGCGATCGTGCTTGAACACCGCGCGGAAAACCCAGCCGTGGCCGTGGTAATCCGCAAATTGCGTGTTCTTCAATTGCGGATTCAGCTCGGCGGTTTTTTCCAGGAAATCCAAATCGCCCCACAACCCGCGCGCGGCGGCGGCTTCGGGATTGTTGCGGATCGATTTAACAAATTCTTCATCGGTGGGGTCATGCTGCCGGGTCATTTGCGCGAGCGTGCGGCTGCCGCGAAAATGGGGATCATTCGCGATGGGGTTGGCCGGGTTCGGATACATGAACTCGCCGTCGCTCTCCTGATCCCACCAGGTGTAGCCGAGGAAAGGGTTCACGAACAAATTTCCCTGGTGCATATGGCAATTCATGCATTGGCTCGTGGGAATCGCCCGCGTCAATTCATGGTGAATCGGGTGCCCGCGCTCGTCATGGCGCAGGCCGGATTGATCGCCGCTGAAGCTGAGACCCTGGTTCCCGTATTTCGAATACCAGCCCGACTGCGAGGGCGAGCGGTCGTTCGCGTAAATCACGTGACAGGCCGAACACCCGCTGCTGCGGTAATCGCCGGGATGATTGTTCGAGCCCATGAATCCCAGCAACGGATCGTTCAGCCGCGTTTTCTGAAGGTTGAGGAAGACGGGATCGATGCGATTCAAGGTGCCGAGACCGCGTTCGGATAATCGCCGGGCGGGGTGGCCGGGTTCTTCCTCCGGATTTGGCACGCCCAGTTGCAATTGTTTTTCGCCGCCCTTTTCGAAAATGCGGAGGATATTGCTCGGCTGCCCGATGGGAAACTGCGGCAGGGGTTCAATGAATGGCAGAATGCCGTGCAGCCGCGTTTCCTCCGGCGTCGGTGTGTGCGGATTGATTAGCTTGAGCGGTTCGCCGTTCGGGCCATAAGCCTGGCCGAAGCGATAATTCTTCAGCGGGAACGCGCCATTATTATAAAGCGCCGCGCCCCATAGCATCGCGCCGTGATTCATCATGCTCAACCAGACGTGATCGACGGCCTCTTGATGGCACACGCCGCAGGTTTTTTGGGCGACGCGCAAATCGCCCGGATTCACGAAGCGGATGAACTCCGGAGATTCGTGGTTTAGCAGCACATCGGCATCGGCGGGATTGGCGGAAGTGGGCCAGAATTCCGGGTGCAACGGTTGAATGTGCGCCTTGAATTGCGTGAGGCCCGGCGTGGGATTGCCGCCATGACAGTCAGTGCAACCCAGCACGACATTTTGACTGGCGTGCATGGAAGGATTTTCGAGCCCCTTATGGCATTCCACGCAACCCTGGCTCTTATGCGCCGCCTCCTCGCGCGTTTGATCAATCCAATTGGGCGCGGGCAAGGTTTGCTGAGTCGCCGCCGGCAAATCGCGGTTAACGGAAATGGGCGGGCCGAAACCGGAGTCGGAAGCGGCAACTGAACTCAGAATGGTCGCGGCAAATAGAACGAAGAGAAACAAGGAGACCGACAGAAAAGGCGTGACGCGCACAATCGGACGAGCCCGGCAGGGCGAAAGAAAATAGCCCAGCGATTCATCGCTGGGATGAACGTCATCGCGCCGTCGAGTCCCGCAGGGACGGCAGAAATTAGTCCCACAAGTTTGCTTCATCATACGGCAAACCATGTTTATCCAGAATCAAACGGAATTCCTCTTGAAACGTTTTCTTCCGGTGATGTTCGGCTTGTGTGGCAATATAGGTTTTTGTATCGCCCACGCCTGACATTCCAATCGTGAAAGCTCCGTATCCTTCCTGCCATTTGAACAAACGAAGTTGCTCAAATTCTTCATGCAGCCATTTTGAAGAATTGCCTTTCAGTAATTGGATTGCTTTGGAGATTGTGAGCGTCGCCGGCAACGAAAGCAAGATATGGACGTGATCGGCCACACCACCGATGGCTAGCGCAGGGGTTTTGTTCGCGCGCGCGATGCCGCCGAGATACGGCCAAAGGCGGCCTTGAATGTCCGGCGTCAAGACCGGTTGGCGGCCTTTTGTGCTCCAGACGCAATGATACAAGCTGCTTGTGAACGCGTGCATCAGGTGATTTCTTCTGCCGTCCCTGCGGGACTCGCAGACCTTCTGGCGTTGAACCCACCGCTCAAGCGGCGGGCTATTTTCTTTCGCCCTACCGGGCTGGAAGTGTGGCGACCGCCGTCGTTCGAGTTGAAGTTCAAACTCATGGTGTCCTTCAATAAGTAAATGTCACGGACACCACCGCGCTGTAAAGGAAATCATCGACACCCCCGCGGCCACGCGAGCCGTAACCGGATACGGGGTCGGTGCTGGATTTGTAAATATCCCGGTAACCCCGGCCCGGAATCAACGTGCCGAAGCCGGTTGAGATGATGATATTGTCCGTCAGCAACGGGCGATATTGAAACCCAAGGCTCAAGTCGTAACCCAGTTCATTATCCACCTTATCGGTGAGCAACGCGGTTTTGAGCGCGTCGGTTTCCATGAAACGGACGTAATTCGCATTGATAAAACTCCGCAACTTCGGCGTGAGATCCATTTCCGTGCCGACGCCAAGCAGCAGCACGCCCGGGTTCACAAAATTCGCCTGCCCTTCGGTTTTGCTCGAGCGCAAATCCGGAATCAAGCTGTCCCGTTGTTTCAAACCAACCGAGGTGCCCGCCAGGTTGAATCCCTGGTGGACATACCAACTGAACGGTCCGCCGGTGAAATTCGGATTGTCCACGATGGAATCAAAACCGTGCGCCGTGCCGTCGGTGGCTTTGTCGTCGCCGGACCCGTAAAACAGCGACGCCTTGTAACGAATCCAATCGCGATCGTAAG
>Ga0265338_10008224_pt1 | contig 12704 bp, 13 predicted proteins | sample 42126metaG_FD_193579 | JGI IMG/M metagenome (GOLD analysis project Ga0265338, IMG submission 193579) | Rhizosphere microbial communities from Carex aquatilis grown in University of Washington, Seatle, WA, United States - 4-21-26 metaG | ecosystem: Host-associated > Plants > Roots > Rhizosphere... | reverse complement strand
ATCGCGTGCAGCCATGCGGCGCGCGCGCTCCATGAGGCGCGAGTCCACCCAGAAGGTAAGATCCTCATCGCCCGCGCGGCGCGCTGGATAGTCCTCGAGGGCCTGATGGGCGTGCTGCTGGAGAAACCAGCCCAGCGCCTCATCATGGACCTGGTCCTTGGTTGCCCACCGCGGATCGAGCGCCGGCGCGGCTGCACCGGCCAATAGCAATCCGCGTATCCAGACCTCGGTATCTATCGCGTGGCGCACCGTCGGCGATAGGGTCTGGTGTTGCAGCGTACGCAGTCCGCGTGCCCGTGCGCCGCCCGATCTGCCGGTTTTCTTCCCCGCCATCGTCGCTCCCGCGTGGTACCCGCGATTTGTTAGCAGTATCTTAAAACAGTGAGCTTTTACATTGCAGCGACCGGGATTTTCCGTCCGCGACAACGGCCGGCGCCAGCCATGCCGAGGCTTGGCCGCCGGCGAACGCGGCGTCACCGGAAATGGATTTTCGCGCAGCAGCGACGAAAATTTTACCTTTGTAATAAATATGTTACGAATGTTTTATAAATTAACTTGGCAGGATCGGATTGTGTCCACGCCGCAGCTTTCGGCCGGATTACGCACGATCTCGCTCGCAACGTCGTGAAGTCGCTGCGGATTCTCCATTTGTGTTTCGCACGCATCGCGCTATATTAAGGGCGTACACCATTGATGAAACAGGATTTTCGTCTGCCAATAATTTCCTCGATAAACGGCTTCCATAAATAACCAGATTGGCGCAATGAGTCTCGGGACTGAAACAGGCCGATGCGCACAATCGATACGTCTCGCCGGGAGCGATACATGAGAGATCTGAGCACACGACTCGAAGCGGCAGCCTTGTCGATGACAGGGCCCGGAACAATCAAGGATCGGCTGCTGGAAGCCTACTGCTCGCATCTGGAGGACGTTGTGGAATCGGATCTGCCGGGTGCGATCGGCGCTGAGTTCGCCGAGATGTCGCAGGCACTGCACCGAGCGCAGGCGCTGCCGGGAGACGATGTGGTGAAGGCTTCGGTGCGCAAACTATCCAACGAGCAAGCCCGCCACTACGCTGAACTGGTGGTGCGCCTTTACGGCATGTTCGCCGGCATCAAGCAGCAGCAGACTCTCAACGGCCGCGGCGGTCGAACCGCTGCCCCACTGCTGAAGTTTCTCTCGATCGAGGCGAGCGCAAACCCCTAGGAGCGCGGCTAGTCGAGTTTGAACTCGATGGTGTCCCAGCGCGTCGTCTCTTCATGGCGCGCCTGGCGCTTGACCGCATCCACCAGTCCCCGCTCATCCCAGGCCACGGTTTCATCGAGCAAGCCCTCCAGCGTCTTCAGCTTGGGTTGCTCGCGGCCGAACAATGGCAGGAAGACCACCGGCTTATCGCTGGCCTTGGCGTAGTGGAGCTGGAATATCAGCAGGTCCTGCTGCTCGGAATACAGGCTCGATAAAGCGATGATGACCTCGGCGTTGGCAATCTGCCTGCGCAGTTCCTCGCGTACGGCATCCTGGGAGCCGCCTTTGCCCTGGTCAAAGCCCAGATTACCGCAGTTGCGATAGTAAAAATTGCGTGCGCTTTCGAGGTATTCGAAGACGCGAACATAGTCGTCGCTCTCCTCGAACGCATGGGTCACAAAGACGCGGATGGGATCGCGTTGAGACATACTTGCAGTGTACTGTGACCGCCTTCCGTAAGGATAGAGAGCGCTGCCAGGATCGTGAGACTGCTCGTCTACAACATACGCTATGCCACCGGGACCGGACCGGCGTTTCACCTGCCAGTGCCGGGTGCCGGCTACCTGCGCAGCAGCCGCCGCGTGCTCGAGCAGATCACCAGCTTCATCCGTTCCGAGGACCCCGACCTCGTGGGCCTCATCGAGGTCGACACCGGCTCGGTGCGTACCGGCATGGTCAACCAGGCAACCTACATTGCCAATGCCCTGGGGCATTATACCGCCCACCAGTGCAAGTACGGCACCAGCTCCATTAACCACCTGGTGCCCATCGTGCGCAAGCAGGCCAACGCGCTGCTTGCCGCACCGCGCGTCACGGGCGAGCGATTCCATTATTTCGATACCGGCATCAAGCGCCTGATCATCGAACTCGAACTCGAAGAGGTCTGCGTCTTCCTCGTGCACCTGTCGCTCAAATTCCGCCACCGCCAATACCAGTTGCGCACCCTGCACGATCTGGTGATGCGTTCCACCAAGCCGGTCATCATCGCCGGGGACTTCAATACCTTCTGGGGCACGCACGAGATCTACCTGTTCATGCGCGCCTCGGGGCTGCGCAGTGCAAACACCGAGGGGCTGTATTCCTTTCCCTCGCGCCGGCCGCGTGTGGAACTGGATTTCGTGCTGGTCAGCGCCGGCATCGAAGTCAGCGGCTTTCGCATTCCCGAGGTGCGATTCTCCGATCATCGGCCGCTGGTTTGCGATTTCCACGTCACTTCACGTCCCACGGAATCAACCTCATGAGCGCGACTCAGTCTGCCGCCGAAACCGCGTGGAACCTGGAGGTCGATGCCGATCAGATCGGCTGGCTGAGCCTGGATCGACCCGGCAGCTCGGCAAATACCCTCTCCCGAGCCGTGTTGCTCGAACTGGCGCAACAGGTGGGAGCTCTGGCGCAGCGGCAACTGCGCGGCCTGGTGATCCGTTCGGCCAAGGCTTCCGGCTTCATCGCCGGCGCGGATATCCGGGAATTCCCCCAATTCGATTCCGATGAAGGGGCGATGCAGCATATTCGCCAGGGGCAGGATGTCTTTTCGGCGATCGAATCCCTGCCTTTCCCTACCGTCGCAGCAATCCATGGGTTTGCACTGGGAGGAGGCCTGGAACTGGCGCTCGCCTGCCGCTATCGCGTCGCCGTCGGCGACTCGAAGCTCAACCTCGGCTTGCCCGAAGTGCAGCTCGGCGTTCACCCCGGCTTCGGCGGCTCGGTGCGCAGCGTGCGTTTGCTGGGGGTGCGCGCCGCCATGGGCCTCATGCTCACCGGGCGCAGCGTACGGGCCGATCGGGCTCTCAAAATAGGACTGGTCGATCGGCTGGTCGAGAGCAGCAGCGAGCTGGCCGATGCCGCGCGCCACATCCTCATGGCGGCGCCCCCGCCCCACAGGCCGGCGCTTCGAGAGCGTGCCTTGAGCTGGCCGGGCGTGCGGCCATTGCTGCGCCCGGCGCTGGTGCGCCAAGTGGCCGCGCACGCCCGGCGCGAGCACTATCCGGCCCCCTACGCCATGATCGATCTGTGGGCACGCCACGGCGCCCATGGTGAGGCCGCCTTCACGGCCGAGGCGCAATCCTTCGCGGCGCTGATCCGCAGCAGCACCGCGCGCAACCTGATCCGTGTCTTCCTGCTGCAGGATCGCCTCAAGGGCCTGGCGGGCAAGGGGCACGCGGCCTTCGAGCACGCACACGTCATCGGCGCCGGGGTCATGGGTGGCGATATCGCGGCCTGGTGCGCGCTGCGCGGACTGACCGTCACGCTGCAGGACCGCGAACTCAAGTACATCGAGCCCGCGCTCACGCGCGCGCGCGCGTTGTTCGAGAAGCGTTTGCCGACGCCGGCCGAGCGCATGCAGGCCGCCGAGCGGCTCAGCGCTGATGTTGCCGGCAGCGGGGTCGCCAGGGCAGACGTCGTCATAGAAGCCATCTTCGAGGATCTGGAAGCCAAGCGCGCGCTGTACGCGGCGGCCGAGCCGCGCATGCGGCCCGGGGCGCTGCTCGCGACCAATACCTCGAGCCTGACGCTCGAGACGCTCAGCGGCGAACTCAAAGACCCGGGACAGTTCGTCGGCCTGCATTTCTTCAATCCCGTGCCGCAGATGCCGCTGCTGGAAGTGGTGCATTCGGCGCGCACGCGACCGGAAGCGCTGGCTGCGGCCATGGCCTTCACGCGCCGCATCGACAAACTGCCGCTGCCCTGCCGCAGCAGCCCGGGCTTCCTGGTGAACCGAGTGCTGTTTCCCTACTTGCACGAGGCACTGCACGCGGCAGGGGAAGGCATTTCCTTCAACGCCATCGATCGCGCGGCTGTCGACTTTGGCATGCCCATGGGACCGATGGAGCTGTCCGATGTGGTGGGCCTGGATGTGGTGCTGCATGTGGGAGAGATTGTCACCCGCGAGCTGCAGCGCGAATCGCCGCCCTTCGCAACTCGCCTGCGCTCGCTGGTGCAGGCCGGCCAGCTCGGGCGGAAGAGCGGCCAGGGCTTCTATCGCTGGCGCGACGGAAAAATCGCGCGCGAGCCCGATCGCATGCCGGTTCCGCCCGATCTGGCTGACCGCCTGATACTGACACTCGTCAACGAGTGTGTGGCCTGCGCGCGCGAGGGCATCGTCGAGGATATCGACCTGATCGATGCCGGCGTCATCTTCGGCACCGGATTTGCCCCCTTTCGCGGCGGGCCCATCGCCTATGCGAAGGCTCGCGGCGTCGAGGCCTGCGTGGCCCGGCTGCGGGAGCTCGAACAGCGCTATGGGTCCCGCTTCAGGGCCGATGCGGGTTGGTCAAACTTGACCTGACGGCAGGGGTAAATGCGTGAACTGGCGCCGAAGGACGCCCTCTGCCCCTGTGTTAGCATCGAGAGTCTGCCGAACGATGCGCGGACATGGAGTCGGGATCCGAGCATGACTGAAGATAGGCCCGTCGATGTGGCGCTGCTCCGAAAATTCTCGCCATTCGACGGCATGAAGAAGGAGAACCTGCTCGCGCTCGCGCGCAAGGTCGGAATCTCCCAGATGCCCGCCAGCCGCACGCTCTTCAAGGAGGGCGACCGCGACAAATCCACCTACTGGATCATCTCCGGGCTGGTCGAATTGCGCGAAGGCGACAGCACCGTGGCAATGATTCGCGGCGGTACCGCCGAGGCGCGCAATCCACTGTCCCCGAAGCTGCCACGAAAAATGACCGCTCGCGCCGTCGACCCCATCGAGTTTTTGGCGGTCGACAGCGAATTGCTCGACATGATGATCACCTGGGACCAGACCGGCACCTACGAGGTGGCCGAACTGCAGGCACAGCTGACCGGCACCGGCGGTGACGACTGGATGACCACGCTGCTGCAGACGCGGGCCTTCCACCGCATCCCGCCGGCAAACATCCAGGCCATCTTCATGCGCATGCAGCGTATGAACTGCCGCGAGGGCGAGATCGTCATCCAGCAGGGCGCCGAGGGCGACTACTTCTACGCGATCGTGAACGGCAAGTGCCTGGTGACGCGCGAGACCCCGCTCAATCGTGGCGGTCTGAAGCTTGCCGAGCTCACGATCGGCGATACCTTCGGCGAAGAGGCGCTGATCTCGGAGGCCAAGCGCAACGCGACAGTCACCATGCTCACCGATGGTGTGCTGATGCGGCTGAACAAGAAGGATTTCCGCGAGCTCATGAATGAGCCGCTGGTGCAGTGGATCGATTACCCGACGGCGCGCGATATCATCGCGCGCGGCGGCCATTGGCTCGACGTACGCCTGCCCTCCGAGCACCAGAACCTTGCAATCGAGGGTTCGCTCAATGTGCCGCTGTATTTCATTCGCCTGAAGATTTCGACGCTCGATCGCGCGCGACCCTACGTCGTCTATTGCGACACCGGCCGGCGCAGCTCCGCTGCCGCCTTTATCCTCGTGGAACGCGGTTTCGATGCCTACGTACTGCGCGGTGGGCTGGATGCCGCCGAGGGTGCCCTGCGGCGCAACGCCTGAGCCTCACATTGTGTGGGTGGCCTTGTCGCCCGAGAGCGCGCCTGCCAGGTAGTTCTCGATCTTATTGCGGGTCTGTCCGCGATCCTGGTCCGAAAACTGCACGCCGATGCCGGCCGTGCGCTTGCCCTGTGCGCCCTTGGGGGTCACCCAGATGACGCGCCCAGCCACCGGCAGCTTCTCATCCTCACCCATGAGATTGAGCAACATGAACACCTCGTCCCCGAGGCGATAGTTGCTGCTGGTGGGGATGAATAGCCCGCCGTTCTGCACATAAGGCATGTACGCCAGGTAGAGCGCACTCTTGTCCTTGATGGTCAGGGTCAGCAAACCGGGTTTGTTGATCCCGGATCTGGAATTCGGGTCCTTGGCCATGCTTCCCGCTGGCTCCTATCTGCTGTTCAATCCATGCCGCTGCGATAAATATCAGGACGCCACCGTCATCCTGGACCGGGCACGCGTCAACTGCCACAGCATCTGCTCGAGTGCCAGCCCGCGGTTGATGGATGTCAGCCGCAGTCGTCGCAACTCGTAGGCTGCATCCAGCAGCCGCAGCAATGCTGCAGTATTCATGTCCGAACTGGATTCTGGCAAGTGGGCGCCATTGCGCAATTCCGTCAACTCGCGAGGGGCTCCCGCTGCGCGGTCGATGCACGCTGTGATCCAGGTCTCAATGCACGTGAGCCGCAGCTCGAACTGCTCAGCCTTGGCCCAGCGCTCGGCGATGCCGGCCAGGGCAGCGGCTTCATGCCTTCCCGAGACCAGCTCCCTGAGCGTCCGGAAGGTCTCCGCGGCCACTCGCGCCACCTCGGTCGGATCGAGCAGCACGGCCTCGAACGGAGCCTCGCCGATCACATCCAGTACTGCGCCCCAGGGCCCTTCACCCCGGTTTCGATTGAGCCACTCGATACTCGCCTCGCGTGAGGGCGCGCCGATGCGCAGCCGCTGACATCGGCTCAGCACCGTGGCAGCTAGCCGCGCCGGTGTTGCCGTGACCAATATGAGCGTGAGACCTGCACGCGGCTCCTCCAGCGTCTTGAGAAGCGCATTTGAAGCATTGGCATTCATCGCCTCGGCGGGATGCAGCAGCGCCACGGCGGCGCCACCGCCGTGGGCGGTCAGAGACAGCTCAGCGGTCAGCTCGCGGATCTGCTCCACACGAATCTGTTTCGAGTCCTCGATTGGCTCGATGACCGTGAAGTCCGGATGCTGCGAGGCCAGGAATTGCCGGCATTCGCGACACTTGCCGCAGGGTGGCGACTCGCCGCGGCACAAGGCCACCTGCGCGGCGTAGTGCGCCAGCCACAGGCCCCCCGCCCCGCGTCGATCGGCAATCAGCAGTCCCGTTGGGAAGCGTCCCGCCAGCCGGGTGCGCCGCAGCTGCTCCATCTGCGAGCTGAGCCAGGGAACCTCGATACCCGGGTAGAAATCCATGGGCTACAGCAGATCCTCTATGGCCGCGAACGCCTGCGTGGCCACCTGCGCCGGCCCGAGCCGCGCGTCGATGACCCGCACACGCTGCGGCTCATCGGCGGCCACCTGCAGATATCGCGCTCGCGCTCGCTCGAAGAACTGCCGCTCCTCGTCCTCGAAACGATCGCCGCCCGCTCGTCGTGCGCGCGCCCGTGTCAGGCCGAGCTCCACCGGCAGGTCCAGCAGCAGCGTGCGCTGCGGCCACAGACGGGCATGCACGGACTGCGCCAGCGACTCGATGAGGACCGCGTCGACACCGCGACCGGCCCCCTGGTAGGCGCGGGTGGCATCGCTGAAGCGATCGCAGATCACCCAGCTGCCCTGCTCCAGCGCCGGGCGGATGCGGCTCTCGATGTGAATCGATCGTGCCGCGAACATGAGCAGGGTTTCGGCCACCGGCGTGATCTGCTCCGTCCCGCGCTCGAGCAGAATCCCGCGCAGCCGCTCAGCCAGCGGCGAACCCCCGGGCTCGCGCGTGGTGACCACCGGCAGCCCGCGCTCGCGCAGCGCGCTCTCCAGCGCGCGCGCCAGTGTGGACTTTCCGGCACCCTCGATTCCTTCGAGCGTGATGAAACGGCCCGGTGCACTCACTGCGGCGCCGCCTTGTGCTCGTGCGCGCCGATGCGCTTGAGGTAGGCACGCAGGGCCGCATCGTGATCGACGAGGTTTGACGAGAATTGATGTCCGCCATCGCCAGTGCCCGTGGCGACGAAATAGAGTGCATCTATGTCCGCCGGATGCAGCGTTGCCTGGAGCGATGCGATGCCGGGCATCGCAATGGGCGTGGGAGGCAGCCCGGTGCGCGTGTAGCTGTTGTAGGGCGTGTCGGTTTCCAGATCACGCGTGTGGATGTTGCCATCGTAGCGATCGCCCAGTCCATAGATGACGGTTGGATCCGATTGCAGGCGCATGCCGCGACGGAGTCGATTCACGAACACGGCAGCGACTTTGGGCCGCTCATCCTCTCGTCCTGTTTCCTTCTCGACCACGGAGGCCAGCACCAGCGCATCGTCGGGTGTCGCCAGCGGCAGGCCCTGGGCACGTGCTTCCCACGCCTCCGCGACCGCTGCCTGCATGCGCTCATAGGCAAGTTCGAGAATACGTCGATCGCTGGTGCCGGCGGCAAAACGGTAAGTATCGGGAAAAAAGCGGCCTTCCGGCGCCTGGGCCCCGTGCCCGAGCGCACTCATGAGCGCGGAATCGCTCATGCCGCGGGTCGCATGCACCAGCGATGGGTCGGCATCGAGCGCGTGCCGCAATTGCTGGAAATTCCAGCCCTCGACGATGGTGAGCTGTTCGAGCACCACGCGGCCGGCCTCTAGCTGCTCAAGCACCGCGCGCGCACTTGAATGCGGGGCCAGCTCGTAGTTGCCGGCCTGCGCGCGAGGGCGCAGCCGATGCAGGCGCAGATACCACTCGACCGCGCGTGCATTGGTCACCGCCCCCTGCTGCTGCAGGCGCGAAAGCACCAGGCGCAGCGGCTCACCCGGCGTCACCTGGATCCGCACCGGGTCCGCGGCGGGCGCCGGACGATCCATTTCCAGATCGAGATGGTGCCAGAGGCCCAGGGCACCGACTGCCGTGGCGGCAACCAGCGCCAGCAGCAACGCGACGAACCTAACAGCGCGCGGCATCGATCCAGCTCCTGGCGAGCTGCGCGTGCGTGCGCACATGGAGCGCGCGGCCGGCAAGCTCGCTGATCGATCGCACCCCCCAGCGCACGTTGGTAACGAACGCCTCGCGCGCAAGCTCAAGTTCCGCGGCCTCGATGCGCCGGATCCGCACCGGACTGCCCTGCCGCGCCGCTGCCGCGCACAGCTGCTCGCGCATCACGCCGGCGACCCCGCACTCTTCCAGCGAGGGCGTCGACAGCCCAGCCTCGTCGGCCAGGAACAGATTCGACATGCTGCCGCCGATCACGTGTCCGGCACTCGACAACATCAGCGCTTCCTCCCGCCCCGTGCCGCGCAGCTGCTGCTGCGCGAGCACCTGCTCGAGACGATTGAGATGCTTGAGTCCCGCCAGTTGCGGGTTGATGCCCAGTCTGACGCCCGAGACCGCCACGGGAAAGTCCGCCGTCGATCCGGGTGGCGTAGCCGAGTCGGCCGGCCAGGCGTGGCGCGACAGAATCCGTGTCGGGGTTTCATCGCCTGTCGGCCGGTAGCCGCGGCGCGATGCGCTCCCGCGCGTGAGGATCAGCTTGAGGATGCAGCGGCCGGGACCCTTGGCACGGACTGCGATTTCCGCTCCAAGTGCATCGAAGTCATGAAAGCCGATGCCGAGGCGCTCGCAGCCCCGGCGCAGCCGCTCCAGGTGCGATTCGAGCCAGCACGGCTGCCCATCGATGCAGGTGATGGTTTCAAACAGTCCATCGCCGTACTGCAGCCCTCGGTCCACGCTTGCGACCTGTTCGGATGCCAGGCCGTTCACCCAGCTCATCGCGCACGCATCCGGATTATCTTCCTCAGCCACTCTGCAGCGCCGCGATCATGCCGCGCGCCTTGGCGCGGGTTTCCTGCAATTCCAGCAGCCAGTCTGAATCGGCGACGATGCCGGCCCCGGCACGGAATTCCACCGCGTGCGAATCCATCGTGATCGTCCGGATCAGGATGTTGAGGTCCATCGAACCGTCGCGATTGACGTAGCCCAGAGCGCCTGTGTAAGCCCCGCGTGCCTCGCGCTCGAGGGCGGCAATGATCTGCATGCAGCGGAATTTGGGGCAGCCCGTGATGCTGCCGCCTGGAAAAACCGCTCGCAGCACATCCACCGGACCCAGCCCCGCGATGAGTTCGCCGCAGACATTCGAGACGATATGGTGCACGTGTGCGTAGCTTTCGGTAATCATGAGTTCATCCGCGCGCACGGTCCCGGCGCGGCAGACGCGGCCGAGATCGTTGCGCTCGAGGTCGACCAGCATGATGTGCTCGGCACGCTCCTTGGGGTGCGCGATCAGCGCAGCGAGCTCGCGCGGGTCGGCCGCCGCGTCGCGGCTGCGCGGGCGCGTGCCGGCGATCGGCCGCGTCTCGACACGCTGACCCTCCACACGCACCAGGCGCTCGGGCGAAGAGCTGAGCAGATGCCAGCCTTCGAACCGTGCCAGCGCCGCAAATGGCGCCGGGTTCTGCGTGCGCAGCCGCTCGTAGAGCTGCGCGCTGGCCGCGCAGAGCGCAACCTCACTTACCCTCGCGTCCGTTCGCGCACTCGCCCACGGCGCCCGCCAGCCGCGCGAGAGATTGGCCTGATAGATGTCGCCTGAGCGGATGTGCTCGAGCGCAGCCCCTACGCTGCTGCCGAATCGCTGTGGATCCTCTTCCTGGACCGGCAGGGCCTCCAGCGCGGCCCCGGCAGAGAGGAGTGGCAGGTCCTCTTCGGCGGTGATGGCAGCCAGATCCCTCGCCAGTCGCACTGCAAGTTCATCATGCCCCGCCTCGATCACAGACCAGGACCGCCCCAGCAGGTGGTCATAGACGATGGCCGCCGGCACGCGCAGCGCGAATGCGCGCGGCGCTGCACCGGAGGTCAACCGGGCGGGCAAGGCCAGCTGTGGCTCTATCTCGCCGGCGATTTCGTAGCCCAGGTAGAGGAACCAGCCGCCACGGAATGGGCCCGCCGCTGCCGCCGCGCCTCCATCCGCATCGGCGCGGTCGATGGCGGACTGGCGCCACAGTCGCTCGAAGCCCTCCAGGAAGCCCTGACGCGCGTCAGGTGCGGTGCTCAAGCCCCGGCCGTGCAACCGCCCTTCGCCATCCTGCCAGAGTGCAGCTGCCGGATAGGCACCAAGGATCGAGTACCGACCCAGCTGCCCCTGGGCAGCGCTGTCGAGCAGCACGGGATAGGCCACCGGATCGCGATAAGCCAGGCGCCGCAGGTCTGCGGGACGCAGCGCCAGCGGCCGAACCAGCACCGGGTTCGTGCTCACCCGCCGAAGCGGCGCAGGACCAGGGTGCCGTTGGTGCCGCCGAAGCCGAAGGAATTCGAGACCGCGACATCGATCTTCATCGGACGCGCCACATTGGGCACGTAATCGAGGTCGCACTCGGGGTCCGGATTCTCGTAGTTGGTGGTCGGCGGCGCCACCTGATCGCGGATCGCCAGCACGCTGATGATGGCTTCCAGCACGCCTGCAGCGCCCAGCAGGTGGCCTGTCATGGACTTGGTGGAGCTGACTGCGAGCCGCGCGGCGTGGTCGCCAAAAGCGTGTTTGATGGCAATGGTCTCTGCGCGATCCCCCAGCGGCGTCGAGGTCGCGTGCGCATTGAGATATTGCACATCGCTGGGATTGAGCTGTGCATCGCGCAGTGCATTGACCATGGCAAGCCGCGCACCCGCGCCATCTTCGGGTGGGGCGGTGATGTGGTGCGCATCCCCGCTCATGCCGAAGCCGGCCAGCTCGGCGTAAATGCGGGCGCCGCGCCTGCGCGCATGCTCGAGTTCCTCGAGCACCACGGCGCCGCCGCCATCACCGAGAACGAAGCCATCGCGATCGCGGTCCCACGGACGCGAGGCGGTCTGCGGGGACTCATTGCGGGTCGAAAGTGCCTTGGCCTGGCCGAAACCGCCGAGACCGGTTGCGGTGGTCGCCATTTCGGAGCCACCCGCGACGATCAGGTCCGCGTCGCCGTACTGAATTGCCCGCGCGCCCAGGCCCAGCGCATGCGTCGAGGTCGTGCATGCGGTCACGACGCCCAGATTGGGCCCGCGCAGGCCGAAGCGGATCGAGAGATGGCCCGAGATCATGTTGATGATGGTCGAGGGTACAAAGAAGGGCGAGATCTTGCGGGGATTGCAGCCTGCGTCGAAATAGGTCTGCCGCGTCTCCTCGATGGTCCACAGGCCGCCGATGCCGGCGCCCGTGACAACGCCGCAGCGATCCCGATCAAGGCGCTCGAAATCGGCACCGGAATCCGCCACCGCCTGCACGCCCGAGGCGATTCCATAATGTATGAATTCATCGAGGCGACGAGCCTCTTTGAGCGACATGTATTGCTCGACATCGAAGCCGCGCACCGCGCCACCGAAACGCGTCGGAAACGCCGACACATCGAAGCGGGTAATCGGCCCGATGCCGCTCTCGCCCCGCAGTATCGACGCCCATGAATCGGCGACGTTGCCCCCCACGGGACAAATCAGTCCGAGACCGGTGATGACAACTCGGCGTTTGCTCACGAATCTCTCGGGATCGGAAGTGTCGAACGCGGCGGCGGTGAGACCGCCGCGCCAAAGCCATCAGGCCTTGTTGCGGCGCTCACTGATGTAGTCAATCGCCTGCTGCACGGTCGTGATCTTCTCGGCGTCTTCGTCGGGGATCTCGATTTCGAATTCTTCCTCGAGCGCCATGACCAGTTCGACGGTATCGAGCGAATCGGCACCCAGATCATCGACGAACGAGGCGGCATTGGTGACTTGCTCGGCCTTCACACCCAGCTGCTCGGCGACGATAGCCTTCACCTGTTGTTCAACGGTGCTCATCTTGTATTGATCCTCTATCTTAATGACTCTCTAAGGCCCGCTGAGCTCTGGTGACCGG
>Ga0265338_10008223_pt1 | contig 12705 bp, 9 predicted proteins | sample 42126metaG_FD_193579 | JGI IMG/M metagenome (GOLD analysis project Ga0265338, IMG submission 193579) | Rhizosphere microbial communities from Carex aquatilis grown in University of Washington, Seatle, WA, United States - 4-21-26 metaG | ecosystem: Host-associated > Plants > Roots > Rhizosphere >... | reverse complement strand
CGGCCAGAAGTTTGAAGATGAATTCGGCTTCGGTCTCCGCTTTGCAATTGGGCTGGCCGTTGGGATGTTGGTGTTTTCGCAAGCAGTGCTGCTGACTGCTCTGGCCGGAATCAATGCCGCGAGGTTGCTGGCCTGGACGGCGATGATCTGGGGAGCCGTGGAAGTCGTGTTGATGTGCCCGAAAAGCGCGACCGTTTTGAGACTGATACAATTTCGCCCGGCTCATCTGTGGCTCATATTGTTGCTACCAGTGCTTTATTCATGGTGGGTTTTTGGAAGGCTCTGCACGTTGGAAGGAACGATTGAATTTGATGCCAATGCCTTTTGGGTTTTCAAAGCGAAGGTTCTCTACCTTGAGCAGGGTAAACATCTTATGGGCATTCTGCACCAATCAAGCCTCGGCTATGCCCACATGGATTATCCGTTGTTGGTGCCGTGCCTCTACACGTTGGACTACGGCCTCGTTAACGGGGTCGATGAGTTCGTTAACAAAGTCTGGCCATTCTGGATGATGGTCGCGCTTTGTCTGGCAACTCTCTCAATGGGGAACGCCTGGAAACGCCCGCATCCGTTGCCACTACTTGTTGTTACGCTCTTGTGTTATTTGCCCGCGAGTCTGCGATTCATTCGGAATGAAGGTGGAACGATTCCCATGGTGTTTTACACCGGTTTGACTGCGTTGTTAATGGTCGTCGCATTTTCGTTTGACGATGAAATCGCCCTTGCCGCCGCCTTGCTCACGCTCGCGGGCTGTGCCATGACAAAGTTCGAAGGTATCCTCTATGCGGCAATTTGGGGTTGCGCGACAGTGGCGTTTTGCTGGCGGCACAGGTGGTTAAAGAATCACCTCTTGTGGAAGGTCGCGCTCGTTGCGGCCATTTGCCTGATTCCGTATTTTTGTTTTCGGCTCGCCAAACCAGTTCTTCATCCCGAATCCGGCTGGATACGTGACGGCATCGCATCACCCGGAACAGTAATGCGGCGCTTTCCGCAAACGTGGGCTCTTAACATCGGCAGCCGATTTTTCAGCCCTGACTATTTTCATTGGAAAACCGCAGATAAAGATCATGTTCAATGGGACGGGCAGCGGGCCGGATTGAAAAGTTTGGTGAACCCTGAGCTTTCAGTCCTGCCATGGTTGCTGCTGTTTTTATTCGGCTTTTCTCTTTGGTGGAAAGGCCGCCATCGCCTTGTGTTGGCAACCCTCGTTGGGGTGATCATCATCGAGTTCACAATTCTTTCCTTTATCACCTCCTGTCTGGGAAAGATGCAGGCCGACGTGGCGAATGTGATTAACTTCAGCAGCAGCAGTGATTTGGTTGGGCGTTATTACTACCCGTTCTTCACGGCCTGCTTTCTGGGAGTCGCATCCGTTTGGTTTATTGAGGAAAATACTCCCGCAGTTTCCGCTTCGCCGGGCCCCGAGAGCTTACACCGCACGGGCTGGCCGCCTGTCCTGCGGAAAGGGGCCGGTCCTTAGTTTAGTATTGACACAATAAATGCGGTCGGCTCTTGACGCATTCCAACAAACCGCCACGCCAATCCCTCACCTGGCCGCGACGATTTCGGCGGTTGAAATCCGTTCCGTCTCGACTGGCCGATGAGGGGTTTGTTTGCAGACAGGGGGAGGCCAGCGGCCACGCAGGAGCCCCGAACACGACTCGCGAGCAGGCGTGGCCCTCCAGTCGGAAAGGCGGATGAACGGGTGAGGAGGGGGTCGGGGCGAGTATCGGAAATTGATATTATTGGTGGACATGGCGAGTCGGGGCGCGTATAATCCGACCAGTTCTTTGATAGACGCGTTAGGGGAGGCAGGAAAGCCTACCGACGCGACGACAGGCGGCCCGCCTGTCTTACAAGAGCTGAATCGGCTTGGTAGGGGTGGGGATTCATATATAGAAGAGTGTTTCTGCCAAACGAACCCAAACTTATTTTGCGGATGTGGTTAGGTGTGAAGGTGTTGGGCAAAAAGTGAGTTGGGTTCGTTTTGCGAAAAAGAGGGCAAATCGGACCCAAATTCGGTCGAAAACCGACCTAAGACGGGTGAAAACGGGCTGGATTCGGTAGTAAACGAACCCAAAGGGTGGGTTGATTTAAGGTGTCAACGGCCGGGTTTGCAGCCGCGCGATTGCGTCTCGGGCCTCGGTGAAGTCGGGTTTGAGACGCAACGCCTGTTGATACTCTTTGATCGCGTCCGGCACATTGCCCGCGCGTTCGAGGATGCTCGCCAGGTTATAATGTGCCTGGACGTAATTGGGGTTGATCCGGAGCGCGTGCTCACACTCTTCGATCGCTTCCTGGAGTTTGCCGGCCTGCCCCAGGGCAGCCCCGAGGTTGTTGTGCGCCTCGGCGTGCTCCGGCTTGAGTCGCAGTGTTTGCCGCCACTGGTCAATCGCGTCCGGCATGCGGCCCAGTTGCACATAGGCAACTCCGAGATTGTAGTGCGCCTGGGCGTAGTCCGGCTTGAGCCGCAACGCCTGTTCGTAGTTACTGATCGCTCCCGGCAAATCGCCGGATTGCATCAGGGTAGTCCCCAGGTTGTCGTAGGTCTCCACGTCATCGGGCTTGAGCCGCAACGCCTGTTCGTACTCTTTGATCGCCTCCGGCATATTGCCGGATTGCATCTGGGCATTTCCCAGATTGTTGTGTGTCCCGGCGCTATCGATCTCGAACCGCAGTGCCTGCTGATAGTGTCCGATTGCCTCCTGTAGCCGGCCGATTCGCTCGAGAACAGTCCCCAGGTTGTTGTGCGCCTGGGCATAGTCGGGCTTGAGCCGGAGCGCCTGCTGGTACTGGTCGATCGCTTCCGGGATCCGGCCCAGTTGCGCGAAAGCGACTCCCAGATTGTAGTGCGCCTCGGCGTAGTCCGGCCTGAGCCGCACGGCCCGCTGATAATGCTTGATGGCCTCGGTGGCTTTGCCTGCCTTGAACAAATCGGAGCCCAGGGTGTTCTGCGCGTCCGTATAGTGGTCGACGCTCGCCAACAAATTAAATGCCACGGAAAAGGCCAGCAGCAGGCCCCAGCCGCCGCGCACGGTCCACCGCCAGACCGTCGACCGATTGGCCAGCGAACGTTCCAATCCGAGAATACCGACCGCGGCCAACAGCAGCAGCGCCGGCAGGAAATCCATCTCGTAGCGGAACATCGCACTACAGAAAAGGCCAAGGGTCAACGCGTCAATCCCAACCAGCAAGGCGACCGCCATTACAAACGAGTGCAAGATCGAGGCCGCATCTGTCGGGCGGTTCCGCCACGCCAGCGGCGCGGCGAGTGCTAGCCACACCAATGGAATGTTGGTGAGGACACCGAAAGGGCCGCCCACCTCCCAATGGCCCGGCGGCAAGGGTGGCACGGCGATGTCATGAACAAAGGGGAAGCGAGTGGTCCAGCGTGCCGGCTCCAGAAAAAACACTCGGAAATTAAACCAGAGATAACGCAGACTGAAAAGCTGCTGCGTTATCAGCGGTTTTCCGCCCAACTGGTAGTGCATGCCGAATTCGACCGGACTGCCAAATCGCCGCGCATTGTAAACCATCAGGGCCATCCCGATGAGTGAGATGGGAATCATTGCCGCCACCAACTGGGCGCCGATCTTCCGCCGTTCGCGCCATGATTGAAGCAGCGGCACCAACAGGATGACCGCGCCGAACAGCAGCGACGGTCTCGAGCCCACCGCCAGCCCGTAGGCGACACTCGCCGTCGCGAGCCACCGTCCTCTTCGTTCCGGCTCGAGCAACGCGTACCAGATTGCCGCCAGCGCCAGCATCGTAAACGCATATCCGCAACTGATCGGCACTTCGTACACACCCGCCCACGATAACAGCACCGGCGCGCCGGTCGCCAGGCCCAGCGCCAGTGTGCAGGCCATCACCACCCCGATGCTCACCTCGGCAAAGTAACGCCGCCACACCGCGCCCAGCGAACCCACGCTGGCCAGAAAGCCTATCGCACAAAAGATCGTCACCGCTTGCCGATGCAACAGGTACCGGCCGGTCAGCGCGGCGAACGGCCAGAACAAGACCAGGGCGGGCGTCACCCCGAAGTAGAGGAACAAATTGCCCTTGTAGTAACTCAGGTCGTGCATCCGGTACGGCGGATCCCGATATAGAGTATTCGCCGTCGGATCGTAGGGGTTGGCGAGGTTCATGAACCCGGGCGGCACGTCTTTTTTCAGGTTGAGCTGGCCGGCGCGAAACCCCTGCACCAATAAATTGTAGTAGGTGTTGGTCGCGTTCGGGCTCAACGATTCCCATGGTTCCCACGGGGGCGACTGGGCCATGTACGCGTACACGCCGAGGACCAGCGCGCACACTGTAGCCAGGGAAATCCATGCGTTCTTCATGGTATCGGCGATCTCTTCCGCGCCGATCAAGCCTGCGAAGCCTAGTAGACTTCTGGGTGAACCGCAAGAAAAGCGCAAAGAAGCCGTCCGCGCAAGCCGGGGGGTCGCGTACTCACGAGAGACGAGGCGTGTGGAAGGGAGGTGGGTCATACACCCCATATCATTCCCTGATTCTGCGACGTATCTTGCTTCCATGAACCACAATCTACAGAAGAAGAGGATGACGTTTGGCGGTCTGATCGAGAGTGTCTACGAGGCTCTTCCTCAACGCAAGGCGCAAGCGCTGATGCGTCTCGCGGTCAATTCGCACGTCATTACATTTCGAAAACCGCGTCATTTCAACCTTTTCCTAAGGGATACCGCATGAATAAGACCGCATGGTCAACGTTAAGACTGATGGTGTTGTTGGGAGTAGCCACTATATTGCTCACGGGATGCTTTATCTGGCGGGATGACGATCGAGACCGTGGGCACGATCGTGACCATCACGAAGATCAAGAGCATCATGAAGATCACCACGATGATGATGATCATCATTGATGGTCCGGATTGCACACGGGTAAGCGGTAGCAGGGGACGGGGACGTAAAACGCTTCCCCCTCCAGCCCCTCCGTCTACGAGCGAAACATGAAATAGGCCGCGCCCACCAAACAGAGAGCCGACCAGAGATAATCGAGCTTGAACGACTGGTGCATGTAGAACACGGCGAACGGGACGAACACCGACAAGGTGATCACTTCCTGCAATATTTTCAGTTGCGCCAGACTCAGGGCGGTGTAACCGATGCGATTGGCGGGGACCTGGAACAAATACTCGAACAGCGCGATGCCCCAACTCAGCACGGCGGCGACATACCATTTCTTGTCGTTCCAGTTTCGCAGGTGGGAATACCACGCGAACGTCATGAACGTATTGGAGCAGATCAGCAGGAGTGTGGTTTTCAATGTAATGAGCGAATTCATGCCCGGAACCATAACAAAGAGATGACGGCACGCAAGTTGGATTGGAATGCGGCCGGAGGCGGGCATGCAGGGTTCGTTTTTTCTGGCGTGCGGGGAGGCCGCGAGATTTTTGTTTTCGCTACGGGGCGGAGAGGCTAGACTTCGCGGGACTGGACGCGCTGCCGCAAGCGAGGCGCAGCATGAAAACGACCTTCGATCAGTCCGAGTGCCGGAATCTCAAGAACGCGCTCGCCAAGGAATGGTTGGAAACCAACGGACTTGGCGGGTTTGCCACGTCCACGATTATCGGGGCGAACACACGCCGGCAACACGGGTTGCTGGTCGCGTCGTTGCGGCCACCGGTGGAGCGGCACGTGTTGCTTTCGAAGCTGGAGGAGCGGGTGGTGATCGACGGGCATGAGTCGTCGATCTGCACGAACCTGTATCCCGGCACGGTATTTCCCCATGGGTTCAATATCCAGATGGAGTTTCGGCTGCGGCCGTGGCCGACTTTTCGGTACGCGAACGCGGATTTTGAGATCGAGAAGAGCGTGTTCCTCGTGTACGGCGAGAACACGGTGGTGGCGAGCTATCGGAACCTGCGGTCGCGCGGGCCGATCGAGTTGAAGATACGACCGCTGCTGGCGTTCCGTGATTACAATGCGCTGGCGAAACGTGATGACGACGTGGAGCTGGCGGTCGAGCGCAGCAACGGCATGTTGTCGATCCAACCTTATAAGAATCTGCCGCGGCTGTATTTTTATACGAAACCGGACGCGGTGGACACGAAGAGTGATTGGTACCTGCAGTTCACGTATCCGGTGGAGCAGGAGCGTGGGTTGGATTTTGAGGAGGATTTGTTTACGCCGTTCGAGTTGTCGTATCAACTGGCGCCGGGGCAGACAGTGACGATCGTCGCGACGACGGAGAAGAAAGGCGCGGTGAACGCCGAGGAACTGACGACGCGGGAGCGGGCGCGACGCAAAGCGTTCGAGGGGACGAGCGAGCCGTGGCGGCAGACGTTGTTGATCGCGGCGGATTCATTCGTGGCGCGGCGGGGGAAGGACAAGCTGACGGTGCTGGCGGGGTACCCGTGGTTTACGGATTGGGGCCGGGACACGATGATTGCGTTGCCGGGCCTGGCGTTGACGTCGGATCGTTTCGATGTGGCGCGGAAGATCCTGCTGACTTTCGCGGATTACTGCGACAAGGGGATGATCCCGAATGCGTTTCCCGACAAAGGGGAGACGCCCACGTACAACACGGTGGACGCGTCGTTGTGGTTCGTGGTGGCGGCATGGAAATACTGGAAGGCGAGCGGGGACGATGCGGGAGCGCGAGAGATCTTGCCGGCGTTGGCGGACGTGATGAAGTATTACAAGGACGGCACGCGGTATGATATTCGGGCGGACGGCGACGGGTTGATCACGGCGGGAACGGCGGGGACGCAATTGACCTGGATGGATGTGAAGGTGGATGGGTATATCCCGACGCCGAGGCACGGAAAGCCGGTCGAGATCAACGCGCTGTGGTTGAACGCGCTATTGATGGTGGCGGAGATGGAGGAAAAACTGCTCGAGGACATCCAGTCGGCGGTGATCCTGCGAAAGTTGGCGGACCAGGTGGCCGGCAGTTTCGTGAAGGCGTTCTGGAACCCCGACGGTGGGTATTTATATGATGTGATCCAGGGAGATGTTCGCGACGCGAGTGTGCGGCCGAACCAGATCTTCGCGGTGAGCCTGCCGTTCTCGCCGCTGGACAAAGCACAGCAGAAGTCGGTGCTCGACGTGGTGACGGACCAATTGTTGACACCGTATGGATTGCGGTCGCTGTCGCCAAAGGACCCGCGCTATTGCCCGAGGTATACGGGCAACCGGTGGCAGCGAGATTGCGCATATCATCAGGGAACGGTTTGGGCGTGGCTCATCGGCCCGTATTGCGACGCGTATGCGAAGGTCAATGGCACCGGTAAGACGCAGCGCAAGGAGATCGCCAAGATCATCCAGCCGTTGCTCAACCACATGGACCAGGCGGGCCTTGGAAGCGTCGCGGAGATTTTTGACGGCAACGCGCCGCATCGTCCGGTGGGTTGCTTCGCGCAGGCGTGGAGCGTGAGCGAATTGCTGCGCGTGTACGACACATACGCGAGTTGAGCGCGGTATCCCGCGTCCGGATTCCGACGAGAATGAAGATCCACGACATCACTGTGTTACTGCACGAGGGGACGCCGATTTGGCCCGGCGATCCTAAATTGTCGATGCACCTGGCCAGCAGCATTGCCACAGGAAGCGTGGCCAACATCACGCACATCGAAATGGGCGCACACACCGGCACGCATATGGATGCGCCGTTCCACTTCTATGCGAACGGGACCGGAGCCGATCAACTTCCATTGGACATCCTCATCGGCCCGTGCCGGGTTTTTGATTTGACCGAACTCACCGGGCCGATCCCGCGGGCGGCGCTGGAGAAATGCGATTTTGCGGGGGTGACGCGGGCGTTGTTCAAGACGCGCAACTCGCGGCATTGGGCGAACGACGACCACGAATTCGACAAACAATTCCTGGCGGTCGGGGCGGACGCGGCGAAATACCTGATTGAACGCGGCGTGAAACTGGTCGGGGTGGATTATCTTTCGGTGGAAGCGTACGGCAGCACGGAGTTTCCGGTGCACGACACGTTGCTGGGGGCCGGCGTGGTGATCATTGAGACGTTGAATCTGTCGGAAGTGGCGGCAGGAGACTACGAGTTGATCGCGTTGCCCATTAAATTGAAAGGGTCCGACGGCGCGCCGGCGCGGGTGGTGTTGCGGGCCGGGTGAAAGGAACGTTGTTACGAAGCCGGCTCTGTGCCCGGCTACGCTGTCGGAGCAGGGCTATTCCATGGCGGCGAGGACGCCGTCGAGCGGGAGGGTGGCGAAGGTGGTGGCGTAGTCGGACATGGCGTAGGGGATGATGAGTTGGCCGCGATGGACGAGGCTGCCGCAGGAATACACGACATTGGGCACATAGCCTTCGCGCTCGATCTTGTCCGGCGTGATCAACGGTTCGCGGAGGCGGCCGAGGATCTTGGTGGGATCATCGCGGTCGAGCAGGAACGCGCCGATGCAATACTTTCGCATTGGCCCGACGCCGTGGCTGATCACGAGCCAGCCCGCTTCGGTTTCGATGGGAGAGCCGCAATTGCCGAGTTGGATAAATTCCCAGGGGAACTTCGGCTTCAGGATCGGCTGCGTGGTATTCCAGAAATGGAGGTCGTCCGAGAACATCACATAGATGGTTTCCGCGTCCTGTCGGCCCAGCATCACGAAGCGGCCTTTGATTTTCCGGGGAAACAGCGCCATGCCCTTGTTCTGCACGGCTGGTCCGTTCAGCGTGACGAACTTGAAATGGAGAAAGTCGGGGGTCTCGATGAATTGCGGCAGGATGAGTTTTCCGTCGTAGGCGGTGTAGGTCGCGAAGTAGGTCTGTGTCCCGTCTTCGTTGTGGAACAGAACGAAGCGGGCGTCCTCGATACCGTTGCTTTGTGACGGGGTGACCGGAAACAGCACGCGTTCGGACAAGCGTGAGTCCGGCGGGAATTGCACTTCATAGTTCGACTGGGCGAGGGTCAGTATTTTTCTGGCGGCAGCTTCCCGTTCCTCGCCATGCGCCAGGAGTTGTATCTTGACGGTGTGGATGCTGGCAAACAGTTCATCCAGGGTGAACGAACCTCCCAGACCATCGAGAACCTGCTGGCTGAAGTCGCCGGCCAGGCCGAGTTCCTGAAGTTTTCGGCCGAACAGGGCTTTCTCGTAAGATTCACTGACCACCTGTTCCGGTTCCAGGTTGTAGCGGGTGGGCTGGTTGATCGTGATGTTGCTATCGGCGTCCACGAACCCGGTGCGAAACGTGATCGAAGAAATGTGCCCTTCGCCTGTGGCCCGCAAGCTGAGAACGAATCGCAACGAACCCGGCGCGAGATCCGATTGGTCCGGGTGCGGCACGATAGAGGGGTTGAACAGAGCCGCGGCCTCGAAGGAGTATTCGTGGGTGAAGTATGCGCCGATCAACAGCGCCCGTTCCTCGGACAGTTTTTGGCCGGCGAGCAACCAGGGTTGGATCTGCGTGAATCGCAGCCGGAGAAATTCGAGGGTTTTCAGGTGGCGCTCGCTGAATTCAGCCGTCACCTGGGCCAGGAGGGCATGGACTTCGTCCTCGGAAAGCGCCATGACTTCGGAGCAGACGCGCCGGGCGCGCTCATCGGTCGTGGGATAGAACGGCCGAGCCAGCACGCGACTGCGGTCCGGGTGCAAGATGACATTGGTGCGTTTGACGTTTATGGTGTTCATCTAGCAATGGCGGCGACGAAGCCGTCCCTGTCCTTGTTTTGCGGGCGATTTGCCTCCTTCAACTGAGACCATTTCAAATATAGCACCTTGGAGAGGTATAAGACAGCCCAATCGCCAAAGCCAATCAGGACGGCACCTACGAGGCGGGTTGGTTGAAAACAGTGACGGAGTTCTTCATCAGTTGCATTTCAGCCAGGGCTAGCAAGAAGGCCAGGGTCGATTCGGCTCCCTGGTTCCGGTTGACGCGATCGACGTGCAAGGCATCGCGGCAGCCGCCCGTATTGGGGGAGTAAACCTCCAAGCCGAGGTCGTTCCAGCCGAGGAACCAATCGAACGCGCGTTGGGCTTGCTCATACCACAAGAGGTCGGAGGTGGCGCGGTATGCGGCGAGACAAGCCGACACCATCGCCTGCGCCTCGATGGGTTGTTGGTCGAACATGGCGCGCGGGCCACCGCGGCGATAGAACCCGTTGCTGCCAATCGGGCGGAAGTGTCCGTTCTCGGAGGTCTGGACTTCCGCCAGCCAGCGCAATGCCTGCAGGCCGCGCTCGAGCACGGCAGGTTGGGCGGTGGCGCGTCCACTGAGAATGAGGGCGTGCGCGAGCTTGGCGTTGTCGTAGGTCAGCTGCTCTTCAAACCAATGCCAGTCCGGTTGAACGACCTTGTCGTAGAGTTCCATGAGCCGAGAGGTGAGTGTCTCACGGATTTGGTTGACGAGCCGGTCGCCGCTGAGGCGGCGGAGATACTCGTGAATGCCGATAAGGATGAAGGCCCAGGCACGGGGGGAGGTGAACTCCGTCACGGAGGGGAGAGCTTGTGCGAAGAGTTCCGCGGCCATGATCTGGAAACTCCGGTGCGGTGACCGCCCCACGCCGACGCCCAACGCCCAGAGCGCACGACCATGGCTGTCTTCCGAGCCCTTTTCATCGAGCCAGCGGCGGTCAAAACTCAAATGGTTATGGAACCGTTTCGTTTTGGGATCAAACGCGTGGTTCATGAAGGCGGCATAGGTCGTGGCCAGCGTCCGCATTCGCTCCGGTTCCTCCTCCAGTTCATCGAGGAACACGGCGAGAATGAAAGCGCGCGCGTTGTCGTCGATGCAGTAGCCCTCGGAAAAATTCGGCACGGTGTAGGTGGCGTGCTGGAACATGCCGGTGGAATCGGTCATCCGCGCCAGATGATCCAACCGCAACTCCGGCAACTCCTGCGCCTGCTGGTCGAGAGTCTTCGTGGCAAACGTCTTGCGGGACAGGACGGCCCGCTCGAGCCGCGCGGATTCGAACGACTGCATGTAGAGGCGCGCCACGTTGCTCCAGATCATCTCGCGGCCCAGCTTGTAGGCATTCTTGCGCATTGTGTGGCGTCGCGTTTCGTCGCGCAGCAGGCCGATGACCTCGCGGGCAATGGCCTTGGCGTCGCCGAACGGCACGAGCACGCCGCGGTCTTCGGACAGCAATTCGACGGCGTGCCAGTACGGGGTCGAGATCACGGCCTTGCCCGCGCCGAAGGTGTAGGCGAGCGTGCCGGACGTGCTCTGCGCTTCATTGAGATACGGGGTGATATACAGGTCGGCCGCGCCAATGAATTCCTTCAACTCCTCGAGTTCGACAAACCGGTTGTAAAAGATGATGTTCTTATCGATTTTCTTCTTCTTGGCGAGGCGTTCGAGGCCGAGGCGATAGGCTTCGCCCTGTTCGCGCAACTCGTTCGGGTGGGTGGCACCGAGGACGATGTACACGACGTTGGGGAACTCCGCCAGGATCTGCGGCAGCGCGTTGAGGACCTGCTCGATGCCTTTGTTGGGCGACAGCAACCCGAACGTGAGCAACACCAGTCGCCCTTCCACGCCGAACTGGTCCTTGTAATAATTCGGATCGACGAACGGGATGTCGGGGATGCCGTGGAAGATCAGATCAATTTTGTCGGGGGGCACCTGGTAAATCTCCTGCAACATTTGGCGTCCGCGCTCGGTCATCACCACCAGCCGGGTGGAGCGCGCGACCAACTCGTGCATGACGCGTCGTTGGTCAGCATTGGGCTCGCGCAACACGGTGTGGAGGGTGGTGACGACGGGCATTTTCAGTTCGCGCAGGAGGGCGAGCACATGGCTGCCGGCCGGTCCGCCGAAAATCCCGAACTCATGCTGCAAACAGACGACGGAAGCGTTGCTGATGTTAAGAAAGTCCGCGGCGCGCTGATAGGACGGCAAATCCTGCTCTTCGATTTCGAAACGGACCACGTCGGGATACTCGTAGCCGCCCTTGATGTCATTGATCGGCACGGCGAAGCAGTGATGTTCCGGGAACTCGGCGGCGACGGCGCCGAGCAGATCGGAGGTGAACGTGGCGATACCGCATTTGCGCGGCAAATAGTCGCCGACAAACGCGATCTTCCGATTATCCGTGGCGGTTTGCACAAATTACTCCGAACCGATTATTGTGACCTTCGGCGATTTCGCGCCGAACACAAGCCCATTTATTCCTGGGAATTTTACCTAGGAGATGAGCGATCAGCGAGCCCAAAGCGCGGCGCGGTGACGGTGGCGATTAACACAGACAGCACACCCCTATTTGTGCTACAGTAACCGCGCAACCCAACTAATGGAAGGACGCGCCATATGATGTATAAACTCAGAGAAGGGCCCCGCTTCGATTACCGTGAGCAAGAAAGCCAGCGGGTGAAAGAGTCGCCGAGCCTTTCCAATAAATTTCCGCAATTGAAGTCATTGGCCCTGGAGATGGGGTTCTACAGCAGCAAAGGCGTCTCCAAGAACAGCCAGATCAAGTACGAGCCGAATCTTGAAAAAGCCAAGTCGGTGTTCCGCATCGATTGTCCGAACAACGGATGTATCGGAGGCGATTTTGATTTGAGCGACGACCTGGCGAAAGCGGTCAAGGAACATCGCACCACGGTCACTGCCGAGAAGTGCTGCCAGGGCTGGCAGAGCAAGACCACCATCGATACGGTCCATTGCCACAACATTTTGAAGTACACGCTCAACATCGCCTATTGAGGAGGCGAACGGAGCCGTGCCCGACCAACGACGGCAAGCGAAGCGCTCGCCCTACAAGAACTGAATCGGCTGGGGACA
>Ga0265338_10008222_pt1 | contig 12707 bp, 13 predicted proteins | sample 42126metaG_FD_193579 | JGI IMG/M metagenome (GOLD analysis project Ga0265338, IMG submission 193579) | Rhizosphere microbial communities from Carex aquatilis grown in University of Washington, Seatle, WA, United States - 4-21-26 metaG | ecosystem: Host-associated > Plants > Roots > Rhizosphere... | reverse complement strand
TGTGCCTGCGCCGAGGCGGCAAGCCCGTCGAGCAGATCGACGATCTCAAAGGTCTCGCCAAAACCAACCCGATGCTGGCGCTTGCGATGGTCTTCTTCATGTTCTCGCTGGCCGGTGTTCCGCCTTTCGCAGGCTTCTTCGGCAAATATTTCGTTTTCCTCGCCGCCGTGAAAGCCGGGTTCGTGCCGCTTGCCGTGATCGGCGTTCTCACCGCCGTTGTTGCCGCCTATTATTATCTTCGCATCGTCAAACTAATGTATTTCGACGAGCCCGTCGGCGCTATCGATCCTGTGCCGGAGCTCAGCTTGCGTGCCGGCGTTGCGATAACTGCGCTCTATATATTGCTGTTTACGCTCTGGCCCGCGCCGGTGATCGAAAGTGCGCGCGCCGCCGCCAGTAGCCTCATCGGCGGATGACAGAGGCTTACCGGATCAAGAAGCTTGCCGAGACCGGCAGCACCAACGACGACGCCAGGCAGGCAGCCGAAGCGGGCGACGCCGAAGGACTGGTCGTTTGGGCGCTTAAGCAAACGGCTGGCAAGGGCCGCCACGGGCGCATATGGGAATCCCCCGAAGGTAACCTCTACTGCTCGATCCTTCTGCGGCCCAAGGAAGGGATGGATCTGGCGGGGCTATACAGCTTCGTCGCGGCACTGGCGCTTTATGACACTGTGCGCCTCTGCCTTCCGGTTGCTGAGATAACCCTCAAATGGCCGAACGATGTGCTGGTTGAGGGCGAGAAAGTCGCAGGTATCCTGATCGAAGCGGGGCCAGACTGGCTCGTTATCGGCATCGGATTGAACGTCCTGCATCATCCCGAAAGCGGTCTTTATCCCAGCACATCGCTTTTGGCCGTAGGCGCGCATGACAAAGCGCTCGACGACATCCTCGAATGGCTACTGCGAAACCTTTCGCACTGGTGCGGGATCATGCAGCAACAGGGCTTCGCGCCGATCCGTGCCGCATGGCTCAAGCATGCGGTAAAAGGCAGGCTTTCGGTACGTCTGCCCAACGAGATGGTCGTGGGCGAATTCGCTGGTCTCGACGAGCGCGGCAATCTGCGCCTCTATTTGGCGGACGGCTCGGAACGGGCTATAGCTAGCGGCGACGTGTTCCCTGTTTCACAAGGCAAGTGATGCTTCTCGCCATCGACGCCGGCAATACCAATATCGTCTTTGCGCTGTTCGACGGCGAGAAGATCAAATGCGCCTGGCGTCGCGCGACCTCGTCTTCCAACACGGCTGACGAATACGCCGCGTTCCTGCGCCCGCTGATGACCGAGGCCGGCCTCGACTTCCGTGCGGTGAAGGCCGCGATCATCGCCAGTGTCGTGCCGGAAGCCAATTTCCATCTTATGAAGCTTTGTCGCGACAATTTCCGTTGCGAGCCGCTTTTCATCGGCGATCCCGCTGTCGATACCGGTCTTAAGGTCTTGCTCGACCGACCGGAGGAAATCGGCGCTGATCGTATTGTGAACGCCGTTGGCGGCGCAGTCCTGCATAAGCCGCCGCTGTTGATCGTCGATTTCGGCACCGCGACTACATTTGATGTGGTCGATGCCGACGGCAGCTATTGCGGCGGCGCGATCGCCCCTGGCATCAATCTTTCGCTGGAGGCCTTGCATATGGCGGCTGCCAAGCTGCCGCGCGTCGGCATTGCGCCGACGAAGCGCGTGATCGGCAAGAACACCATTGAGGCTATCCGCTCCGGCGTCTATTGGGGCTATACCGGGCTGATCGAAGGCATGATCGCACGCATCAAGAAGGAATTTGGCCAGCCGATGACGGTGATCGCGACCGGCGGCCTTTCGCGGCTCTTTTCCGGCGCAGTTGGCGGCATCGATCATTTCGACGCCGATCTAACGCTGCGCGGACTATACAAGATCTTCGAGCGCAATCGGAACGCCACGCGATGAGCGGACGCAAGGATCAGTATCGTCCGCCCGACGATGCGCTCTGGTATCTTTCGCTCGGCGGCGCCGGTGAAATCGGTATGAATTTGAGCCTTTACGGTACCGCCGGCAAATGGCTTATGGTAGATTGCGGCATTACCTTCGGCGACGAGACCACGCCCGGCATCGAGATCATCATGCCGGATATTGCCTTCATCGCCGAGCGGCGGGATGATCTCGTTGGCCTCGTCGTCACGCATGGCCACGAGGATCATATCGGCGCGATTGAGCATCTCTGGCCACAATTCCGCTGCCCCGTCTATGCCACGCGCTTCACCGCCGAACTAATCCGCGCCAAGACGAGGAACCTCGATCGGAAGAACGAGATACGCATCATCGAATTGCCGCAGGGCGGAAATTTCGAAATCGGCCCGTTCCAGGGCGAGTTCATCCCCGTCACGCATTCGATCCCGGAATCGAACATGCTGACGATCACGACGCGCTGCGGCACCGTGCTGCATACGGGCGATTGGAAATTCGATCCCGACCCGGTCGTGGGCCTGCTCACGGACGACGCCAAACTCAAGGAGCTTGGTCAATCCAAACTGATGGCGCTTGTCGGTGATTCCACCAATGCGCTAGTCGCAGGCCATTCCGGCTCCGAGCGCAGCGTACAGACCGAACTCGACAAACTATTCGCCGCTATCAAGCAGCGTGTCGTCGTCACCTGCTTTGCCAGCAACATCGCCCGCCTCAAGTCAATCGCTGCTGCGGCGCATCGACAAGGGCGTTATGTAACGCTGGTCGGGCGTTCATTATGGAGAAACGCCGAGATCGCCGAAGCCTGCGGCTATCTGCCGGAATTCTCAAATTTCTTGAGCGAGAACGAGGCGATGCTGTCGCCGCGCGACAAGATCGTGATGATTTGCACCGGCTGCCAGGGCGAGCAGCGCTCGGCGCTGTGGCGCATTGCCATCGAGGATCATCCCGAAGTCGAGCTCGATCCGGGTGATACGGTCATTTTCTCCTCGCGCGACATTCCCGGTAACGAAAAGCAGATCGCGCGTCTGCAAAATCAGCTTGTCGCCCACGGCCTCACGGTTATCACCCAGGATCACGCGCCTGTGCATGTCTCCGGCCATCCGGCGCAGGAGGAACTGGTTCAGCTGTTCCAGTGGACGCGCCCGAATCTCGCGCTGCCAGTGCATGGCGAGGCGCGGCATCAAAAAGAACATGCGCGTATCGCCAAGGAATGCCAGGTGCCGAACGTGCTTATTCCTGCCAACGGTCAGATCATCCGCCTCGGCCCCGGCATTCACGAAGTTGTCGCCGAAGTGTCGAACGGCAGGCTCGGCCTCGACGGCAAGCGGCTGCGCCGGCTCGATAGCGAAAGCGCGAAAAGCCGCCGCAAGATGAGTTATAATGGCGCTGTGGTTGTTACGCTGGTGATGGACTGGAGGGGGCAGGTGATGCAGGATCCGCAAGTCTCCTTACTCGGCCTCGGCGACGATGAGGATACGGCGCTCACGGGCTCGATTTCCGCCGCCGTCATGGACGGGATCGAGGGTCTGCCCAAATCTTCCCGCATCGACGATGCCGCGATCCGCCACCGCGCGGCGCAGGCGGCGCGGCGGCTTTTGCAGGAAACGCATGGCAAGAAGCCGGTGATCGACGTGCATCTGGTGAGGGTCTGAACATGAATATTTTTTCCGGCATCGTGGTTTTCGTTCTGATCTGGTGGATAGTGTTTTTCTGCGCCCTTCCGTTCGGCATCAAACCGATCGAAAATCCTGGAAAGGGCATGATGCCGGGCGCGCCGGTTGATCCGGGGCTTAAAAAGAAAATGATCATCACCACGGTCGTTTCCGTGCTGTTCTGGGGTATCGCTTATGCGATCATCACCTCGAACCTGATCTCGTTCCACGACATGTCGCTGAAGATGGCGCAATGAGTTGGTATTGCAAGATCGCGCCGGGCCATCCGGTTCACCACGATTACCACGCCAAGGAATACGGCTTTCCGCTCACGAACGAACGGAAGCTGTTCGAGCGTCTGGCGCTGGAAATCATGCAGGCCGGGCTTTCGTGGGAAATCGTGCTGAAGAAGCGCAAGGCGCTCAATCGCGCCTTTCATCGCTTCAGCGTCGACAAGGTCGCGGCCTATAACGCGCGCGATATAAAGCGGCTGCTCAAGGATGCCGGCATCATCCGCAACCGGCTCAAGATCAAGGCGATCATCGAGAACGCCAAACGCGTCAAGGCGCTGCGCAAATCGTACAAAGGCTTCGCCTGCTGGCTCGAGGCGCATCATCCGCTGCCGAAGCAGGATTGGGTCAAGCTTTTCAAGCAGCAATTTCTCTTCACCGGCGGCGAAATCGTCGGCGAATTCCTCATGAGCATCGGCTACCTGCCCGAGGCCCATCACCCGCGCTGTGTGGTCTATAAGGCGATTGCGCAGCGTTCTCCGCCATGGCTTAAAGCTGTGCGTCGCCGCTTCCGTTATAGTTAACGGCGGCTGCAACTATTTCCTCGCGCTCCGTTTGACGACGGCATGCTAAAATAAGCGATGCCCGAGACTGAATCTCTTTATCGCGTGCCAGTGAAGCGCATGGCTGAATTGGTCGATCCGTTCAGGCATCGTTGGTATTTCGACGAGCCTCTTACGCGTGAAGAGATCATGGCTGAGGTCGCCGCCAACCATCTTGAGCAACAACCTTCCAATGTTCATGAGCAAGAACTCAAGGATGCCGGCCAGTTTGATGCTGTAATTCGAACCGGCAGCGACCGCGTTTATCATCTGCGTCGCATCGCTTTCTTCGTCAAGAATGGAATACCTCAAAACGATCCTTACACTATTAGCGCACAGGCGGGCAGCGGAAAGATCCACATTATTGACGGGCGCCACCGGTTTATCGCCGCTTTTATTCGTGACGATGAAACCATCGACATTAAATCGACCAGCGAGATATTGCGCCTGATCCCGGATGCGAAGCCGCTGCCTTCTGGCGGTGTGGTTTTAAATCCGCCGGGTGTGAAGCCGTAAAAAGATCAGCTTAAGGGTGTGCTTTTCATTTCGGGCGGCTATGGACTTCCGCTCCGTAATCCGCAAAAATGGCGGCTTGGGAGCTTTGGCCACTATGAAAACCCTTTCCGATATCCGCGCCACCTACCTGAACTACTTCGCCGAGAAAGGCCACACCATCGTGGACTCCTCGCCACTGGTGCCGCGCAACGATCCGACTTTGATGTTCACGAATTCGGGAATGGTGCAGTTCAAGAACGTTTTTACCGGCGCCGAAACGCGGCCCTACAAGCGCGCGACCACGGCCCAGAAATCGGTGCGCGCCGGTGGCAAACATAACGATCTCGAAAATGTCGGCTATACGGCTCGCCACCACACCTTTTTCGAAATGCTGGGCAATTTCTCCTTTGGCGATTATTTCAAGCCGGAGGCAATCGAATTTGCCTGGGAACTGGTGACCAAGCGTTTTGGTCTCTCGAAAGAAAAACTGCTCGTTACCGTTTATCACGAAGACGATCAGGCCGCGCAGCTCTGGAAAAAAATCGCTGGGCTTTCGGACGACAAAATCATCCGCATCAAGACCGATGCCAACTTCTGGCGCATGGGCGAGACCGGCCCCTGCGGCCCGTGCTCGGAAATTTTCATCGATCAGGGCGACAAGTTGCAGGGCGGGCCGCCCGGCAGCCCTGACGAAGACGGTGACCGTTTCCTAGAATTCTGGAATCTCGTCTTCATGCAGTTCGAGGAGCAGCCGGGTGGCAAGCGCATCAATCTGCCCAAGCCCTCGGTCGATACCGGCATGGGACTTGAGCGCATGGCTGCGATCATGCAGGGCGTTTATTCGAACTACGACATCGATCTCTTTAAGGCGATCATCGGCGCGGCTGCGGAATTGGTGAAGATTAATCCAGAAGGGCCACAGAAGCCGTCCTTCCGCGTCATTGCCGATCACCTGCGCGCAACCTCGTTTCTGATTGCCGACGGCGTTTTTCCGAGCAACGAGGGGCGCGGCTATGTCCTGCGTCGCATTATGCGCCGCGGCATGCGTCATGCTCATATGCTGGGCGCAAAAGAGCCGCTGATCTATAAATTGGTGGCGGAATTGGTGAAGCAGATGGGCACCGCTTACCCGGAACTGATCCGCGCCGCGCCGCTCATCACCGAGACCCTCAAACTCGAAGAATCGCGCTTCAAGCAAATGCTCGATAGGGGCCTAAAGCTCCTTGATGAAGAAACCGGAAAATTAGGAAAAGACAAGGCCTTGCCGGGCGCTGTTGCCTTCAAACTTTATGATACCTTCGGTTTCCCATTGGACCTTACGCAAGACGTGCTGCGAGGCAAGGGGATGAAGGTCGACGTCGCCGGTTTTGAGGTCGCCATGGCCAAGCAAAAAGCCGATGCCCGCGCGGCATGGGCTGGCTCCGGCGAAACCGGCACCGCCAGGCTCTGGTTCGAACTGCGCGACGAGTTGGGCGCAAGCGAATTCCTCGGCTATTCGACTGAGACGGCCGAAGGACAGATCAAGGCGCTAGTCCGCAATGGCGGGCGCGTGGCCGATGCGAAACAGGGCGAGAATATCCAGATCGTCGTCAACCAGACGCCGTTCTATGCCGAATCCGGCGGCCAAATGGGCGACACCGGCGTGATTACCACGGCATCTGGTGCCGTCATCCGGATCGACGACACGCAAAAGGAAGCTGACACCGTCTTTGTCCACCACGGCCATGTCGAGAAGGGTGTGGTCAAGACCGGCGATGTGGTGAAGCTTGACGTCGATGGCGAGCGCCGCTCCGCACTGCGCGCCAACCATTCAGCGACGCATCTGCTTCACGAAGCGTTGCGCCGCAAACTGGGGGCACATGTGACGCAAAAGGGATCGCTCGTTGCCCCCGATCGCTTGCGCTTCGATTTCAGCCAGCCGACGCCGATACCGGCCGAGGCGCTCGCAGAGGTAGAAGCCGAGGTCAATCGCCGCATCCGCATGAACGAGGAAGTCATTACGCATCTGATGTCGCCGCAGGAAGCGCTTTCGACGGGTGCCATGGCCCTATTCGGCGAGAAATACGGCGACGAAGTGCGGGTTCTCTTCATGGGTGGGCGCGAGGACAGGGCCGAAAAGGGCAAAGATCATTATTCCGTCTAGTTCTGCGGCGGCACGCATGTCAGGCGCACGGGCGACATCGCATTGTTCAAGATCGTCTCAGAAGGCGCCGTGTCGGCAGGCGTCAGGCGCATCGAGGCGCTGACGGGTGCAGGTGCTCTTGCTTGGCTCAATCAGCAGGAAAGGACACTACGTGAAGCAGCGGAAGCCCTCAAATCGCCTACCGCCGAGCTGCCCGCGCGCGCGGCGCAGCTCGTGGAAGAACGCAAGAAACTGGAACGCGAAGTCGCCGATCTACGCCAGAAAGCGGCGCTCAGCGGCAGCGGCGGCGCAGCGCAACCGTCCGAAGCGCCGAGGCAGGTCAAGGGCATCAATTTCGTCAGCCGCGTGTTGAAGGATATTCCCGCCAAGGATCTCAAGCCTATGGCTGATGCCTTCAAGGCGCAGATCAAATCCGGCGTCGTGGCGCTGGCCTCCAGCTTCGATGGCAAGGTTTCGATCGTCGTTGCCGTGACGGACGATCTTTCCAAGAAATTCAGCGCGGTGGAACTTGTGAAAGCAGGCGCGGAACTCGTCGGCGGCAAAGGTGGTGGTGGAAGGCCTGATATGGCGCAGGCGGGAGGCTCGGATATTGCTGCAATGCCGCAGGCGATTAGCGCCATTGAAAAGGCGCTGGAAAAAGCAGCCTGACGTTAATCAATTAACCAAACCAATGCATCGAAGCATGATGACGGTTGTTGATTCGACGATCCTGCATTATGAATTGATCCGATATTTCGATTTAATGGAGAATTAAAATGGGATTTACCGGCTGGAGATTTGAAAAAAATGCCGAAGGCATTGGCGGCGAATTGAAGCATTATATCAATGATCGGTTAGCCGATTTAACAGATGGGGCGGAGGAGCTGTTTGGGGGGCGTCCCGCGCTTCTCAAGCTTACCGAAGGCCTCGAAGGCCGTGTCGAGATTCAATTCGAAGACAAGAATTATTCTATGCGCAGAAGCGAATTGTACGAACGGCTTGTCGCTTTATACAACGGTAAGGTCAATTTCGTATGCGCGGATAGAAATTGGATAGAGGCGAATAGGCCGAAGGATGAGGACGACTATCTCACCTTTGCGTACAATCAGCATCCGGCAGTCATCAAATTAAAGCCCAACGGTGTTTTGAGTGTTGAATTCTATGAACGGGGCAAGTTGCAATATGTTTTCACTGCCAATCCGGACTTAACCGAAACTGGATTTCGTGTCGCAGAAAATGGTGCTCTTGAGCCCATCGAGTCCTCGCTACCCGAAGACGCCAGAAGAGCGGCCGCATTGCCGCATCAAGGGCAATTCTCTGGTATTATGAAAGCGGCGGCCTGAAGGCGGAAATTAAGTCCTGCCGCGCTCGATATTGATCGTCACAAGCGTGATCAGGGCAACGATGCCGATCAGCGCGACTATCAACTGAGGTTCGAAGCCGAGTATGGCGAATGCAACTGTGCATGCTGCCATCGTCGTGATTTCGATCACCACATAGCGCAGGCTGACCTTTTCTCCGCAATGGCGGCAAAGCCCGCGCTCCATCAGCCACGAAAGCAGCGGCACGAGATCGCGCGGCGTGAGCGGCGTATGGCAATGCGGGCAATGCGAGGGCGGCGAGACGATGGATATGTTGCGCGGCGCGCGATAGCTCAGCATCGTCGTGAAACTGCCGAGCGCAAGTCCGACCGCGATGCCCGCGAGCAGGCGAAACCAGAGTGCGTCGAGAATATCCATGCCGGCTTTATTATAGGGCTTTGCGGTCAAGCTCGCAAATGCCGAGCTTAAGCGCCCAACCGATGCAGCGCCAGGTGCGCGCATGCTCCGTTGGCGGCAAAACAGCTAGCAGGTCGGCTACGCGCGGCAATCCCGCCTTTCGGATCACCTCGATCAGGCCGCGCAACGCCTCGCGCGGCATGAGCAGGTCGGGTACGAAAAAATTCATCTCGTGTTTGAGCAGGGCGGTGATTTCATCCGCGTTCATGACCACGCGCAAGCGGTCTTCGGCTTTGAGAAAGCCGCTCGGATAGCTCGCGAACATCTGCCAGGGATTGGGGAAAGAAGGGTGCGCCGCCTGCCAGCCTTGCGGTACGCCGCGCGCCGATTGCGGCGAAAGAGCGCGGCGTTTTTGTGCCATATCTTCCCACAAATCCTCGTACGATTTGATGATATGCCGCCAATCGTATATTTCCTGCGCCCGGGCGCGGCCTTTCGCGCCCATTTCCCGCCGCGTTGCGTCGTTTTCGGCGAGAACGAGGAAGGCCGCGGCACAGCGCGCAATATCAATCGCGGTCGATTGCGAGGCGGTAGCAAGAGCCACGCCGTAATTGCGGTCGTTGTAATAATGCTCGGCGATCGCAAGGCCGCTTTCCGGCGGCGGCGCCAGCGCCGGAATGAGAAAGCCTTCTTCGGTGTCGCGGACACCGCCGCGATAGCCGTCCCAATTGCTGATCACGGCAGGCAGACCGCAAGCCATAGCCTCAACCGGCGTCAGGCCGAAGCTTTCCTGAATGTTGTCAGAAAGTGAGGCGAAAATATCAGCCCCGGCCCAGAGCCCGTCGGGAAAGCGTGGATCGTCGTTCATGACGATCTCGATGCGCGCGGTCTTTCCGATGTCAGCAGCGAGATTGCGGAAGTGAGGCTCCATATTTCCCGGTTTGAAATAGCCGAACAGCACGAGTCGTAGTTTGCGCTTGCAAGATTTCGCTGCGCGCTCGGCAGCCGCCATCAGTGCCAGCGGGTGTGCTTTGGTGGCGAAGCTTAGGCGACCCACAAACAGGATGACAATTTCATCATCCGCCGCGCCGAGGGCCGCGCGTTGCGCTGCGCGTTTTTCGGGCGCGGCGATGCGAGCGAATTTCTCGGTATCTATACCGAGAGGGATCACCGGCGTTTCGATTGGGCATTCGAATGTGCCGCCAGAACGATATGCCAGATAATCGGCATAGATTTTCCACAAATTGTGCACAGCGTCACGTACTGCGGCGGAAGGGCAAATCAGTGCGTCGCCGCTGCTAGAAGGCGCCAGCAGCAACTCGCCGAACACTTGCGCTATACGTTCGCCGCTCATGGTATGGACGAGGCCGCAGGCGGCATAGCCGTGGCCCTTTAACTGCTGGCGCTGCCAGATCGGCGTGTTGATCATTGGATCGGGGCGGAACAGGCAGGATATTTTTTCGAGATTCTGCTGCGGCGTACGCGGCTCAAGGCCGACGCAGCGCGCCTCGGCGTCGATGCCAGCCTCGCGGGCCAGCTGCTTGAAATGCGCGAAGCTCTGCAGATCGACGGGGCGGCAGATGAATTTCTCTTGCCGCCCGTATTTGAACCACGCCGAAAATAAATTATTAACCGCGACGTCGAGGCCGACGATTTCGCTTTCGGCTTGTGCCGAATTTGGGCGCGCATATTGGACGCAGACGGACATCAGCTAGCGGTGCCGGCCTTCTTGGCGTTCATTTTGGCGATAGTATTCGTCGTACTGTGGCCGTCCGCAAGCCTGGCGAGCACGATCTGCCCGCCCCAACCCTGTACCAGATCGGCGCCAACCACCTTATCGAGGGTGTAGTCCGCGCCCTTGACCAACGCGGCGGGGCGGATCGCCTTGATGAGATTGATTGGCGTATCCTCGGCGAACAGCACCACGCGGTCGACGTCAGCAAGGGAAGAAAGCACCGCGGCGCGGGCGTCCTCTGCTTGCACCGGCCGTCCTTCGCCTTTCAAGCGCCGGACGGACTCGTCGCTGTTAAGGCCAACGATAAGTTTGTCGCAAGCGGCGCGTGCCTGCCGCAAAAGTGAGATATGACCAGGATGCAGAAGATCGAACACACCGTTAGTGAAGCCGACTTTGTAACCCCGTTTGCGCCAGCGCTCGGCGAGTTCCGCCGCTTCGTCGCGGGTAACGAGTTTTTCTTCGCTTTGCCGCGCTTCGTCTTGTGTCAACTGGCGCGCGATTTCTTCCCGTGTGCAAACAGCGGTGCCGATCTTGCTGACAACGATCGAGCCCGCGATGTTGGCGAGCGCTGCGCCTTCCTCCGGCGCAAGCCCGCCGGCGAGCGCCAGTGCCATGGTCGAGACGACCGTATCGCCCGCGCCGGACACATCAAACACTTCGCGCGCGTGGGCGCGGAAATGCTGAGCATCCTTACCCTTCGTCACGAAACAAACGCCGTCGCTACCGAGCTTGACGAGCACGGCCTCGACTTGATGTAGATCGATCAATTGCCGCGCCGCGCGTTCGGCATCCGCAACCGAATCGATGGCGATGCCGCTCGCTTCGGAAAGCTCGCGGCGGTTGGGGGTGAGCATGTAAGCGCCTTTATAACGGGCAAAATCGCGGCCCTTGGGATCGATGACAACCCGCTTCTTATGCTGATGCGCAAATGCAATGGCTTCGGTGACGATACGGCCGGTCAAAACGCCTTTGGCGTAATCGGAGAGAATGACGATGTCGCAGCCCTCAAGCGCACTCTTGATGCGCAACAGTGCCTGCTGCTCCATCTCGGGCGAGATCGCCTGGCTGACTTCAAGATCGGCGCGCAGCAATTGCTGGCCGCTCGCCACATAGCGGGTCTTGAGCGTGGTCGGGCGCGAATTATCGGTTAGCAGATTGGATGTCACCTGCGGTAGCGCGCCGAGCTGTTTGGCGAGATCGTAGCCGGCTTGGTCTTTGCCCACCACGCCGACAAGATCGACCGAACCACCGAGCGAAATGATATTACGCACGACATTGCCGGCGCCGCCTAGCGTCACGGCTTCTCGCTGTGTGCGCAGAACTGGGATGGGAGCTTCTGGCGAGATGCGCTCGACCTGGCCGTAAACATAGCGGTCGAGCATCACGTCGCCGACGCAAAGAACGCGTTTGCCGGCGAGCTTGTCGACGAGGGGGATGAGATGGGCGTTTGCCGAGATGCTCATGCGTATTTGTCCGCGGCGGCAAGGTATTTCTGCACGTAGACTTTTACGCCATCCTCGAGGCTAGTGAAAGGGGCGGTGTAGCCAGCTTGGCGCAGCTTGCCCATGTCGGCCTCGGTGAAATACTGGTATTTGCCGCGCAACTCTTCAGGCATGTCGCGATACCTGATTTGTGGCTCTTTGCCGGCAGCGCGGTAAACTGCATTGGCCAGATCAGCGAAGCTGCGCGCGTTGCCACTTCCGAGATTGAAGAGGCCACTGATCTTGGGATGCTGGTAGAGCCAGAGCATGACGTCGACGCAATCGCCGACCCAGACGAAATCACGCAACTGGCCGCCGTCGGGATATTTCGGATTATGTGACTTGAAGAGCGAAAACGCTTCATTGCGTGCGGCAAAGGGATAAACCTGCTCGACGACCGAGCGCATCCCACCCTTGTGATACTCGTTGGGGCCGTAAACGTTGAAGAATTTGAGGCCGACGCACGGAAAAGAAAGTCCGCGCTTCTTTTGCTGGGCTACCCAGCGGTCGAACAAATTCTTGCTCCAGCCATAGGCGTTGAGTGGCCGCAATTTGCCGAGTGCATCACAGCTTTCTTCGTCCTTGAAGCCCAGCGCGCCGTCGCCGTAGGTCGCGGCTGAAGAAGCGTAAATGAATGGCACCTTGTTCTTCTCGCACCACAAAAACAACCAGCGGCTCATGCGGAAGTTACTATCAATGATGAGATCGGCGTCGGTCTCGGTGGTTTAGGAGACCGCGCC
>Ga0265338_10008220_pt1 | contig 12708 bp, 4 predicted proteins | sample 42126metaG_FD_193579 | JGI IMG/M metagenome (GOLD analysis project Ga0265338, IMG submission 193579) | Rhizosphere microbial communities from Carex aquatilis grown in University of Washington, Seatle, WA, United States - 4-21-26 metaG | ecosystem: Host-associated > Plants > Roots > Rhizosphere >... | reverse complement strand
GCCTGGAGAGTGGCGAGGACGTGACGAACCACCGCATTGATTACGTTATTGGTTCCGGCAACCATGCCTCGGGCTACCTGCTCGACTTGGCCGGTCATCTATTCCAGTCCCCAGTTGCTTACTACACCAGTCGCCATACTTATGATTTGGCGCCCGGATATGAGGGAATGATAAGTCCGGATTTCACTCGGCCGGTTTCCGAAGGATGTCTGTTCTGCCACTCAGGAACGGCGGTGCACGTTCCTGGGACGTCAAATCAATATCGTTCTCCTGCATTCTCTGCGGAGGCGATCACGTGCGAGCGTTGTCACGGCTCGGCTGAAATGCATCTGAGCGATCCTAGAGCGGGCACGATCATCAATCCTGCAAAGCTGGAGCCGGCGGCTCGCGACAGCATCTGCGAGCAGTGTCACTTGTTGGGAGTTGGCAGAGTGCTCAATCCAGGAAAGACCTTCAGCGATTTCCGGCCAGGCCAGCGCCTGGAGGATGTTTTTACCACGTTGGTCACCGCCTCGCAGAACGGTAAGGATGCTGAGAAGTTCAAGGTCATCAGTCATGTTGAGCAGCTCGCCAGAAGCACTTGTGCCCGAGAGAGTCATGGTCAACTGTGGTGCGGAACCTGCCATGATCCGCACAACAAGCCTGCGGAGCCGGTCGCGTTCTTCCGATCAAAGTGCCTTTCCTGCCACACGGGAAAGTTTCCAGCTACTCATCCAGATAAAGAGAGCAATTGCATCAGCTGTCATATGCCTCGACGGGACGCTAAAGATGGAGGACACACGGCATTTACCGACCATAGAATCCAGCGACGTCCCGAGGGGCAACAGACTCTGCCTGACAGTACCGACATTGCTCCGTGGCGCGAGCCAGTGCCGGATTTGCAGATGAGGAATCTTGGGATCGCTTACGTGAATGTGGGCGCCGAACGCAGTTCTCCACCGCTCGTCGTCCGTGGCTATCGCATGCTTACAGAAGTGCAAGATCAGTTCTCGACCGACAGCGCAGTTTTTACGTCCATGGGTACCGCTCTGCTGCTGGGAAAGCAATCGACGGAAGCGGAACTGGCTTTCGAGCGCGCTCTCCAACTCGATCCGCATTCTGTTGCAGGCGAGACCAACGCTGCGTCAGCCTACCTGCAAGCCGGCGATATCGATCGAGCGGTGTCTCACCTCGAGCGAGCCGTTGCGATCGATCCATTACATCTGCCCGCCGATATGCCGCTGATCGATCTATACAGGCGGCAGGGAAATATGGCGAAGGCGGCTGAGCTGACCGGCAAGGTCAACGCAGCCATGGACCGACCTTCCGACGAAGCTGGGGAGGGGAATCTGCAAGGCAATTCGGCCCCAGCCGAGACGGTATTCAAGAACATTCAGGTGCTCAAAGGGGTTTCGTCTGATCAACTAATTCCCGCCATGCGATTCATTGCTGCATCTCTCGGAGTGGGGTGCAACTATTGCCACGTGCCAGATCATTTTGATAAGGACGACAAAAAGCCAAAACAAATTGCGCGCGGCATGATGAGAATGATGTTTGCGATCGATAAAGACAATTTCGCCGGGAATCGCGAAGTGACGTGCTACTCGTGCCATAGAGGTTCGCTCAGCCCGGAAGGAGCTCCGCGGGTGGACGATGAAGTACCGTCTAAGCCACGAGCAGCAATGGTTCCTGCGGAAGAGAAGCTGCCCGTCAACATGCCGACTGCAAATCAGATGATCGACGCCTACATTCGGGCGCTCGGCGGAGCGGCCGCGATCGAGAAGATCACTAGTCGCAAGGAGCACGGCACGATAACTACAGGCGGACAAGCCATCCGCGTCGAAGTTTTCGATCAAGATCCGGGCGAGCAGAGCGTGATCCGGCACATGTCAGCTGGCGACGGCGTGACTGTTTTCAACGGACATGAGGGCTGGTTCAGGCTACCGGGGCAGCCTGTGCGCGACATGCATGGGGCGGAGCTGGACGCAGCGCGGCTTGACGCAGATCTTCATTTTCCGCTGCACATCAAGCAAACGTTTGCCGAGCTGCGCGTCGAATATCCGGAGAATCTCGGCAACCGCGAAGCTTATGTGGTCTCGGGCAAAAGAGATGGGAAACCGCCGGTGAAGTTTTATTTCGACGAACAGTCAGGTTTGTTGGAACGCGTCGTGCGATATGCCTCGTCGCCGCTCGGGCTGGTCCCCACTCGAATCGATTACAGCGATTACCGGAATGTCGATGGCGTTGAAATTCCGTTCAGCAGGACCGTGGCCCAACCTGGCGAGAGTTCCACACTCCAAGTGGAACAGGTCCGGCAGAACCTCCCGATCGATGAGACTGAGTTTGCCAAACCCAAAGCGCAGCTATCAAAACCAGCGGAACCGTAATGTTTGACGGAAGTGCAGGTTTGATAGGATGGGCCTCTCGACGTCGTCTTACCGCGCGATCTCGATTTTCTGGCGGAGTGCACGGTAGCCCAAATGAGAAAATTGGCTTGAAAGCCGTGGCTCCGATACATGAAGATGGCAGCCCAGAAGCGATCACAAGCCCTCGATACGGGGAAACATTGTCCAGAGCTTTGGCGTTGAGCGAGGGAGCGACGAGACCGGGTATGCGTTTTCCCGCTTGGCCTGTCGTGCTTGCTGCGGCCCTTACGATTTGTTCCACCCTCACCGCTCAGACAGCAGCGGAGCGGGTCAGCCACATTACGTCCGCGTTGCGGGCGGGGCAGTTCGACAACGCACTGCAATTGTTGCAACCCGAGCTGCAACGGAGTCCCAAAAACCCGCAATTATTGACCTTCCGCGGCATTGCCCTTTCCGGCAAAGGAGATAAGAAGGGGGCGCTCAACGCCTTCCGCCACGCGCTGGAGAATTCGCCGGACTACCTGCCCGCTGTGGAAGGGGCGGCGCAGATCGAATACGAGAACGGGGGAAAGGACGCTGCTGCACTGTTGCAACGAGTCCTGCATTTGCGTCCGAACGATCCCACCAGCCATGCCATGTTGGCCGTATTGGCGTACCGCCGCGGTGACTGTGCGAGCGCGGTGCCTCACTTTGAGCAAAGCGGTTCACTCGCGGAATCTCAACCGGGAGCATTGCAGGAGTTCGGCGATTGCCTGGTGCGGTTGAAGGAAAACGATAGAGCAATTCTGATCTTTCGTCGGGCACTGGCGCAATCGGACTCGGATGCCGGTCTTCGCTGTCGGCTCGCCTCGGTCCAGATCATGGCGCAGCATCCGAAAGATGCTATCGTCACTTTGCAGCCCTTGCTGCAATTAAGCGGTACCGATCCTAATGTCCTCGATCTAGCGGCCTCTGCCTACGAGGCGGATAGAAATACTCCAGAGGCAGTTCGCCTTCTTCATGAAGCAATTGTGGCAGATCCGCACAACGTCAATTTCTATCTCGATTTCGCTGACATTTCTCTCGACCATCAATCGTTCCTGGTCGGCGTGGATATGATCAATGCTGGACTTAACGCAGAGCCGAAGGCGGCTGCGTTGTATGTAGCGCGGGGTGTGCTTTACGTGCAGCTGGCACAATATGACAAAGCCGAAGCTGATTTCGAGAAGGCCGACGAACTAGATCCCCGACAGTCCTTAGGTTCAGCCGCGGAAGGGTTGGCCGCTGTGCAGGAGAACGATCCCGAGCGAGCACTGGCCACGGTACGATCAAAATTGCTCAAAAAACCCAACGATCCGTTCCTGCTTTATTTGAAAGCTGACATCTTGACGCAACGCGGCCCTGACCCGAGGAGCTTGCAGTTTCGCGAAGCCATGGAGTCCGCAAAAAAAGCCATTGCACTCCGCCCGTCATTAGCGTCCGCTCATGACGTGCTCGCGAAGCTCTACCTGCAGGCCGGCCAGAACGAAGCGGCAATCCTGCAGTGTCGCAAGGCTCTGAGCATTGATCCCAAGGACCAAACAGCCCTCTATCACCTGATCCAGGCGCAACGCAAGAGCGGGCGCACGAAGGACATTCCGGAGTTGCTGAAACGCTTGGCCGATCTGCGGATCGAAGGCACCAAGGAAGAAGCCGAACATAATCGTTACAGGTTAGTGGAAGACAAGACCCTGCCTATGGAGAAGCCCGCCCTTGACCATTAGCCGACGCGATTTTGTGCGCCTCTCGCTTGGTTCCGCGGCTTTCATGGCAGCGCGACAAGTCCCAGCCCAGGGAGTCGCTGCTCACACCGTCAAACCGGTGGCCCGGCCTGCGCCATCCGGGCGTCCATTCTATGCGCACTTCGTCGATGTCGAGGCAGCTGCGGGGCTGCACGCGCCCGTGATATACGGTGGGATTGAGAGCAAGAAGTACATTCTGGAAGCTACCGGTTGTGGATGCGCTTTTATCGACTACGACAATGACGGCTGGGTAGATATTTTCTTGTTGTCCGGAACGCGTTTAGAGGGAGATCCGCCTGGAGGGACGAACCGCCTCTATAAAAACAACCGCGACGGAACGTTTACGTATGTGACGGAGAAGGCCGGACTGAAGGCGGTGGGGTGGGCCTCTGGCGTCTGCATCGGCGACTACAACAATGACGGCTTCGAGGACATTTTCTGTACGTATTTTGGGCAAAACCGTCTCTATCGTAACAACGGCAATGGAACGTTTACCGACACCACCAAGGCTGCCGGCCTGTGGAACGAGCAACCACGCTGGGGAGCGGGATGCAGTTTCCTCGACTACAACCGGGATGGGCACCTAGATTTGTTTGTTTCCAACTACGTGCGGTTCTCGTTCGAGCACGCACCGGTGCCGGGCGAGAACGTGAATTGCAATTGGAAGGGTGTCCCTGTGGAGTGCGGGCCGCGAGGATTGCCCACGGGTAAACATTCTCTGTACCGCAACAATGGGGACGGCACGTTCACGGACGTGAGCCAGGAGTCCGGGATTGCGAGTGCAACCGGTTGTTACGGAATGACCGTCGTCGCCGCGGACCTCGACGAGGATGGCTGGCCGGACATTTTTGTCGCCTGCGATTCCACCCCAAGCTTGCTGTTCATGAACAACCATGATGGAACGTTCCGTGAAGAGGGCGTGCTACGCGGGGTAGCGCTCAGCGATGACGGCATGGAGCAAGCAGGAATGGGCGTGGGAGTGGGCGATTACGATCTCGACGGCCATTTGGATTTGTTCAAGACCCACTTTGCCGAGGATGCCAATGGCCTTTATCACAATGACGGCAAGGGGAATTTCGACGACTTGACCCGGGCCTCGCGAGTTGCCGTGGATACTCGTTACATCTGTTGGGGGGCTGGCATGGTTGATCTCGACAACGATGGCTATCCGGATCTTTTCGTGACCACTGGCAACGTGTATCCGGAAGTTGAGCGCAAGTTGCCGCAATATGCCAACAAGTCACCGCGCACGGTGTTTCGAAATTTGGGCAATCGTACTTTTGAAGAGTTGAGCCACGAGGCGGGGCCAGGGGTAACCGACGCACACTGCAGTCGGGGTTGCGCATTTGGAGATTTCGACAATGACGGGGATCTCGATGTCCTGATTGTCAACATGAACGAACCACCTTCATTGCTGCGGAATGATATGAAGGCAAAACGGAATTGGGTCAAAGTCAAGCTCGAGGGAGTGAAGTCTAACCGCAGTGCGATTGGCGCGCGGGTGGTCGCCCGATACGGTGGAAAGGCCCAGGTGCAAGCAGTGCTCAGCCAGTCGAGCTTTTACTCCTGTAACGATTCCCGCCTGCATTTTGGCTTAGGAAGCCTCAACTTCGTCGACCTCGACATCTACTGGCCGAATGGTTTGCATGAGCAGTACAAAAAGATTGCCGCGAACCAACTCATCACGATGCGAGAAGGTTCAGGAATCGTGAGCAACAAAGGCTGGAGCCGTTCCTAGGGTTTTTCCGGCAGTGCGCTGGCGCATGCCGGGAAGCTCAAATCACAGCAACGCCCTGTTAAGTTTTGTTCCCAAAGAGCTCAATTTCCAAAAAGTTCTTGACAGTCTCAGGCCCTAGTATTTATACATTACGTCCTGTGGAGTAAACGTTTTCTCGGGATCACCTAAAAACCTTTGGCTTGCGCAAGAAAGACTTGTGGAGGGAATCCATGCCACGAAGCATGATGTCTCGTTATTTCACCTGTTTGTTCTCCATTCTCGTAATCACTACCGGTGCGGCCGTTGCACAGTTCACAGCCAGCATCCAGGGAGAAGTGAAGGATCCGAGTGGAGCAGGCGTCGCCAAAGCTAGCATCCAAATAGTCAATACCGCGACTGGAGCCACTTCGGTTGCGACGAGCGACGATGCGGGCAACTACCGTTTCGTCAGTCTGGCCCCGGGTAGCTACAAGATTACCGTCCAAGCTGCCGGCTTTGCGAAATCGGAGGCCGACGTCACGCTGCTTACAGAACAGAATCTGAACGTTCCCCTTTCTCTCAGGGTCGGATCAATCTCCGAATCCGTTGTTGTGACCACGGAAGCCCCGGTAGTGGATACGGCGGACAGCCGCACGCAAATGACCATCGAGAACCAAGCGGTCGCACAACTGCCGATCATCGGGCGCAACCTTGTGACGCTGGTGACGATGGCGCCGGGAGTCTCTGGTTTGGGAACAAGCACTTCGGGAAGTCCGGCGTCGGGCGTAGACAACTACTCGACGGAAGAACAGGTTGACGCTAGCGCGAACGGACAGGGCCAAAACAACAATCAGTACGTAGTTGATGGGCTGGATGTGACGAGCGGTATTCGGCAGGGAGTGTTGAATCTCACTCCGCAACCTGAATCCATTCAGGAAACGAGCATCCAGGTCAACACATTCTCGAGTGAATACAGCCGCGCCGCCGGTTTGCAGACGGTCTTTACCACACGATCTGGCGCTGACAAATTTCACGGCTCCGCGTCTGACTGGTTCAACTATCAGGGAATGTTCGCGAATCAGCACTTCGTCAGCTCATCCGGGAGTCCGTACAAGCCTTTCCATTCGAACAATATGGATTTCGCGATCGGCGGTCCGATCATTCCGCATCACAACAGTTTCTTTTATTTTGCGGTCGAGCCGCTGCGTTCTTCTTCGAGCGCTGGTGGATCGGTAAACTTTCCGGCACCGGAATTCATAGGCTTTGCGCAAACGAACTATCCAGGAACAGTGGGAACACACGTTCTGAATACATATCTGCCCGCCGGAGTGGGTGGGACTACGGTTTTGCAAACTGCGCAGGATGTTTTTGGTTCAGACCCAGGTGGATGCGGAACCACAGCCGGGCAGAACGGCGTGCCGTGTACTCTACCCGTTATCGATCGGGGCGCTTTCGGAGCAACCTCAGTCCGGAATGGCACGCAGTATTTTGGACGTATTGACCAGGGATTCAAGAATGACCGAATTTACGTCAGCATATTCCGAACGCTTCTCCTGACGGGCGCGCCGTCTGCCATGCCACAGTTTTCGGCGCTGAATAACACCTGGCAGGTCGCGGGGCAAGCATCGTGGACCCATACGTTCTCGCCCAACACTCTGAATGACTTTACGGCAGGTCAGAGCAGGGTTGAGGGAGTGCTGGGCAGCGGAGCGAAGGATTACACGGTGCCGTCCATTTCGGTAAACGGCATCAACGTGGATTCTGGCCAAGCCTTCGGAGTCGGTTTTGCTCAAGGCGACTTCATCCAGCACAACTATCACTGGCGCGACGTCCTCACGCACGTGAAAGGTGCGCATACCTTGAAGTTCGGCTATGAAGGCTGGTACGGAGACGATGTTGAGCCCTTCCAGGGACCATGGTCGCAGCCTAAGTTCTCGTTTAACAACTTGTTGACCTTGGCGCAGGACGCTCCGACAACCGAAGGCGGCATCTACTACAATCCCGCCACTGGAACCCAGCAGCTGTGGAGCTGGGATGCAGCGTCTAGAACGTTTGGCCTCTTTGCGCAGGACACATGGAAAGCGAGAAAAAATCTGACGGTGACTCTGGGCCTGCGATACGACGACAGCGGGAACCCATGGTCCAAGAGCCCATCGACCGTGTTTGGAAACTTCTATCTGGGAACAGGCCAGACCGAACAGGAACAGATCGCGAACGGCTACGCCAAGGCGACTCACAACGCGTTGCTGCACTCTGTCAACAATCTGTTCAGCCCTCGTGTCGGTATTGCGTGGGATCCGACTGGGCACGGTGATTGGGCGGTGCGCGGCGGATTTGGCATCTACAACAACTGGCTTACCCAAGCGAACGTGCAGGAAGAATTCCGAGGCAGTCCTCCAGGAGAAGTGTCACCCACATTCTTCGCTGGTGGTACAGCGTCTGCGCAAGCACCAATCTTTGTGCTTGGTACCGGCAGCAAGCCGCCGTTTGGGTTTACGTTCCCGACCTTCGGAACTGGGACCGGCCCGACGCCCCAATCGGGAGGCGGTCTGAACGCACAGGGAGGTGTAGTCGGTGCCAGCTTCGCGATCGGAGGCATCAATCCGCTCCTGAAGTCGCCCAAAGCGGATATCTGGTCGTTAAGCGTCGAACGCAAAATAAGCAAGGTTTTTGCCGCTACGGTGGGATACAACGGGTCGCATTCCTACAACATTGTGGGGAACGGCAATTCGATTGGCAATGTTTCGTACGGCGTGGACATCAACACGTTCGCCGGCGATCTAATTACCAACGAGAGCATCGCTCCGAGCCGGCTGAACCACAGCTTCGGTGCGATTACGTATGCAGACAATAACCGTTATGGAAATTATGAGGCTGTGTTCTTCGATTTCAAGGCCAAATTGTCTCGCGGATACATCGACGCTTCCTATACTCGGGCGCGGTCGAAAGATGATGGTCTGGCATATCCAACGGCGGACAACCCCCAGCAGTACTATGGGCCCTCTGTTTTCGATGCGCCCAATCGATTCTCACTCAGCTTCAACTATTCTCTCAAGGGTATGAACGGCGGCAAGGGAGCGGTTGGTATTCTCACAGGTGGATGGGGAATCAGCGGAACAAGTATCTTCCAGTCCGGGTATCCTCTGACGGGTTCGAACTTCAACGGCTATAACCCAGTGTGCGCGGATACTTCGAGTACCGCCGCTACCTGTCCATCGATTGCGAATCCTGCGGTTGGGTATGCGCCAGGTAGCGGCGACTACAACGCTGACGGGAATAACAACGACTATCCGGATGCGACGGCTTACAGCCAATCAACCAACAACAAATCGTGGCTGACCGGGGCAATTCCAAAGACTGACTTTGCCGTTCCAACTTTCGGTCAAGGCGGAAATGAAAGGCCTCAGCAGTTCCGAGGGCCGAACTTTGTCGAGACCAACGTCAATTTCTACAAGGACACGGCGATCACAGAAAGAGTCAACTTCCAGTTCCGGTTTGAAGTCTTCAATCTCTTCAACCGGGCCAACTACGCGAACGTGGACGTCAATTTCCCGGATGGGAACTTCGGCGCCGCGACCGCATCGCACGAGCCGAGGTTCTGGCAACTGGGAGGCAAGATTTCGTTCTGATGCAAACGGTAGACGACCACAGAGCCGGCCTGCTTATTCAGAGCAGCCGGCTCTTTCTTTCTCTGGGAAGGCTGTTCTGTGAAGGCGTCATGATGTCCTCGACGTGGCCGAAGCACTGGTTCTTGACGTATAAGAGCAAGGGTGAGGTGTCGTAGGACCGATGATGAGAGTGATACATCCCATCCCCAAGACTTGCGTCATTCTCATTTCCATCTTGGTTTCAGGCTGTGCGTTTGCGCAAACCGCGGCAGATTCCATCGGCCTGATTACATCGGCATTGCGTAACCAGGACTTCGAAAAGGCTCTCGTGCTGCTTCGCCCGGCGTTGCAGCGGTCGCCCAGAAATGCACAGTTATGGGCGATGCAAGGCGTAGCATATGCCGGCGAAGGCCACAATGCGGATGCCATTGTTTCGTTCCGGAGGGCGCTGACGATCTCTCCCGACTATCTGCCAGCGTTAGAAGGAACAATCCAGATCGAATATGGGAGTGGCAATAAGGAGGCGATTCCTCTCCTGCAGCATGTTCTTCGCTTGCGACCAGCCGATCGAACCAGTCATGGCATGCTGGCCGTGCTGGAGTACCAACAAGAGAATTGCGCCGCAGCAGTGGTGCATTTTGAAAAGGCCGGGGAACTGTTTGACACTCAACCCAGCGCGCTGCATGCGTACGCGGCTTGCCTGGTGAAACTTAAGCAACTCGATAAAGCAGCCGAAGTTTTGCGGCGCACCGTGGGCCTTAGCCCGCAGGACAAACAAGAGCGCCGCCTGCTCACAGCCGTCCAGTTGATGGAGCACAAGCCACAGGACGCGCTTTCTACGCTGCAGCCAATGCTGCAGGGAAGTGATGCGGATGTCGAGACCCTCGAATTGGCGGCTACCGCCTATGAGGATTCTCAAGACACGCCACAAGCGGTCGCTGTGCTTCGGCAGGCGATTCTGCTCAATCCCCAGAACGTCAACCTTTACGTGGACTTTGCAAACCTGAGCTCGTCCCATGAGTCGTTTCAGGTCGGTATTAACGTGGTTACCGACGGTATCGCCCAGTTGCCAAAGGCGGCGCCGCTCTTCCTGGCGCGTGGTGTTCTATACGTTCAATTGGCCGAGTACGACAAAGCGGAGGCCGACTTTGAAACGGCCCACGAACTGGATCCCCACCAGTCGCTAAGCTCTGCCGCCCAGGGACTGCTGGCGGAGCAGCAAAATAATCTGGATGGTGCGCTGGCGACCGTGCAGGCAAGGCTGGCACAAAAGCCGAATGATCCTGTTCTTCTCTACCTGCGGGCGGACTTTCTGTCGCAAAAGGGCGTAGAGCCCGGAACACCAGAATTTCAGTTGGCCATGCGCTCGGCACGGCAGGCCGTTTCCCTGCGACCCGGCCTGAGCGGGGCTCGAACGGTGCTGGCGAAACTCGATTTGCAAGCCGGTCGCTACCAGGATGCGGTGGAGCAATGTCGCAAGGCTGTGGCTCAAGATCCGAAGGATCAAACTGCCTTGTACCACCTGATCCAGGCACTGCGGAAAACGGGAGTGAATGCGGAGATCCCGGATCTGCTGAAACGTCTTGCCCAGCTCCGCAAGCAGACTGCGCATGAAGAAAGCCAGCGTTACCAATACAAATTAGTGGAAGAAGACTCCCAATCCAAGTAGTGGATACTCCCCACGTTTGAACCTGCCACCGTGTCAGGCCTTTAGCAATACGTAGGTGCTGTAACTTTCCTTATCGATATTCATAAAGGGACGCATGGTCACGCTGCTTCCGTCCGCTGTAGCTGCGATCCAATCTCCATTGCGGTTGTTTGCGGACTTGGCTTGCAGCAATGAATTGCGATCGAAGGTAGGTTGCGAATCGGCGATAGCAAATAACACCAGCGGCCCTTGAACCAGTGCCACAAGCTTTGGATGATTTTCATCTACCGTTTCCAGCCGAAGTGGCATGGGGAACTCGAGTTCGACTCGATCGCCATCTTTCCAGTTGCGCCGGAGGCTGGCAAAGGTGCCAGGCTGCACTGGATCGGGTACCCGATTGCCATTGACGGAAACGACTGGGTCCGGCGTAGCCCACCCGGGAATGCGGACATAGAGCGTAAAGTCCTTGGGCTGTGAAGCCGACACCTGGATCTGGATTTTGTTATCGAAGGGATACTTGGTCTCCTGCTTCAGTCCGAACCGCCCGCCAGCATCACTCCATTGCACTTGGGAAGGGGTGAAGAGATTTACGTACACACCATCCGCGGAGCGCAAGTATGTGCTGATGTGGTAATCGGCCGCGAGTTGCGGGAAGGTTCCTGAACAGCACGGCCATTTTTGTCCATACCAGACTTTCTTGCCGGTCGCGGCATAGTCCGAGTAGTAGAACGAAGCACCGTCAGCCTGAATCGGCCAGGCTCCGAGAATTGTGTTGTACAGGACGCACTCCATGCTATCGCCGTAGCGTGAATCCTTGGTGACGCGCAGCAAGTAACGCGTGATTTTGAAGTGCCCATAGGCTCCGCATGGCGTCTCAAAGCTTGCGTGAGTGAGTCCAACACTGTCGCCCAGTTGACCTGTTCCGGGCTCGCCAAATGCTTCATTCGGTCCCCAGCCGCCTGTGGCAAAGCTTTGTGTCTTCACCAGCATTTCGAACCCGTTCTTGGCGGCCTGCAGGTGCTTTTCGCTCCCTAAGGTGATGTAGGCCTGCATGGCGGAACTAAAGGCGTTCACATGGCTATAAGCGTGTTCGAAGGGCAGTACGTTGTTGCCCTGGGAAAGAGGGTTGAAGTAAGTGTCGTCCTCGAGGTACTGCTTGGCCATGTCGCGGTAAAGCGTGTTGCCGCTGCGTTGATAAGCGAGGAAGAGATTTTCCGGCAGAGTGTAGGTCTCGTCCCAGGTAAAAGGTGTGTTCTTGTGTGGGCGGGAACGCTGTTCCTGGCGCGACAGAGCCTTTTCGGGCAGATAGGCGACGATGGCGCGGGTGAGTTTCTCGTGAATCTCCATTGCCATGGGATCCTGGGCGAACTCGTGCGCATCAATCAGCCCGCTGGAAAGCTTGTCATAGGTGTATGCGGGCAATCGATAACCCGCAAAGAATTTCGCTTTGGGATCAAGCGTTTCTCCGTAGCCTTTTACAAGACGATTGATTTTCGTGCGCGTAGCTTCCAACCCTGTAACGGCGTACGCCCGGGCAAGTCCCGAAAGATATTGTCCAAAGCTATGGCCGGCGATGAAGCCATGAAAATCACCCCGCTCGAGGCTGAAGCCGGTCAGGTCGTACCAGCCTCCCATATCCTCGCCAGGCGCG
>Ga0265338_10008219_pt1 | contig 12709 bp, 13 predicted proteins | sample 42126metaG_FD_193579 | JGI IMG/M metagenome (GOLD analysis project Ga0265338, IMG submission 193579) | Rhizosphere microbial communities from Carex aquatilis grown in University of Washington, Seatle, WA, United States - 4-21-26 metaG | ecosystem: Host-associated > Plants > Roots > Rhizosphere... | reverse complement strand
TTTGAGCAATGCGTCGGTTCGCTGGAGCTACAGGGCAACACCGCAATCTGTGGTACAGTGCACAACTACCTTCTCGGTTTCTCGGCTCGTGTAGCCGCGAGCGGCAAATAAGAAAGGACAATAAATGGCCGTAAGACCCGGACAGCAGAAAATCAGCCTCCCGCAGATGATTCCCACCGCACCTGGGGCAATCACCGTTCAGGGACCAGGTTCCGAATACACTGCGATGCAGGCTGGCGGCGGGACCGTAACCCTCAATGGCGCAACGCCTGTTACCGTGGCCGATGCGCGGGTCACGGCCAATTCCATCATCGTCTTCACGCTCAAGAGCGTGAATGCGGGCACTGTCAGCCCCAATGCCCCCAACGTCCTGACGATTACACCAGGTACTGGGTTCACCGTGGGTGGCACCGCCTTGGACCTCGGGACTTACAATTACGCGATCCTCGGCTAACCGCCGCGAACCTCAGGAGAAAACAAAGATGAAAAAGCACATTCTCACGGGCCTCGCAGCGGCCCTTGTCGCCATTGGCCTTTCCGGCGCGGCTTTCGCCGGACCGCCGCAGGTCACGTCAATCAATCCCGGCGTTGATCTCATCCAGATCATTCCCAACGGCAGCCCGCAGGTTGGGAACGTCTATGCGACCGTCGCGCAGGTGCTTACTGGCGGCACTAATACCTCCGGCCTCAATGGCAATACGTTGCCGCTGACCAACTTCAAGACTGGCGCTGGTATCGGCATGTCCGCCAGCGCAGGCGCTTCCGTCTTCGGCATTGCGATTACGGCCGGTACTTCCGAGCACCTGATTGGTGAGGCCGCCAACTCCAACACCAAGACCGATGTCGCAGGTTACGAATACACGCTTCCGGCCTCGTACGTGGCAGGCAGCAACATCACCGTCACGGTCAACAGCAACTACAATCTCGGCTCCGGGACCGTAGGCACTCATACTCTGGCTGGCGCCGCTTATCTGGCGGCGGCTGACGGCACTCAGGGTTCGAATCTGATTGCGACTTCGGCGCAGACCGTTCCGGCCGCAGCTGGCACCGTCTCGTTCGTAATCACCGGCGCTGGTCTTACCGCCGGCTCACGTCTCTGGCTGACTCTGACTATGGTCATTCAGGACACTGGCGGGAGCAACATTACTGGCCAGATCAACTCGGTCATACTGAAATAGCCATGCCGGCGACTAGCGAGGCCCAACGGCGATTGATGTTCGCCGCCGCTCACACGAAGGGAGGCGCCGGTGGCGTCTCCCAGAAGGTCGGCAAGGAATTCGCTGACAGCGACAAGGGCGGCAAGCTTCCTGAGCGGAAGGGAAGCCGCAAGGACCGCATGTATACGAACAAGCGCAGCCGTGGCTAACCCCACGGCTGTTGACGTATCGTCAAGGACGAGGCCGATGGCTGAGAAGAAAAAGAACTGGATCAAGGGTGCCATCAAGCATCCGGGGGCGCTTAAGGCGAAAGCCGAAGCGGCCGGTGAGACCACCAAGGAATTTGCTTCAAAGCATGCCGGAGATAGCGGCAAGACTGGCGCTCAATCTCGCCTCGCCGAAACGCTCATGGGCATGAGCCACAAGCGCACTGACCGTCAAAAGCGTCTTTATTCACGCACAAAGGGCTAATCACCATGGCTGACAAAGAAGGCCGCCGCGAGCGCATGTATCCTTCGGCCAAGAAGGATTCCAAGGACGAGCGCAATGGCGAGGAAAAGAAGGTCGAGAAGAAGGCCGAGGACAAGGCGGACGAGTCCAAGGGCGAGAAGGCCGAGGATGCGAAGCCGGACGGCGGCGGCGAAGGCGGCGGTGAGGATATCCGCGGTCGCCATGCCGAAGAACGCAAGACTATGCGTAAGCGGCAGGAAACCGAACGTCGTGATGCTCATGGGAACCATAGGGAAGCCATGCGGCAGATGGATGCGCGCCACGAGAAGGAAATCGGGGCGATGAACGATAAGCATGACGGCGAACTCGCTGCTCAGGCGGTTCCTGCTGTCCCCGGTGCCGCTGGTGAGCCTCAGTCTCCCGGTGCTAACGGGCCGGTTCCTCCGGGCGGGGAATAGCCATGATCTCAATGGTCTCGCTAGAGCTGACCGATGATGAGAAGTACGACTCGTCCAGCCCTATTCCGATGCCGGATAAGCCGGACTACCCGTATGGGATGAAGATTTGCCTGACCGATGCCGAGATAGAGAAGCTTGGCATCGACCCCGCGGAGGCGACTGTGGGTGGCAAGTTCATGATGCAGGGCTTGGCGTGCATCACCTCGGTCTCGTGCAATGACGGCCCCGATGGTAAGTGCTGGCGTCTGGAAGCCCAGATCGAGGATTTAGGCATCCTTGGCGAGGATGACGAAGCCTAGGACTACCAACTGACCTGAGCGGGAGGACCAACCGACAGGCTCGTTCGATGAAGTTGTTTCGTGTGCTTGCCGCCGTTGCGGCATTATTCTTGTCCGCCCCGGCTTTTGCTCAGACGGTGCCGTTGCAGGCTGGCCCATGGACCCCTGGCCACGCACCCATGTATTCGGGCGGCGGAGGCTCACAGCCAGTTATTCAGGACTCGGGGCCTGCTGGTGGCGGGGCAATCGGTCTGGGCCTCTCAGAGGGCCTGTACGTCGCCAGAGGCACTGGTACGGCTCCCTACTCCGGTCAGGGGTCTGGGCCGTCCGGAACCAACCTTTGCGACTACGACGCGCCACTGACCAATGCGACCGGCTATCACTTCCTTTGCTTCAGCGCGAATGCGACGGGTGGCAATGGCCTGATCACGTATGGGTATGGTGGTGGGGCCACCCCCGGTACGCTCAGCCTGAGCATCAATGGGACGACGGTGCCATTCGGTTATTCGGCTTCCCTGCCGCTGCAGGTGACGGCCGGGAACCTGTCGCTCAACTACGACGGCAACTTTGTCTTGTCTGGCAACAATCTTGCGCTGGTGACGGCGAACAGCGGCTACGTGCTTGCCAATGCCACGGCGGGGACTGCCGAGCCGCTTCCGGTATCCCCTTCAGCATGGTTCAGCCGGTGGTGCAGCGCGTCTTCGGATGAGGTGCCCTACAGCACCGGAGCGAGTACCTGGGGCTGCCTCGGACTGTTGGGAACCGCTCATACGTGGACCGGGGCGCAGACATTCACGACCCCGATAGCGGTTGGGTCAGGAGGTACGGGACAGAGCACCTTCACAGCCAATGCGCCGCTGATTGGTAGTGGCACGAGTCCCGTCACGGTTGGCTCACGTTCGGGCACTACGACCGTATTTGCTACGGCTACTGGAACCCTGACGGACGGCGATTGCGTCTCGCTGAACGCGGGCAACATCATTGACGCTGGCGGCCCATGCACGACAGGCGGCGGCGGCGGCACGGTATCGGCTGGCACCGCCAATCAGATGGCTTGGTACGCCGGCACCGGAACTACTGTCTCCGGCCTCGCTACTGCCAACAGCGGCGTGCTGATAACCAGCGCGGGTGGCGTCCCGTCGATCAGTTCGACGCTGCCTTCCGCGGTGCAGGGCAATATTACGTCGGTCGGGACGGTGGCGTCCGGTACGTGGAGCGGTACCGCTATCCTGCCTGCCAAGGGCGGCACGGGCCTCACCACGATAACTGCGCATGGGGTAATGATCGGTGAGGGTACATCCAACGTCGCGACGGCCTCACTTACCAATGCGCAGGTGCTGGTCGGACAGACGAGCGCCGATCCTGCGGGAGAGACTGTAAGCGGCGACTGCACGCTGGCTAACAGCGGGGCAATCACCTGCACCAAGTCGAACGGCTCGGCCTTCGGGACGGCGGCGTTCCAGAACACCACGGTATTCGCACAGACCGCCAATAATCTGTCCGATCTTGCCTCGGCCTCATCGTCGCGCAGCAATCTCGGCCTTGGCACGGCTGCGACGTTGAACGTCGGTACGTCGGCCAACAACGTCGTGCAGTTGAACGGCTCGGCGCAGCTGCCGGCTGTGGATGGCAGTCTGCTTACGAACCTTCCGTCGAGCGGGGGCACCAACTATCAGGCATTTACCACGGCGGGCTCGTTCACATGGACCAAACCAGCCGGCGCGACCTCATCCTCCCAGACTTCGATTCAGTGCTGGGGAGCTGGCGGCGGCGGAGGCTCGAACGGTGGTGGCGGTGGCGGTGGCGCAGCCTCTAGATGGCTGTCAACTTCTTTGCTTGGGGCGACCGAAACAGTCACGATTCCCAGCGGCGGTGCGGCAGGTGTAATTGGTGGCAACGCGACGTTCGGCTCGTGGTTAACCGCCTATGGTGGCGGTTCCGTTTCCGGGACGGGAGGCGGTGGCGGCGGCGGTTTAGGAGGCGCTGGAACCAGTAGCTCAGGAACGACCCCAGGTAATGGGGGTGGTGTTTCAGGCGGCAACGGGGGAGGAGGTGGCAACGGCAATACTAGCGGTTTGCCTCCTGGCGCAGGGTCATCCGCTGCTTGGGGCGGCGGTGGCGGCGGTGGAGGTGTTACTGGCGGCAACGCCAACGGCGGGAATGGTGGTGCATCAAGTACCAGCGGCGGCGGCGGCGGTGGCGGTCAGTCCGGGGGCGGATCGCCTGGAACTGGAGGAAGTTCACAATTGGCCGGCGCCGGAGGCAGTGTTGGCGTTAACGGAACTGCCCCGGCCGGCGGCGGCGGTGCTGGGGCATCAGGTGCTCGTGGCGAATGCCGCATAGCAACCTTCCTGTGAGGCATGGCCTTGGTCACGGCGGCGGATATCGTCAATCAGGCACTCCAGTACATTGGCGACAACATGCCGCCGGTCACTGGCAATGCTCCGAATTTCGACGGTTCCACGGCCGGTAAGGCTGCCGCTCAGCTCTATGCTCCGTGCGTTGCGGCGGTACAGCGTGAATTCGAATGGGACGCGTCGCGTAACACCATCGCCTTGGTGGCAAGCGGGAATGTTGCTCCATACCCGTGGTCCTATGAGTACGTCTATCCGGGAAACGGGATTGAGGTCTGGCAGGTCATGCCGACTTCCGGGATCGATCCATACGATCCGCTTCCGATAAACTACGTCGTTGCCAACGCGGTAGTTGGTGCAGCTCAGGCACGGGTCATCCACACCGACCTCTCGCCTGCTCAGGCCGTGTATAACAACAACCCGAATGAGAACACTTGGGACGCCGGTTTCCGGGAAGCTGTGGTCCGCAGGCTGGCAAGTGAACTGGCTATGGCGATTAGCGGCAAGCCTGACTTCGCACAAGTGATGATCGACAGCGGCGGCCAAGCCGAGGGCATGGCAACGCAGAGGCGTAACTAATGGTAGCCTCTCTCCAGAGTGCCGCGGACATTGTAAATGTTAGTCTTGCCCGTGTCGGATGGAAGCAGCAGATCGGTTCGCTGTACGACGGCTCTCAGGCGGCCCAGATCGCGCTCAACGTTTACGGCCAGACACGCGATGAGATGCTGCGCAAGGTCAATCCTGACTTCGCCATGCGCAACATCGCCATGACGTTGCTCAAGTCAGCTCCTCCAGGTGGATACGTGCCAGCCGTCAGTCCTTGGGACCCGACCACGAATCCTCCGGTGGGCTACCTGTTCGAGTACCAATATCCGGCGGATTGTTTGAAGGCGCGGGCCGTAAAGCCGATGCCGATCTTCTTCCCAAATGTCGATCCGCGCCCATACGTTTTCGCCATTGATAACGACAACTATTACACGCCACCAAAGCGCGTGATCCTGTGCAATGTCTCGAATGCGCTTCTGGTCTATACAGGTCGGGTGACCGACCCTTCGACTATGGATGTCATGTTCGTGGAGGCGCTGACCGAAGCCTTGGGCGAGAAACTGGCGGCGGCTCTTACCGGAGGTGATGCGGCCAAGTTCGAGGCATCGGAGTCTCAGGGCGAGACCATCGCTGCTGCGGCGGAGCAGGGCTGATGAGCGATTATCTGCCAACTAACGTAGCCAATCAGGCTCTGGATGCTATCGGTTGGCCAGATGTGCTGGGAGATATCGAGGGAGGCTCGCGCGAGGCACAGATCAGCCTCAGGGCCTATCGCCAGTGTCTTCAGCAGTTGCTTAGGGCGGCGAACTGGTCGTTCGCTCGCAAGCAGGCTCCGCTCCAGCTTCTGGCAGATGCCAGCGGCAATACGCCGAACGTCGGGACGCAGGTGCCCCAGCCGTGGATTTACGAGTACGAGTACCCGACCGATTGCATGAGGGTCCGCTTCATCCCGTGGAACCTGAACAATCAGGCCGATCTCGTTCCGTCGAACAATATCCAGATACCGTCTACGCCGCTGGTCACCGGCATAGGTCAGCAGCCATGGCTTGGACTTCGCATTCGGCCGGCGCGGTTCGTGGTGAGTACCGATTTCAACTATCCGCCACCGGGCGGAAGCCAGACATGGGACGTGCAGGGCGTGTCTCCTGCTGGGCGCACTGTGATCCTCACCAACGTTCGCTATGCAACGGCGGGATACACGTCACTAGTGCTCTACCCGAACCTGTGGGACTCGCTATTCCGGGCTGCACTGGTGGCCTATCTCGCCAGCGAGATTGCGCTTCCCATCTGGTCCAAACTGGATCGCAATTTCGGCCTCAAGGTGCGTGATGAGCAGGTCGCCATCGTAAAGGCCAAACTGATCGAGGCCCGCCTTCTTGACGGGAACGAGGGGGTGCCGAGTTCCGATATTGCAGTGGACTGGATGAGGACACGCCGCGGCGGTGGCAACTGGAACGGCTGGGGTGGCGGCTGGGACGGTGCAGGCGGTGAAGGCGGCAGCTATTGGGGCAGCAACGATTCCCTGATGCTGGCTAACGGCGCGACGTTCTAGGGGGGACGGCATGGCGACGCCGTTTCTCACTCCGGCACTTGTGACTGGCGAAATCTCGCCGTCCATGCTTGGGCGGGTGGATATCGACCGCCAGCGCGTAGCGGCTACCACCGAACGCAATATGTACGTGAATTACAGGGGAGGGGCGTACAGCCGTGCCGGCACGTCCTTCGTCGGCTTCTCCAAGCAGACCGGCCGCAGTTTTCCACCTCGGATGATCCCGTTCCAGTTCTCGGTCAACGAGGGCTTGGCTCTGGAATTCGGCCACCACTACATGCGGGTGATCCGGCAAGGGGCCTACGTCACCGAGACGCCGGTAGCCATCGGCGGCGCGTCTCAGGCCAATCCGGCAGTTCTGACCTTTGGTGCTGAAGGTGCCACGGCGGCCACTCCAAATACCGCAGCCGTGACGTTCTCATATGCGCCGGATGACCTGATCACGCTGGCTGGTGGAAGCTATCTGACGCCAGCCGTGCTTCAGGTGGTCACGAGCCGCCTTGTTTCGATCCTGATCAATGCACACGGCACTGGTTACACGGTGGGCGATACCGTGACGCTGGCCGGGGGCACATCGAGCGCATCCGCAGTTGCTACCGTCGCTTCGGTCGGGTCGTACTCGGCGCTGGGCAACTTCACCTTCGCGACCAATCCGGCCGATGGCGACGCCATAGTCCTGAACGGCGTGACGTGGACGTTCAAGACGACGCCTACCGCTTCTGCCCAGACGCAAATCCAATCGACACTGGCCGGTACACTGGCGCAATTGGCTGCCGACCTGAACGCATCGGCGAACGCCAGCCTGACCGTCGCGACCTACTCAGCCACGGCCACGCAACTGAACATCACCTACGACACGCCGGGCACGGGCGGTAATGCGTACACGCTGGCGGTGACGACGGGTGGAGCGGTGCGCAGCGGTGCCACACTGACGGGAGGCACTGCCACCGGTATCGTCGGCCTCACCGTGACGACTCCGGGGGTATTCACGGCCCTTCCTGCCAATGGGCTGATGACCCAATCGGCCACCTCAGGTGGCGGATCAGGAGCATCGTTCCAGACGGCCGTGTTCGGTCCCAATACGCTGAACATCGTCAACCCCGGTGCCTACAACACCGTGCCGGTGAATCCTGTCGCTCAGGCGTCGACCGATGGCATCGGCATGGGCGCTACGTTCAATCTAACGTGGGCTGCCGTCGCGCCCTTCTCCAACGACGACTGGCTGTTCATTCAGGGCGTGCTCGGCATGACCGAGTTGAACGGCAACACTTATCGAACCGCCGGTGTTACGCCGACCACCGTCGAGTTGCTCGATGTCTACGGCACGCAGGTCAATTCCACCGGCTACACGCCATACACGGGTGGGGGTACGGCGGCTCGCATCTTCACCGTGGCGACTCCGTATGATGAACAGGATTTGCCATATCTGAAGATCACGCAGTCGGCCGACGTGATGACGCTGTGCTGCGTCAATCAGGCGACGGGCACGGAATACAAACCGCAAGACCTGTCTCGGATCAGCGACACGGATTGGGTGTTTTCGGATGTTGTAGCCCAGCCGTCCAGTTCCCCTCCGCCAAGCACCGCAGCGACCGCTAGCGCCGGTGGATCGACCAACTATCAGTACGAGGTGACGGCGGTCTCCCCGGATGACGGCAGCGAGAGCATCGCGTCTCCGGTGGCTTCGGTGCAGGGCGTGGATATTGCCACCACCGCCGGGCAGATCAACGTCACTTGGACCTCGGTGGCGGGCGTCAACCAGTACAACATCTACAAGGCGCAGCCGAGCACCGGGACACCTGTTCCGACAGGATCGTTGTTCGGCTACATCGGTACGGCTTATGGCAACGGCTTCACCGACAGCAATATCGTCGGGGACTATTCTCAGGTTCCGCCTCTCCACAAAGACCCGTTCGCCAGAGGCCAGATATTCGGCGTCACGCCGATCACCGGAGGCACCGGGTATACCAATGCCGCCGCGGCCATCACGACCTCCACCGGGGCCGGCGTCTCGATAGGGACCGTGGTGCAGAACGGGGCGGTGGTCGGGTACATCATTTCTGATAACGGCCACGACTACGCGCCGACGGATACGGTCACGATCACGGGTGATGGCACGGGCGCGACTGCGAGTCTCATCGTCGGTCCTGAGAGCGGGACATATCCGTCGGTTCCCGGCTACTTTCAGGAACGTCGGGTTTTCGCCAACACGCTCAACCAGACCGACACGTACTTCATGTCCCAGACGGGGGCGTTCACCAATTTCGATAGCCGCATTCCTCCGATAGACACCGACGCCATCATCGGCAGTCCGTGGTCGGTGCAGGTGAACGGCATCCAGTGGATGGTGCAGACCTCCGGCGGTCTCTTGGTGATGACGGGCAGTTCGGCGTGGCTTCTGGCCGGGGCTGGGTCGTTCGCCACCAACGTTCAGGCGATCTCTCCGTCAACACAGGATGACGTGCCGCAAGCCTTCACCGGCGTGTCACCGCGAGTGCCGCCGATCAAGATCAACTACGATGTGCTCTATGTGAATTCTAAGGGGTCGTACTACTTCGCCCTTCCCTACCAGCTCTACGTGCTGTCCGAGCCAATCGACATCACCGAACTGGCGACGCATCTGTTTACGGATTTCTCCATCCGAGAGAACGCATGGTGCGAGCAGCCCTATAAGCTGTTGTGGGCGGTGCGGGATGATGGCGTGCTCCTCAGCCTCACCTACTACAAGGTGCAGGCCGTCTCGGGCTGGGCTCGGCACGATACCAACGGCTATTTCGAGAGCGTGTGCTCCATAGTCGAACCTCCGGTTGATGCCCTCTATCTGGCGACCAAGCGGTTTCCCGGCGGGAAGACCGCGTACATGATCGAGAGGATGAACAACCGTATCTGGAACGAGATCGATGACGTGTGGGCCGTCGATGCTGGGCTGAGCCTGCCGCAGCCGACGCCGAATGCCACCCTGACGGCTGACTCGACCTACGGTCTCGGTTCTATAACTGGCGCGGCCAACCTGTTCGGTGGAGCGGGATATTCCGCCGGGACAACGGCGGCGGTAGTGGACGACAACGGGCAAGGTCCGGGAACCGGAGCAGTCCCTGTACTCACCATCATCGGCGGGGTGATCGCTGGCATCGCCTTCCCGTCGCAGGGTGCCGACTACATCAACCCGAAACTGGTGTTCACCGATCCGGCCAACTCAGGCTCAGGAGCGCGGGCCGATTGCGTGCTCAACACCTCGGCGGGATTCATTGCAGATGGTCCGGTGTTCTCGGCCGGAGATGTCGGCAAGGTCATTCGCATGGGCGGTGGAACTGGCACGGTCACGGCCTACACCGACGCCGAGCACGTTACCGTTAGACTTACCGATCCGATCACTGCAATCCTTCCCAACAGCGGCGGTCAAGTGGCGCCACAAGCACCCGGCGCGTGGACCATGACCAGTCCGGTCACGCGGGTGTTCGGACTGGATCATCTGATCGGAGCGACGGTAACCGGCGTTGCCGATGGCACAGTAATCACGCCGCGCACAGTGCAGCCGGACGGCTCGATTACACTGGATGCGCCGGCGAGCGCCATCGTCGTCGGTCTTGGCTTTCAGGCTCAGTTGCAACTCGTATATTTCGAGGCCGGTCCCCCGACAGTTCAGGGACAGCGCAAGAAGATATCAGCCATCAATGCCTTGGTGGAAAACTCGCGCGGCGTGAAGGTTGGCGGGGCGCAGCAGGACGGATCGACACTAAGTCCTCCACAACTGGCGACGGTGTGGGAGGACATGGTGCCCGCGCCGGACAAGGTGCCTCCGGCCTACAACAGCACCGTGGTCCCGCTCTACACTGGCTATAATCGCATCCCTGTGCAGGGCGGCTTCAATCTCACCGGCCAGGTATCCTTGCAGCAGGACTATCCGTTGCCCCTATCGGTACTCGCGGTGGTCAGCGAGACGCTTCTCGGCGATACGCCGGATCAGATGGCCAAGCCGAAACAGCAGGCGCGGCAATGATCGTCGATGGCAAGCCGTGGCATTGCGGAGAGATAGCCAGACGGCTTCGCAAGGGGCACCGCGAGGTGCTGGACGGGATGAAGGTCCGCACGCACCGCGAATTGCGTCAGGCGTTCGACGGTTCGATCTGGTGCAAGTCATGGTTCCGCGAGGATCGGCTTATGGCCATGGCCGGGATCACCGGGACGGTAGGATCGGCTGAAGGGTCGGTCTGGCTTGCGTTGTCGGATGAGGCGACCAAGCATCCCATCGCTCTGGTGAAGGCCGTCCTTGGCCACATGGACGAGATGTTCACCACCAAGCGCCGTCTCACCACGATTGTGCTAAAAGACGACCGGGAAGGAGTGCAGTTCGCCTACTTCCTCGGTTTCAAGGTAGAGCAGGCCGTGACCATCAACGGGGCTGAGGCGATGATCATGGCGCTTGAGCGCAAATCGCGGCAGGTGGCGTAGATGGCATTCCTCGCCGCCGCTGGTCCTGCGCTTGGTCTGCTGGGAGCCGGTGCCTCCGCCATCGGGACATTGGAGGCCGGCTCGTATCAGTCTCAGGTCGCCCGTAACAATGCCCAGATAGCCACCCAGAACGCCGCCTACGCTGTTCAGGCAGGCCGGCAGCAGGCCGATATCCAGTCACGCAAGGGAGCCGCCCAAGGGGCGGCAGTGCGTGCCGGGCTGGCTGCTTCTGGGGTGGATGTTAATTCCGGCTCCGCAGCCGATGTTCAGGAAGGCCAGCGCGAGACCTCCAAACTCGATGCCGAGACGGTGCTCAACAACGCCGAGCTACAGGCTTACGGCTACACCACACAGGCTACCAACTACACGGAGCAGGCGTCTCAGGACGAAGAAGGCGCCGAGTTCGGGGCGGCTGGATCGCTCTTGAGCAACGCCTCATCGCTCAGCTTCAAATGGGGTGGTGGCTCGGCTGCGTCTTCTCCGGGTTCTAGCGGAGAATGGGCCGGCACCGGCAGTTCCATATGACGGGGGCATGACTTGGCTCAGGTCCCGTATTCCGGCGTCCCGGACGAAGCACCTCAGACTGACGTTCCGAACGATTATCAGGACGTTAGGCCGACTGCGGCCGAGGGTCTGGCCTCCTTTGGTGAAGGGGCGACCAAGACCGCCTCATTCTTCGGGCAGGTCGCTGCAGATAACGCCTTCAACGACTTTCAGTCCGGCGTCACCAAGATACTGAACGGCGATCCGTCCAAGACGGTGCAGGGGCCGAACGGCGAGCCTCTGCCGGATACCGGGTATCTCGGCCTCAAGGGGCGCGCGGCGCTGGACGCCAGACCTCAGATTGAAAAACAGATCGACGACCTGCTGAACCAGACCCGTAGCGGCCTGCAAACCCCTGAGCAGTTGGCGCAGTTTGAAACCTACTCCCGTCGCTACCGCACCTATGCCAGCGAGCAGGTCGGCTCTCATGCCGATCAGCAGGCGACGACCTGGTACACGTCGGTCAACTCGGCGAGCGAGAAGAATGCGCTCGATGCGATAGCTGCCAACCCGCTCGATCCGACGGCGATGGCTAACGGGGGGGCCGACCTCATCAACGCACGGGTGAAGCAGGCACAGATCAATGGGGCGCAGCCCGGCGATCCTGTCTATCAGGACGCGATTACCAGCGCCAAACGCGACGCTCTCAAGACCCAAGTGCAGGCCATCGGTGCTACCGACCCCTCCACGGCGTTGCGCATTCTTGAGAAGAACAAGACGCTGGCGGATACGGACTATCCGGCCCTTTACGCAGACCTGAAGGACAAGGCCGACAAGAAGGACGGTCTGGATTTCAGCACGTCGTTTCTGGCTGCTCATAAGACGCAGACCGATACGGCGTCAGCCGGTTCGATCACTAACCCGGCTCAGCCGATCTATCGGCAGGCGGCGACGGATATACCAGGCGGCATGTCGCCCACCG
>Ga0265338_10008218_pt1 | contig 12710 bp, 14 predicted proteins | sample 42126metaG_FD_193579 | JGI IMG/M metagenome (GOLD analysis project Ga0265338, IMG submission 193579) | Rhizosphere microbial communities from Carex aquatilis grown in University of Washington, Seatle, WA, United States - 4-21-26 metaG | ecosystem: Host-associated > Plants > Roots > Rhizosphere... | reverse complement strand
CATATCCGATACGCTTTCCCCCTATATCGCGCCGCTCTCGCTCTCGCCTGGTGATACAATATTAATCTGTACGGACGGGCTGTCAGGCGTCCTGTCGCCGTCGCGCATGGCGCAAGTTCTGGCGGAAGCCACCAGCTCTGGCGGCGCCTGTGAGGCGCTCCTGCAAGAAGTGCTGGCGGGACCGGCGACGGACAATGTCACCGTTTCGGTCTGCAACTTCTAGGCGGCCACGGACGCCCTGGCGTTAGCAATCCGGTAACCAGTTATTAGGCTGGCGGTTACCAGTTAACCCTATAACGAGGCGATGTCCCGCGGCTTTTTCCGATGGCTCGCCTCATGACTCAGCGTTTGATTCCTGGTCTTTGCCTTGGCATCGCGCTGTGGCCCGCGGCCGCCTCCGCCGCCGTTGGCGATATTCCGTGGAATCGGTCCCTGACCATCACGCGCACCTCCGCGGATGACGACATCAAGAATGTGTTTCGCAGCATTCTGCAGGCCAATGGTCTGTCGGTGTCGTTCGGTCCGCAAGTGCGTGACACTGTCTCTTTCCATATGGAACAGGTGCCGATTCAGCAGGCTTTTGAGCAGGTGATCGACCAGCATCATCTGACCTATAGCTACAATGACACCACCAAGACCGTCTTCATCAATGCGCAAAGCAGCGGCGCCGGTGACGCCAAGAATTCGGCTTTCATCACGCTTAACACCGTCAGCTATCAGGACGTTGTGCAGGCGATGAACAATCTGGGCCTGGGGCTGGGCGGTCTGAAATACGACGCCGCTTCCAAGACGCTTGCGATTTCCGGCGATGAAGCCCGCGTCAAGCAGATCCAGACTTTGGTGGACAATCTGGAACGCTCACGCCGCGGCGGCAGCAAGGACGGCGCCGCCAGCCTGGGGCCTGAGGAAGTCAAAGTCATTCCGTTGCGCTTTACCGACGTGGGACCTTCGACCCGCCAGTTTCAGGGCAAGACCGTCACCGTGCCCGGCATCGCCGACACCTTGAAATCGGTTCTGGGTCTGGACGAACGCCCTCCAGCGGCGAACGGAAATGATCCCTCTGCCGCGGCGGCCACGCCGGTCGCAGCCGCGCCTTATGGCCATCCCCGCATCTCGATCGACCCGCGCACCAATTCGGTGGTGGTGCAGGGTTCGCCCGCGGCCATCGCGGCCGTCGAAAAGATCGTCACACAGCTCGACCGGCCGCTGCAGATGGTCCAGATCGAGGTTCTGATTGTCACCGCCAATGTCGGCGTGGCCAGGGAGCTCGGCGTTGCCTGGCGTGGCTCGCAGGTCAATGTCGGCAATCCCAACAGCAGTTTCGCCATCGATAGTGGCACCAGCACTGGCGCCACGGGAAGCACCAGCGGCACGACCACCGGCACCACCGGCCTGGTTCAGCCCGGCGCCAATGGCCAAGTCTTCTCGACCACCGGCCTTGATGCCCTCAGCCTGCTTCCCGCTGCGACTGCAGGCGCCACCACGGCCTCCTTCGTGATCCAGGGCGGCTCTGCGGTGATCCAGTCCCAGCTTCAGGCCTTGGCCTCGCAAGACCGCGCCCGCATTCTCTCGGCGCCCAAGCTGGTGACGCTCGATAATATCGCCGCGCGCATCACCCGCAGCCAGAACATCTATGTCCAGGTGGACACGGTGGGCACGGCCGGCGGCTATGGCGGCGTCGGCCTGCAGGAAATCCAGACCGGCCTCACCCTGGAGATCACGCCCTCCATCGTGCCGTCTCAGGTGGATCGCGACCAGTCGCTGGTGCGCCTCAACCTGCGCGCCGAAAATTCGGCGCCCGGCAGCGGCTCCTTCGGTCAGATCGACGTCAACTCCCAGGAAGTGCAGACCAATGTGCTGGTGCCGGACAGCGACACCTTCGTGATCGGCGGCCTGTTCGACGACAGCAACATCAACTCCACCTCCGGCGTGCCTTATCTCAAGGACATTCCGGTACTGGGCGCGTTGTTCCGCGACAACAAGACCCAGAAGTCCCTGGGCGAGACCATCTTCTTCATCACCCCCAAGATCGTGGACGAGCGTTCGGTCCTGCAGAGCGACATCGCGGTCAAGGAAGGCTCGGCCGAGTATATCCGCCGCGCCCGCGCCGAGCTGAGCGGCGTGAACCAGGATGCAAACAGGGCGAACCAGGCCCTGTCCGTCAAATCCCTTGAAGAAGATGAGTGATGGGCTGGAACGGGAAAAACCGGATGACGGTTGCCGTGCTTGTCGTATTGGCGATCCTGATCGCGACGGCGGGTGTTTTCATGCCTGATATTCGCGGCCAGCTGATATTCAAGCCGCGGCAGGGCCGCGCCGAGACCATGGTGATGCAGATCGCCGCGCGCGAAAATCGCCTGCGGATGGGCGAGGGTCATTTCGATACTTTCGCACCGGCACAAGCCGCGGCCCACGCCCGGGCGCTCGGCCTGGACATGCAGGACTGGCCAGGTGAGGACTTTCTCTTCGACGCCAGCCTGATGCCCGACAACTCCTTGCGCCTGCGGGCGTTGCCGCGGCCGGACTCGGTGCGCGATCTCAAGATCGGTGCGCAGATGTTTGTGGCCGAACTGGCGCCCAAGGGCGGCGTCAATCGCAGTGGATGGTATCCATGAAAATCTCCTTTGCCGCCAGACTGGTTCTGACTGCCGTGTTGCTGACGACGGGCGCCGCGGCCGCGCCGGTCCCCGCAAACAGCGTGGTGAAGGCGCCCGATTGGAGCGCCGGCTCGGAATGGCATTACAGCGACGGTTATGCGGTGAAGGTCGCGTCCGTCTCGCCGAAAGGCGCGCTGTTCCAGCGCTTGGATGCACCGGGCCAGTCCTTCACGCGCGACGGCTTCATTCGCATGGACTCCACCAGCGCCACCGCCACGCGCAAAGCGATCTATCGCACCCTTCCCGACGGTGCGGGCCAGAGCCTGTCAGCCGCCAAGCCGCTGACCTTCCAGCGGGAGTATCTCAACAATGGCAAGTTGATGGTGCATGCCAGCTCCTGGACCGTGGAGGGACGCGAGACCATCACTGTTCCGGCGGGCACCTTCGACTGCTGGGTGATCGTGTGGCGCACACGCTCCTTGCGCTCGGATTGGATCGGCTTTGAGCGCTGGTGGTACAGCCCCGATGCCCAGAATTATGTGCGCATGGAATACAAATACGGATCGGAGTCCGACGGCTCGCGGGTGCTGATGAATTACCGGCTGGCGGGAGCGTCGACGCCGGTTGCGGCCAATCTGCCGTCCCCCGCGCCTGCGCCTGTTGCGTCTGCGCCAGTGGTGCCGGAGCCTGTGGCCGCGCCGGCTCCTTCCCATTCGGTCGTCCCGCCCAAACCCATAATGGTCGCAGCGCCTGTGATTTCTCCGGCCGTGGCAGAGTTGAAGGTCGAGGAAACGAAAATCGCCGCCCTTGTTCCCTCCGCGAAAGACAAATCCCCGAAAGACAAGTCCAAGTCCCTTCCGGAAAATGCGCCGGCGGCAGCAGCATCGGATACTGATAAATCAGCTCTGGAGCCGGTGAAGGTCACGCCCGTCAGAACCCTGCTCAGCCCCATGCCCAAAGCCGACAAGCTTGGCTCCTGGCACGCGCAGTTGGGCGCGACCCAGAACGCCGTCGCCATTCGCGCCAAGCTGAAAGACATCCTGGCCCAGAATCCCCGGGCCCAGGCGCTGCCCAGTGGCGTGATGGTGCGCAATGTCGAAGGGCGCACCTTCTACCGCGCCTGGCTCGGCTCCTATGACGGCCGCCAGGAAGCCTTGGCTTTGTGCAAGGCGCTGAAGGGGGTGCCGGCCGCCGGCTGCGCCATCTTCAAGGGCGCCACCATGGAAGCGCGCAACGACTAGTGGAGCGGATTTGACATTCGCTACCCTGCTTGGCCGAACACCGAAAGCGAATGTCAAATCCAAAGCTCCACTAGAATCATATATTTGCTAGTGGTCCTTTGATTCCAACATTCGCAAAGTGCCTGGCGCAAATGGTATGCGAATGTTGGAATCGGACCACTAGCGGTCCCGGTCTCTCGCAATCCGTCGCAATCTGTGTTCCGTCCGGCCTCACGCCCGGGCTGTCCAACACCCTTGGTCCTGCCATGATGAGAGCAGGCGGACGGACCGCTGCACCATCCTCGAGCTTGTGATGCCGGCCCAGAGTCAGTCGCAGCGTGCGATCAGTGCCCTGCTTGTGCTGCTGCTTCACGCCCTGCTGCTACTGGCTTTCCTGCAATTCCTGGTGAAGCCGCAAGGCGCGGGCCTCACCAGACCCGAGCGTCTGCTGGAGCTGATGATCAGCATGCCCAAGACGGTCGCGCCGCCACCGCCACCCGCCGCGCCCGCGCGCCAGCGGGCGCCGGTCAGAGTCCAGCCGGGCGGCGAAAAATCCGGTGCGATGCCGTCCCTCGCGCCACCGGTCCTGACGCCGGACATCCGTGGGCTTGGCCAAGCTTTGGTGGGCTGCGCCCCTGAGAATCTTTCCAATCTGACAGTCGAGCAGCGGTCGCATTGTCCGGGATTTTCCAGCCGAGATGACAGCGACGTGATCGAGTCGCCTTCTCATGTGAAGGACCCTGTGCGCCGCGCCGCCGAAATGAAGGCCAGGAACGCGCCGCTGCGTGTTCCCTGCACCTCCGTTACCAATGCGCCGGTCGGCGGCGGCACCGCTGCCGTGCCGATGGCCGATCCCTTTTGTGTGATGGGAGGAATCATCAAGGGATTCGGTCCCCTGAACGGCTTGTCCAAATGAAGAGTCGGTTTAGCCCGCCAGAAGGCGAGCCAGCAGTGTGTTCGCCTCCGGCATCAATACGAACAGCGCGCCGCTCGCGGCCAGGAAAGGGCCGAAGGGAAGGGGCGCGCGGCTTTGCCGGCGGGTTAGAACCAGAACACCTCCCATCACCACCACGCCGGCGGCGAAAGCGCCCAATAGGAAAAATGGAATTTTCAGGATGCCCAGCCAGGCGCCCAACGCGCCGGCCAGCTTCACGTCACCACCGCCCAACCCTTCGGCGTGACGCAAAAGCCCATACGCCGCGCCGATCGCCCACATGACGGCGAAGGCCGTACCTGCGCCCAGAATGCCGTCGGTCAGGCCGTCGCCATAAAGGCTCTGGAACAGAAGGCCCGCCGGCAGAAGCGGAAGCACCAGGAGATCGGGCAGCAGCATCTCTTCCAGATCGATGGCCGACAGGGCCAGCAAGAAGGCCAGCAGCAGAAAGCACAGGCCGGCCTCAAGCGACCAGCCGAACAGCCACACGCTCAATGCTCCGGCGGCAGCGCCGCCCAGCTCCAGGAGCAGGTATTTTGCGCCAAAGCCATGACCGCAGGCGCGGCAATGGCCACGCAGCAGAAGAAAGGAGAGGAAGGGAATATTGTCGTGCCAGCGCACCGGCGCCTTGCAATGCGCGCAGTGCGATGCAGGAAAGGAGAGAGCCGAGATCATGCGGTGCGGCTGCACGCGGCCATCCGGACTGGCCAGAAGCAGGGGCGGCAGGCGCGCGGCGACGACACTGAGGAAACTGCCGACAGCCGCCCCGAGCAGCAGCGCGGGCGCCAAACCCACGGCCTCGGCTTCGGTCACGACCGTCTTTCCGTCGACTGGCCGCTAGCCATCTGTTGGGTCAGCCATTTCAGCAGGCGGTCGCGATGCTCGGCGGGATGGGTGAACATCACGCCGCAGAGGCCGTCGCCGGAGAACATCACCTTGATTTCCAGATCGCCATAGCCCGCGATCCAGAGATCGGCGATGGTGCCTTCTTCGGGCGGGCGATCAAGCACCAGCATGGCGCCGGAGCCTGAAAGATCGCCGATGGTGACAGGCAGGATTTCCCCGTCCACGCCCAGGTCGCCATCCAGGTTGACGTCAAAGCGCTGCTCGCGACGCCGCTCGGCGCCGGAGGGTTCGACCATGGGGGTGCCAGTCGTGTTCATTGCCGGCAATCTCGCAAATCGCGGTTAAGGCCTGCTTAAGTTTTGCCCCAGAGCGACACGGCCCAGGCGGTCATCCCGGCAGGTTGGTCAGCCGGTTGATGCTGAAATAGGCGGTGGTATAGCCGCCATTGTTGCTGCTGATATTGCCGCATTGGGAGCCGCTGTTGAACAGCCCGACGCACAGCCGCAGTTCCATGACCGGCAGATGGCTGTTCAATCCGGAAACCAGGGAGGAACTCGAATAGGCCGAGGTCGCCATGATCCAGCCGCTGAATTGCTGGCGTCCCGCCGTATTGTCGGCCGCCGCCGTGTCGGTGATGGTGATGGTGTAGCTGGTGGATTCGTCCGGATAGGTCCAGGTTTTCTGGTTGGTCAGCTCGTTGAAATAGGCCTGCAGGTTTACCGCCATGTTGACGTCTTTGATATTGGTGTTGGGCAGGATGCAGCTGCTGCAGAATTTGCTTTTGGAAATGCGGCTGAGGGCATAGTTGAAATTGCCCATCTCGGCCCAATAGGCCCTGGAGCGCGCCAGCGAACCTTCCACGGCGCGCGCTTCCACCAGCACGCTGCTGGTGATGAAGCCGGCAAAGCCGATGGTGATCACCAGCCCCACCATCATCACCACGATCAGGGCGCCGCCGCGCTGACGATCCAGAACAGATTTCATGGATCATCCTCGTCGCGGTTGAGGGTGAAGATGGCGTGATAATTCTCCGCGAAGACCGTCGGGCTGACCGCGCGCTGGATCTGGAACGGGTTCATGATGGTGAAGGTCACCTCCATGGTCTTGTTCGACACGCTCCGGCTGGCCGTGTTGGTGTTCACGGCCGCGCCGATCCAGCCCTTCACCGTCTTGGTGCCGGCGCCGGAGGTGCAATCGGGCATGGGCGTGGCGGTGCCGGTGCAGGTGATGTTCATGCTGGCCGTCAGGTCGGGCGTCAGGGTCAGGTTGTTGCTGATGTAGCGCAGGGAATATTCGCTGCGCATGGATCTGGTCGGGGCCGCGAAATGCCCCCTGAGGCCATAGACATTCATGGTGCCGTCATTGCCGCTGGTGCTGGCCAGGCCGCCCAGCGAAAGCACTTCATAGGTTTCGCGGGCGTGGCGGTTGATGGCGATCTTGGCCGACAATTCGTCGTACCAGGCAAGAAAACGCAGCAAAAAAGCGCTGGCGGCGACGATCACGACCGCCGTGGCCATGGTGGAGACCATCACTTCCATCAGGGTGAAGCCGCGCTGGGACCTCATGTGTGCCGCCCCACGATGGTGCTGAGCGTGAGGGTCTGAAGCGTGGAAGCGGCCACCGGACTGCCGGAGACCAAACGGTAGGGATATTCCAGATAGAGAACCAGCTTCTGGCAGTTGGCCGCCAGCAATCCGGTGGGGTCCAGGCAACTGCAGGTGTCCAGACCGGTGCAGGGACTGGCGCTGATATTGCTGGTCGTCCAGCTGATCCGGCCCATGACGTTGTGATCCTGATCCACCCAGACATAGGCGCGGTTCAGCGAAGACAGGAAATTGCTGTTGATCCAGACCTGGAAGATCGTACCGCCGCTGAAAGTGGTGGACGAGGTGGTGGTGTAGTCCTGTGTGCTGGTCAGATAGAGCGGTGACAGGGTGGTGGGATAGATCAGCCGGGTGGAGGGAAAGGCAGGTGTTTCGGTATAGCCGGTGGTGCTGACCGGACCTAGAAGCCCGAACGCGGTCGTGCCATACAGCGTGGTCAGCCGCTCCATCTCCGCATCGGCGATGAAGATCGCTTTCTGACGGGTGATCAGGTTAGAGGTTTCGCGGTCCGCCACGACCCAGCCGCTGGCGATGGACACCACCAGCGCGGACAGGATCAGGGCCGCGGTCATCACCTCCATCAGCGTGAAGCCGCGCTGGCCTCTCAGGCGGTCACTGCAGCGCATCGCTCTCGCTGATGCCTTCCAGCCAGTTGAAGAAGACCGAGTCGCTGCCGGCGGCGCTGTCGCGCCGGTTGGGCGGCGGCGGATAGCGATAGACCACGGCGCGGCCTTCGCGGCCTGTCTGGCCCGAAGAGGCGGACTGCACCCAGCCCGTCGGCGTGGGCTTGGTGGTGGGCATGGTGCACGCCGTGCTCTGTGGCCCGCTGACCGTGGTGGTGCTGGTGGCGCGCAGAATGGCCCAGACCTCGAACTCCACTGTCGGGTCGCCGGCCTGGGAGGTGGAAATGAAGGCCGTGCTGGTGGTGCCGGCGCAAAGCGAGGAGTCGCGGCAGATCACCACAAAGCAGAAATTGCCGGTGCCGTTCAGATCCACATTCAGGCCCGAGGTGAGCGTGGCTTCGCTCAAGGTGCCGCCGGAGCAGCAATAAAGGCCGTTGCGCACCTTGTAGCTGCGTTCCTTGGAGGCGATGTCCAGGAGATAGGGCTTGGCCTCGGCCAGGTGGGCCTGCTGGACGTAGGAGCGATAGATCGGCACCGCAATGGTCGCCAGCACGCCGATGATCGTCACCACGATCATCAGCTCGATCAGGGTAAAGCCGCGCTGGCGGCCGAGCCGGCGAAAAGGGGCGCGCATGGCGGGCCATGGTAGAGGCCCCCTGTTGCCAAGCGATTAAAGTAACCGGCCGTTAGCCATGCGGTGAACTTTCCCAAACCGGATTAACAATTGGCCATGTTGGCGTCATGCAGGGGTGGGCAAAAAGCCCGGAAAATAAGGCATTTTCGGCCCCCCGGGGAACCGCCGCTAAGCAGCGATTAAAGTTTAAGCCTTATTGTCCCTCCCGCTAAGACACGCAGGACGATCTTTCATGCGCACACGAAATCAGAAGGGCTTCACGCTCGTCGAACTGATGGTCGTGGTGACGATCATCGGTATTCTGGCCGCCATCGCCATTCCGCGCGTCTTCTCGTATATCCGCACCAGCGCAACCGCCGAGGTGGCGCAGAACGCCGCCGCGATCAATGCGGCGATTGCCGGTTATTCCCAATCGCAATTGCAAAGCGCGGCCGCCCTCCAGGCACAGGTCAACAACACCAGCGCGACACCCGACTTGTCGGGCACGACCGAGATTTCGACCATTATTCCGCAGGTGCAGCTGCCCAAGGACAGCAATTTCAACTACACGATCAGCGCTGCGGTGGCGACTGCCGGGCCGTCTTCCGGCGAAGTCGTCTACTGCATCATGGCCACGGGCCGCTCCAACGCGGCGGTGCCTGGCGGCATCGTGCTCTGGTCCAGCGGTTCCTCAACCCAGCCGGGATGGGATGGGCGCGTAAACCGCACCGCGTTCGTCAACGGCCAGACGACCTTGACCGGCGTGAATGCCGGCGGCTATTGCTCGGCGACAGGCGCGGCTCAGGCGACCTTCTCGAACTAAGGCCTATGCGGACCGAATTTGGTTATGCCTGGGGCAAGCTCTATCTGGCGATGCTCGCCATGGCTACCAGCACGGCTCCGTTACCCCAGCGCGTAGCCGAGGCGTTTCGCACCCACCTTGCTTCACTGGGACGCCAGAACCTGCCGGACTTCGCGTTTGAGAGGCTGACGGCCATGCGGGCCAAATTCTCCACCGGTCCGCTTGATGCCGATGATGATGTCACTATCGATCCCGCGAGGCTGAGCGACAAGGATGCCGCGGCGATCGCCGAAGAGATTTTCAGCCTGTACGATGAAATCGCCCGCAGCGACGCGCGCGACCGCGTGTCCGGCCGGTCCTAAGTCTCAGATGGCGTAGGCGCGCACCGGCGCCGGCGGCTGATGCGCCGGCGCAAACTCGATGCTGACCGAAGGCGGCAGGCCATCGCGGCGCAGGCCGGGAACGCCCGCGGCGATCCATGAAGCGAAGCCGATCAGAAGCAGTTCGGCGATGATCACCGCCGAAAAAACCCTGCCGCTGATTTTACGATTTCGCATAAGCCCCTCTGGTTCTTTTTGGCGCATAACCCAGCCCGCCGCCACTGCGATCGGTTCCTATGGTGAACGCGCCAAGGCGGGAAAAGAGAGGTGGCAAAACGACGCCCGTTCGTTTCGGTGCGTTTGTGAACGCAAAGGCGCTGGCCGCGGACGGGGATGTTGCCTAGTGTTTGTTTTAAAAGAAAAAGGGGAGGGTCGGATGCGCGCCTTTACCGCCATTTGCATGGCTTTTTTTGGTGTATTGGCGGCAGTACCGGCCCTGGGGGCGCCGCTGCATCCAGTGTTTGAAGTGGATCGCAACTGGCCCAAGCAGATGCCCAATGGCTATGTGTTCGGCCCCGCCGGCGGGGTGACGGTCGATGGCAGGGGCCATGTCTGGGTCTATTCCCGGCCGACACAATTGCGTCTCACCTTGATGAACCCGCCCAATCCGACCAGCGGCATGGCCGCGCCGGCAGTGGTGGAGCTCACTGCCGACGGCACTTTTGTCCAGGGTTGGGGTGGCCCCCTGGCCATGAGCGAAAGCGAACGCGCCAAATTCGACTGGCCGGTGCAGGAGCATGGCATCGCGGTGGACACCAAGGGCAATGTCTGGGTCTGCGGCAACGGCCACGACGCCAAGACTGGCCGTGACGACGACCAGTGCCTGAAATTCACCCATGACGGCAAATTCCTGATGCAGATCGGGCATTCCGGCAAAAGCAAGGGAAGCCTGGATACGGAAAATCTCGGCCATCCCTCCCAGCCGGTCTACTGGGCCAAGGAGAATGAACTCTTCGTCTCGGACGGTTATGTCAACCGCCGTGTCTATGTCGCCGATGCCGATACCGGCAAGTTCAAGCGCATGTGGGGCGCCTATGGCCATGTGCCCGACGATAGCGCGCCGCGCGACCGGCGTTACGATCCGCCCTTGCAGCAGTTCAATCTGCTCCACGGCATGACCATTTCCCGGGACGGCACCGTCTATGTCGCCGACCGCAATGCCAATCGGGTGCAGGCTTTCACCCTGGACGGCAAATTCCTGAAAGAGGGCTGGGTGTCGCGTTCATCGCCGCAAGGCGACTTCGGCACCGCTTTTGCGGTCGCCCTGTCCGGCGACAAGGCGCAGCGCTTCCTCTATGTCGCCGACGGGCATAACGAGCGGGTCCAGGTGCTGGACCGGGCGACTCTGCAGCAGATACCCGGCGCGGAAATCGGCCATCCCGGGCCTTATCCGGGGCAGTTTTTCAACATCCATGTGATGGCCAGCGACGCGCAGGGGAACCTGTATGTGGGCGAGGGCGGCGGCCGGGTGCAGAAATTCGTCTATAAAGGAATGGCGAATTAGCGGCCGCAGCAAGGAATTTTCCTAATCAGGGCAGTATCATAGATACCTAAATCATGCGGTGCAAAAATACGCGCACGCGAGCTGCCTGCGCCAATTTCCGCGCGCCAAATTCTGCGATGATTTGAGAGGGTTTTTACAAGAAGCTTACGGCGACTTTGTTGTCGCCTCATGGAATTACTTATAATATACGCGCCTACGTGTATACAGAATAGATACAAGAAGATCAGTGCGTTGGCACGTCTTCAGGAGGGTACGTGCGTAACAAGTTCTTGCTCGCCATCTCCACCGCCATTGTCCTTGCCACGCCAGTTTATGCCGCTTCACTGCCCTCGCAGGAGGTCGCGAGTTTGCGTCGCCTGACGCAGGAGGAATATCGCAACTCAATCTCAGACATTTTCGGATCGGAGATTGAGGTCCGCGGAGTGTTCGAGCCGACGATCCGGGTGGGTGGCCTGCAGGCGGCGAGCACGACGGTCCTGTCGGTGACGCCGGTTGGTTTTGAATCCTTCACCAAGATGGCCGACAGCATCGCGGTCCAGGTGACGGCGGAGAAGTACCGGTCCAAGCTGCCCTGCGCGCCCAAGGATGCGAAGGCGGCCGACGACGCCTGCACCGGCCAGATCCTTTCCCATTACGGCATGATGCTGTTCCGCCGGCCTTTGGCCAATGACGAGGTCAAGAGCCGCGTGGCGCTCGCCCACGGTCTGGCGGAGAAGCAGAAGGATTTCTATGCCGGTCTGCGCTACGGGCTGGCGAGCCTGCTCCAAGCTTCCGACTTCGTCTTCCGCAAGGAAATGGCCACGCCGGCGGCAGACAAGAAGAGCTTCACGCTGGACCCCTATAGCCGGGCGACGCGGCTTTCCTATCTGCTCTGGAACACCACGCCCGATCATGAACTGCTGGACGCGGCCCAGAAGGGCGATCTGAATACCCAGGCGGGCCTGGACAAGCAGGTAGACCGGCTGATGGCCTCGCCGCGCCTGGAAGTGGGCATGCGGGCCTTCTTCAACGACATGATGGAACTAGACACCTTCGACACCGTGTCCAAGGACAGCATTCTTTATCCGAAGTGGGGTTCGGCGATCGCCAATTCGGCCAAGGAAGAGACGCTGCGCACCATGATCGGACTGACGCTGAAGGAAAATGGCGATATCCGCGATCTGATGACGACGCGGAAGACTTACGTCAATCGCAACCTGGCGGCGATCTATCAGCTGCCCTTCTCCTTCACCGGAGAATGGGTGCCGTATGAGTTCCCGGCTGATTCCGGCAGAAGCGGTCTTCTGACCGAGACGAGCATGCTGGCCATGTTCTCCCATCCGGGGCGCTCCTCACCGACCAAGCGGGGCGTCGCCCTGATGGACATCATGCTCTGCGAGCCGACACCGGCCCCGCCGGCCAATGTGGACTTCTCAGTGGTCAACGACACTTCGGGAGCCCTGAAGACTGTGCGCGAGCGGCTGATGGCCCATGCAGGCAATCCGACCTGCGCCTCCTGCCACAACCATTCCGATCCCATCGGCTTGACGCTTGAAGGCTTCGACACCATCGGCGGCCGGCGCACCAAGGAAAATGGCGCGGTGATCG
>Ga0265338_10008217_pt1 | contig 12710 bp, 17 predicted proteins | sample 42126metaG_FD_193579 | JGI IMG/M metagenome (GOLD analysis project Ga0265338, IMG submission 193579) | Rhizosphere microbial communities from Carex aquatilis grown in University of Washington, Seatle, WA, United States - 4-21-26 metaG | ecosystem: Host-associated > Plants > Roots > Rhizosphere... | reverse complement strand
GACAACGCGGTCATCATGGATGACGCGGTCAGCAACTACGGCAACGACGCCACCGGGGACGGGATCAACCTGGTCGGCAGCCCCAGCAATGTCACGATCCGGAACAATGACATCTCAAGCCCGCACGGGACCAAGGGTTTCATGGGAATCTACGCCGGGATCAAGGACATCAACGGCGAGGCCATGGGCACCCGGGTGCTGTATAACAACATCGCGGACGCGTCCACCGGGGTACAGATTTACATCGGGCTGATCGAGGGCAACTACATCCACGATGTGAGCCCGGCTTCCCGCGACAGCCACCTGAACGGGACCACGTCCAACGGCTCGGTCGTGCCGCTGGCGATCAGGCACAACACGGTCTTCAACCCCAACGGGCAGACCGACGCGATCAGCCTGTTCGAGGATTTCGGTGTCGAGGCCAACGTGCACATCGACGACAACCTGGTGGCCGGCGGCGGATACACCATCTACGGCGGGCAGAACGCGGGCGGGCCGCAGGCCCACAACATCAAGATCACTGACAACCGGTTCAGCACCATCTACTTCCCGCAGTCCGGCTACTACGGCTACGTGGCGGCCTACGACCCCGCCGCGCCCGGCAACGTCTGGTCGGGCAACATCTGGGACACCACCGGCCAGCAGCTTCCGCCCTGACGTCAGCCGAGGGCCCGGGCGGGTGGTGGGACCTGTAAGCTATGTGCGCTTCTGGCTATGCGGCGGAGTAGCTCAGTCAGGCAGAGCAAGCGGCTCATAATCGCTGTGTCGCCGGTTCAAGTCCGGCCTCCGCTACCAGCACGCCAGCCGTCCCAGGGGTCTCACTGCGAGTCCGCTGTGGCGGCCAGCGCTGCTGCCGTCCAGCAGCCGGGAATCAACACCTGGCCGCGGACGGTTGACTGTGCCGTACGGCTGATCCGCCGTGCAGATCTATCCGTTCGACAGAAAGGCACTCCATAGTGGCTGCCACCGACGTCAGGCCCAAGATCACCCTGGCCTGCCAGGAGTGCAAGCACCGTAACTACATCACGCGCAAGAACCGGCGTAACGACCCGGACCGGGTGGAGCTGAAGAAGTACTGCCCGAACTGCCGTAAGCACCAGCCGCACCGCGAGACGCGCTAACGGCTGCCGCCGTGGCCGTCAACCACGACTACGCCGGCCGGACGTTCCCCGCGACACGGCCCTACGAGGTCAGCAGGGTCAAGATCGCGGAGTTCGCCGAGGCGATCGGCGACCCGAACCAGGTGTACCGGGACCGGGCCGCCGCGCAGTCGGCCGGATACCCGGACGTCATAGCGCCCCCCACGTTCGCCATCGTGGTCAGCATGGCCGCGAGCGGCCAGGCCATCGGGGATCCTGGGCTTGGCATCAACTACGCCATGGTCGTGCACGGAGATCAGCGCTTTGAGTACGCCCGCCCGCTGCGGGCCGGCGACGTGGTGACCGCGCAGTCCACCATCGAGACGATCCGGGAGGTCGGCCGGAACGTGCTGATGACCACCCGGACCGAGATCTCCACCGTGGCGGGCGAGCATGTCTGCACCGCCTTCGCGACGATCGTGGAGCGTGGCGCGGCGGGAGGTGGCGAGTGACCGCGACGATCAAGTACGCGGATGTCGCGGCCGGGGATGAACTGGCCCCGGTCAGCTACCCGGTGACCCGGCTCAGCCTGGTCAAGTACTGCGGCGCGTCCGGCGATTTCAACGTGATCCACTGGAACGAGCGGATCGCCCGGTCCGTGGGACTTCCCAACGTGATCGCGCACGGCATGTTCACCATGGCCCAGGCCGGCCGGTACGTCACCGACTGGGCCGGTGACCCGGGGGCGGTCGAGGATTTCGGTGTCCGCTTCTCGGCCATGGTCCCGGTGCCCGATGATGACGCAGGCGCCACCATCGAGGTCAGTGCCAAGATCGAGGAGAAGCTGGACGGCAACCGCGTCGTGCTGGCCCTGACCGCCCGCTCAGCTGAGGCCAAGGTGCTCACCCGCGCCCGGGCTGTCGTGCGTCTCGCCTGATCCGGAGACCTGCCCCTGCCTGCGGGCGAAGCCAACGACGAAGACAGGGCCGATGGTGACAGTCCGTGAGCAGGTAGCGCTCTCGGAGTTCACCACGCTCCGGCTCGGCGGCCCGGCCCGCAGGTTCGTCGAGGCCGCCACCGATGACGAGATCATCGCCGAGGTCCGCGCCGCCGACCAGCGGGCGAGCCGCTGCTGATCCTCGGCGGCGGGAGCAACCTGGTGATCTCCGACGGCGGGTTCCCCGGCACGGTGATCCACGTCGCCAGCAAGGGCATCCACCGCGGGGACACCGGCCCCGGCAGCGGACTGGGCGACGGCCGGGCTGGTGCCCGGGCCAGCGGCGGTGAGCAGGACGGCCGGCCCGACGGCGCCCGGGCCAGTGGCGGGGTGAGCGTGACCGTGGCGGCCGGGGAGGACTGGGACACGGTCGTGGCGTCCTGCGTGGCCGGCGGCCTGGCCGGGATCGAGTGCCTGTCCGGCATCCCTGGCCGGGCCGGAGCCACGCCCATCCAGAACGTCGGCGCCTACGGACAGGAGGTGGCCGACACGATCACCGTGGTCCGCGCGTATGACCGGGCGCGCGGCGAGGTGGTCGAGCTAGCTGCCCGCGACTGCGGTTTCGGCTACCGGACCAGCGCCTTCAAGCGCAGCGCCCGGCTGATGCCGGCGCTGGGCGGGATGGGTGAGTTCACCGGAACTTTCGTGGTGCTAAATGTGGTGTTCGCGCTGAGCCGTCAGCCCTTGTCCCAGCCCGTGCGCTACCGGGAACTGGCCCACCGGCTTGGCGTGCCGGAAGGCGGCCGGGCACCGCTCGCGGACGTGCGCGCCGCGGTGCTCGCGCTGCGCCGGGGCAAGGGCATGGTGCTGGACCCGGCTGATCCGGACACCCGCAGCGCGGGCTCGTTCTTCACCAACCCGATCCTGGATGCCCGGCAGTTCGCCGCGCTGCAGGAGGTGGTCGCGGCGCGCTGCGGCCCGGACGCCGGCATCCCGCGCTACCCGGCCGGCCAGGGGGCGGACCAGGGCCAGGTGAAGGTCTCCGCCGCGTGGCTGATCGAGCAGGCCGGTTTCCAGAAGGGGTACGCGGCCCAGGACGGCGCCTCGGCCGGTGCGCGGGGAACCGGCCGGCCCGGAGCCAGGATCTCGGCCAAGCACACGCTGGCCCTGGTCAATCCAGGTGGCGCTACCGCCGCCAGCCTGCTGGGCCTGGCCCGGGAGGTCAGGGACGGCGTGCGGGACGTCTTCGGGGTCGAGCTCGCCCACGAGCCGGTCCTGGTCGGCGACCGCCTCTGACCGTCCGCGGTCAGCGCCGGGCCGGGCCAGCGCAGCCGGACGGCGCGGTAGGTCCCATTTCTGGTGTCCCCGCAGGAGCGGGTGAGCAGGAGCGAACCGGACGGTCCCGCGATATGTCCCCAGGCCCGTCCAGGTTTCCTGTCCCGCTGCTCAGGCTCTGGCACTTGGAACCTGGATTCCCGACCAGGAGTCGACGTTGCACTGACAGCTGGCATTGTTGCCTGCGCTGAGGACCGTACCGTCGGCGCGCAGGCCGAGGGTGTGAGTGGAACCCGCCGCCACCGCGACGATGTCCTGCCAATCGCCGACGTCGCACTGCCCGTGGCTGTTGTCTCCGGCTGCGAGGACCCGCCCCGACGCCGTGACTCCGACGGTGTGGTAGCTGCCCGCGGCCAGCGCCACCGCATCTTCCCACTCATCGACATCGCACACCCCGGTCGTCCGGTCCCCGGCCGCGAGGACCCGCCCGTCGCGTCTGAGAGCGACGGTGTGCAGATATCCGGCTGCGACGGCGGTGAGACCGCGCCAGTCGTCAACGGCGCACTGTCCTCGGCGATTGTTTCCCGCGGCCAATGCTGAACCGTCCGCCCGGACTCCGACTGAATGCCAGTCGCCGCAGGAGAGGGCCACCATCTCGCGCCAGGACTGCACGTCGCACTGTCCTTCTGAGCTTCGGCCGACCGCCAGCACGGCGCCATTCGCAAGGAGTCCGAGCGTGCGGCGCCAGCCCGCGGCCACGGCTGTGACGTCTCGCCAAGCGGCGACATCGCATTGGCCGTCGCCGTTCCACCCCGTTGCCAGCACGGTGCCGTCCGATCGAAGTCCGACCGTGTGAGACCTTCCCGTGTTGGCCGCGGTATGGACATTGCCCGCTGCCACGGCGACGACGTCTTCCCACCGCCCGACACGGCACTCGCCGGCCGCATCGTTCCCCACGGCGACAACAGTCCCGTCCCGGCGGCGACCGACCGAATGACGCCTCCCGGCTGCCAGCGCCGACGTGTTTGCTCGCATTCCGCCTCCTCGCCAGACGGGGTAGACGGCCGATGACCTCGTCGACGGATCGTGGCCGGGCACCACCTCGATGCGGCTCCGCTTCGACTTGGCTCTGCGTGGCAATCCGGGCGCTGGTCCCGGGCGACTCCGGCGGGCCGCTGCTGAGCCCGAGCGGAACCGTTGACGGCGTGCTGCAGGCCGTGGAGTCCGGGGTGCCAGACACCGGGTTCGCGCTGACCGCCGCGTATATACAGGCCGACGCCAAAGCGGCCGCCAGCGCAACGGCGCCTGTGTCCACCCAGGGCTGCACCCCATAACGGGGTCCGGCAACCCCCGCCCGGCAGGTAGCCGAGCTGCGTCCAGCAGCTCGGCTACCTCTCAGGATTCACGCGCCGCCTCTCGCACCGCCGGGCTCAGCCGAACCCTGTCCTGACAAAAGCTAACGATTGTGACAGAACGTAACTATAGAGCTCCGTTCAGAACGAGGGCGGCTAGTTACGCAAAGAAGCAACGGTCAGACCAGTCGTCCCACTCTTGTGTCCCCGATGGGCCAGACAGGGGACATCAGAAACGGGAAAGGGACATCAGAAATGGGAACCTACAAGCCGCTGGCCACGATCGCTAGCAGCGCCCCCGCGAGCATGAACGGGCCGAACGGGATCTGTGACTTGCGGGTCGCCCGCCGGGTGACCAGCAGGGCGATCGCGGTCAGCGCGGCCAGCAGGTACCCGGCGAGCAGGCCGGCCACCGCGACGGTGAGCCCGAACCAGCCGAGGTACAGGCCGATCAGGCCGGAGAGCTTCACGTCCCCCCAGCCCATCCCGGCCGGGTAGATCAGCGCCTGCAGCAGGAAGAACAGGGTGAAGGCGGCCATGCCGATCAGGGCATCCAGGAAGCGGCCGCCGCCGTCCGCGGTGACCAGCGCGGCCAGGCCGAGCAGCAGCAGGGCCACCGGGTAGGACGTCAGGGTCAGCGCGTCGGGCAGCCGCTGATGCTGGATGTCGATGATGGCCAGGGCCAGGCCGACCGCGGCCAGGTAGCAGAACGCGGGCAGCGCCGGGCTGAAACCGAGCCGCAGCGCCAGGGCGGCGAACAGCACGGCGGTACCCAGCTCGGCCAGCAGATACCAGGCGCCGAAGGCCTCCCCGCAGTCCCGGCACCGGCCGCGGCGGCGCAGCCAGCCTGCGACCGGGATCAGGTCAGCGGCGTGCAGCCGGGCACCGCACCGGGGGCATCGCGCCCGTGGGCGCAGCACGCTCTGCCGGTGCGGCACCCGGGCGATCGCCGTGGTCAGCCACGAGCCGATGACCAGGCCGGCGGCAGCGGCGATCGCCGTCACCGCCCAGCCCGCTATGTGCACAATGCTCCAGTATCCTGGCGCTCGCCCTGGACCGCTGCCGCCTGGCCGCGCCCGTCTGGCCGCTCCGGGCCGGGCCGGGCGCTCGGGGCTGGCCGCTCCAGGCTGGCCGCTCCAGGCCGGCCGCTCCGGTCAGCCGCCGTTGACGCTCTGGATTTCGTCGACCGGGAAGGCGAGCGGCGGGTTCGGCCCGGTCATCGTGATCGCCGGGAGACCATTCGGGCCGGGGCCGTTCAGGTCGCCGTCTCCCCAGCTGACCGTCCAGGTGACGGTCGCGCTGACGCTTGCGGTGGTAGCCGGCGCCTGCCAGAGCACCCCGCAGTCCGGTGGCGTGCCGGCCCCGGACGTGGCCGGCACACGGCCCACCGGAAGGTTCGAGCCGGCCGGCCCACAGCCTGCCGTGTACGCCGTCCCGGGGCCGCCCACGGTGAGCGCGAACGGATGGGCCGTGGCCGGCTGCGCCCAGACGGTTACCGTCACGTTGCCCAGGGTGGCAGTGATCTTGTAGGCGTCCCGGAGCCCAGTGGTGGGGCTCGGCGCCCACGTTCCCCAGACATAGGTGGCCAGGTTGACGTAGCCCCGGTTCGCGGGGTTGATCCTGACCCTCGGCGCGGGAATGAGCATGTTGTTGTAGGCGTAAGCGGCCAGAGTCGTGTCCGGGATGGGCAGGGCGGGCAGCGCCGCTCCCGGCACCGCGAAGTAGTACAGCGGCAGTTTCAGGCACTCCTGCTGGGCTGCCGGGGATGCGGCCGGGTTCACCGGCAGCATGTACCAGGTGCCGGCCGGGCCGCCGTTGGCCAGCAGTTTCTTCGCCTGCTGCACGGACGCGTAAACCCCGAACGGGAGCCCCGGGTCGGGGTTGGGGTACTGGCCGATGATGCTCTGGCTGCCCGTGGTCTGGTTCCCGATCGGCTCCCACAGGCACGGCGGGGGAGGCACGTTGACGGGAACGTGTGAAGCGCCGCTGCCCACATCGCCCTTCAGCGTGATCAGGTTGCTGAGCAGGACTGAGCAGTCGTTGCCGTTGCAGCCGACGCCCGAACCCGCGCGGGCTGGCCCGGCTGCGGCCAGCGGGGCGAGCAGCCCGGCCAGCAGGACGCCCGCGATAGCGAGCCGCCTCATCATGGCTTGCACTCCTGTGCCTGGGGATAGTAGACGACCGGGTACACCGCGATCACGTGCCACTGGCCGCTGCGGTCCTTGGCCAGGACATCCGTGTTGAGGTAGTGCTGCTGGCTGGCCGGAGCCTGATTGGCCAGGATCTTCCCGGTGCCGAGGTCGGTATTGTTCGACCGCGAGTTGTCGAAACACTCGGACACCTCGACCGCCCCGGGGATGGTGGGGTCGGGGACCGCGTTCATGTGCGAGAAACCTATCGTCCCGGTGAAGGACTCCGTGGTCACGCTCGGCGCCGCGAGAGTCGATTTGAGCGCGGTGAGCACGCTCCCGGAGGCGTAACCCGTCCACCGGTCGTCCTGGTTTCCCCGGTACTCGGCGTAGAGGAAGGCGAGCAGGAAATCCTTGGCGGTGACCACCGCCGGGATCTCGGTGGAGTCAGCCGGGAGCCACGGGGGCATCACGATGTGCACATCGGAGCCGAACGGGGGCCAGGCCAGCGCGTGCGCGCCGACCCCGCCGGACGGCACCGAAGCCGCCGCCGGGTCAGTCCCGGCGTTGCCGCCCGGGTGGAACGTGCCCGCCGATGTTGAGCCGCAGGCGACCGTTAAGGCACCGGTGGCGGCCAGCATGGCCCAGCCGAACCTGCGTCCCCGGCATTGCCGGCGTTCTCGCCGCATGCCACGTCCTCCGCGTCATCGGCCCAATATCACGGCGGAGTCTACCAATGACGGTCTAACCGGGAGGGGGCGTTCGTAAGGACGACGAAGAAGGCATCGGCCCGCAGATGCTCGTCGGCCAGGTGCCGTTGCTCGCCGCGTCGTTCAGCCACACGACGAGCTCGCGGCCCTTCACGCCCAGCCCTTCGTGCTCCCGCCACCATTCATAGAACGCGTTGCTGAGTGTCACCTGGCCGGACTTGTACCAGGACTGGCCGGCCAGGTCGCTCGCCGGGATCAGGCCGTGACTGGCGAAGCACTGGACCAGCACGGGCTGCAGCCTGGCGGCGCGCGCCTGCTCCGCGGCCTGCGAACTCGCGACGCTGTTCGGCTTCGCCGCCGACGACGTGCAGGACGCCGTGAGCAGGAGCCCGGCCACACCGGCCAGCAGGACAAGCCCTCGCGGCCACCTCATGGACACCGCGCTACCTCACTGCGTCTTGGCGTAGGAGTCGTTCTGCAGCTTCATCCACTCGTACGTCTCCTGGTACCACTCGTCGAGCTCTTTCGTCGGGTTTCCGGCCAGGCTCTTGTTGGTGATGCCCATGCCCTTGTTCTCCCGCCACCACTCCCAGAACGCATTGTTGGGGATGACCTGCCCGTTCTGGTACCAGGACGGCTGCGGTTTGATCACGCCCTGCTGGGCCAGTCCCTGGATGAGCGGGATCATCGCCTTGAGCTGGGCATCGGTGAAGTTCTGCCGGCCGGCCTGCAGGGCCTGGCTCGCGTTGTCGGTGCTGAACTGCGGGACCTGCGGGATGCCGAGGACCGCGAAACGCTGGTCGTAGCTCAGCAGTTGGTTCGCCGGCCCGCCGATGACGGGGATGTCGCCGATGAAGCTCTCGCCGAAGGAGACTATCGAGTTCAGCTCGGCGTTCTCGGCGTCCTGCTGCTGCGCGGCGCTGAAGTTCAGGTTGTTTTCCTCGGTGACCAGCCGCCCGTACAGCGAGGCGAGGTCGGCGTACGGATCGTCGTTCGTGCCGTCCGTGATGCCCTGGACCTTCAGGCCGAAGGCCACGCCCATCTTGGACGCCACGGCGCCCTTGATGTAGCCGTAGTTGTTCGGGTCGGCGCTGAGCTGCATCAAGTAGTTCGAGAGCTGGCCACTCGGGATGTTGAGTGTCCAGGGCCCCTTCCCGCCGGCGTACTGGGTGACGAACGGGTCCTTCCCGTTGTACCCGGCGGATGCGGCGATATCGGGCAGGTAGCGCAGGAACGCGTCAGTCAGCGCGTGGGTGACCGCCGGCGAGAAGGACGGCTGAGCCTGGCCGTCCTTACTCCACGGGGGCGGGGTGTTCTCGATGATGTTGACTGCCGCCTGAGCGGACAGCTTGTACGGGTTGACCGGGTCGTTGGCATCCCCGGTGCCCCGGCCTGCCGAGGTGGCGGCGTCGAGGAAGTTCGCGACCGTCTGATCGGGCAGCCAGTTCAGGTAGACCAGCTCGAGGCCGTCGAGCTTCTGGGTCGGCCCGTACCCGGTGAAGGTGGCCGGGAACTTGCCGGACCCAGGAGGGTTGGTCTCGTTGCTGTAGGTGTACTTGGTGTAGGGGTTGTTCAGCAGCATGTTCGCGAGCGCGTTGCCGTCCGGGCCGCCGAGGACCTGCCATGCCGCGGCCTTGTTCTCCGCGTCACGCTGCAGCAGCGCGCTGAGCGGATCGAAGGCGGCCAGCGCGTTCTCGATCTGATCGCGGTCCTGCATCCCGACGTTCCACCCGCCGAGCGGCAGCGCGATCTTCCCGGCCTGCTGGGCCTCGAAGACCTTCTGGGTCAGCTGGGCCAGCAGGCTCGGCTGCGGCTGAGCGCCGGTGCCCTCCTGGGTGGCGTAGGCCGAGCCGGGCGGGCCGAACTTGACCAGCATCGACGCGGACCACAGGTCGGGGGCGTTCACGATCTGCGCTACGGCCTGAGGTGACAGCCCGGCCTTGTCCGCCGCGGCGAGCCCGCTGCCGAACGTGGCCAGGATCTTCTCGTCAGCCGGGGTCAGCACGGCGAACCGGGTGTTGTAGTTGGCCGGGACAGCGCCGGCGTCCATGTTGTGCAGCACGGTGGCCAGCTTCGCCACCATCGGGGCCGCCTGATCGTAGAAGGCCGCCAGGTAGGCGGGGTCGCCCAGGTGGTCCTGGATGTCCAGCGCGACCGCCTGGATGTTGGCCTTCGACTGCGGGTCGCCGGGATTGCCCTCGGCCTGCGCCAGCAGCTGGGCGTCCGCCTGAGCCGCCGCGGCGTCCACGGTCGGGCCGTCCCACGGGATGGTCACCAGGCCGCCGGGCGGGCACACCATCATCTGGTTGTCCAGCGCCGCGAGCCGGTAGGCGAGCTGGCTGCGGGCCCGCATGTCGGCCGCGTCGATCACGGAACGGGCCTGGGCCTGCCGCAGGATGGCCAGGCTCACCGGGGAGCTGTAGGAGTTCATCGTGGTAACGATCGCCGGCACGTGCGCCGCCAGCGTGTCCCGCAGGTTCTCCAGCGCCGATGCGGCCTTGGCGACCCGGTCCGGATCGACTCCCGCGTAGTCACTCATTCCCGCTCACCTGCTCATGACGGCGTGATCGAGCCGGGGTGCTCGCGGGCCAGTTGCTCCATCTGGCTGCGCACCTTGGTGACCACCTGGGTCTCGGCTCCCGGCAGCTGGTTCGCCAGCAGGCCCTGTACCTGCCGGTAGAACGAGTTCCAGTCGCCGCACCAGGTGTCGGCGGCCTGCCCGGTCCAGGTCTGGGCGGTGAGCCACGGGCCAGCGGACCTGATGGCACTGAGGATGGCCTGCGCGGCCGCGTTGACCTGGGACATGTCATCTTGGGCGTCCCGCACCGCTTCAGCTATCAGGTCGCCGTACCCCATGGCTGGCTCCTTGTCACCCCTGCTGCCATCCCGCGCCGGCCTGCCGCCCGCGATACCGCGCCCGCGGTCGTCTCACCGTACCGTGCCGGAGTCAACATAACGGAAAAGTCAGCTAGTGCCCTGACCAGAATGGCGGGTGCCCGACTTGGCCGGTCGCGGAAAAGATTTCAGTGTTATCACTTTTAATGGCACTCGCGCCGATCGCCGGGACCGCTACCCTACGGTCGAGGCCCAACGGCCAGCGACGGTCCATCAGAACGACGGAGGGTTCACGATGACGGCACTGCGCGGCGGCGCGATCGACGAGATGCAGCAGATGGCCAAGACGTGGAGCGCGCAGGCGGGTCAGCTGCGGCAGCTCACCACCTCACTGAACGGCACCACCGCGAACAGCACCGCCATCTGGACGGGGCCCGGAGCCGACAAGTTCCGCGCCGAGTGGCAGCAGTGCCGCGCCGCGTTCGAGAAGATGGCGACCACGCTGGACGATGGCAGCACCGCCATCACCAAGTACGCCAACAACATCCAGGCTGCCACCGCCTAGCCGCCCCGCGGCACCGCGTGAGGTGACGTCATGGCCGATCCAGCGCAGATCCGGGCGGCCGCGCAGCAACTGCGCGCGCTGGCCAGCGGGCTGGGTGCACCGGTCGCGAAGCTCACCGGCACGTACCCGCCGAGTTCCACCTGGAAGGGGCCGGCGGCGGACCGGTTCTACGGTGACCTCGGCAGTGCGCTGAGCGCTATCGGCCGGTGCGTGTCTGAGCTGGACAATTACGCGGCCACACTGGATACCAAGGCGAGCCAGCCGCCGCATCCCTAGCGGCTGCGCCCGCCGCCGCGTGCTGGCCGCCGCGCGGCCCGCGGCCGGATTACCCGGCGTGGTGAGCCGCGCGGCGCCAGGCGTCGGCGCCGACCACGCAGCGGGCCACCCGGCGCCAGACCTCACCTGGCGGCAGCGGGCACAGCATGACGTCGTCCGGCGGTCGGCGGCCCGCATCGCCCGTGCGCATATCGCCGGTGCGCATATCGCCGGTGTGTGCATCGCCCGTGCGGGTACCAGCGGGCGACGTCCCGGTCGCTGGGTTCCCGCGGGGAAGGGCCTGCCAGAAACCCGCCTGGCCCGCATCCAGGACCAGCAGGCCGAATCCACCGGGTTCGGCCTTCAGGCCCCACAGCACCAGCGGCTGGCCCCAGAGGGCGCGCAGTTCGCCGCAGGACCCGGCCGGGATCGGCGTAGCCGGGTCGGCCAGCCGCCGCTGGAGCAGGGCGAGGGGAAGCCGGGCGGCGCCACCCAGCGGCGCCTTGGGCCGGGGGCCGATACCCAGCCAGCGGACGGCCATCACCGGAGCCCACCCGGGCGGCACGATGAACACCGCGAGATCGTCGCTGCCCGGGTCCGCGCGGACCGCGACCACGGCCCGCTCCGCACCCAGCCAGGCCGACCAGGTCGCGCGCCCCTGAGCGGTCCCGATCTCCGCCCTCAGCCGGACGTTCGGCGCGGTCAGGGCCCGGGTCACCGGCGCCGCCTGCTCGGTGGGCGTGCCCAGGTTCCCGATGAGGCCGTGCCCGCGCAGGATGTCCAGCTGCGCGCGGGCCTGGTCGGTCAGCTCGTCCGGCTGGACCGGTCGCCGGGCGGCGGCGGCCAGCACCAGCAGGCCCTCCATCGTCAGGCGCAGCGCGGGCCGCGGGGCCAGCCCGTCCCGCATCGCCTGGGCCGTGCGCAGGTGCCGCTCGGCGGTCCCGCGGGTCACGGCGGGGTCTGCCCCGGTGCGGGCACCAGCCCCGCCGCCACCACGTCAAAGATCTCCGCTAGCCGGGCATAGTCCTCGACCGCGCAGGTGGCGGACAGGGTCGTGGCCATGCCGTTGATGACCGTCCACCACTGCTCCAGGGCGAGCGCGTAGATGCCGCTGCGGTAGGCCGACGTCACGTGACGTCCCGGGTGCCCGCCGATCGCCACCGGCTGCACGTCGACCAGGTGCATGTCGGTCATCCCGCCTTGCATGTTCTGGATCGCGCGCACAGTGAAGACGTCCAGGTCGGTCAGGATCTGGTGCGGCTGCTCGACGATCACGTTCACGTTCGGCCGGAAGGCCCGGTCCCCCGACACGAACCGGTCCACCAGAGCGATGACCGCGGGGGTGTCATCGCGGCGTATCCACCGGGGCGGCCGGGGAATGCTTGCCCCGGTAGCCTCGTCGACGATGAAGTCCCAGCCTTCGACCGGGCGGCGGGCGCCATCGGCCACCCCGTCACCGCCCTCGGGCGCCGCGGCATCCGTCACGGGCCAAGCACCTCCCGCACATCCCGCAGCAGCGACTCCACGTCGCCGTCATACTCGAACGCGAGCACGCCGCGGTCCACGTCAAGTT
>Ga0265338_10008216_pt1 | contig 12711 bp, 8 predicted proteins | sample 42126metaG_FD_193579 | JGI IMG/M metagenome (GOLD analysis project Ga0265338, IMG submission 193579) | Rhizosphere microbial communities from Carex aquatilis grown in University of Washington, Seatle, WA, United States - 4-21-26 metaG | ecosystem: Host-associated > Plants > Roots > Rhizosphere >... | reverse complement strand
GGACAAGTTCGCCGGCGTCATTGACGTGGTGAACCAGAAATGTTTCATCTGGGGCGAAGGCGACGTGGCGAACGAGGGGTTGAATTACGAGATCAAGGAGATTCCCGCCGAGCATCAGGAACGCGCGAAGGCCGCCCTCGCGGAATTGATTGACGCCGTCTCCAACAAGGACGACGCCATTGCCGACCTCGTGTTGCATGAGAAGCCAATTACACCGCAGGAACTCAAGGCTGCCATCCGCCGGTTGACCTGCAAGATTGAACTCGTGCCCGTCCTGTGCGGCTCTGCGTTCAAGAAGAAAGCCGTGCAAGTCTTGGTGGACGCCGTGGTGGATTATCTGCCCAGCCCGCTGGATGTTCCCGGCGCGGAAGGGTTGGAAGTCGACACGGAAAACGCCGTTCATGTCGAGACCAGCGATGCCAACAAGTTCTGCTCGCTCGCCTTCAAGCTGTGGACGGACACCTACGCCGGCAAGCTGGTGTTCTTCCGCGTTTATTCCGGCCACCTCAAGAAGGGCGATACCATTTACAATCCGCGCACGCGCAAACGTGAACGCGTCAGCCGCCTGATGATCATTCAAGGCAGCGAGCGCAAGGACATCACCGAAGTTTTTGCCGGCGACATCGCCGCGCTCGTCGGCTTGCGCAACATCACGACCGGCGACACTCTCTGTGACGAAGATTACGACGTGACGCTCGAACCACCGACGTTCCCGGAGCCGGTCATCAGCATGGCCGTCGAGCCGAAGACCAAGCAGGACCGCGACAAGATGTCCGAGGGCCTGCAACGGCTCGCGGAGGAAGACCCGACGTTCCGCTGTTTCACGAACGAGGAGACCGGCCAGCTCATCATCGCGGGCATGGGTGAGCTGCACCTGGAAATCATTTGCGACCGCTTGAAGCGCGAATTCAAGGTGGACGCCAACACCGGCGCTCCGCAGATTGCCTACCGCGAAACCATCACCAAGGCGGCGGAGGGCGAAGGCAAGTTCATCCGTCAATCGGGTGGTCGCGGCCAATACGGTCACGCGTGCATCACCATTCAGCCGAACGAAAAGGGCAAGGGTGTCGAGGTCACCAACGAGATTGTTGGCGGCGCGATTCCCAAGGAATACATCCCGGCGGTCATTGACGGCATCGAGGAAGCCATCAAGGGCGGCGTGTATGCGGGCTATCAGGTCATTGACATCAAGGCGCAGGTGACGGACGGCACGTTCCATGAAGTGGACTCCAACGAACTGGCGTTCAAGATGGCGGGCATCTTTGCGCTCAAGGACGCCTTCAAAAAGGCCGGACCGATTTTGCTCGAACCCATCATGAAGGTGGAATGCACCACACCCGACGAATATCAGGGCGATCTCATCGGCGACATTACGCGTCGTCGCGGACATATCATCAACATCGAAGCCAAGCAGGGCCAGACGGTGGTGAACGCCAACATTCCGCTGGCCGAAATGTTCGGTTACGCCACAGCCATCCGCTCGCTGTCGAAAGGCCGCGCTTCGTATTCCATGGAACCGCTGACCTTCGAGCAGGTGCCGAACAGCGTCCTCACGACGATACTGGACCAGGCCAACAAGCGGCCGGCGGCGCGGACATAAACCGGAAGCCACAGTAAAGTTTTCAAAGTCCGGGAACGCCAGATCCCGGACTTTTTTGTGTCCATAATTTTGTATCTTTCAAATAATCGCTTGATTTGCCATGCCTTCGGCGCACACTCGCTCTATGATAGCCAATGAAAAAAAATTGGTTTTTCTGGGCAAAATCTGTCCGGCAGGCTGTGGACTCGTTAAGCATGGAGGTTTCGGACTTGTGGTGGGGTGCTTTCTGCTTGCGGTGATTCTGACACCGGGATGCAAACCAAAATCGGAGAATGGCAATTCATCCAACTATTTCAAAACGCCATTCCAAGATGAGTGCCAATTTATCGTAGAATCGGTGGTGTCTGATTTGGCTGAGCAAATGTTCTACGCGAAATTCCATCAGTTGCCGGACCCGAAAGTCTTCTCGGTTATCGCCACGGAAATACCCGGTTTGTCGCTGGACGAACCGGTATATGAGGTGCAAATTCACCTGGATCCGAAGTTGAGCGTGTTGAAGTCTGAGGTGGATGTGAACGGCCCGATTTGGTCGCCGGAAGTTTATCAAGAAGTGACGGAAGCGTTGGCAAACTCGGTCGCCCTGGATGTGATGAAGTCGGACACGTCCGAAGATACGGAATTGCTTTCGCAGTTGACAGACGGGATGGCGAATACCATTGAGGTGCAAAATAAGGAATTGTCGCGGGTGCTGGAAGGTGATTTCAGCAATCCGAAGCTGCACGAAGAAGCGGCGGTGTTGTTGGGGGCATTCATGCTGCGGGATCATTCGGGATATTTTTATGACCTTCGGTGTCCGCTCTCACGAATGACAGCCCATCTGGCAATGGCGCATTACCTGGGAGGGACAAAAACGATTGGCGCCAACGGGCAGATGGCTGAGGCAATGTTGCTGACATTGGTTGGTGACGAGGCGCTGGCATTGAGGCAATTGGACGTTGCAGCGACCAACAACGCCGTCGGCGTGGCGACCTTCGTCCGGGCCTTGCGTGCGCGGAACACAGGGGATTACCGGCCTTTGGGCGCAACGAACGGTCTTACCCGAATTGAAAGTATTGAATGGTTCTACGCCATGGCCAAGTATATCGGAGTTCCCACTGCTTGGTCGAAACTGAGTGATGACCAGAGACAGACGATTGATTTCGTCCGCATTGCCTACGAGAGAGCCCACTCGGTGGAGATGGGCCATCAACTTCTGGACGAAGCCCTGAAGTTGGAATTGGGGGAAATCAGCACAGTTTACGGCCTTTCACAGCATGACAAATTGACAAAGAACAGGCTGGTGAAGGCATTGAACACAATGCCCGAGCGTTGCTTCACGAAATCTGGAAAAGAAATTCATGTAAACATCATCGGCTGGGGACAATGGGCTTTGTTCCTCCAGCGGCACCTATGCCATGCCATTCAGCAGGACTTTTATATGCTTCAATACTTGTGGGGTGTTCCGGACGATGCCAAGCAATTCTCTGCCAAATGCGATGAAGCATTTGAGGGGCTGCGGTTATACCCCTTCGTCCAGCGGTTCGACTGCACGGACGTGGAGTCGTATCATAAATCCGTGGATGACGGCTTCAAGGTGACGGTGGCAACGCCGCAACTGGCGCCGGCGGAATGTTGGAACTGGCTATGTTACCAGGTTGACTTCGAGCCCCCGTATGCACCGAATCCCAATCCCCATGTCAATGAATGGCACCACCACAATCCACCACCGGGGACGGTGTATGACCTTTATCCGCGACTGAACCATCCCAGTTTGATTGGTCGTCCGGATACCGTGGCCGTTTTCGAAAAGTTGCACGCGCTGGCTCCCTACGATATCCGGGTGGCCGACTTCATTATGAAGAGGAAATACAATAACAAGCCGACCTACGATCAGGTGATGGATTTATACAGCAACGAACTGCCTTACAGCGCCGTCGCGGTGGAATGGGTGGCTTGGGCGGTTCAAGACCAGCCCGACCAGTATGAAAAATTCATGCTGCAAGCGGGGAGTCTGGATCCGGTCAATTATTACACGCTGGGCGATTATGCTCTGAATCGCCGCGAAGAGGACAAGGCGGCTGAATATTATGAGAAAGGAGCCGGGAGCGACCCGGACAGTGTTCGCGTGGCGAGCTACGCTGTCTGGCGGGTGCGGTATTACCTGAAGAAAGGCCAGACGGAGAAGGCGCGTGAAGTCGCGGACTTTGGCGGCGAAGTTTATTCCTCGCGCGGGCTGGAGGCTAAGGGGATCTTCTACGAGTTGACTGGCGATTACGACAGCGCCTTTGACTGGTTTCAGAAAATTGATGAGCGCTACAATGAACCGGGTCCGCTCATCGGCTTTTGCATGCGGTATAAACAAAAGACCGACGACAACCGGTTCGATGCAGAACTGCAGAAGCGTGTTCGCACTCTGTTTCCAAAGGGCATTGAATATGTGTCGCTCAGTGATTTTCATGGGCCCCCATCAGACGGGGTGCTGATCAAAGAGCAGAGCAGACTGGTGAAAGAGGCCGGGCTGAAGTCGGGCGATGTGATCGTGGCCGTCTATGGCGTCCGGGTGCATAATTTCAATCAATACAGTTATGGGCGGGAATGGAGCAGCGCGCCGGAACTCAATTTGATTGTGTGGCAGGATAACGCCTACCGCGAGTTTGCGCCCAGCCCGCCGGATCACCGCTTCCAAGCAGACTTTGGCGATTACCCACCCAAGTGAAACAGCGAAATATCTGGCACAGTTCTCCCTGGCGTTGAGACAACCAAAATTCTCCAAAAAAAGGTTGCGCCGGGGCGTTCCATTGCTACACTCTGCGTTCGTTTTCAAGAATTGAAGCGACCAATGTAAATTAAACCATTAACAGACAATTGTTCTTTGTATGGCTGCACAACGCATCAGAATACGTCTCAAGGCCTATGATCACCGGGTCATAGACCAGTCGGCGCGCGAAATCGCCGACACCGTCAAACGCACCGGCGCGCGCGTCGCCGGGCCCATCCCGCTGCCGACCCGCATCGAGCGCTTCACCGTCCAACGCTCGCCGCACGCGGACAAGAAGTCGCAGGAAACTTTCGAACAACGCACCCACAAGCGGCTGATTGACATCCTCGACCCGACCGCCAAGACTGTGGACGAATTGAAGAAGCTCAATTTGCCCGCCGGCGTGGACATCACCATCAAAATCTGAGGACACGACCATGCCACTAGGACTTTTAGGAAAAAAACTCGGCAGCGCGCGCGTCTATAATGCGAGCGGTGTGTTGATCCCCGTGACGGTCGTGCTCGCCGGCCCCAACCGCGTCCTGCAGGTGAAAACGCAGGCGGGCAAGGACGGCTACAACGCCGTGCAGCTCGGCTTCGGCAGCCAGAAACCGCAGCGCATTGCGAAGGGCGCGCTGGGCCACCTCGTCAAATACGGCGCGCTCGAAAAGGCGGCGGCGGAAAAGGCGCGGGAGAAGGGCGACAAAACCGCGCTGGTGGGGGTGATGAAGATCAAGGAATTCCGGAATTTTTCGAAGGAAGTGAAGCCCGGCGACCTCGTCGGCCCGACGCTGTTCGCGCCCGGTGATTTTATTGACGCGATTGGCGTCACGAAAGGCCGAGGCTTTGAAGGCGTGATGAAGCGGCACGGTTTCGGCGGCGGTCCTGCCACGCACGGTCACAAGGGCTGGCACCGGCGCGTCGGCGCCATCGGCCAGCGCCTGTTCCCCGGAACGGTGCTGCGCGGATTCAAGATGCCCGGCCACATGGGTCAGGTGAAGCGCACCACGCAGAATCTCGAAGTCATCCAGGTGCGCGAGGCGGATAATTTGCTGCTCATCAAGGGCGCCATCCCTGGGGCGGAGGGCGATTACGTCGTCATCCGCGAATCCAAGAAACGTCCGAAGGGCTGGAAGCCGCCGGTCAGCCTTGCGCCGATGAAGCGTAAGGGCGCCGAGAAGAAACCGGCTGCCGCACCGGCCGCGGAAGCCAAAAAGTAATTTGAACGGCCATGAAAATTGCCATTAAAAATATCGCAGGAAAAGACCAGGGCGAACTGGAAGTGAAGTTCCCGCTGGTCGAGGACGGCAAAGGCACGCAGGCCGTGCATGACGCCGTGGTCGCATATCAGGCGGCGCAGCGCAGCGGCACTGCCTGCACCAAGAACGTCGGCGAAGTCGCCGGCACGAACAAGAAGCCGTGGCGGCAGAAAGGCACCGGACGTGCCCGCGCCGGCTCGTTCCGCTCGCCGTTGTGGGCGGGTGGCGGTGTGGTCTTTGGACCCAAGCCGCGTGATTTTGCGAAGAAAATATCCAAGAATACGCGCTCACTCGCGCTGCGCAAGGCGTTGAGCGAACGGCTCAAGGCCGGCGACGTGGTGGTCGTGGACGATTTGAAGCTTGAATCGCCTAAGACAAAGGAATTTGTCGGCGTCATTTCCGCGCTGGAGTTGAAAGGCACGACGCTCGTCATTTCATCCGGCATTGACAAAAATTTGACGCTCGCGTCACGCAATCTTGAAAAGGTCGCGCTGGCGACGAGCGATTCGCTGAACACCTACGACGTGCTGCGTCCGGACAAACTGCTCTTCACCAAGAGCGCTTTTGAAAAAGTATCCGACCGATTGACCCAGGAATAACATGAACGTTTTTGAAGTCATCAAGACCGTCCGCCTGACGGAAAAAGGCACGCGCCAGGGCGAAAAATACAATCAATACACCGTCGTGGCCGACCGGCTCGCGACCAAGCCGCAGATCCGCCAGGCTGTGCAGGAACTGTTCAAGGTCAAGGTCGTCCGCGTCAACACGCTGAACGTCCGTGGCAAAGCCCGCCGCCAGCGCACGTCGCAGGCCGGCCGCGCGCCGAGCTGGAAAAAGGCGATCGTCACGTTGAAAGACGGCGACAAGATTGTTTTGACGTAGGCGAAATTTGAAAACACGAACGGCGCGGATATTTGTCCGCGCCGTTTTTATTTTCCGGTTGGACAGCCTTTGTCCCTGCGACTGTGGCAACATATTCGCGTCGTTGGCCGTTGTGAACAACCCGCAGTGGCGCGGCGGCGGACGACGGCTTAAATTCATTTGCTTTGAGCACACCGACAAACAACCGGATTTTACACGTGGACGGCGACAGTTTCTTCGCCAGTTGCGAAATCGCGCTCAATCCGAAATTGCAGGAGCGCCCGGTCTGGGTCGGCGGCGGCAGGCGAGGGGACGGCATTGTCATCGCGGCCAACCGGCTGGCCAAAAAGTTCGGTATTAAGACCGGCATGGCGTGTTTTGAGGCGAAGCGGCTTTGTCCGCGCGGCGTGTTGTGCAAGCCGCATTACGACAAATATCGCGACATTTCCCAGAAAATGTTCCGTGTGCTGGAGCAATATGCGCCGACGCTCGTGCCCATCTCGATTGACGAGGGCTTCCTCGACTTCACCACGATGGACAAGGTGGTCTGGCGCAACACGTCGCCGGAAAAATACGTGCGCGAAATCTGCGACCGCATTTCGCGCGAGGTGAAAATTCCGGTGTCCGCCGGTCTCGCCAATTCCTCGCGGCTTGCCAAGCTGGCAACGGACGCAGCCAAGCCCGGCTTCATCGAAATCAAACCCGGCGGGGAAAAGGAATTTCTCCACGACCGCTCCGTGCGCGAGCTTTCCGGCATCGGCAAGAACCGCCAGCGTTCGCTCGCCGCGCTGGGCGCGATGACGTTTGGCCACGTCGCAAAACTGCCATCGCCGTTGCTCAAAAAGAAATTCGGCATTTGGGGAACCCAGCTCTGGCTCTTTGCCAACGGCTTGTGGAACGAGCCGCTGCTGCTGGAGGTGAAGGATCGCACGACGATTTCCAGCAACACGACGCTGCCTTACGACGAGCCGGATTACGAGGCGGCGCTGACGTTCGCGTTGAGCGAGACGACGCGGCTGGTCGGCCAGTTGCGCCGCGAGCAGTTGCAGGCGCGCGAGATGAGCCTGACCATCCGGTTCGACGACTTCAGCGAGGTTGGCGGCACGCACCGTTTTCAACATCCACAGTTTCAGAATTCAATCGTCAACATCGAACTGGGAAAAATTTTTCGCGGCATCATGGACGACCAATTCAAACCCGTGCGGCAAATCCGCATCGCGTTCTGGAACCTTGCGCGGCTCGACACGCAACCGACGCTTTGGGGGCGCACCGACGCGGAACGCTGGGGCGCGCTCGACGACGCGGCGCACAAGCTTAATGCGCAGTTCAATAAAACGTCGGTGATGACCGGCGCACAGTTGGCGTTGCGCGAGATGGAGGACAGCTTCAAAAATCCGAAGGCGAAATGCCCGTTCGTGCCGCAGCGCGAGATGGTGAAAAAACTCTGGGGAACGGACGCCGACCCGCTGGCGCACAAGGGCGATTGGGAAAAGCGGCTGGCCAAGGTCAGCAAGCAGTCACAGTTCCGGCATTGAGATAAGAATCGCGCGTGCTTCACTATGATTCGACGGGGAGTGTGTTATGTTGAATTGAAGTTGAATCTCGTCAAAGGACGCAACCGGATCCGCCGGTGAAAGAAAGTGGATGCCGTCGCCGATTGTCGGAAACGCAGGGTCAGATGCCCGCCGCAAAACAGCATTGATTGTGGAAGGCGGAGCGATGCGCGGCGCGTGGGCGGCGGGGGTGCTGGCATATCTTCAGGAGCGCGGACGGCGGCAATACGATCTCGTTTATGCGGCTTCTTCCGGCGCCTGCTCGGCGGCTTATTTCGTTGCTGACATGTGGGAACCGGGTCTGGCCATCTGGCGCGAACTGGCCTGCAACGTGGTTCGCAAAAGCAATTTTCTTCGCCGCAAACCGATCATTGACCTGGCTTACCTGGTGGATCACATCATCCGAAAACGAGTTCCGCTTTCCGTCACAGCGCTGCAAAAGGCGCCCACAAAATTTTTTATCGTATTGACCGACTGTCACACGGGGGAACCGGTCTATTTCCACGTATGCGATGATCGCGTCTTTGCGGCGCTCCGCGCCACGGCTTCCATGCCCCTGGCGACGCGCGGATATGATTACGTGGATGGACGGCCTTTTGCTGACGGCGGAGTGGCGGATCCCATTCCACTTCACCGGGCGATCCAGGATGGCGCGACGGACATCACCGTGGTGCTCACGCACAATCCCGCCTTCCGCCTCAAGTCGGTATCGCGCTGGATGGGAAAACTGGCCTACCCGGAATGGCCCATGGTGGCCCGGGTCTGGACAGCGCGACAAAATGTGAATTACAACGCCGCCCTCGATTTGATGAAACAACCGCCGGCGGGAGTTCGTATCCGGGTATTTCGCCCGCTCAAGCCGCTGCCGGTGGGTTCCTTCACCATCGAACAAAAACGTATTGCCGCCGCCCTGGCCTTGGGCCACGACGAGGCGTTGCAACAAATGGAGACCATGGAGGCAAAACCATTGGGCGGTTCGGTCCCAGATTGATTTCAAGGCTGGCGAGAGGCGGACACAATTCACTGTTCCAACTGCGAGCGGGGAGCACTGGCATTCCGTTGGCATTAGATGTGCAATAAATGTTTATGTCGGTGCATCAAATAAATGTAATCCACCTTTGACTTCGCGCCGATTTAGGCAGAGATTGCCGGCAGCCAGGTTCGACCGTTCGATCACGCCTCATCCGAGGAGCAGAGCAGCGATTTCACCTAGTCCGAGATCGATTCCGATTTCCATGAGCAAAACAGTTTTATTGACCAGTGTCTGCCGTCCGATGGGGCCTCAATACGGTGATGCGCCGTCCGTCGGCTATGAACTCCTTTACCGCCAGGTCACGCGCGCGCAGGGCGTTTTCAGTCCGCGCACGGTGAACGTCTTTTTCGGGCTGGATTACATCGCCGAGAATCTCGACGCGCCAACTGTCGTGCTGCAATACCCCTCGAAGCGCGAGCTGATCAAGGAACTCAAGAAAGGTTACGACTATATCGGTGTTTCGTTCATCATGGCGCTGATGCACAAGATGAAGGAGACGGTCGCGCTCATCCGCAAATACGCGCCGAACAGCAAGATCGTCCTCGGCGGCTACGGCACGGTGCTGAAGGACGAGGTGCTCAAGCCGTATGGAGATTTCATCTGCCGCGAAGAAGGCGTGGCGTTCATGCGCCGGTTGCTGGGCGAGCCGGAAATCCCGATGCCCTACAAACACCCGCTCATCGTGAGCTGGCTGAAGGTGTTCGGCTGGAAAGTTTCCGGCACGGGAAAAATTTTCGCCGGCCTCGGCTGTCCGAATGGCTGTGATTTCTGCTGCACGTCGCATTTCTTTTCACGCAAGCACATCAAGCTGCTGCCGACCGGACGCGACATTTACAACGTCGTGGAACGTTATTTCGACCTCGACCCGAGTCTGGTCTTTTTGATTCTCGACGAGGATTTTCTGCTGAATAAAAAGCGCGCGATGGAATTCCGCGAGTGCGTTTTGCAGGGCGGCAGGAAACCTGCGATATTCGCCTTCTCGAGCATCAAGGCCATCAGCCAATACAAGGTGGAGGAAATTCTGGAGATGGGCATTGACGGTTTCTGGATCGGCTACGAAGGCACGCGGTCGAATTACGCCAAGCAGCAGGGCCGGCCTGTGGACGAGATTCTCACCGAATTTCGCGAGCACGGCATCACCGTGCTGGCCTCGATGATTGTCGGGTTCGATTATCAGACCCCGGAAATCGTCGCGCAGGAACTGGACGGGCTAATGAAGCTCAAACCGTCGCTGGGGCAATATCTGATTTACGGGCCAGTTCCGGGCACGCCGTTCCATGAACGCGTCATCAAGGAAAACCTGCTGCATGATATTTACACGAGCGACAAGGACTTGTTTTACCGGCGCGCGGACGGGTTCCGCACGATGATGAAGCATCCGACGCTGTCGCCGGCGCAGATTGAGGACATCCAGCGCTGGTGCTTTGAGCAGGATTTTCAGCGGCTCGGACCGAGCATCTATCGTGTGCTCGAAACGCGGTTCCTCGGCTATCTCAAGCTCAAGGATTCGCCGAACCCGGTTTTGCGCCAGAAGGCAGAATACTTCGCCAGAGAATTGCGCTATGCGTATCCGGTTTTTCTGCCGGGCAGATTGCTCGGCCCGAACGCAACCATTCGCAAATGGATTGGCGATCTGGAGCGGCGCATTCACGCCGAACTGGGTCAGCCGCCGCTCAAGCAGCGATTCAAGTCCGTCATGGCCGTGGGCGCGGCGCTGTGGACTGTGGTGACGTTGAAGCTCGACCTTTTCCAGCATCCGAGATTGCAGCGGACGACGTATCGCCTGCCGGAAAAGAGCTGGGGCAAGTTTCATCTCTGGGAGGAATTTCACGCGAAAGTGTCCAGCCCGAACTTTTCCGTCAAAGTCGAATTGCAGCATGCCAGGCAGCAGGTCTGGATGCGGCTCGAAGGCGCGCTTTCGGCCAAGGACGCGGAAGGATTGGGCCAGCGCATCCGCGATTCACTCGCGCGGAGCAAGAACCGGCTGGTGCTGGACTTGAACAAGCTGCACTGGAACAAGACGGACGACCTCCGTCCATTGTGCGAGAAACTTTCCGCCTACCGTTCGCGCATCCGGGTGGTTTTGCCCAAATTATCGGCGGCGCATCCTGAACTGCTGCTGATCGCCAGCATGTTTCACCATTATTAAGTTGAAGCGGATGCGCGCTGACGCGCTGCGGGGTTAAATTTGTTCAGCTTAATTTGCCCGCGTGAAAGTAGTCGGAACATGGCCGCCTTTTTGAATCCAGTTGCCGGTCATTTCCCTGCCGCCGTTGCGCAATGTTCCTTGAAACATGCCGTAACCAGCCATCGGCATTAACTTTACCGTCGTTCCATCATAACTGACGGAAGTCGGCTGACGGACTCCGCCTTGGGGAGGACAGTAAAAATCGGCGCGAAATGTTCCATCAGACGCTTCACCGATTTTTATGTTCACTTCCAATCCGTTTTTTCCCGTTTTGATTACTCCCTTCCAAAATCCCTGCAAATCCGAACCCGCACGCGGCACAAATTCGGCATCGGCCAAAGGTTCAGGAAACGACGGCGGATTGGAGGTTCGCCTGAATACCAAAGGTCCGCCCCCATTGTTTTCCTTCCATTTACCCGAAATTTCTGTCCCGGCGCGATTCGCCATGCCGTCGAAGGAATCGGGTGACCCGGGAATTTCGGCATGCAAGTGAGGATATTTGTAAGTGAGATTGACCGGCACATCTTTGTATCCCCGATCGATGTCGTTTCCGATTACCTGAAAGTCGTTGTTCGCCTTGGTTATTCTCAAGACAAGACGTGTCTTGGGTGATTCTCCGGCCTGAACCCCCCATCCGTCCAGAGAGATGGTGCCTATCCACGTGCCTTGAATGTCGGGTGTGGGCAGAGCGACTTCTACAATGGCAGTTGTTGCTCCGATTGCCAGAATTGCCGCCACGCCGACTACGATTGTTGTTTTTGCTTTGGACCATGCCATAAGTTTCAATGCTCCTTTCACAAGAGTCAGGGTTGATGCCGCGATGGCCGAACTCTTAACGGCCGCCGCGGAAATGGTGGTCGCCAGTCCCAGCGGCGCGGCCTGAACCGAATTGGCCGAAACCGCCGTCGCAATCACCGTCGCTGAAAGCATCACGCCGCGTTTCGTGAAAAACTTCCGCAGCTTCTCCAGCGCGCGATTGATACGCACCCGCGCCGAGTCTTCGCTCGCACCCAGCGCCGCGCCGACCTCGCGCAGATTTTTGTTCTCAAAGAATCGCAGCACGATGGCGTTGCGGTCCTTCTCACCGAGGCGAAGCATCGCGGCATCGAGCAGGGGAGCGATTTGAGTCCAAGCTGCGGATTCCGGTTCATTCAAGATGGATTGCATGCAAGCCTCCTGTTCGCGGTGCTGGCGGCGGCGTTGAATTTTCAGCGCGTCGGCGCCCGCGTATTGCGTCGTGCGATACAGCCAGCCGGACAAAATTGTCTTCGGCCCAAGCGAGCCAGCCTTGCGTGCCAGGATGATGAACACCGCCTGCGTGACCTCCTGCGCCAGATGCGGGTCGCGCACCTGCCGCAGCGCGACGGAATAAACGAGGTTGATGTGCCGCGAAACGAGTGTCTCGAAGGCGGCATCGGACCGGCGGGTGGCGAACTCGCGCACCAATTCCATGTCATCGACCATCATCCATTCATAAATG
>Ga0265338_10008215_pt1 | contig 12711 bp, 5 predicted proteins | sample 42126metaG_FD_193579 | JGI IMG/M metagenome (GOLD analysis project Ga0265338, IMG submission 193579) | Rhizosphere microbial communities from Carex aquatilis grown in University of Washington, Seatle, WA, United States - 4-21-26 metaG | ecosystem: Host-associated > Plants > Roots > Rhizosphere >... | reverse complement strand
ACGCAGCCTATCGCTATCCGCATCCATTCCTCGGAAGTTTAAACGTCTATGAATGGTTTCGCATAATTGGATATCACGAACTCAGACATGCAAAGCAAATCCGCGAAATTGTAGAATCCTTCCACGTATAGGTATTTCTTTCCATATTGAACCGTCTGAATGGAAATCGAAGCGCCGCTGTAGCTTCGCCATTCTTCCGCCAAGTCCTACAACCCAAACGGGTTCGCTCGCGAGTGCTAAATCTTTAGTTTTAAAAGAATGGTACGGAACGACTATTGCTATGGATTCAAGCAGCCGATAGGCTTATGGAAGCATCAGAGTTACTGAGGAGCGCAGAAATGGTCCGAATCAAATCGAGCCAGAAATTTTTCACCGAGGATGAAGTCGCCTCGCTGACCGGCATCTGCCTGGAACATCTGCGCGGCCTCGCCAAGAATAAGCATCTCGGCCAAATCGCTCGCGCCGCGGAAATGGCAGGCGCCGAAGCCGAAAAGTGGCTTTTCTCGAATTCGGATCTGATGATCCTGACTGTGATTCAGCCGCGCTGCCAGCATTAGAGCGAATTCCCTTTAAAACATGTCTTTTTGCGAGCCTTCCGGAATAGCGGAGGGCTTTTTTGTTTTCCGGCTTGTTGCGGCATGTTCGCGACGGGGCTATGCTTAGTCACGCTCAACCTCTGGAGCGAAATTGGCATCCAAATCTTCAGATTGGCGCGAACCTCGATGTTCAAACTGACGCAAACTCACAGTCTTCCAGCCGTAACAACCTGGCTCGTGCGAGCCGTTGGGATGGCCTGCTTGATGATTGTGATCATTCCGGCCGCTCGCGGGCAAGATGTTCCAGCACCTTCGCAAACTCCTGCGGCGCAGCAGTCCGATTCCGGTACACAGTCAAGATCCGTTGGAATGCCCCGCGGGAAAAAGCTGGTGATGAAAGACGGGGCATTTCTGATGGTGCGCGAGTACAAGATTGAGGGCGACCGGGTGAAGTACTACAGCATGGAAGAGCAGCAGTGGGAAGAAATGCCCGAAACGCTGGTGGATTGGGATGCCACGAAGAAGGCGGTGGCCGACGAAGCAGCGCGAGATGCGTCCCTGGTGAGCAAGGTCCATACACAGGAGCAGGGCCGCCGCGCGCAGCCGCTCGATATCGATGCCAGCATCGAAGCGGCCGAGGGGGTTTTCCTGCCGCCGGGCGAAGGACTGTTTGTGTTCGATGGAAAGGCGATATCTCAGCTAGCGCAGGCCGATATCGATTCCAAAGTCAGCAAGAAAAAGGCGATTGAAAAAGTACTGGTCCCGATTCCGCTGGTTGCCTCGCGCCATGTCGTTTCGATTCAGGGGCCGCGCGCAAAACTCCGCGTGAAACCCGGCCAGACGGAGTTTTACATGCGGACGGCGGATGGACGCGAACCCGAAATGAATCTGGTGCGCGCAAAAGTGCATGGCGAGAAGCGCGAAATCGCGAATATTGATGAAATGTTCAAGCAAGAGGTGGCATCGGCGAAGACGGTGACGATCCAGCGCTGGCTCCTGGCACCCGGTGTTTACCGCTTCACGCTTTCGCAAACACTTGAACCTGGCGAGTACGCGCTCGCGGAAATCGTTCAAAACGCGCAGATGAGCATCTATGTTTGGGATTTTGGGATGGACGCGGGCACAGCACCACCTGCGCAGGCGCCAAAAACAAAGTAGCCCTATTTGATAGAGGATTGCGATTGCAGGAGTTCGGCCAGGAGCTTGGCAAGTGCAGCAATGTGAAAGGGTTTTTGCAGGACTCGCGCGCCCTCGTCGCCGAACTGTTTGAGGACCGATGGTTCGAGCATGTCTCCGGTCATGAATATGAATTGCGGCATGGATTTGCCCGGCTGGGCGCGCAAACGCTTGAACAGCTCACCGCCGGGAAGCCCCGGAAGATTCAAATCGGACAGAACCACATCGTAAGTGTGTGACGCCAGGCGCGAGAGCGCTTCTTCAGCGCTTCCCGCCGTTTCAACTTTCATCCCCCGCGCCGTAAGGCCCTCTTCCACGATTTCACGGATACTTTCTTCGTCGTCCACGATTAAGAGTGTGTGATCGAGCAAGGCCTCCACCGTGGCTGGGGACATTCTAGGTGGCGCGTCGGGCTGGTTCTTTTTCTGGGTTTCTTCCACCGCGATGGGAAAGAAAACATGAAATGTGGCGCCAGAACCAGGCACGGACTCGACTTCGATCGAACCGCCATGTTCTTTCGTCACGGCATGGCTGATCGTCAGACCTAAACCGCTTCCTCCGCCGGGCCGCTTGGTGGAGAAAAAGGGATCGAAAATCTTGCCAATCATTTCGGAGGAAATGCCTGGGCCGTCGTCTGCCAGAGTGACGCACAGGCGAGCGTCCTGGCGGGCAATCGAAATTTTCAGGAGACCGTGGTCTCGAACGGACGAGATCGCTTGTTCCGCGTTCGTGATTATGTTGAGAAAGATCTGCGTGAGGAGTTTCCTGTCGCCGGTAACAAGCGGCATATCCGCAGGCGGATGGAATTGAACGGTGACGTTCTTCTCGGTCAGGGCCGTCTGATGCGAGGCGATTGCCTCGCGGATGATTTCATCCAGGCGGAGCCTCAACCTGCCCTGCGCAGGAGGGCGGGCAAAATCCAAAAGGTTTTGGACGATGGAGGCCGCACGACGGGCCTGGGTGAGAATCACTTCGCCGTGGCGGCGGGATGCTTCGTCGGTGGCGCGCTCGCGAATGATTTCGCTGACGCCGAGAATGGCGGTTAGCGGGTTGTTCAATTCGTGGGCGGCACCGGCCATCATCTGCCCCATAGCGGTGAACTTGTCTTTCTGGACGAGCTCACGCTCAGACTGCTTGGACTCCGTGATGTCTCGGGCCGAGGCAACCACGCCCGTGATTTTGCCGGCTTCGTCAAAAAGGGGAGCGGCACTGGCGCGAAACGTCCTCCAGGAGCCGTCCAAATGGGTCGTGCGGTATTCGAGTTCCGCGTTGGGGACTTGCCCGGAAATAATTCGGCGAAAAACTTCCTGCAGCCGCGGTTGATCTTCCGGATGGGCGCGAGTTCCGACTGAGGTCCCAATCAGAGTTTCCGGCGGATAACCGACGGCGTCCAGAACCCGCTGGCTGACGTAAGTGAATTTGCCTTGAATGTCGAAGACGGCGATCAAGTCGGGGAAATTCGCGACGAGGCGGCGAACAAAATCCTGTTCGCTGCGAAGGCGCTGCTCAATTTCCAGGCGCTCGGTGACGTCCACAAGGGTGCCTTGCAATTGGACAAGCCGGCCGGACGCATCGCGGATGGCGAAACCGGAGGCGAGACAATGTATTCGGCTGCCATCTTTGCGACGCAGGACTAAATCGCGATCCTGGATCGAACCGTGCTTCTCCATCTCGGAGACGAGCGCATCCCGATGAGACGGATCTTCGTAAACATCGCGAAGATTGAGAGACATCATTTCCATTTTGTTGGCGTAGCCCAACAAGCGGACAAGCGCAGGATTTGCGTCGAGAATCCGGCCCTCAGGAGTCGAGAAGAAAATTCCTTCGCGAAGGGATTCGAATAACTCGGCGAAGCGGACCTCGGCTTCATGCTGGCTGGTCACATCGCGCGCCCAACCGCTAACGTTGGTGACTTCTCCCTCTTCGATTACGGGCATGAGCCAGCAATGGAAGAAGTGCAGCACGGAATCGCGCTTGAAACGGACGGAAACCATTCCTTCCCATGAGCCCTTTTTAGCAAAATCGGCGAACGATCGTTTTGCGTCCGCGAGGGAAGGTGAGAGAACGAATTCGTCCAGACGGTGACCGATCAGATTCTGAAAGGATACATCCAGAATTTCCGCGAGGCGACGATTGGCTACGCGGATTTCACCCTCGAGCGTGAGCGTGAAGACGGCCTGGTCCAGATGGTCAATCAAATCGCGGAAACTTTGCTGCGAGCGTGAGATCAAGGCGGAGAGGGGCTGGAGCTGCGGGTCAGGAGACGTGGCTGAGCCGACACGCAGATGCTGTTTTTCGCGTGAGTCGGCGGACATGAATGCGGCTGTTCCCTTCGAGGGACCGAAAGACGCCAGGTGTTGCGACTTTCCGGACCGATGATTTGGAGTGTGCGGAATTCAAAGACGATCCCGCGCGAGACTCTCTCCTTAAAATTTTACAGAGGGAAAGCCTACAGGGGAAAGAAAACTGAGGTTTGTGCGGCTATGTTGATATCCCTTGAAAGAAAGAGAAAGGCCACGACTTACCGCAGAGATCACAGAGGAGGAGCAAAGCTTGCAGAGAGGACCATTCAAGGAGGAGACTGGCGGGTTGTTGTGAGTTGCGCGAGAGCGGGCGGGTCCCGATTGCATCAGGACTCAAAAATCGTGTCTGAGACCCGCCTCTACGAATGATGAGTGAGAATGCGGAATAAAGTGAGAGGCGACGATCTGAAAAAAAAGGGCGGCCCGGTGAACTGGACCGCCCTCGGATGACAAACGATGCGATGAACGATTAGCCTTCCGCGACGGCGTCGGTATCCTTGCGCAGGAAATCGAGCGCCGCAGCTTCTTCCGGGGTAAGTTCCGGCTCGGCCATTTGCGGCTCCTCTTTCGGAATTTCCGTGAGGAGCTGAATGTTGCGGTAGCGCTCGAGCCCGGTGCCCGCGGGAATCAGGCGTCCCATGATGACGTTTTCCTTCAGGCCGCGGAGGTAATCGACCTTTCCGGAAATAGCCGCTTCGGTGAGGACGCGAGTTGTCTCCTGGAAGCTCGCCGCCGAGATGAACGAATCGGTGGAGAGCGACGCCTTCGTAATGCCGAGGAGCAAAGGACGCCCGGTCGCGGGACGGCCGCCATCATGAATGATGCGGTCGTTTTCCTCGCGGAAGCGGAACTTGTCCACTTGCTCTTCGAGCAGGAACGTGGTGTCGCCAACGTCTTCGACCTTCACCCAGCGCATCATCTGGCGGACGATGGTCTCGATGTGCTTGTCGTTGATGTTGACGCCCTGGAGGCGGTAAACCTCCTGAATCGAGTTGACGAGATAGGCTTGCGTGTACTTTTCGCCGAGGACGGCGAGAATGTCGTGCGGGTTGAGCGGCCCGTCAATCAACGGCTCGCCGGCCCGAACGTGTTCGCCTTCCTGAACGTTGATGTGCACGCCGCGCGGGATGGAGTATTCCTTCAACGTGCTTCCCGTGCTGCCGCCATCGCCTTCGACATAAATCTTGCGCTGGCCCTTGACGATTTCGCCGTACTTCACCACACCATCAATTTCGCTGATGACGGCGGGGTCCTTGGGCTTGCGTGTTTCGAAGAGTTCGACAACGCGCGGCAAACCGCCGGTGATGTCTTTCGTCTTCGTGGTCTCGCGAGGAATCTTCGCGAGCACGTCGCCGGGCTGGACTTCGTCGCCATCCACGACCATCAAGTGGGCGCGTGAGGGCATCAAGTATTTCTTGGTGCGTCCGGCAGCGCCGCGAATGTTAATCGTGGGCTGGTGCTTTTCGTCACCCGGGGGAAGCGTGACGACGAGCTGCGAAAGGCCGGTGACTTCGTCCACCTGCTCTTCGATGGTGACGCCGGGCTGCAAATCCTTGAACTGGACGCTACCGGCTGTTTCCGTAAGAATCGAGAAGGTGTACGGATCCCATTCGCACATCACCTGACCGAGCGTGACGGGTTGACCGTCTTCGACCTTGAGGCGGGCGCCGTACACAACGTGGTGGCGTTCCTTCTCGCGGTTCTTTTCGTCAACCACGGCGATGAGGCCGGAGCGGTTCATGGCGATCAGGACCTTGTTGCGGCCCTCGACGACTTTCATGTCAATGAACTTCACGAAGCCGTTGTTGCGGGCCTCGACCTTGGATTGTTCGGTGACGCGAGTGGCCGTGCCGCCGATGTGGAAGGTGCGCATCGTGAGTTGGGTGCCAGGTTCGCCGATGGACTGCGCGGCAATGACGCCCACCGCTTCTCCCATCTCGACGAAACGTCCGGTGGCAAGGTTGCGGCCGTAGCAAAGACCGCACACTCCGCGGCGGGATTCGCAGGTGAGCACGGAGCGAATCTTGACGCGTTCGATACCGGCCGCCTGAATGGAATTTGCCAGCTCTTCGGTGATTTCCTGGTTGATCTCGACGATGACGCTGCCTTCGTAGTCTTTAATTTTCTCGAGCGAGACGCGGCCAACGACGCGGTCGCGCAACGGCTCGACTTCGACGCCGGCTTCGAGAATCGGCTCGACATAAATGCCGTCTGATGTACCGCAATCGTAATCGTTGATGATGACGTCTTGCGCCACGTCAACGAGACGGCGGGTGAGGTAGCCGGAATCGGCCGTCTTGAGAGCCGTATCCGCCAGACCTTTACGAGCGCCGTGCGTGGAGATGAAATATTGCAACACGGTGAGGCCTTCGCGGAAGTTAGACGTGATCGGCGTCTCAATGACTTCGCCCGAGGGCTTGGCCATCAAACCGCGCATTCCGGAAAGCTGGCGGATCTGCTGTTTCGATCCGCGCGCGCCGGAATCGGCCATGACGTAAACCGGGTTGATGATGCCTTGTTTGTCCTGTTCCTCGAGCGCCTTGAACATTTCGTCGGCAACTTTCTCGGTGATGTCTGACCAAATGGCGATGACTTTGTTATAGCGCTCGCCGTTGGTGATGGCGCCATCGAGATATTGCTGCTGCACCTTGACGACTTCGTGCTCTGCAGCGTCCACCAGCTTGAACTTCACGCTGGGGATGACCATGTCGTTGATGCCGATCGAAATGCCGGACTTCGTCGCGTAGAGGAAGCCGAGTTCTTTCAAGCGGTCGAGCATCACGACGGTCTTTTCGAGGCCGAAGCGAAGATAGGCGTACTGCACGAGCGCTTGCACGCCCTTCTTCTTGAGCAAGCCGTTGATGAAAGGCGTCTCCGAAGGCAGGTGGTCGTTGAAAATCGCGCGGCCGACCGTGGTGTGCAGGAACTGCCTGGAAAGATTGACGGGTTCGGTGTGCGAGACGTCCTGATCGTCGTAGGCGTTCGTGAGATCAATCACTTCGCCCGTGTAGCGCAGGCGGATGGGCGTGAGCAATTCCACTTCGCCGGCCTCAAGCGCCATGACGACTTCTTCGACCAGACCGAAAGCGCGGCCTTCACCCTTGGCTAGCGGCTTGGCTTTGGTGATGTAGTAGATGCCGAGGACCATATCCTGCGTCGGAACGGCGAGAGGATATCCGTTGGCGGGCGACAAGATATTGTGCGAGCTGAGCATCAGGACCGAAGCTTCCACTTGCGCTTCGGGCGAAAGCGGAATGTGCACAGCCATCTGGTCGCCGTCGAAATCGGCGTTGAACGCCGTGCAGACGAGCGGATGGATACGGATGGCTTTGCCTTCGACGAGCACTGGCTCGAAAGCCTGAATACCAAGGCGATGCAACGTGGGAGCGCGGTTGAGCAGCACGGGATGCTCGCGGATCACGTCCTCGAGAATGTCCCAAACGATCGCGTCCTGCGCTTCGACGAGTTCCTTGGCTTGCTTGATGGTGGTGCAATGGCCGGCAGCTTCGAGCCGATGATAGATGAAGGGTTTGAAAAGCTCGAGCGCCATTTTCTTCGGGAGACCGCACTGGTGGAGCTTCAGTTCCGGGCCGACGACGATGACGGAGCGGCCGGAGTAGTCCACGCGCTTGCCGAGAAGGTTCTGGCGGAAGCGGCCCTGCTTGCCCTTGAGTGTGTCTGAAAGCGACTTGAGCGGGCGATTGTTGGTGCCGCGCAGAACGCGGCCGCGGCGGCCGTTGTCAAAGAGCGCGTCAACGGCTTCCTGCAGCATGCGCTTTTCGTTGCGGACGATTACATCGGGCGCGTGAAGTTCCATCAATTTCTTCAACCGGTTGTTGCGGTTGATCACGCGGCGATAGAGATCGTTGAGGTCGGAGGTGGCGAAGCGGCCGCCATCGAGAGGCACAAGCGGGCGCAACTCCGGCGGAAGGACCGGAATTACGTCGAGAATCATCCACTCTGGCTTGTTGCCGCTCTTGCGGAAGGCTTCGAGAACTTTCAGGCGCTTGGCGTACTTGATCCGCTTCTGCAAGCTGGGATCAATTTTCATTTTTTCGCGAAGCTCTTCGGAAAGCTTGTCCACGTCAACGCGGCGGAGAAGTTCCTTGATGGCTTCGGCGCCCATTCCGGCGCGGAATTTTCCGATGAATTCTTTTTGCAGCTCGCGGAGTTTGTCTTCCGGGAGAATTTCCTTCTCGCGGAGGCCAGGGACTTCTCCTGGATCGATGCAGACGAACGTCTCGAAGTAAAGAATGTGCTCGAGGTCGCGCATCGTGATGTCGAGCAAATAGCCAATGCGGCTGGGCAGGCCCTTGAAAAACCAAACGTGCGAGCAGGGCGAGGCCAGTTCGATGTGGCCGAGGCGTTCACGGCGGACCTTGCTGAGCGTGACTTCGACGCCGCACTTGTCGCAAATGACGCCGCGGTGCTTCATGCGTTTGTATTTGCCGCACAAACATTCCCAGTCGGTGACGGGGCCAAAGATTTTGGCGCAGAACAGGCCGTCGCGCTCTGGCTTAAAGGTGCGGTAGTTGATGGTCTCCGGCTTGGTTACTTCGCCATGCGACCACGAACGGATTTTCTCAGGACTCGCCAGGCTGATGCGAATCGAATCGAAATCCGCGATCTGGCTGGCACGATCATATGGGCTCGAACGGTACAAGGGCAGATCCTCCTGTCCCGACAGCGCCGGGACTATGAACCATTACCATTACGAGAAACTTGCCGCGGCGCCCGCGCAGAATCGCGCAGGAGCGCGGTGATCAATCAGCCGCTTCGGCCTTTTCAAGCTGCGGCTTCTGGCGTTTCATCAATTCGATATCCAGGCACAGAGATTGCAATTCGCGCACGAGGACGTTGAACGATTCGGGCACGCCCGGCTCGATGCCGGGTTCGCCCTTCACGATCGCCTCGTAAATTTTGGCGCGGCCATAGACGTCGTCGGATTTCGCGGTCAACAGCTCCTGCAAGATGTGCGCCGCGCCGTATGCTTCGAGCGCCCAGACTTCCATTTCTCCGAAGCGCTGTCCGCCGAACTGCGCCTTGCCACCGAGCGGCTGCTGGGTGATGAGCGAATACGGGCCGATGGAACGTGCGTGAATCTTGTCGTCAACCAAGTGGGAGAGCTTGAGCATGTAGATGTAGCCGACCGTGACGTTTTGCGCGAACTAATCGCCCGTCATGCCGTCGAAGAGCGGAATCTTGCCGCTTTCCGGCAGCTCGGTGAACTTGAGCAGGTGGCGGATGTCGCCTTCGCGAGCGCCGTCGAAAACGGGCGTTGCGAAGGGGACGCCTTCCCGGAAGCCGTGAGCCATATCGAGCAGCGCTTCGTCGTCGAGATCGACGAGAGTCTTCCACACGGAAGTGGGGCCGAAAGCGTCCTTGAAATATTTGCGGACGGCATCAGCGCGCGCTTCCGTGTCGAGCAACTTGGCGATACCCGCGCCGAGCTCCTTTGACGCCCAACCGAGATGCGTTTCGAGAATTTGACCGACGTTCATACGCGAAGGAACGCCGAGCGGGTTGAGAACGATTTCCACGGGAGTGCCGTCCGGCATATATGGCATGTCTTCCTTGGGAACGATGCGCGCGATGACGCCCTTGTTCCCGTGGCGGCCTGCCATTTTGTCGCCGACGGAAAGCTTGCGCTTCATCGCGATATAGGCTTTTACGAGTTTGATGACGCCCGGAGGCAGCTCATCGCCCTTCTTGAACTTGGCGATGCGCTCGTCCGTGATTTTGCGGAGGACGTCAATCTGGCGCGAGGTCATTTCCTCGATTTCGTCAATTTTCTCGATTAGAAGCGGGTCTTTGTCGTTCAAGCGAAGCCGCTTCAAATTGCGCGTCGAGATCTTTTCGAGGATGTCGCGATCCAGCTCGGTGCCCTTCGTGAGCAAGCGCTTGTTGGTGCGCTCGTCGTGAAGGTCGGCCATTAATTTTTGTCCGCCGAGCAAGTCGTTCAGGCGCTTCAGGCGCTCGTCGGTGAGAATGCGGATTTCGTCGCCGAGGTTCTTTTCGAGCTTGGCGACCTGACCGGCTTCGATGGCCTTATGGCGTTCGTCTTTTTCCGCGCCCTTGCGGCAGAAGATTTTGACGTCAACGATGGTGCCTTCAATGCCTGGAGGGCAGTAGAGAGAAGCGTCGCGAACGTCGCCGGCTTTTTCGCCGAAGATTGCGCGAAGAAGCTTTTCTTCCGGCGTGAGCGTGGTTTCACCCTTCGGAGTCACCTTGCCGACGAGGATGTCGCCCGGCTTGACGGTGGCGCCGATGCGAATCACGCCGCTTTCATCGAGATTGCGAAGGAAGCTCTCGTTAATATTGGGAATGTCTCGCGTGATTTCCTCGGGACCGAGCTTCGTATCGCGCGCTTCGATTTCGTACTCCTCGATGTGGATGGAGGTGTAGTAGTCCTCTTCGACAAGTTTCTCGCTGACGAGGATGGCGTCTTCAAAGTTGTAACCGCGCCAGGGAACGAATGCGACGAGCACGTTGCGGCCAAGCGCCAATTCTCCGCGCTCGGTGCAAGGACCGTCTGCCAGGATCTGGCCCTGCTTCACGCGATCTCCCGCGCGAACCAAAGGCTTCTGGCTGATGCAAGTATTTTGGTTCGAGCGCTTGAACTTTGTGAGCAGGTAAATGTCGGACCCGACTTCGCGGCTGAGCACGCCGGACTGGTCTGATTCCACGCGCACGATGACACGCTCGGAGTCCACCTGGTCCACAATGCCGTCGCGCCGGCAGACGATGACAGCGCCGGAATCGCGCGCCGTGACTCGCTCCATGCCAGTACCGACCAGGGGCGCGTCGCCTTTGATCAGCGGCACGGCCTGGCGTTGCATGTTCGAGCCCATCAGAGCGCGGTTCGCGTCGTCATTTTCGAGAAACGGAATCAAGCTGGCGGCCACCGACACGAGCTGCTTCGGCGAGACGTCAATGTAGTCAACTTCTTCCTTGCTCTTCAGGACGAAGTTTCCGGCCTGACGGCAGTTGACGAGATCGGTGGTGATGCGGAGCTTTTCGTCGAGCGAGGCGTTGGCCTGCGCGACGACGTAGCGATCCTCTTCCCACGCCGAGAGGTAGAAGCAATGAGGTTCGACAACAACGCGCCGCCGCTTCAATTCCTCGTTCGTGTCTTCGACTTTTTCCTTTTCGACAATTTCGCCAGCCTTGAATTCGCTGTCGCCGGAATTGACGATTTGGACGTAATCGATAACGCGCCCGCCCTTTACCTTGCGGTAGGGCGATTCGATGAAGCCGAATTCGTTGATTCGCGCGTATGAAGAGAGAGAGCTGATCAAGCCAATGTTCGGACCTTCCGGCGTTTCAATCGGGCAGATGCGGCCGTAGTGCGTCGGATGGACGTCGCGAACTTCGAATCCAGCACGCTCTCGCGAGAGACCGCCTGGTCCAAGAGCCGAAAGGCGGCGCTTGTGGGTGATTTCGCTGAGCGGGTTCGTCTGATCCATGAACTGCGAAAGCTGCGAGCTGCCGAAAAATTCGCGGATGGCTGCCATCACGGGCTTCGCGTTGACAAGATCGTGCGGCATGGCCGTGGACATTTCCTGATACACGGACATTTTTTCCTTGATCGCGCGCTCCATGCGGACCAGGCCGATGCGGAACTGATTTTCGAGCAACTCGCCCACCGCGCGGACGCGGCGGTTGCCGAGGTGATCGATATCGTCCACCGTGCCGATATTCTTGCGAAGCTTGAGCAAATACTTGATTGCTGCAACGAAATCGGATGGATCGAGCGTGCGCTTGTCGAGAGGAGTCTCGAGGCCAAGCTTGATGTTGAATTTCAGGCGGCCAACCTTGCTGAAATCGTACTTGCGCGCGTCGAAAAACATTCCATTGAAGAGCGCAGTGGCGGTTTCAAGCGTCGGAGGATCGCCGGGACGAAGCTTGCGATAGATTTCGATCAGCGCTTCTTTCGGAGTGCGGATCGTGTCCTTCTCAAGCGTGCGAGCAACGATGATGCCCACGTCGTCGCGCTCGGGGAAGCATACGTCCACTTCCGTGATGCCAGCTTCGGCAACGGTGGCCCAGGTTTCAGCGGTGAGGGCTTTGTTCGCTTCGAGCAGGACTTCGCCAGTCTGACGGTTAACGAGTTCGCCGACGGTGATCGCGCCTTCAAGATCGGCCACACCGACTTCGACTTGCGTGACTTTCGCTTTGACGAGCTCTTTGTAGAGCGGGTCGCTGATGCGCTTGTGCGCGCCTACCAGCGTCTCGCCCGTCTTCGGATGCTTGATTTCCTTCGAGAGTTTGCGGTCGATCAAACCTTCCGAAGCGTTCCAGTGCAGCTCGCCATCGCGCAGAGAAATGCGCTCCACCTGATAGAAGGTGCGCAGAATATCTTCGTTGGACTTCATTCCCAAGGCGCGAAGGAAAATCGAGCCGAGGAATTTCCGCTTGCGATCGATGCGGACATAGAGAATGTTCTTTGTGTCGTATTCGAATTCCACCCATGAACCGCGGTAAGGAATAATCTTCCCAAGGAAGTAGCTGCGGTTGTTGGCGGTTTCGAAAAATACGCCGGGTGAGCGGTGCAACTGGCTCACGATGACGCGCTCGGTGCCGTTGATGATGAATGTGCCGTTCTCCGTCATCAGCGGAATATCGCCGAAGAAAACTTCCTGTTCCTTGATGTCGCGAATGGACTTCGCGCCTGTGTCGGGATCCTTGTCGTAAAT
>Ga0265338_10008214_pt1 | contig 12711 bp, 11 predicted proteins | sample 42126metaG_FD_193579 | JGI IMG/M metagenome (GOLD analysis project Ga0265338, IMG submission 193579) | Rhizosphere microbial communities from Carex aquatilis grown in University of Washington, Seatle, WA, United States - 4-21-26 metaG | ecosystem: Host-associated > Plants > Roots > Rhizosphere... | reverse complement strand
GTCATCGGACCGCAAGGCAAGGTCATCAAGGGTATTGTGGAAGCCACCGGCTGCCAGATCGACATCGAAGACGACGGGACGATCCACATTTTCTCGACCGACGGCGAAGCGGCGGAGCGCGCCATCGAGCAGATCAAGGCCATCACGGCGGAAGTCGAGGTTGGCAGGATCTATCGCGGAAAGGTCGTCGGCATCAAGGAATTCGGCGCGTTTGTGGAGATCCTGCCTGACAAGGACGGCCTGCTGCACATCAGCGAAATTGCTGATCATCGCGTCAACAAGGTGGAAGACGTCTTGAAGCTCGGCGACGAAACCTGGGTCAAGGTGTTGGGGATCGATGACCGGGGCCGCGTCAAGCTCAGTCGCAAAGCGGCGATGGCGGAGAAAGACGCGGACGCGAAACAGCAGTAGCGTTTCCTGGTAAACTTTCCGGTGGGTTGGCGGACCTCACGGTCCGAACCTCAGCGCTAGGGCTTTCGAGCACCGGGCTGGCATTCCGGCTTGTCTTTGCCCAGCGGCTCTTTCTTGACCGTGATGTTGGTGCCGGAGGAACACTTGTCGCGGTTTTCCGCGATGTAACTCTTCCACTTCTCAGGGGTGTCCCCTTCCGTGAAGATCGCCTCCACTGGACACACTGGCACACACGCTGTGCAGTCGATGCATTCATCAGGATGGATGTACAACCGATCATCCACTTCGTAAAAACAGTTGACCGGGCACACCTCCACGCAGTCGGTGTACTTGCAGCCTACGCAAGGTTCAGCCACAATGTGGGCCATATTCGATGTCTCCTCTTCTTCGTTGAAATAGCGGCGGTGAAACTGAGCGCGTCTTCGTTCATATGCTATACTGCGAACCGTGGGACTTGCCAAGAGTAAATTACTGACACGCTGCCGTACGATCCTCCGCCGCTTGCGCGCCGCCTATCCCCAGGCGCACTGCGCCCTGCGCCACCACAACCCGCTTCAACTCCTCGTCGCGACCATCCTGAGCGCGCAATGCACTGATGAACGCGTCAATCTCGTCACCCCCGCCTTGTTTCAACGTTACCGCAGTGCCGCGGATTTTGCCGACGCGCCGCCAGCGGAACTTGAGACCATGATTCGCAGCACCGGCTTTTTCCGCAATAAGACCCGCTCGATACGCAATTGCTGTCAGAGTCTTGTTGAGAAACATGGCGGAAACATCCCGGACACGCTCGACGAACTGATCCAGCTCGACGGCATCGGCCGCAAGACGGCCAACGTTGTTCTCGGTGTCGCGTACGGCAAGGCCGAAGGTGTCGTCGTGGACACGCACGTCTTGCGCCTCTCCCGCCGCATGGGACTGACGCGTCAAACGATACCCGAAAAGGTCGAACAAGCCTTGATGAAGATCGTCCCGCGCAAAGACTGGATTGATTTCTCCCACTTGCTTATCTGGCATGGACGAAAACGCTGCAACGCCCGCAAACCCGACTGCATCCAATGTGAAGTGGCGGATGTTTGCCCGCGAATCGGAGTCAAACGATGAAAGAACTCAACGAAGGCGATCGAGCCCCTGCATTTAGGGAACTTGGGGAGAACAAGGGTAAAACCGTCGTGCTGTATTTCTACCCAAAGGACGATACCCCGGGTTGTACGACGGAGGCGTGCGAACTTCGCGACGCGCACAAGCAGATCACGACCAAGAAAGCAGTCGTACTGGGCGTGAGCCCGGATTCCGCGAAATCGCATGAGAAGTTTGCGACGAAATTCAGTCTCCCCTTCTCACTCGTGCCCGACGAAGACCACAAGATCTGCGAGGCTTATGGTGTGTGGAAGGAAAAATCCATGTATGGCCGGAAATACATGGGCGTCGAACGCACAACCTTTGTCATCGGCCCCGACGGCGTCATCAAAAAGATCTTTCGCAAGGTTAAGGCCGCCGGCCACGCTGCCGAGGTGCTGGCGGTTATCTGAATCGGCCCTAGGGAAGGCGATCCGCAGCCTTCACGAGGCGCTCGAACATTTGCGTTTTACGAAGAAGCTGCGGGTCTTTGTCCAATTCAGACACTGGTCTTTCCAGCCGCGCGGACCAATTGCTTTCGCCGACCAGGCCGGGAACGTTAAAGCGGGTTTCCTGGGCGAATAGGTCGGTGATCTGGAAGATGGCCAGCCATGAGTTGGATTCCAGCACGCGCCGGCAATAGGCTTCGTGAAGTTGGGGCGTGAACTCGTGCGGGATGTTCTTGTCGTCGAATCCGCACCACTTACAAAAGCGTTGGAGTTCGAGCCACGTGACATGCGCCTGCTGGTGGTCCTTTTTGGCGATGGCGTCTTCGTGGTCGCGCCACATACGACGCCACATCGCGGCAAGCGGATCGTGGTCGTGCGTCGCCGGGGTGCAAACAGACAAACGCGGATATGTCGCCCCGTCCACATACGTGTAGTCGGGATTGCGTTCCCAATGCGGAATCTTGAAGCCGGGTATGCCAATCTTCAGCAGGTGCGGACGGACATAGGGCGGCACCTGGCCGAGGTCTTCGGCGACGACAGTCGTGTCGCCCGCGGCGTTCTTGACCATGCGCAGGAGCTCGTCACCGTGGCGAAGATTGCGCTTTTGTTGTTGCTCGGTTCCATCCGGGCCGGGAAAGAAACGTGGCAATAGGCCGCCCGTCCTTTTCGCCGCTTCCGCTTCGGTAAGGTTTGTAAACTCCGCGTTGCGTTGCGGCGGCCACGGGAAGGCGTACATGCGATAGAACCCCAGCACATGGTCGACACGAAACAAATGGAAGATGCTGCTGATCTGCCCGACCCGGTGCCGCCACCAGGCGAAATCGGTCTTTCGGTGCTCGGTCCACGCGAAGAGGGGCACGCCCCAGTTCTGCCCCCATTTCTCGGTAAACAAGTCCGGTTTGAAAGTTGCCTCGGGCGGCGCCCCGCCACTCCAATCAAGATCGAACATCTCGCGATTGGCCCAGACGGCGGCGCTGGAGGGACTCACCCCGAACGGGATGTCGCCCATCAGATACACCTTCTTCTTCGAGGCGTATTCCTTGAGCTTCGACCACTGATCGTAGGCAATCCACTGGACGTATTGGAAGAACTGCATCTCCCGCGTCATTTCAGCGCGACGCTTTTCGGGCTGCGACGCCAGCCATGCCGCTGCGTGGAGCGGACTCTGCTGTTCCTGCGGCCAGCTATCCCAAGTCGGCCGGTTGTTATGTTGCTCCATTAACAGCCGGAACATCGCGTAGTCGGAAAGCCAATCAGCGTTCGCCTTCAAGAACGCGCGAAACGCTTCACCGCGCTCCGTCTTCTTGTTCCCGTGCTTGGCGAGGAACGAATCGAACGCCGCGCGCAGCAACGCGTGCTTCAATTCTTTCACCTTCGCGTACTTCACCGCGCCGGCGCGCAGTTCCTTGAGCAGCTCCGGTTTTGCAATCTCTTTAAACTTTGTTGCGGACAAATCGGGAATAAGCTCGGGCGAAATCGCGATGGTCGACGGCTCCAGCGCGATGGAACTGATTGCGTTGTACGGGGAGTTGTCGCCGCTCGTCTCGTTGATCGGCAGGATTTGCAGGATGCCGAACCCGTGATCGTGACACCAATCGATCATCTGCCGCACACCCTCCGTGTCGCCAATGCCCAGATCGTTTTCCATGCGAATGGAAAACACGGGACAAAGGATGCCGGCGAGCTTCTTGTCAGGGGAGAGTTTCACATTATCGAGAGTTTCAGAGCGTCTTACCGATTGTGAGGAGTTTCAGTTACCTCATCACTTTCCAATATAATACGACCCCTGAACCATCGTCTCTTCCATTTGTTTACAGCTTCGCCACCTTGACGTTGTAGATGTCCTTGTCGGCCTTGATTTCGGCGAGCAACGCGGCGCTGGGGGCGCTGTCGAGGTTGAGGACGGTGAGCGCCTCGCCGCCCTCTTTATCGCGACCGAGGGACATATTGGCGATGTTGACACCATGTTTGCCCATGAGCGTGCCGATCCAACCGACGATGCCGGGCCGGTCCTTATTGCTCATCATAAAGAGCACGCCGCTGGGCACCGCCTCAATCGGCAAATCGTCAATGCGGACGATGCGGGGGTTGTTCATCGAACCATAGAACGTTCCCGACAGGCTGGCGACCTGCCCATCAACAAACGCGCGCACATTGATCAACTCCGCGTAATCAATCGGCTCGCTGCTCCTCATTTCACTGACGCGGAGGCCGAGAGTCTGCGCGATCACGGGTGCATTGACGTAGTTCACATCGCCGCCCTGGGCACTTTCGAGAAACCCCTTCAACACCGCGCGGCTAATCGGCCCGCTCTCCAGTTCACCGGCTTTGCCACAAAACTCGATAACAAGCCGCTCGATGCGTTGCGGCGCGATCTGCGCCAGAAGGCGCCCCATCTTTTCGCCAAAGGTCAGGTATGGCTGCAGCACCGCCAGCACTTTGGCATCGATGGTCGGCATGTTGACCGCATTGCGGATCGTCCCGCCGGCCAGCACGTCGCCAATCTGCTCGGCCACCTCGACACCGACAGATTCCTGCGCTTCCTGCGTCGATGCGGCGAGATGGGGCGTCATGACCACGTGGTCCAGCCCCAACAACGGTGAATCTTTTGGCGGTTCCTGTTCATATACGTCGAGCGCCGCGCCGGCGACCTTGCCTCCCTTGACCGCCTCGAACAAATCCTTCTCACTGATGATGCCGCCACGCGCGCAATTGATCAACCGCACGCCGTCCTTCATCATCGCCATGCTGTCCTTGTTGATCATCCCACGCGTCTGGTCGGTCATCGGGACGTGGACGGTGATGAAATCAGAGCGCGCGTAGATCTCGTCGAGTTCGACGACCTCAACCTGCAGGGCCTTGGCGCGGCTCGGGCTCAAGAACGGGTCGTGTGCCAACACCCGCATGCCAAAGGCGATGGCGCGCCGCGCGACCTCGGTGCCGATGCGTCCCATACCGATGACGCCAAGCGTCTTGTTGTACAGCTCAACACCTTCAAAGGATTTGCGGTCCCACTTGCCCGCCTTCATTGACATGTGGGCCTGCGGGATGTTGCGGGCCAGCGCCATCATCATTGAAAATGAATGTTCCGCGGTGGAGATCGTGTTGCCGCCCGGCGTGTTCATCACGATCACGCCCCGTCGGGTGGCGGCGTCCACGTCGACGTTATCGACGCCCACCCCGGCGCGGCCAACGACGCGGAGCTTCTTGGCGGCTTCGAGGACGCGCTTGGTCACCTTCGTCTGGCTGCGAACGATCAGTGCATCGTATTCGCCGATAATCTGGCACAGTTGGTCTTCTTTAAGACCGGTGTTTACGTCCACCTGGAACGATGGGTTGCGGCGCAACATCTCCACGCCACGATCGGAAATGGGGTCGGCGACAAGTATCTTCATCGTCATTTTCTGCGAATCGACCTGGTTGCTGTTCGCATCCAATTTGCGACGTAACGCCCCGTTGCACAAGGAAAAATCATGAGCGAAATCAAGCTGTACACCCGCCATCTGTGCGGCTGGTGCCTCGATGCCAAGGAATATCTCAAGGAACACGGCCTGCCGTTCGAGGAAATCGACGTCGGTCGCGATCCTGCCGCCAACGAAGAGATGGTTCGACTTTCCAACCAGCATTACGTGCCGACCATCGTCATCGACGGCCATGTCCTCGCCAATTTCGATACACGCCAACTCGAAACGTTCCTCGCCAAACTCAACGCTTCATCGAACTAACCAGCCATACGATGCCGTGCGTCGCCGCGCAGGCGTAGGCGGCGGCAAGCAAATCGTCCAGCACGATGCCAATACCTCCCGTGAAGTTCTGCGCTTCGCGCACGGGCGACGGCTTCCATATGTCGAACAGGCGGAACATGGCAAAGGCCACGACGACGTGCCACCACCGCGACCCCAGCCCGATCAGCACCAGCGGCATGGCCACGATCTCGTCGATGACCACGCTTGGCGGATCGGGGTGGTGCATGATTTCCGATGCTTCGCCGGCGCACCACACCGCCAGGCCGATCGCCAGCACCAGCAGCAACCCGCGCAGCCACGGGTTGTGCTCGTGGTTGAGCGCCCACCAGAATGCGATTCCCACGACCGACCCGGCCGTGCCGGGTGCCGCGGGCAGATAGCCAACGCCGAAGCCGGTGGCCAAAAACTTGATGAGTCGCTCACGCATCGCGGAGGAAACGCTCTCCGTTCTTCCAAAGGTACGTGAGACCGGATACGAGCGTCAGGGTAACGGTGATAAGCATCAACACGAACGTCACCCGCGAGAAAACCAAATTGAATTGACCGTATTCGGCGCCGAAGCAGTTCCAATCCTCGCGGGCCGCCAGTCCGAGCAGGATCAGGATGATGGCGATCATCTGCGAGGCGGTCTTGTGTTGCGCGAGCCGCTCCGCCCGCAACACCACCCCCTGCTGGCTGGCCACCAACCGCAGCCCGGTCACCAGAAAATCCCGGGCCACAATCACCAACGCCATCCATGCCTGGACAAGCGGTACGCCCGGTCGATAGCTTGGTTGTTCGATAAAGCAAATGAACGCCGCCGTCGTGAGGACCTTGTCGGCGAGCGGGTCAAGCAACGCGCCAAATATCGTTTCCATGTTGTGTCGGCGCGCGTACCAGCCGTCCCACCAATCCGTCAGGCTCGCCAGGATAAAGATGATTAACGCCGTCGTCTTACCGAACGGGAAATGAGATCGCACCCACCCTTCGGGCGGCAACAGCAACGCCATGACGAAAAACACGGTCAAGACGATGCGCCCCACGGTGAGCCTGTTAGGCAGGTTCATTAACCGCGCATTGTAAGCACCCCCTGCGTCACAAAACAAGCTCGTTACAGCCGGCCCGATATGCGCTTGACCGATTTCGTATATTTTCGTACAATTCGGCTGTAGATTTTGGCGACACGGAACGAGTGGGCGAAAAACCCACTTTTTTGTTCCCCGGATGGGGTGTGTCGCCACAGCAGACGGAAGATTTATGAACGGCGAATTGATAGCGGTGTTGGAATACATGCAGCGCGAAAAGGGTATCGACAAGGAGACCCTGCTCCAAGCCGTTGAACAGGGTCTGCTCCAAGCGGCCAAGAAAAGTGTCGGCCCAACGCGCGATCTCCGCATTGAGATCGACCGCAAGACGGGCGCGATCCGTGCGCTTGCCAACCTGCTGGTGGTCGAGAATGTCGTCAACAAACAGGACGAGATCTCGCTGGCTGACGCGCGCCGCCGTTTGCCGAACGCCCAACTGGGCGAGAGCGTCGAGGTGGAAGTCACCCCGCAGAACTTTGGCCGTATCGCCGCCCAAACCGCCAAGCAGGCCATGTTGCAACGCATCCGGCAGGTCGAAAAGAACATGGTCTTCGAAGAGTTCAAGGGCCGCGCCGGCGATATCCTGTCCGGCACCGTCCGCCGCTTCGAGCGTAGCGACGTCATCATTGACCTAGGCAAGATCGAGGGCATTATGCCCAGTCGCGAGCGCGTGCCCACTGAGGAATACCAGCCGGGGGATCGCATCCGTGCCTACACCTTGAGCGTCGACAACGCCGCGCATGGCCCGGAGATCATCCTGTCGCGGAGCCATCCCGACTTCGTCCGGAAACTTTTTGAACTCGAGGTCTCAGAAATCGCCGACAAGACGGTGGAGATCAAAGGGATCGCGCGCGAAGCGGGTTACCGCGCCAAGATCGCCGTCGTGTCACACGACGAGAAAGTTGATCCCGTCGGCGCCTGCGTAGGCATGCGGGGGATGCGCGTGAAGAACATCGTGCGCGAACTCAGCGGCGAGAAGATCGACATCATCCGCTGGGACCCGAATGTCCGTCAGTTCGTCACCAACGCGCTGGCACCCGCCAAATTAAAGAACCTGGTCATCGATGAAGCCCGACATTCTGTGAAAATCATCGTCGATCCTGACCAGTTGTCGCTGGCGATCGGCAAGAAGGGCCAGAACGCGCGCCTGACCGCCAAGTTGACCAGTTGGAACATCGAGATCGAGAAGGAAGATACCGCCGAACTGGGCTTTGAGGAGAAAGTTGCGCGTGCCATCCAGGACATGACGACGATCCCCGGTGTCGAGCGCGAGACCGCCGAGAGCCTCGTTAAGGGCGGCTTCCATTCACTGGAAGGATTGTTGGCGGCGGATCTCAATGACTTGACCGATATTTTGGGCGCGGAGAAGGCCGCAGCGGTACAGCAGGCCGCCAATGTAGAGCAGGAACGGCGCGAAGCAGCCCAGCCGCCACCGCCGACGGAGGGTGAGCAAAAGACCTCATGAGTATCCGCGTACACGAACTCGCGAAACGATGTGGCCTCTCGAACAAGGGAATGATCGAGAAGCTGCAGGCGATGAACTATCCTGTCAAGAGCCACTCAAGCACGGTCGATAAGATTACCGCCGAGTCGATCGAAAAGGAATACGGCTACGTGGCGCCGCCGCCGGCACCCGTCGAGCCGCCGGCACCACCTGCGCCTGCCCCGGTGCCGGTACCGGAGCAGAAGACCGAGGCCAGCCCGTCAGTTGCCACCCTCTCGGCTCCCACGGCGGTTCTCGAGCCACCGAAAGCTGTCGTTGAACCACCGAAACCGGCCCCGGCGAAAGCTGTTACGCCACCCGCGGCACCGCCGGTGTTACCGCCGGTGCCCCCGAAGGCCGCGCCAGCGGCGGTCCCCGCACCAAGACCAATGCCACAGCCGACCGTGAAGATCACGACTGCGCCACGCGCACCGGCTCCGTTGGCCCCGGCCCCGCGGCCCGTACCGTCCACGGCGACAACATCAGCCCAGCCCGCGTACATCCTCGACGACAAGGGCAACAAGGTCATCCAAATGAAGCCGCCCGTGATCGTGCGCGATCTCGCGCAGCGCATCGGCATCAGGCCACACGTGCTCCTGGCTGAATTAATGGAGATGAACGTTTTTGCGAACCTTACCGAGTCCGTCGGCGAGGACATCGCCCGCAAGATTTGCGAACGCCACGGCTTCCTGTACGAACTCGAGAAGCGGGAACGCGGCGCGGGAATTGTCCACGCCCCGCCGAAGAAGGTTGAGCCGCTCGAAGTCGGCGAGCAGGCGACCGATTTGAAACCGCGCCCGCCGGTGGTCACAGTGTTGGGCCACGTCGACCATGGAAAGACTTCGTTGCTCGACGCGATCCGCAAGACGGACGTGGTGGCCCACGAGAGCGGCGGGATCACCCAGCACATCGGCGCCAGCGTCGTGTCGCTGCCCGAAGGCAAAACGATCACGTTTCTCGACACGCCCGGTCACGAAGCGTTTACCAAGATGCGGGCCCGCGGGGCGAATGTCACGGACATCGCGATTCTCGTCGTCGCCGCAGATGACGGCATCATGCCCCAGACTATCGAAGCGCTGAATCACGCCAAAGCCGCCCAGGTGCCGATCATTGTTGCCATCAACAAATGCGATTTGCCCTCGGCGAACCCCGACCGCGTGAAGAAACAGTTGCAGGAACACGGCCTGAGTCCCGAGTCCTGGGGTGGCGAGACCATTACCGTCGAGGTTTCCGCCACCACCAAGAAGGGCATCGATACACTGCTCGAAATGATTCTGTTGCAGGCGGAGATCATGGAGTTGAAGGCCAGCCCCAAGGTGCCCGCCAAGGGTAACGTGATTGAGGCGCAGATCGAGCCGGGCATGGGACCGACCGCCACCGTGCTCGTGCGCAAGGGCACGCTTCGCGTGGGCGACGGCATTGTTTGCGGACCGTTCTGGGCGAAGATCCGCGCGCTGATCAACGACAAGGGCCAACGCATCAAGGAAGCGCCGCCGTCGACGCCCGTGAAGATTGTCGGCCTCTCGGGCCTGCCCGAAGCGGGTTCCGAATTCAACGTGATGAAGAACGACAAGGAAGCCCGCGCCCTGGGCGAGCAACGCCAGCTCGAAGCGCGCGGCGCGGTCACCGGACAGGTGCGTGGTTCGCGGCTGGAAGACCTCTTTGCGCAAATCAAGGAAGGCGAAAAGAAGACGCTGCATATCGTGCTCAAGGCCGACGTGCAAGGGTCCTTGGAAGCCATCGCGGATTCGCTCGGCAAACTCAAGAGCGACAAGGTTGAACTCGACATTATCCACGGCGCGGTGGGCAGCATTACCGAGAATGACGTGTTGCTCGCCAGCGCGTCCGGGGCCGTCATCATCGGGTTCCGGGTGAAAACCGAAAGCGGAGTGACGGATGCCGCGAAGCACGAGGACGTCCAGATCAAGCTGTACACGATCATTTACGAACTTATCGAGCAAGTCGAAGAATCGATGGAAGGCTTGCTGGAGCCTGATTCGAAAGAAGCGGTCGTCGGCCACGCGGACGTACGCAAGATATTCGAGCTTTCGAAGGGGCCGCCGGTGGCGGGTTGTGCCGTCACGGATGGCCGGATCGCGCGTAGCGCCCGCGTCAGAGTGCTGCGCCGCAAAGCCGTGCAGTATGAGGGTCGTATCGCCAGTCTCAAACACTTCCAGGATGATGTGCGCGAGGTCAAGGCCGGTGCCGAATGCGGCTTGCGTCTGGAGAATTTTACGGATCTCCAGGAAGGCGATGTCCTGGAGTGCTATACTGTCGAAAAGGTCGCAGCGAGTCTGTAACACAATCACTCAACCGCCCAACACGGAGGACGTGACACGGAATGATTCAGGTCGTGTTGCCCGCTCTTCGGATACTCTGGGCACTATCACCATGAGCACTCATCGAATGGAACGAGTTTCTGAATTGGTCAAGCGCGAGGTCAGCGAGATCGTGCTGGAACTCAACCTGACTGATTGCGGGTTGGTGACGATTACCGCCGCGGAAATCAGTCCCGATCTCAAGGATGGTCGCATCTTTATCAGCGTGATCGGGTCCGCGGAACAAAAACAACACGCGCTCGTTACGCTCGAACGGAAGCACGGCCACATCCAGCGCGAGTTGGCGCATCGCATCGTGCTGAAATACACGCCACGGTTGACGTTCCTTCTCGACGAGACAGAAGAGCGTGCCAGCCACATCGAACACTTGCTTGACGAACTCGGAGGCGAACCGCCCGATGAGTGACGCCTGCCGGCAAATCAGCGAGTTGCTGCGAAGCCAGAACACGTTTCTGATCCTCACGCACTACCGGCCCGACGGGGACGCGGTCGGCTCACAATTGGCGCTGGTGCTCCTGCTCCAGGGCCTCGGTAAGACCGTGGAGGCGTGGAACGACGACGAGGTTCCGGGGAAATTTCGATTTCTGCCGCACAGCGACCTCATCACGCGCCCGTCCGCCGAACCAAAGGATTTCGATGTGGTCATCGCCATCGACACCTCGACGTGGCAGCGGGTCGGCGCTGCCGCGCAACGGATTCGCAGTCGCAAGCACTTCATTAACATCGACCATCACGTCAGCAACGAAATGTTTGCGGACATCAACTGGGTTGTCCCGGAAGCGCCGGCGTCCGGCCAAATCGCTTTCGATCTGATCAAGAGCGGCGGATTTACCCTGACACCCGAGATCGCGACGTGCTTATTCGCCGCGATTTCCACCGACACGGGCTCATTCAGCTACAACAATACCACCGCCACGTCGCTGCGTGTCGCTGCCGAATTGGTTGACACCGGCATCAATGTTGGCGAGATCTGTCGCCACGTTTACGAGAGCTACCCGTACGGGCGACTGATGCTGCTGCAGAAAGTGCTGGCCCGCCTGCAGCTTGCCGACCAGAAACGCATCGCGTACATGTGGATCACGAACAGCATGTTTGAGGAATCAGGCGCCAAGCGTGAAGACACGGAAGGCCTGATCGACTATGCCCGCGCGATCCAAGGCGTCGTCGTGGCCCTGCTCTTCGAGGAAACTGTCGAACCGGGCAAGTTCCGCATCAGCCTTCGCTCGAAGCACCCGAAGCTCGACGTTAACGCCATCGCCCGCCGATTCGGCGGCGGGGGCCACCGCGAGGCTGCCGGGGCGCGCATTTCGGGGGAAGCACACGAGATCGAGCGCAACGTGCTGGCGGCAGTAAGCGAAGCGCTGGCTGCGGCGAAACTATAACCCCTGCCCCATGCAACCGCAGCTTACACCGTTTGATGGCGTGTTGTTGGTCGACAAACCCGCGGGCATGACCTCGCATGACGTGGTGGATCGCGTCCGGCGCCATTTTGGATTCAGGAAGGTCGGACACTGTGGCACACTTGATCCTGCGGCGACGGGACTGCTTATCCTCGTGATTGAGCGCGCCACGAAACTGCAGGACCGGTTGATGTCCGACGACAAGACGTACGAAGGATCGATGCTGCTGGGAGTATCGACGGACTCACAGGACGCGGATGGCGAGGTTATCGCCGAGAAACCAGTGCCGCCACTTACTGAGGAGGATATCGACCAGGCCTTTGCCAAATTCCGTGGCGACCTCCAACAGGTACCGCCGATGGTCAGCGCCGTCAAACACCAGGGCACACCGCTGTACAAGCTGGCGCGCAAAGGCAAGACCGTCGAGCGCGAGCCACGGTTCATTCACATTTACGACCTGCGCGTGCTGGGACTCGAACTGCCCCGCGTCCGGCTTCGCGTGTCCTGCACCAAGGGCACGTATGTGCGGACGCTGTGCTCGGACATCGGCGACCTGCTCGGCTGCGGCGCGCATCTTTACGAATTGCGGCGCACGCGGTCCGGCCACTTCGACGTGAAAGACGCCCACTCTTTAGACACCATCTTGAGTCAAACTCGGGAACAATTGACGGGGTTCATCATTCCGATCCTGAAATTTGTTGGC
>Ga0265338_10008213_pt1 | contig 12713 bp, 15 predicted proteins | sample 42126metaG_FD_193579 | JGI IMG/M metagenome (GOLD analysis project Ga0265338, IMG submission 193579) | Rhizosphere microbial communities from Carex aquatilis grown in University of Washington, Seatle, WA, United States - 4-21-26 metaG | ecosystem: Host-associated > Plants > Roots > Rhizosphere... | reverse complement strand
TCCGCCACCGATTGTTCCAGCATGGGATCCAGGCCCAGCGCCGTCAGCAGGTTGCGGAACTGCGCCTGCCCGGCCGGCGTGGACACGTTGTTTATGTTGAACCGGCCCTGCAGGTCCTCGAGCTTGCCCAGGATCTGTCCGCCGTCCACGGGCAGGGGCGGCAGCTGCTGCGCCCAGTCCTGGCTAAGTGAGGTGGCATTCGTGTTCTTCTTGGCGTCGCGCGCCAGGATCTGCTCGGCCCAACCCTCGGCGCCCAAGGCGTATTCCACGGCCTGGTCGCCTTGCACCACGGCGGCGGTACGGCGCGTGGCGAGCCCGTCGCGCCAGTACATGGCCGTGGCGATGGCGGCGGCGATAGCCATCACCACCAATGCCGTGATCAAGGCTACGCCGCGCTGACGCTCAAGGGATGCAGTTCGCATCACAGCTCGAGACCTCCACGATGCGGGTCACGTCGCCCACGTCTTTCAGCGTGATGGTGATGCTGACGGCGATGGGCAGCGGATAGTTGACGGCCTGGGTGGGTGCCCTGGTGCCCTGGGCCGGTACCGATTGCGTCGGCGGCCATACGTCCTGGAAAGTCTTGGACGTGGCGTCCATGTACTGGATCTTGATGGAACTCACGTCCTCCAACAGCGATTCCTTGGCCGGTACCACCTGGGCCTGGCCATCCAACTCGGGCCACCAGGAACGCATGAGCTTGCCGTCTTCCAGGCTGTAGGCGACGCGCTCTTCGGTGCTGCGGGTGACACCCAAGGGATTGGACCAGCCGCCACGAGTGAAGACGATGGGCGGCACGTTCTGCGGACCTGCCAGCAACGGTGGTTGGGTGCCACCCAGGCCATCGCGCACCGGGCGCGGTTCCAGCTGCGTGAAATCCTCTTCCATGATCTTCATGGCCAGCTGCAACTGGCGCAGGCGCTTGTCGGCAGCGCGGCTGTGGTCCTCGTTGTTGGTGATGGCGCGCAAGCCGCCATAGGCCGTGACCATGATGATGGCCGTGATGGTGATGGCCACCAGCAGTTCGATGAGGGTGAAGCCGCGCGCGTATCGCATCAGCCGCCATTGCCTTGTTGGCCGGGAGGCAGCCCCATGAAGCCCGTGACCCGTGCCACGGAATCGTCAGGCTTGTCCGGCGTGCTCACGTCGATGTCGATGCGCAAGAGCCCTGGATCGGACGTCTTGGTCATGGTGGCCTTCCAGTGCCATTTCTCGCCGGCCATATCCGCGTCGCCGTCCAGGGTGTCGGCGGTGGGCCAGTTCTGCGCCGTGCGCAGCATGGTGAGTTCGTTCAGGCCCACCCAGCTCGCGAAAGTGTCGTCGCGCAGGTAGACGGCGTTGCGGGAGGTCTTGCCGGCGGCGCCGATCACCGCGAGCATGCCTAATGCCAGTACCGCGAGGGCGATGAGCACCTCCATGAGGGTGAAACCCGCGTGGCGATGCCGCGCACTCATTTCCCCTTACCTCCGTCATCGCTGGGGTTGGCGCCGCAATCCGCCATGCCGGGAGCGATGATGCAGATGCCGTCGGCGAGGGTACCCTTCACCGTATATACGTCATGGGTGGCGGCGCCGGTAACGGCGATGCGGAAGGATTGCAGTTCGCCGCTGGAGAGCAGCAGCACTTGCGGCTTGTCCTGTTGCTGTTCGGTGCCGCCGGTGGCTGCCGCCGGTGCGGCGGTGGTACCGGACGCGGCGACATCCTGCACGGTGGCAGGCGGCGGAGCCAGCATGGCCGGCGTGCCTTCCAGTTGCAGGGACAGACTCACCTGGTCGCCCAGGTCGCGGTGATAGAAGAGCGTGTCATCCGTGAGCGGTTTCCAACTGCGTCCATCGTAGACGTAGAAGCCATAGCCGTGCTGTTCGATACGCAGGCCGTATTCCTGTCCCTGCATCATAGCCTGCTCGGCGGCGGCACCGGCTAGGTCCGCGAGTTGACCTGCGACCTCCTTGGCGGGGTCGCGCTGTACCAGCTTCACCGAGATGACGGTGAATGTAGTCACGATGGCGATGATCACGATCACCACCAGCAATTCGATGAGCGTGAAGCCGCGATTGCGTAGCGGGCGCACCGTCAGGGTCGCTCCGTCAGTGCCCGCCACTGCTGTTGGACGTGCCGTTTTCGTTCATGTTCCAGTTGCCGATGTCGGCATTGATGCCTTCACCGCCAGCCTGGCCGTCCGCGCCGTTGGACCATATATCTATGGCCAGGCCGTGGTTACCGGGATTCAGGTACTGGTAGGGGTGCCCCCAGGGATCCACCGGCAGTTGGTCCAGGTACTGCTTCCAATGCGGGGGAGCAGGGTCAGAGGTGGGCTTCTGCACCAGGGCCTGCAGGCCCTGGTCCGTGGTGGGATACACGTAGTTGTCGAGGCGGTACACCTCCAGCGTGGACTGGATGGCCTGGATGTCGGATTTCACCTTGACGACGCGGGCCTCATCGGGCTTGTCCATGATCTTGGGGACGATGACCGCCGCCAGGATGCCGAGGATGACCACCACCACCATCACTTCGATGAGGGTGAAACCGGATTGTCTGTTGCGGGTCTGCATGGCTGTTTTGGCTGATAAAATCAGGGTTGCAGCGCGTTCCTGCGCATGACCCAATCATAACACCAAGCCATGACACAGACCCCCACCGCCCCCTTGCACCTGCTGCGCCGACACTGGCCGCTCCTGGCGGTGTTGCTGCCATGCCTGGTGCTGGCAGCGCTGGGTGATCCCGCGCGCATGTTACTGCGCTATGACCGAGTCGCCATCGCCCATGGCGAGGCGTGGCGTCTCTTCAGCGGCAACTTCGTGCACTTAGGCGCAGGGCATCTCCTGGAGGACATGGCGGGCCTGGTGCTGCTGTGGCTGCTGTTCGAGGATGCGCTGCCGGGTTGGCGCATGCCGGCCGTGATCTGCGGGGGCGCGCTGGCAGTGGGCATCGGTCTCTATGTGGGCGACCCGCAGGTGTACTGGTATGTGGGCATCTCCGGCGCCCTCGACACCCTTTGGGCGGCGGGCTCCCTTGGGCTGATGCTACGGCGCGACCGTTTCGGCTGGATGCTCGCCATCGTGCTGCTGGCGAAGCTGGCTTATGAACAGCTCTTCGGTGCGCTGCCGTTCTCCAGCGTGTCATCCGGCGGCAACGTGATAGTGGATGCGCATCTCTACGGCGCGCTGGCCGGCGCGCTCATCGGTTTTGGCGGCGGCCTCGTCCGGCAACGTATAATGCGCCGTCCCACACAGGGCGGAGGCAGCGCATGAGTTTTGCGGCGGTATTCCCGGGGCAAGGTTCCCAGTCCATCGGCATGTTGGGCGAGTTGGCCGCTGCGCACCCCGAAGTGCAGCAGAGTTTCACCGAAGCGTCACAGGCTCTGGGCTACGACCTCTGGGCCCTGACCCAGCAGGGGCCGGAGGAGCGCCTGAACTCCACCCAGCAGACCCAGCCGGCCTTGCTCGCTGCTGGCGTCGCGGCCTGGCGTGTGTGGAAAGCCGCCGGCGGACGCGATCCGTCTGCCATGGCGGGACACAGCCTCGGCGAATACTCGGCGCTGGTGTGCGCAGGAGCCATGGACTTCAAGGCGGCGGTGAAATTGGTGGAATTCCGCGGCTTGGCCATGCAAGAAGCGGTGCCGGCCGGGCAGGGCGCCATGGCCGCCATCATCGGCCTCGACGACGATGCGGTGCGCGCGGCCTGCGCCGAAGCCGCCCAGGGCGACGTGGTGGAAGCGGTGAACTTCAATGCGCCGGGGCAGGTGGTGATCGCCGGTTCCAAGGCCGCGGTGGAACGTGCCGGTGAAGCCTGCAAGGCCCGTGGCGCCAAGCGCGCATTGCCGCTACCGGTGAGCGCCCCTTCCCATTGCGCGCTGATGTTGCCTGCCGCCGAGCGCTTGGCGCAGAAACTCGCGGCTCTCGATATCAAGACACCGCGCATCCCGGTCATCCACAACGTGGACGTGCGTGCTCACTCGAATCCGGATGAAATCCGTGCAGCACTCAAGGCGCAGTTGCACAGCCCGGTGCGCTGGGTGGAGACGGTGCAGAAGCTGGCCAGTGACGGCTTGGTGAAGCAATTCGAATTCGGCCCCGGTAGGGTGCTGGTGGGACTCGCCAAGCGTATCGACAAGTCCGTGGAATGCCTTCCCGTCTATGACCCCACGACGCTGCAGGCCGCCCTGGCCGCGGCAGGAGCCTGAGCATGTTGAACCAGGACATCGCCCTCGTCACCGGCGCCACCCGCGGCATCGGCAAGGCCATCGCCATCGCCTTGGGGAGGGCCGGCGCCACCGTGATCGGCACTGCCACCAAGCCGGAAGGCGCGGAGCAGATCAGTGCTTATCTCAAAGCCGAAGGCGTGAAGGGCAAGGGTATTGCGCTCAACGTGGTGGATGCGGCGCAGATCGACGCCACCCTGAAGGCACTGGTGGCCGAGTTCGGCGATCCCACCATCCTCGTCAACAATGCCGGTATCACCCGCGACACGCTATTGCTGCGTATGAAGGAAGAGGATTGGAACGCGGTCATCGACACCGATCTCACCTCGGTGTTCCGCCTCTCCAAGGCCTGCCTGCGTGGCATGATGAAGGCGCGCCGTGGCCGCATCATCAGCATCGCTTCCGTGGTCGGTGCATCGGGCAATCCCGGCCAGGCCAACTACTGCGCCGCCAAGGCCGGCATCATGGGCTTCACCCGCGCGCTGGCGCAGGAAGTGGGTTCGCGCAACGTCACCGTCAACACCGTGGCGCCGGGTTTCATCGACACCGACATGACCCGCGCGCTCACCGAAGAACAACGGACCGGCCTGTTGCAGAAGATCCCGCTGGAGCGCTTGGGCGCGCCGGAAGACATCGCCCAGACCGTGCTGTTCCTGGCATCGCCGGGCGCGGCCTACATCACGGGCGAGACGATCCACGTGAACGGCGGCATGTACATGGCTTGAGCCGAGCCTGCTGCGGTGGCTTTGGCTGGTTTCAAGCTCTAGCAAGGGGATAAAAGGGGGTTTAGACCCCGTTTATAATGGGTTTAAAGCACAACTGGCGCAGGCGAGGGGTTTTCTCTACACTATCGCCCCCAGTTTGGCCGGATAAGCCCGGGAACCGAACTGTTTTGTCACACTGGGAGTCCCAACAGTCATGAGCAGCATTGAAGATCGCGTCAAGAAGATCGTCGTCGAGCAGCTGGGTGTGAAGGAAGATCAGGTCTCTACGCAGGCCTCCTTCGTGGACGATCTGGGCGCCGACTCGCTGGACACCGTGGAATTGGTCATGGCGCTCGAAGAGGAATTCGAGTGCGAGATCCCGGATGAAGAGGCCGAGAAGATCACCACCGTCGGCCAGGCCATCAGCTATATCAAGGAACACCTGCCCAACGCCTGAGCGGCGGGGTCCCGAAAGCAAGCGCCGTTGTCATCGTGAGGTGGCAACGGCCTTGTGCTTTATGTCTCCCCCGTGTCCCTGAAGCGTTATATCGCCTGCCGTATACTTGTGCAGCCAGACTTTAGAGGGTCGTGCAGTGTCTAAGCGCCGTGTCGTCGTCACAGGAATGGGCATCATCTCGCCGGTGGGCAACAGCCTCGACGAGGCCTGGGCCAACATCGTCGCCGGCAAGAGCGGCGTGGGCATGGTCACCCACTTCGATGCCACCAACTATCCGACCCGCATCGCCGCTGAGGTCAAGGGTTTCGACCCGGCCCAGTACATCACGCCGAAGGACATCAAGAAGATGGACCCCTTCGTGCATTACGGCATAGCCGCCTCGGTCCAGGCGCTCAAGGATTCTGGCATCGAGGTGACCGAAGCCAACGCAGCGCGCATCGGCGCCGCGGTGGGAGCCGGCATCGGCGGCCTTACCAACATCGAGAAGGCTCACAGCTCGATCATCGAGAACAACAACAGCCCGAAGCGCGTCTCGCCGTTCTTCGTGCCATCCAGCATCATCAACATGATCTCCGGCCACCTGTCGATCATGTACGGCCTCAAGGGCCCGAACTACGCGGTGGTCACCGCCTGCACCACCGCCAACCACAACATCGGCATGGCCATGCGCAACATCCAGTACGGCGATGCCGACGTGATGGTGGCCGGCGGCGCCGAGATGGCGACTACGCCCCTGGGCCTGGGTGGCTTCTGCGCGGCGCGTGCGCTCTCCGAGCGCAACGACGCTCCGCAGCAGGCCAGCCGGCCCTGGGACAAGGACCGCGACGGCTTCGTGCTGGGCGAGGGTGCCGGGGTGCTGGTGCTGGAGGAGTACGAGCACGCCAAGAAGCGCGGCGCGAAGATCTATGCTGAACTCATCGGCTTCGGCATGAGCGGCGACGCCTATCATATGACCTCCCCGCCGGAAGACGGCGAGGGCGCGCGCCAGTGCATGGCCAACTCCCTGCACGATGCCGGCATCGGTCCCGACAAGGTGGACTACATCAATGCCCATGGCACCTCGACGCCGGTGGGTGATAAGGGCGAGACCATCGCAATCAAGCGCGCCTTCGGCGACTATGCCAAGAAGGTCGCGGTCAGCTCCACCAAATCCATGACCGGACATCTCTTGGGCGCCGCCGGCGGCGTGGAGGCTGTGTTCAGCCTGTTGGCGCTGCGTGACCAGGTGGCGCCACCGACCATCAACCTGGACAACCCCGATCCCGAGTGCGATCTCGACTACGTGCCGAAGACGGCGCGCAAGATGAAGATCGACGTGGTGCTCTCCAACTCCTTCGGGTTCGGCGGCACCAACGGTACGCTGGTGTTCCGCCGTCTGAGCTGACGGACGCATCCGCGCCCGTGGCATCCGTGCAGACCGGCGCTTTCCCCTACGCGGCGGACCTCCTGGCGGCGGCGCAGGCCGAACCTGCGCTGTTCCCGTTCCTGCTGGAGAGCGCCGCCCGCGGCGGTGCCCAGGGCCGTTGCGACATCCTGTTCGTGCGACCTGATCCCGAGATGCTGGTGTTGCACGCGGACGGCCGCCTCATGGGCCCCCATGCCGCCGCTGCCGGTGGCGATTTCCTCGCGGCCTTGGATGCCTGGTGGCGTGACGAACGGGGCCGCACCGGTGACGTACGGGGAGACGCACTTTTCCGCGGCGGCTTCTTCCTGTATCTCGGTTATGAACTCATCGGGCAGATCGAACCCACGCTTGGGCTCATGGGCCTGCGTGAGCTACCGGTGGCGTTCGCGGCGCGGGTGCCGGCGGCACTGATCCGCGACCATGCCAGCGGTACCGTCAGTTACCATGCCGAAACCGGTACCGACCCCATCCTCGCCAGGACCTTGTCGCGTGTGCTCGCAGACAGCGCGGTGGCTGAGACGCCGGCCCTGGCGGGCGGCCTGGAAGAGGAGGCGCCGCAGCGTTACCTGGAACAGGTGCAGCGTGCGCGACACTATATATATGAGGGAGATATCTTCCAGGCGAACCTGAGCCGGCGCTGGTCGGCGGAACTCGCCCCGGGTGCCACCAGCACCGGCCTCTATGCGCGGCTGCGTCGCGCCAACCCGGCACCCTTCGCCGGTCTCGCGCTCTATGGCGATTCAGCCATCATCAGTTCCTCGCCGGAACGCTTGGTCAGCGTGGCCGGACGCCGCGTGGATACCCGGCCTATCGCAGGCACCCGGCCCCGCAGTGCCGACCCCATCCGGGATGCGGCGCTGATCCGCGAACTCATCGAGAACCCCAAGGAACGGGCTGAGCATGTGATGCTCCTGGACATGGAACGCAACGACCTGGGGCGTTTGGCGGAGCCGGGCAGCGTGAAGGTGGACGAGCTGATGGTGGTGGAGAGCTATACCCACGTGCACCACATCGTCTCCAACGTCTGTGCCCGGCTGCGGGAAGGCGTGACACCGGCGGAGGTGATCCGCGCCGTGTTCCCCGGCGGCACCATCACCGGTTGCCCCAAGGTGCGCTGCATGCAGATCATCGCCGAACTGGAGCAGGCGAGCCGTGAGGCCTACACCGGCGCCATGGGCTACCTGAACCTGGATGGGGATCTGGATCTCAACATCCTGATCCGCACCCTGGTGCAGAAGGATCGCCGGCTGGAGTTCCGGGCCGGGGCGGGTATCGTGGCGGACTCGATACCGGAACGGGAGCTGGAGGAGACTCGCGCCAAGGCGCGCGGACTCGCCCGGGCCTTAGGAGCGGATGCATGAGCCCGGCCTGCTGGATCGACGGACAGCCGGCAGAGACCTTGCCGCTCACGGACCGTGGCTTGCATTACGGCGATGGCCTGTTCGAGACGCTGGCCGTACGTGAGGGGCGGATCCCCAGGTTCGCCATGCATATGGACCGGCTACGTGAAGGTTGCCGTAGGCTCGGAATGGCCATGCCGGATGAATCGCAGCTGCGGCACGAGCTGGACCTGGCGACACGCGACCAGACGCGGGCGGTGCTGAAACTGATGGTCACCCGCGGCAGCGGTGGACGTGGCTATCGCCCACCGGTTGAGGCACAGGTGACACGGGTGCTACTGCGCTATCCCTGGCCCGATTACCCCGCGAGTTGGATGCAACAGGGTGTCGAACTGCGGATCTGTCGCACCCGACTCGGGCTCAATCCTGCCCTGGCGGGACTCAAGCATCTGAACCGCCTGGAACAGGTCATGGCCCGGGCGGAATGGAGCGAGGGCGCACCGGAAGGCTTGATGCTGGATACGGAGGGCCGGGTCATCGAAGGTACAATGACCAACCTGTTCGTGTCGCCGGGCCAGGATCGTTTGATCACGCCGGCGCTGGATCAGGCGGGCGTGGCAGGGGTGATGCGCCGCCATATCCTGGAGCAGGCGCAGCGGGCGGGGATAGGGGTCGAGACTTGCGCACTGACACTCGACGAGTTACTGCAATGCCGAGAGATCTTCGTATGCAATTCCATCGTCGGCGTCTGGCCAGTGACCCGTGTCGATACACGCAGTTATGGGGTTGGGCCCATGGCGCAGCTCGCCCGGCAGTGGGCGGAGCAGGATTGAAGCCATGAAGCGTTCCCTGGCACTCGCGTTGGTGATCCTGGTGGCCGCGGTGGGTGGTGGCACATGGCTGCACTGGCATTGGACCCATGATCCACTGCCCATTGGCGCACGGCCGGTGGATGTGGAGATCATGCCAGGCGAGTCCCTGCGTCACGTGGCCCAGCAGTTCGCCGACAAAGGCATCCTGCGCCACGCCTGGGACCTGACTCTATATACGCGGCTGGAACGCGCGTCCGGCGGATTGCGCGCCGGCGAGTATGAGATCGAACCCGGCACCACGGTGGCCGGATTGCTGGACCTCTTGCGCAGCGGCAAGGTGGTGATGCACTCCCTCACCCTGGTGGAAGGCTGGACCTTCAAGCAGATCGTGGCGGCGGTGGAAGCCGAGCCCAACCTGAACCACACGCTCGCGGGCCTGGATGCGGCTGCGCAGGTGAAGAAACTCGGTTTCGAGAGCGCGAGCCCAGAAGGCGAATTGTTGCCGGACACCTACCAGTTCCCGCGCGGCACCAGCGACGTGTCCTTCCTGAGACGTGCCCATGAGGCCCAGCAGCAGTATCTGGCAACCGAGTGGAATGCCCGCGCCCAGGACCTTCCCTACAGGACGCCCTACGACGCCCTGATCATGGCCTCCATCGTGGAGAAGGAGACCGGCCAGCCCTTCGAGCGGTCCAAGATCGCCGGCGTGTTCGTGCGCCGGCTGCAGAAGGGCATGAAGCTGCAGTCGGACCCCACGGTGATCTACGGCATGGGCGAGGCCTACGATGGCGACATCCGTCTCCAGGACCTGCGCACTGACACGCCCTATAACAGTTACACCCGCTTCGGCCTGCCGCCCACGCCCATCTGCATGCCAGGACGCGCCGCCCTGGATGCGGCACTGCATCCCGAGCACGGGGACGCGCTCTATTTCGTGGCAAAGGGCGACGGCACCCACCAGTTCTCCGCGACGCTCAAGGAGCAGAACGCGGCGGTGGATAAATACCAACTGAAGCACGGCAAATGAAGCGTAGTAAGCCCAAACGCGGCCGCTTCATCACCCTGGAAGGCGTGGAGGGTGTGGGCAAGTCCACCCAGCTCCAGGCGCTGTGTGAGCGACTGCGCGCGCACGAGCTGCACGTGATCGAGACCCGGGAGCCCGGCGGCACGCCTGAGGGCGATGAGATCCGCAGCGTATTGCTCAAGGTCCGCAGCGGTGGTTTCGATCCCATGGCCGAGCTGTTGCTGATGTTCGCCGCCCGCGCCATGCATGTGGAGAAAGTCATACGTCCGGCATTGGCTGCCGGCAGCTGGGTGGTATGCGACCGTTTCACCGATGCCAGTTATGCCTACCAGGGCGGTGGGCGCGGTATCCCGGCGTCTCGCATCGCTTCCCTGGAACGCCTGGTGCTGAAAGGCCTGAAGCCCGATCTCACGCTGCTGCTGGATGTGGATCCCGCCGTGGGCATGGCACGGGCCCGCGGCCGCGGCAGCTTGGATCGGTTCGAGCAGGAGAAGAATGCCTTCTTCAACAAGGTGCGCCGGGTGTATCTGGCCCGGGCCAGGAAGGAGCCGCGTCGCATCCGTGTGGTGGATGCGGGCCAGGATCAGTACGCGGTACAGCGTGATATCTCGGCGGTGATGGATTCAGTATTGAGGCGCTGGGCATGAGCGGCATGCCGACCCTCGCGGAAGTGCCACTGCCCTGGCAGCAGGAGACCTGGCGTGCGTTGGCATCGCGTCTCCTGGAGGGCAAGCTGCCTCATGGCCTGCTCATCGCGGGACAACCCGGCGTGGGCAAGGGTCTGTTCGCCACGGCCTTCGCGCGCCTGGCACTCTGCCGCGACCCCAAGGATGGGCGCGCCTGCGGTGCATGCAGCGGCTGCGCCCAGTTCGACGCCGCGAGCCATCCGGACTTCAGCCGCGTGACTTTCGAGGAACGGGAAGGGAAGGCTGGCGAGGAGGGCACGCTCAAGCTCAACATCAGCGTGGAGCAGGTGCGTACGCTCATCGGTGACTTGCAACTGCGCAGCCATCAGGGCGGCCGCAAGGTGGCGCTGATCGAGCCTGCGGAAGGCATGAGTGTCGCGGCTGCCAACAGTCTGCTCAAGACCCTGGAAGAGCCGCCGGCCGATACGCTGTTATTGCTGGTGAGTTCGGCACCGGGACGCCTGCCCGCCACCATCCGCAGCCGTTGCCAGGTGGTGGCGCTGCCGGCACCCGAGACCTCCCAGGCCCTGGCCTGGTTGCAGGTCCGCGGCTCGCGGGATGACTGGAGCGTGTTATTGGGCTTCTGCGGCGGCGCACCGCTGGCGGCATTGGAGCTGGCCGCCACCGATATCAGTGCGCGTCGCAAGGCTTTCTTCGAGACCCTGGCGCGGTTGCGCGGAGGCCAGGCCAATCCGGTTATGTTGGCGGCTGTCCCGAAGGACCGCTATCCGGAGCTGCTGAAGCTCTTGTGGAGTTTCACCGCGGACCTGATCCTGCTGAAGAGCGGCGGCAGTGCCCGTCTGGTGAACCGCGACCAGCTGCCGCTATTGCAAAAGGCCGCGGAGGGCATAAACTTGCGTAGCCTCCACGCGTTCCTGGACCGTATCCAGGTCGCGATCCAGGCGCTGGATTCCTCCGCCAACCGTGAACTCAGCCTCGCTGTGCTGCTCGCGGACTGGGCCGGAGGTCTGGACGACATCAAGGGTTCGCCGTTGGCGGACACCGCATGGGGTAATACATGAGCGCACCGCGTCAACAGGGCATCCTCAACCTGGCGATCAAGGACAAGAGCGCCTTGTACAGCGCCTATATGCCGTTCATCAAGAACGGCGGGCTGTTCATCCCCACCAGCAAGGCCTATGAGCTGGGCGACGAGGTCTTCATCCTGCTGCAACTGATGGAATCCGCCGAGCGCTTGCCGGTGGCCGCCAAGGTCATCTGGGTGACGCCGCGCGGTGCCCAGGGCAAGCGCGCTGCCGGCATCGGCGTGCAGTTCAGCGAGCAGGATGCCGGCAACACCTCAAAGAAGATCGAGAGTTACCTCGGCGGCGCCCTGCAGGCCGACCGTCCCACCCACACCATGTAGCATGGCGAACGGCGATACCCAGACCGGGCAGATGGGTCCGGAAGAGCGGGTGCGCCTGCTCGCTGAGCAGGCAGGGAGCTTCGCCCAGCGCGGCGACCTGGCTTCCGCCTTCGGTCTCTACCAGCAGATCCTCGACCTTGATGCTGCCCATCCCGAAGCCGTGAGCTTCGTGGCCATGAGCGTGCTGCGGGGTGGTGATGTGCGTCGTGCCGTACAGATGCTGGAGCAATCAGCGGCACGCCATGGCGATAACGCCAACCTGCAGAAGAACCTGGGGATAGCCTGTCGCGTCGCCGGCGACCTGCCACAGGCCTTGGCTGCCTTCGAGCGCGCTTTCACGCTTCAACCGGACATGGCGGCGGCTTACCTGAACCATGGCGCCTTGCTGGCGGAACTGGGGCGCGGCGACGAGGCGCTCACCTCCTACCTGCGTGGCTTCGAGGCGGCGGAGGCCACCGGCTTGTTCATCGATCCGGCCCGCATCCCCGCAGGCATCCGGGCGCTGGCGGAGAAGGCGGCCGTGGCGATACGGGGCGAGCGGCTCGAAGTGTTCCGCAGGGCCCTGGCGCCCCTGGAAGACGAGCACGGCAGCGCTGCACTGGCGCGGGTCTGGCACTGCCTGGAGTCCTATCTGGGCATGCGTCCGGCCATCGAGCTGCCTGCCGGACAGCGCCCGACATTCATGAGTTTCCCGGGACTCTCCGCGCGCGCCTGGTAC
>Ga0265338_10008212_pt1 | contig 12716 bp, 9 predicted proteins | sample 42126metaG_FD_193579 | JGI IMG/M metagenome (GOLD analysis project Ga0265338, IMG submission 193579) | Rhizosphere microbial communities from Carex aquatilis grown in University of Washington, Seatle, WA, United States - 4-21-26 metaG | ecosystem: Host-associated > Plants > Roots > Rhizosphere >... | reverse complement strand
CGATCCTGCTCGATCCGGGCAGCAAGGTCAGTGCGCTGTTTGGCGCGGAGGGGATTCCGAAAAGCTACGTCTACGACCGCGGCGGAAGGCTGGTGGCCACCGCCATCGACATGCGGACGATGGAGCAGTTCCTGGCCATGCTGTCGAAGGCCGGCCTGCGATAGGGGCGCGGTTCCGTGCCGGCACCGAACCGCGACCGTAACGGAGCGGACCTGGCGATAGCGCGCTAGAGCCTGCCCCGGGCAGCCCGCATGGAACGCAGGTCCGCCAGATCGCCTCTCAGATCGTCGCGTGACCGCGGCGAGAGAACATTGCCCCTGAACACGTTGTTGACGTCGTCGATCGCTGTGTCCAGCTTGTCCTTGTCGAATTCACCGCGGCTCAGCCTGTCGTCGAACTCCGAGAGGTGGCGTTGCGCGTTGTCGTAGCGGTCTCGCTGGCGGCCCGCTACCGGCGCCATCCTCTGTGCCCGCGCAAGATCGTGCTGGACACGGCCGATGAGGTCGCGAGCGCGCCCGTAGGGTCCGTCGTGGCGGTCCTGCCAATCGTCCCGGTCGCGCCGGTCGTCGTCCCGCTGGGAGTAGGCCGTCGGGCAGAGCACCGCTGCCGCGAGCGCCATCGTGAATACCGCTTTCGAGAGAGTGTGCATGGTCAATGTGCTCCTCACGAAAGTATACACTTGCCACCACGAAGCGCGCTCGATAGCGTCTAATGATATAGGTATGGCGCGTGTCCTGCTCTCCGCATTCGTCGCCGCGTCCGCGCTTCTGGCGGGCGCCGTGCCTGACAGCGCCCAGCGCAAACTCCAATCGATCGAGCAGGACAAGGTACCGCGTGGAACGGTGGTCGTCCTGGGGCGGGACGAGCTGAACTTCTATGTGAACGGCAAGATCGCCCAGATGTTCCGGCAGGGCGTTCGTGGAGCGCGCCTCGATCTGGGAACCGGCCGCGCCACCGGCTTCGCCTACATCGACTTTCCGAAGCTGGGCCAGGCCATGGGCAGACCGTTGGGCCGGCTCATGACGTGGTTGCTCGAGGGCGAGCGCCCGGTGCAGGTGGAGGCGCACATCCGCTCGAGCGGCGGCACGGCTCAGGTGGACCTCGACCGGGTCCAGGTCTCGGGCTTTTCGATCAGCGGCTCCGCCCTCGATTACCTCATCCGCAACTTCGTGCGTCCCCATTACCCCGACGCTGTCATCGGCCGGCCCTTTGCATTGGCGCACCACGTCGATCGCCTCGATGTGCGTCCCGCCGAGGTCCGGGTGGTGATGGCCAGGTAGCGCGGTGAGGGGAGCGCCGCTCCCTTAGCCCAGAACTTTGGCAGCCTTGCGGAAATCGGCCGCGGCCACGACGATCAGCGCGCCGTATGTGCCGGGCCCGCCGCACAGCGCGTGCAGCGACACCACGTTGATGCCCTTCTCCGCCAGCTTGCCCATCAACTCGGCGCCCACGCCCGGCCGGTCCGCTCCGCTCGCCAGCAAGCCCTTCTGCTTTTTGCCGATGGCCGTGCCCGCCTTCTTCGCGATCGGCGCCAAGTTCGGGGCCTTCTCATCCACGATGAGAACGACCTCCGACTTCCGCGCCGATTTCGGGTATCCCAGGAACCCGAGAAGATTGACGCCGGCGTCCTTGACCGCACTCAAGAGACGCGCCCCCTCTCCCACTTTGTTCGGAATCACCCCAATGTAGTAATTCACCTGCTTGATTTTGTCAGCCATTCCCGAATGGTACGGCGCGAACCGCGGCCGGGTCAAGGAGATTACGGATTTTGTTGCGCCGGGTAACGCACCACGGTCAGGCTCCGCAGGGTCACTGTGTTGCTGGTGGACGCGCTCATGCGGCCCAGAAACGTGACGGTGAGCGGCGCCGCCAGCGAATCCGAAGCGCTTCCGGCTGACGCCGCAAATGCCAGCGTCGCGCCCCAGCTCTCCACTCTCCAGTGAGCGCCGCTCGAGTCGATTCCAGCCTCGGCCCGGCCGCCGACGGCCGTTTCGCTGGCCACGCCCGATCGGGACACTAACGTGGTCGCTCCCCAATGGACCTCAAACGTGAAGCCCGTCGCCGTGCCTTCGTGCGAATAGTCGAAGCGGATATCCGCGCGGTCGCCCGGCTGCAGGAATCCCACCGGGATCGCGCAACTGCCCAGCGAGGTGAGCGTGGTGGAACTGGTAGCCGTGCCCGTCGTGCTGCACAGCACCTGCGGCGCTGTGTGGATCTGCCCGCCCTCGGCCGTCTTGCGCGCCAGAGAGGAGGTGTTGTACCAGGCATCGCCATCGCTGCGCGTGCTCGGATCGGTTGCATTGCCCGAATCCTCCCAGGCGGCGCGCGTCGCTGAGGTCGCCGCGTGAAACGACGGCCCCAGGACGCGCCCGTCCGGGTCTACGCGAGCCAGCTCGTTGCCGGAGGGGTCCAGCCAGCGGCCGAGCGGTGCGCTCCCTTGTCCCTGCCCGGCGCGCACCACCAGAGTTGTCGACCCCGTCGAGGCCTGCGCGTCCCACAGGTACAGCGTTGCCGTGTCGCTGCCGTTGCCCACCGAAAGCTTGCGGTTTCCGTTGTCCCAGGACAACTGGGCGTTGTTCTGCGCCAGGTTGCCGTTCGCATCCACGAAGGGGATCGATCCCGCCGGGAACGCCGTGTACAGGCACGTATTCCAGACCGCATCCGCGCCGTTCGAAATCAGGCATCGGTTGGCGGGGCCAAGGGCCAGCCGCGTCCAGAGCGGCGAGGTCCCCTGCGCGACAATCAGGTCCCCGCGCGCGGCGGAGGCCGCGGTAGTGTCCGAGTGAGCGTAGCTGAGCAGAGCGTGCCCCGCCGGAGTCCTTGCGTCCGCCAGCCGCGAATCCGCGCCCGTTACGTACCGGTTCGTGTCCGCCGGCACGCCAGCCGTTCCCGCCAGCGCGGCCTTCTGTCCCGCGCTCGGGTCGTTCGCATTCGAGTGCGTCGCGAAGTTCAGGGCCAGCTTGTATTCCTGGATCGCCGCCGTGGCGGACACGTTGGCGTCCGCGACCACGCCCGCCGCCAGTAGGGGGTTCGGAAAGTATCCGCTCAACGCCCCGCCGGCCAATCCCGTCGGGTTGTTGATGTCGATCAGGCGATAACTTGCCATCAAGGTGTCTCCGGCGAACGGCAGCGAGCCAGGAGCAAACGTGACCACGTTGCCCGCCACCGAGTAATCGGTGTTCTGTTTCTGGACCAGGCCGTTGCGATAGAGCGCCAGGCTCGCCGCGGGGCTGGGCGGACTCGCCAACGTGAAAACCGCGTTGGTGCCGTTGAGCAACCCGGCCGGCGTTTCTCCGTCCACGAAGCCGGGACCCGTCGAGGACCCGCACGGCCCGGACGTCCCGTTCACCCGGACGCAGTCGGTGAGGTTGCCCGGGACCGCCTCGAGCAGACCCGCCGAGTCGATGTAGACCGCCTGCGACGGTGCGTAACCGGCGCCCCGCTGCGGCCGCATGGCCAGATCGGACAGCAAACCCACCACCGAGGACTCCGGTATCTGCGTGTCCTGCCCCGTGCCCCCCGTCCCGCCCGAACCTGAGGGCGACGGCGCCACCGCGACGCGAACGTCCTGCAAACCGAGTGGCGTCAGACTAACCGGGACCACCCAGACTTCCCAAAACTGCGCCTTGGTGTCGCTGATGTACCGCACGGCGTAACTCGAGCCGCCCGTGTTCGGCGCCAGTTGCACCGCCAAAATGCCGTTAACGATCGGAACCGTCACGTTGCTCGTCGCGATGTGCGACGAATCCGCTGCCTCGAAGCTCTTCCATTCGATCAGCACGAAACCGCTGAAGGGAGTGCCGTCTGCTTTGTAGAGAGTATCCTGTATGGTCGTCAGCGCAGGGTCCGCCCACCCCACCCCGAGTCCGAACGTCATCACCGCCACGAGGCGGAATTTCCAGCCGCACGCGAACATCGTCAGCCTCCTCGATTCCAAGAAAAGGGGCTCGGACCCGCCCAAGGCCCGAGCCCTAACGCCAATGCATCACCGGCTTCAGTGTAAGGAGGCACCCACTGGCTGCCCGGCCTCTGGAAAAGTGTAAGTGGAAGTCAGAAAGGGACTAATTTTTCGCGTAACGGTGTCACTGGTCAGATTCAATCACCGCGAGCCACCGGCAAACTCGAGCGAAAAGCACAGCGCATTTGTGAAATTCGACTCCTTCGGCAGCCCGTCGACGCCGCCCTCGGTCGAGGATGCGCCTGCGGTTCTACTACCTTTAGTCACTAGACAGATCCCCAGTAGACACGCTTGTGCTATGAGCCTAGAATCCCAACAGAAGATAAATAGGTCTTTAGGCCGTAAAGAAGGATCCCGGCGTCCTGGGAGCCTGTAATAGGCCCGGATCCTGCGGGGAAGTCGTTGTGAGTTCAGTGAATAGAACGTCAGATCTTGCCTGCCAAACGGGTGGGTTTCCGTCGCTCGGCGGACTCTCCCCGCAAGGCTTTGGCCTCTTCGCCCCCCCGATGGGGCGCCCCCCACAAGCGTTCAGCCTGAGTGCTTCCCTCCCAGCCCATGGGGCGCCCTCGAGCACACGAGCACAAGATTGATGCACATGCGAGATACAGGAGGACACGGTATGTCCAGACTCGGCAGGAGAGCTGTCGCGCTTATGGCCCTCAGCTTCGTCGCGATCACTCTGGCGTCAGGCGCCACCAGCGACGCCGTCGCGGACTTTTCGGGCACGAACCCCAGCGGGGCGTGGTCTTACGGTTGGGTAGCCGTAGGTTCAACCGACACGACCACATTCCAGTCACTCGACACCTACCAGGTGGGACTGCTCGCGACGGGTGTTAACTCGTGGACCCTGGCGGGGGGTTCCCAGCCCGTCGTCGCTCAGAACACTGGGCCTGACGACGTGACATACCTGTCCGGCTACGTCGCGGGCATCGTGCAGCCATCGTCGCTGTTGTTGCTCCATCCCGGCGCGGCGGGCGACTGGGCTGTCCTGCGATGGACGGCTCCGTCCACTGGCGAGTACAGCATAGACGGATACTTCCAAAACATCGACCTGCAACCAGTCATCGTCGATCTTGCCATCGGCGGGACCCTGTCGGGCCCTTTTACGGTGGACCCTTACGGCACTGACTTCTACACCATTGGCCAGTTGTTCTTCACGGCCGGCCAAACGCTGGATTTCGTCGTCGAGTCCGGCGGGGCCGGAGCGACAGCCGACGTCGGCGAGATTCCGGAGCCGGCGTCCTTGTTGCTGATGGGTATCGGCCTGCTGGGTCTGGGGTTCTTGAAGAAGCGGCGCGCTTAGTCCGGCGAGTTGGTCAGGGCTGCGGAGATTCTTCTCCGCGCGCCTCCCGACGAAGCGGGGCAACGGATTTCGTAAAGAGTATACCTGCGCTCGGCCGGGCACTCGAGCTGTAGGTGTGCGCACGATCGCACAAGCATTGCCCGGCTAGGAGAACAGAATGAACAGACGTAGGTTTATGATGATCACGGCCGGAGGGGCGGCGACGCTTGCGTTAACCCGGCGCGCCTACCCGTTCGCCCAAACCACACCGCTGAGGAAATTCGTCCAGCCGTTGCCGGGACTGGGCCCGACCGGAATTCCGGTGGCGAGCCCCAGCACTACGAAGTATCCAGGGGCTGACTATTACAAGATCGTGATGGGCCAGTACACGGCGCGACTTCACCCCGACCTTCCCAAGGCAACTACTTTGTGGGGATACGCGGATGCCACCAATCTTGCCTTCCTGCAGCAGCCCAATTTCCGTCCCCTGGGCGGCGTGATTGTGGCGCACCGCAACCGGCCGGTGCGGGTCACGTTTCAGAACACGCTGCCGTCGATTAGCATCATACCGATCGACCCGACGGTCCCCGGAGCGGATGCGGGCGCATACCAGAACCGCACCGTTCCGCACCTGCACGGCGGCCACGTACCGTGGACCAGTGACGGCGGCCCGTTCGCGTGGTTCACGCCATCGGCCATCGCCTCGAACCCAAAGACCCATGGGCCGGACTGGCAGCCCGGCGATTTTTGGTATCCGAACGACCAGAGTGCGCGCCTGATCTGGTATCACGACCACGCCTTCGGCCAGACGCGGACGAATGCCTACGCAAACCTGGCCTCCGCTTACCTGGTCACCGACGATGTGGAAAGCGGGCCTGGCGGCCTGATCAGCACCGGCATGCTCCCGGATCTCGGCATTCCCCTGGTGTTCCAGGACAAGACCTTCGTGCCGGACAACATCCTCACCGTGGACCCGACCTGGAAGTGGGGGAAACCGGGCGACCTGTGGTATCCGCATGTGTACGAACCGAACTCGACGGCCCTGGGCGTGCCAAACCCGACGGGCCGCTGGGACTGGGGCCCCACCGACGGGATTCCGCCGGCGGTAGGAACCCTGCCACTTCCCACGCCGGCCTCCGCCGTGGCCGAAGCCTTCTTCGACCACATGCTGGTCAACTGCGCCGTGCTGCCGTTCCTGCAGGTGCAGCGGAGGCGTTATCGCTTCCGGCTCCTGGATGCGTGCAACGCGCGGTTCTTGAACCTGCAATTGTACAAAGCCAAGTCCAACGACCTGGGAAGCACGGACTCGGGCGAGGAAAACACGGCGGCCCCCGGACCGGCGTTCGTGCAAGTGGGCACCGAGGGCGGATTCCTACCCAACCCGGTGGTGCTCAATAATCCTCCGGTGCCGCTTCAATTCGGCTCCAACGGGAATCCGACTAACTACAACCTTTTGATGGCGCCGGGCGAGCGGGCCGATGTTGTCATCGACTTCGCGTCCTGTTCCGTTGGCGACGTGCTGATTCTGTGGAGCGATGCGCCCGCGCCGTTCCCGGGCGGCGACGTACGCAATGACTACTACACCGGTGACCCGGATCAGACGGCGATTGGCGGCGCGCCGACCACCCTTGCGGGACAGGGCCCGAACACCAGGACACTGCTACAAATCCGGGTGGTTGCGGGAGGAACGCCCGACACGTTGCCCTTCGCCACCTGGCTGTCTGCCCTGCAAACCGCCCTCCCCATCGCATATGCGGCTTCCCAACCGGCGGACTTTCTTCTGCCCGGCCCGGCGCCGCTGGGCAAGACGCTCAACGAAGACTACGACGCCTACGGACGGCTCATCCAGAGGCTCGGCACGACCGCCCAGAACGGCTACAATAACCAAGGCTCGCCGACTTGGGGCCACGACTTTACGGAGTCTCCGGTCACGGAGACGGCTTCCTCCGGCGAAACCCAGGTTTGGGACATCTATAACCTGACCGGCGACACGCACCCCATGCATTTCCACCTGGTCAATGTCCAGATCATACAACGGGCGCAGTTCGACACAGCAGGGCCCACATTCGCCCCCATCCCGGGGACCGAACGCCCCCCTGACGCCAACGAAAGGGGATGGAAGGAAACCGTGCGCGTGGACCCGTTCGAGGTGACGCGGGTCATCATGAAGTTCGATCCGCCCCCGGTGCCTTCCTGGATGCCCTTCAAGACCAGCCCGAGAACCGGCGGCAACGAGTACGTATGGCACTGCCATATCCTGGAGCACGAAGAGCACGACATGATGCGCAACCTGGTTGTCTTCTGAGGATTCCCCACAGGGGCCGGCCGCGCGGCCCCTGTGGTCTTTTTGGCCGTCGTCCATCGGCGTGACCCGCGATCCAGAGAAGAGGATGTTCGGCGTGGACAAACGTACATATGCGGTTCTGGCGGTCCTGGTCGGCTTGGCTTGTTTCGTAGCCGGCCGATGGTCGACAGGACGCCCGTCGGCCGCGAGTGCGGCGACAACCGGCCACCGGATCCTCTACTATCACGATCCCATGCACCCGTCCTACAAGTCCGACAAGCCGGGCATCGCTCCGGATTGCGGCATGCAACTGGAGCCGGTGTATGCGGACGAAGCCGCCGCCTTGCAGGGGGAGGCGTCCCCGGTAATGCCGGCAGGCGTCGTCCAGATCAGCTCCGAAAAACAGCAGCTCATCGGCGTCCAGGTGAGCACCGTGGAGAAGGTCCCTGTGTCGGAGACGGTCCGGATGCTGGGCCGGGTGAGCTTCGACGAGACCCAGGTCTACCGGGTCACTACGGCAGCCGACGGCTGGATCCGAACGATCTCTCCCCTGACGGTGGGCGCCGTCGTCCAGAAGAACGATCTTCTTGCCACGTTCTACAGCCGCGAGTTCCTGGCCCTTCAGCAAACCTATTTTTACGCCCTCAACACGCTGGACCGTTTCCAGAAGCTCGGTACCGACAACGCCGAACAGGTGGAGATGACCAAGGCGCAGATCCGGTCCGCGGAGGAGAACCTCCAGGCCATGGGGATGGGCGACTTTCAGATTCAGGCCATCGCGAAGGCTCGCAAGCCGGTCAAGGAAATCGAGCTACGAGCACCGGCGGGCGGCTTGATCGTGATCCGGAACGTGTCCCCCGGGCTGAGGTTCGACCGCGGAGCCGAGCTGTATCGCATCGCAGACGTGAGCCGGGTCTGGATTCTGGCAGACGTTTTCCAGAACGAGGCGCACCTGGTACGCCCCGGCCTGGGCGTTCGCGTGCGCAATCAGGGCAGGTGGTTCACCGCGACTACGAGTTCCGTCTTGCCGGAGTTCGACCCGGCGTCGCGCACCTTAAGGGTCCGCCTCGAGCTGGCCAACGAGGGCATGCTTTTCCGTCCGGGCATGTTGGTCGATGTAGATTTTCCGGTGAACATGCCGCCGTCGGTGACAGTGCCGGCAGACGCGGTTGTGGATTCCGGCCTTCGCAAGACGGTCTATGTCGAACGCGGCCATGGCCTGTTTGAGCCGCGCGACATAGAGGTTTCCTGGACACTCGGGAGCCACGTCGGCGTGGCCCGCGGGCTCGAGCCCGGCGAGCGAGTCGTGGTCGCGGGCAACTTCTTTATCGACTCGGAGAGCCGGATGCGCCAGGCCGCTCAGCCCAAACCCGAAGCAACGAATGATCGAGTGGAAAAGGACCCCGTCTGTGGCATGGAGGTCGGTGCCACGGGCAGTCTCAAGAGCGAATACAAAGGCCGGACCTACTACTTCTGTTCCGATCGCTGCAAGAAGAAGTTCGATGAGAACCCTGCGCGGCACGCCACCGAGAAACCCGTTGCCGCGGTGACCGCCCGCGCCGGTTTCTGAACCCCACGCCTGCCGTGCTGCCGCGGTCTACTTCGCTTCGCCCCGCCTGGTGATCCGCTCGGCGTTCATATAGGGGCGCAGCGCCTCGGGCACCACCACGCTGCCGTCGCGCTCCTGGTAATTCTCCAGGATCGCCACCCAGGTGCGCCCGATCGCCAGGCCGCTGCCGTTCAGCGTGTGCAGGAATTCGGTCTTGCCCTTGGCCGGTTTCGCCCGAATCGCCGCCCGCCGCGCCTGGAAAGCCTCGTAATTCGAGCACGAGGAGATCTCCTTGTACTCGCCGAGTCCCGGCAGCCACACCTCCAGGTCGTAGGTCTTCGCCGAGCCGAACCCCATATCGCCCGTCGAAAGCACGATGCGCCGGAACGGCAGCCCCAGGCGCTTCAGGATGTCCTCGGCGTCCTCGGTCAGTCCTTCCAGCTCCTGGTAGCTCTGGTCGGGCCGGGCGAACTTCACCAGCTCCACCTTCTGGAACTGGTGCTGGCGGATGATGCCCCGCACATCGCGCCCATAGGAGCCCGCCTCGCTGCGGAAACACGCCGTGAACGCGCACAGCTTGATGGGCAGACGCTCCGCGTCGAGCGTTTCATTGCGATAAATGTTGGTCACCGGGACTTCCGCCGTGGGCGCCAGCCACAAGTCCGAGTTCTCGATTTTGAAAAGGTCTTCGGCGAATTTCGGCAACTGACCGGTGCCGAAAAGGCTCGCCGAGTTGACCAGGAACGGTGGCAGGACTTCGGTGTACCCGTGCTCGCGCGTGTGCGTGTCGAGCATGAAGGCGGCCAGCGCCCGCTCCAGCTTCGCACCCAGGCCGAAATAGATGGCGAACCTCGCCCGGGTGATCTTAGCGGCCCGCTCCAGGTCCAGGATGCCGAGCTCCGGTCCCAGGTCCCAATGCGCCTTGGGCTCGAAATCGAACTCGCGCGGCGTTCCCCAGCGGTGGATCTCGACGTTGGCCTCCGCGCCCGCGCCCACAGGGACCGACTCGTGCGGCAGATTCGGGACGCTGGCCAGGGCTTCCCGGAATTCGTCATCCAGCTTCGTTACCTGCTCATCGAGCGCCGCGATGCGGTCGCCTAGCTCGCGCATCTTCAGCTGGAGCTCGGAAGTGTCGATGCCCTGCCGCTTGCGCTTGCCGACCTCGGCGCTCTCGGAATTGCGCAGCGCCTTGAGTTGCTCGGCCTCGGTCACGGCCGCGCGGCGGCGCGTGTCCAGCTCGCGAAACTCCTCCACATTCAGCGTGAAGTTGCGCGTCGCGAGGCGCGCTGCGACGGCGTCCAGGTTGGATCGAAAAAAGTTCAGATCGTGCACGGTTTGAAGCTACGATGATCGCATAAGCGCCCATCGCTCGGCGTCGCAGCCAGGCGGATGCCGGGAAGCGGAGCCCGCAACTCTCGCCCGGACCGTTCGACGGGCGACGAGCCACGAACGACGGGCCCCTTCGGATACACTTGTTCTGGGAGGAGGCCTTCCCCATGGCCACGCGCACCAAAGCGCCGGTTACCGCCGACCTTGCCGTCCGTTATGGAGGCCTCGAACCCGAGGCCCTGATCCGAGCCTTCCGGGTGATGCACACCTCCCGCCGCCTGGACGACCGCGAGATCCTGCTGAAGCGCCAGAACCGCATCTTTTTCCAGATCAGCGGCGCCGGCCACGAGGCCATTTCGGCCGCCGCGGGAACGGCGCTCCGCGCGGGACGCGACTGGTTCTATCCCTACTACCGCGACCGGGCCATGTGCCTCGCGCTAGGCGTCACGCCGGCCGAGATGCTGCTCACCGCCGTGGGCGCGGGCGCCGACGTCGCTTCGGGCGGCCGCCAGATGCCGTCCCACTGGGGCGCGCCGCGCCTGAATATCGTCAGCCAGTCCTCGCCCACCGGGACTCAGTTCCTGCAAGCCATCGGATGCGCCGAAGCGAGCCGGCACCTCGATCCGTCCGGCGATGCCGTCACGCTGGTCACCTCCGGGGACGGCGCCACCAGCGAGGGCGAGTTCTGGGAGGCCCTGAACGCCGCCTGCCTCGAGCGCCTGCCGGTCGTGTTCGTGATCGAAAACAACGGCTACGCCATATCGGTTCCCCTCGAAAAGCAGACCGCCGGCGGCAACATCGCCCGCCTCGTTTCTGGATTCCCGGGCCTCGCCATCGAGGAAGTGGATGGCTGCGATTTCGTCGCCTCCTACCAGGCCGTGCAACGGGCCGCCGACTACGTCCGCACCCGCCAAGGGCCCGCGCTGGTGCACGCAACCTGCATCCGTCCTTACTCGCACTCGCTCTCCGACGAGGAAAAGCTGTACAAGACCGACGAGGAGCGGGCTGCCGAGGCCGCGCGCGACCCGATCGTCAAGTTCCCCGAGTGGCTGGTCGAAGAGGGCGTTCTCGATCGCTACGCTTTGCAGGTCCTGGTTCACGACATCGACCTCGAAGTTCAAGCCGCCACCGACGCCGCGCTCATCGCCGCCCCGCCCCCCAGCGGTTCGGCCCTGCTGCATCTCTACTCGGACAAGGTCGATCCGTGTTCCGAAGCCTTCGCCACCCCGCCGCAGTTCGCCGGCGATCCGCGCACCATGGTGGACGAGATCAACCTCACGCTGGCCGAGGAGATGCGGTGCAATCCTCAGATCGTGATCTTCGGCGAAGACGTGGCCGATTGCAGTCGCGAAGAGTACCTCCCCAAGCTCAAGGGGAAGGGCGGCGTCTTCAAGGCTACTCACGGCCTGCAGAAGAAATTCGGTTCCGAACGCGTCTTCAACACTCCGCTCGCCGAAGCCGCCATCGCCGGCCGCGCCATCGGCATGGCCACGCGCGGGATGAAGCCGGTCGCGGAGATTCAGTTCTTCGACTACATCTGGCCGGCCATGATGCAGATCCGCGATGAGCTCGCCAGCATGCGCTGGCGTTCGAACGGCGGCTTCGCGTGTCCGGCCGTGCTACGCGTCGCGATCGGGGGCTACCTCAGCGGCGGCGCGGTGTATCACAGCCAGTGCGGCGAGGTCGAGTTTACGCATATCCCCGGTTTGCGCGTCGTGTTCCCGTCGAACGCGCTCGACGCCTGCGGCCTGCTCCGCACCGCGCTGCGCGCCGACGACCCGGTCCTGTTCCTCGAGCACAAGCGCCTTTACCGCGAACCGTACAACCGCTCGGCGCATCCCGGCCCGGACTTTCTGGTTCCGTTCGGCCGCGCCAGCGTGGTTAAGGGCGGGCGCAATCTCACCATCGTCACGTATGGAGCGCTGGTTCAGAAATCGCTCCTGGCCGCCATCGAGATCGAGAAGCGCGATTCCTCCGTGAGCGTCGAGATTCTCGATCTGCGCACACTGGCGCCGTACGATTGGGAAGCCATCCGCCGCAGCGTGGAGAAGACCAGCCGTGTGCTGATCGCCCACGAGGACTGCCTCTCCTGGGGTTACGGCGCGGAGATCGCGGCGCGCATCGCCTCCGAGCTCTTCGACCGTCTGGACGCTCCGATCGGCCGCGTCGGTGCCCTCGACACCTGGGTCGGCTACCATCCTCAGCTCGAAGCCGAGATCCTGCCCCAGGTGGACACCATCGTCCGCGAAGCCGAAAAGGTTCTGAGCTACTGACGTGGGGCAGGACTCCAGTCCTGCAGCGGGTCTCCAGACCC
>Ga0265338_10008211_pt1 | contig 12716 bp, 10 predicted proteins | sample 42126metaG_FD_193579 | JGI IMG/M metagenome (GOLD analysis project Ga0265338, IMG submission 193579) | Rhizosphere microbial communities from Carex aquatilis grown in University of Washington, Seatle, WA, United States - 4-21-26 metaG | ecosystem: Host-associated > Plants > Roots > Rhizosphere... | reverse complement strand
CAGGGCTTGACCTGTGGCTCGCCAGCGACCGCCGCGCCGGCCAATGCGATGGCCACCAGCCCGAGAAGAACAAGACTGCGTTTCATTGGTTCGTCCTCACGCGACAAAGAAAAATGCCGCCGGGTGCGAACCCGGCGGCACGATATCGATTACCAGAGATGCACCCGCTTATCCGGCGGCAGGTAGTAGGTGTCGCCCGGCTTGACGCTGAACGCGTCGTACCACGCGTCGCTGTTGCGCGTCGCGCTGATGGCGCGGAACTTGTCCGGCGCATGCTCGTTGGACAGCACCTGCATGCGCAGCGCCGCGTCGCGGGTCTTCGATTGCCATATCTGGCCGTAGGACAGGAAGAACCGCTGGTCGCCGGTGAAGCCGTCGAGCACCGGTGCGGGCTTTCCGTCCAGCGACAGGTGGTAGGCCTTGAGCGCGATGGTGATGCCCGCAAGGTCCGCGATGTCCTCGCCCAGCGTATTGGCGCCGATCACGTGCAGCCCCGGCAGCGCCTCGTAGCTGTCGAACTGGTCGGACAGCGCCTGGGTGCGCGCCTTGAAGTTCTTGAAGTCGTCCGCCGTCCACCAGTCGCGCAAGACGCCATCGCCGTCATATTTCGCGCCCTGGTCGTCATAGCCGTGGCTCATCTCATGGCCGATGACCGCGCCGATGCCGCCATAGTTGACCGCGTCGTCGGCGTTCGGATCGAAGAACGGCGCCTGCAGGATCGCCGCCGGGAACACGATCTTGTTCGCGGAAGGATCGTAATAGGCGTTCACCGTTTGCGGCGTCATGCCCCATTCGGCCTTGTCCACCGGATCGTCGAGGCGCTTCAGCTCGCGGTTCCACTCGAAGGTGCCGCCTGCCTGGGCATCGGCCAGCAGCGAGCCCGGTACGACCTTGTAGGCGGTGTAGTCGAGCCATTTGTCGGTATAGCCGACATACGGCGTGAACTTGTGCAGCTTGTCGAGCGCCTTCTGTTTCGTCGCGTCCGACATCCAGGTCAGCGTGCGGATGTCGGCGTCATAGGTCTTCATCAGATTGGCGACGAGTTCCTTCGCTTTCGCCTTGGCGATCGGCGGGAAGTATTTCGCGACATAGATCTTGCCCAGCGCATCGCCCAGCAGGTTGTCGAGCAGATGCACGCCGCGCGTCGGGCGGTCGAGCTGCTGCGGCTGGCCGCCGAGCACGGTGCCGTAGAACGCGAAGTCCGCGTCGTCGAACGCCTTGGGCAGGTAGGCCGAAAAGACGTGCAGGTAGTGCACCGTGAGATAGTCGCGCCACACCGATACCGGCGTCTCGGCGAACACTTTCGCAAGCCCCGGGAAGGCGGATTTCTGCGTCACCACGACGACGCGCTCGCCCTTGGGGCCCTTCATCGGCACGCCCGCCTCGGCGAAGAAGCCGTCCCACGCAAAGTCTGGCGCGAACTTCTTGAGGTCGGACACCGGCATGGGATTGTAGGTTTTGTCTTCATCGCGGTTATCGGCGCGCGACCAATGGAGCTGTGCGATCTTGAGCTCGACGTCATAGATCGCCTGGGCGCGTTTGTCGGCATCCGCGTAGCCGGCCAGGGTCAGGATCGAGGCGAGGTACTTCTTGTAGGCGTCGCGCGCCGCGACTTCGCCGGCCTCGGTGCCGAGATAATATTCGCGGTCGGGCATGCCCAGGCCGCCCTGGCTCAGCACGATCGAATAGGCCTTGGGATCCTTCTCGTCGACGCCGATGTTCATGTTGAACACGCTGGCGTCGTTGAGCTTGGGCGAGGACATCAGCCGCGCGATATCGTCGAGCGTCTTGGCCCGCGCGATGCGGCCGAGATCGGCCTTGGCGGGTGCGAGCCCCTGAGCATCGATCGTCTTCTGGTCGACGAAGGCGTTGTAGAGGTCGACGAGCTTCTTCTCCTCGTCGGTCAGCTGCGCGGCGGGCTTCGCCTGAAGCTCCGCCACGATGTCCTTCATCCGCTTTTCGCTCAGGATGCGCAGGTTCTGGAAGGCGCCGATGCGGTTGCGCTCCGGCGGCATCACCGTGTTCTTGATCCAGGTGCCGTTGACGTAGGCGAAGAAGTCGTTGCCCGGCTTGACGCTCCTATCCATCGCCGTGAGGTCGATGCCCCAGGCGCCGAGTTCGGGCTTGGGCGCGGTGTCGGCGGCCAGCGCGCAGGTCACGCTCAAGGCTCCGGCCAATAGGATAAGGCTGCGTCGCATCGCTGAAATCTCCAAGGAGGCGGTTGGGGCGGCGGTGCGCCGGCCCGTCATGAATCCGTCAGCAATAGGTCAGAACTTGCCGACTCCGCGCAAGTCACGGACGCGTGCGTTAACCAGCCTTCATGGCAGAGGTCGCTTATTTCCCCTGGAACTTCGCCGGGCGCTTTTGCAGAAAGGCGGAGACGCCTTCGACGAAATCTTGTGTCTTGCCGGCCCGTTCCTGGCTCGCCCGTTCGAGGTCGAGCTGCTCTTCATAAGTGTTGAGCGGGCTGTCCCAATAGAGCTTGCGCGTGATGGCAAGCGAGGATGGCCCGTCGGCGAGTTGGCTGGCCAGCCTCAGCGCCTCTTCCATCAGGGCCGCGTCGTCGGCCACGCGGTTGATCAGGCCCCATTCGAGCGCCTTCTCGGCTGGCAGCCGTTCGGCGAGCAGCGACAGTTCCTTGGCGCGAGCAAGCCCGACCAGGCGCGGCAGCAGCCAGGTCGATCCGCCGTCCGGCACCAGTCCGATGCGCGTGAACGCCTGGAGGAAATAGGCCGAGCGCGCCGCGACGACGAGATCACCCATCAGCGCGAGGCTCATGCCGACGCCGGCCGCGGCCCCGTTCACCGCCGTCACCAGCGGTATGGAGAGATCGCGCAACCGGCGCAGGAACGGATGATAGACCGTCTCTAGCGCATGGCCGACGCCGATATCCTCGCCGCCGCGTTCCGAAAGGTTGGCGCCGGAGCAGAAGCCGCGGCCCTCGCCGGTCAGGATCATGGCGCGGAAGCCGTTCTCCTTCTTCTCGATGAAGTTCAGCGCCGCCGCCGCACCGCGCACCAGCTTGGTGCCCGCCGCGTTCATGGCTTCGGGATGATTGAGCGTCAGCACCGCGACCTTGCCGTGCGCCGTCACATAGGCTCGATCGAATTCCGTCCGCATGCGGCTCTCCAATTGCGTTTACCGGCGGGGAGCATACGCGGTTCGGGCGTATTGCAAAGACTTGTCGCGTCGAAGCTCGAAGAGCGAAAGCGGATTACGCCGCGTCAATTTCCATGGCGCCCGCGCCGGGCTCGTCGTCGGCGATCACGCGATTGCGGCCGCCGCGCTTGGCGCGATAGAGGCACATGTCGGCGCGTTGGATCAGCATCGTGCCGTCCTCGCCGGTCGCCAGCTCCGCCACGCCGATCGAGACCGTGATGGAGCCCAGGATGTCGCCGGTCGATTTCTTGACAAGCTTCTTGCTCTGCACATTGGCGCGGATCTGCTCGGCGAGCTTTGTCGCTGCCGCCATGTCCGCCTTGCGCACGATGACGGCGAACTCCTCGCCGCCATAGCGCGCCGCCGTGTCGCGGCCCTTGACGTTCTCGGAGATGCAGGCCGCGACCAGTTTGAGCACGTGATCGCCGGTCTGGTGGCCCCAGGTGTCGTTGAAGGCCTTGAAGCGGTCGATGTCGCACATGAAGAGCGCCATCGGCTCGCCGCTCAGGCGCGCCTCGGCGATGGCGGTGGCCAGTTCGTTGTCGAACGCCTTGCGGTTGGCGATGCCGGTCAACGGATCGGTCAGGCTCTCCTTGCGCACATTCTCGAGCTGCGTGCGCAGATCGCCGACCTGCTGCGAGGATTTGTGCAATTCCTGTTCGAGCGCGCGGCTGCGCGATTCCATCGACTTGGTCGCGGAGACCAGGCTCCCGACCAGCTTGCGGATGCTTTCCGGCGACTGATCGTCGCCGAGTTCGCCGCGCGCCGCCGACAGGGTGTTGCCGTAGTCGCCTGCCTGCTTCGCGGCCGATTCCAACTTCGCGATGGCGTCGTCGAGCGAGACGGTGACGGTCTCGCCGATCGCATCGACCGCGCGCTCGGCACGGTCGCGCGAGAAGCAGCGTTCGCGCAATTCTTTCAGCAGCGACGGCGTGAAGGGCCGCCGCGCGGCAATCATGTCGCCGATAATGCGACCGACGCCGGGATTCTCGCCCGCGGCATAGTTGTAGAACAGTTCGTAGTTGTCTGGCGTGGGCGACACATCGCATTCGCCCATCAGGGCGAGCGTCGTCTTGGCCAGCGCCTGCTCGCGTTCGCTACGCAACTGTTGCTCCCACCGCCGTGCCCGCCATATCGGGACTTGCGCGAAGTGTGGCGGCAGGGTCCGTAAAAAACTCTTAAGGACGGCATTGAGGCCGTGGGGCGCAGCGACTAGATTGACAAAATATCAGGAAATTCAGGGAAAGGGACACAAAATGAGCGCGGCCGAAGCAAGACCGAGCCTCGATCCGGCCGCCGAGATGCGCCGTGTCCTGGATATCCAGAAAAAGGCCCATCTGAGGGACGGCGCGCCCAGCGCGGAAAAGCGCATTGAATGGCTCGACCGCGCCATAGCGCTCCTGGTCGGCCACAAGGACGCCATCGTGGATGCGATGCGCGAGGATTTCGGCCACCGCTCGGTCGATGCTTCGCTCTTCACCGACGTCTCGGGCTCCATCGGCCCGCTCAAGCACGCCAAGGCGCATCTGAAGAGCTGGATGAAGCGCGACAAGCGCAAGGTCACGCCCGCGATCCTCGGCCTGTTCGGCGCCAAGGCCTATGTCGAATACCAGCCCAAGGGCACGATCGGCGTGATCAGCCCGTGGAATTTCCCGTTCAACCTCACCTTCACGCCGCTCGCCGGCATCTTCGCGGCGGGCAACCGCACGATGATCAAGCCGAGTGAGTTCACGCCGCGCTCGTCCGAGCTGATGGCGCGCATGTTCCGCTCCGCCTTCGACGAAAGCGAAGTCGCGGTTTTCACCGGCGGTCCGGACGTCGGCGCGGCCTTCTCGAAGCTCGCTTTCGATCATCTGCTGTTCACCGGCGCGACCTCGATCGCCTATCACGTGATGCGGGCGGCGGCGGAGAACCTCGTGCCGACCACGCTGGAGCTCGGCGGCAAATCGCCGGTGATCGTCGGCGACAGCGCCGACATGGCGCTCGCCGCCAAGCGCGTGATGATGGGCAAGACGATGAATGCTGGTCAGATATGCCTGGCGCCGGATTATGTGCTGGTCCCGAAGGCGAAGTCCGGCGAGTTCGTGAAACAGGCCTCCGATGCCGTCGGCGCGATGTTCCCGACGCTGAAGGACAATCCCGATTATACCTCGGTGATCAACCAGCGCCACTACGACCGCCTGCAGGGTTATCTCGACGATGCGCGCGCCAAGGGCGCGGAGATCGTCGAACTCAATCCGGCCAAGGAGGATTTCCGCCAGCAGCCCTATCACAAGATCCCGCCGACGCTGGTGCTGAACCCGACCGACGACATGAAGATCATGCAGGACGAGATTTTCGGCCCGCTGCTTCCCGTGAAGACCTATGGCGGTGTCGACGAGGCGATCGGCTATGTCAACGACCATCCGCGTCCGCTGGGCCTCTACTATTTCGGCAGCGACAATGCGGAGCAGGAGCGGGTGCTGAACCGCACCACCTCCGGCGGCGTCTCGGTCAACGACGTGGTGATGCATGTCGCGATGGAAGACCTGCCGTTCGGCGGCATCGGCCCGTCGGGCATGGGCGCCTATCACGGCATCGACGGTTTCCGCACCTTCAGCCACGCCAAGGCGGTATTCCAGCAGACCGGTCGCGACCTGACCGCGATGCTACGTCCGCCCTATGGCGCCGGCATCCGGAAGATGCTGGCCGGGAGCATCAAGGCGTAGGCCGAGGCTCACCGCATGCTGGTGGCGATCGATGACGGCCATGCTCTCTATCAGGACTGGTCGGACCGCGACCGGCCGGTCTTTGTGCGTGTCGACGCCAAAGGCCGGACACAGCGAATGGATTTCGCAGATGCCCGCTGTCGCGTCTACGAGGTCGGCGAAAATCTGCTGCTCGAGCGGTCCGCCGACAGTCCGTGTCTGGTCGAACCCAAGCGGGGCTTTGTCTGCTCGCCGGTCGCCGCCTGGGACGGACGGGGTGAGGAACCGCGCTGGACATTTGCCACGCTCGGGCGGCTTTTCGACACTGGAAGATTGTGCTCCCGCGAATACGCGTATGACCGCGACGCTCTAAAGCTGCCTGATCCCGGCTATTCGGAGCCCGTGGATGCCTGCCTGCTGCCGAATGGCGACGAAGTAGCCATTAACATCGTTCGCTGCCGGCACATTGCGATTTTCAATTTCCGCACCGGAGTTACCGAACTGCTTGACAGCGGCGGCTCCTATGGAAGCGGCTGCCCGCGGATCGTCGGCGAGGCGCTGTGGTTCACCAACTACGACCGTCTATGTCGGCTTGATCGATCCGGCCGGACTCTCGCCGTATCGGAGGTCCTTCAGCCGTCGTTTCGCGATCCGAAATACGGCGCGATGACGAGTGCGTTCATCGGCGAACCGAAGCCGGCACCGGCCTATGGCGGTTGGCTGGTGCCGCGGCCGTACAGTGGAGACGTGGTCCTTGTCGACTCGAACACGCTGCGGCCGTCGGCGCGAATTGCCTGCGGCGGACGCCCGTACGAGATCGCGCTTCTGCCCGATGGCACCTTGATCGTCGCCGATCATCCGGACGGCAGCCTGTCCGTCAGGACCATGGACCGCCTGCTGCCGATCTGATCGCTATTCCGCCGTCCAGCCGCCGTCGACCGAGATGTTCGCGCCGGTGATGTTCTTCGCAGCGTTGGAGCAGAGGAACACCGCGATGCCGGCGACTTCCTCGACGGTCACGAACTCCTTGGTCGGCTGCGCGTCGAGCAGTACGTCGTTGATCACCTGCTCCTTGGTCATGTTCCGCGCCTTCATCGTGTCGGGGATCTGCTTCTCGACCAGCGGCGTCCAGACATAGCCGGGGCTGATGCAGTTGACCGTGATGCCGTGCGTCGCGGTTTCCAGCGCGATGGTCTTGGTCAGCCCCGCGATGCCGTGCTTGGCCGCGACATAGGCAGACTTGAACGGACTGGCCACCAGCGAATGCGCCGAAGCCGTCGAAATGATGCGTCCCCAACCGCGCTTCTTCATGCCCGGCACCGCCGCGCGCATGCAGAGGAACGCCGAGGTCAAATTGATCGCGATGATCTGCTGCCATTTCTCGACCGGGAATTCCTCGACCGGCGCGACGAACTGAATGCCGGCATTGCACACCAGCACGTCGCAGGCGCCATAGGTCGACTCCGACAGCGCGATCATCGCCGCGACCTCGTCCGGCTTGGTCATGTCGGCCGGCGAATAGACCGCCTTGACGCCGAACTCGCTTTCGATCCCCGCGCGCTCCTTCTCGATGGCCGCGGCGTCGCCGAAGCCGTTGAGCACGATGTTTGCGCCTTCCTTCGCGAAGGCGCGCGCATAGGCGAGGCCGATGCCGCTGGTGGATCCGGTGACGACGGCGGCTTTTCCTTTGAGCGACATGGCGAACTCCTTCTTATGGGGCGAGGTAGTCGTGCAGCACCCGTCCATAGGGCAGCACGAAATCGACGATCTGGTGCCGGCCGCCGACGATCTCGCGCACGGGCAGATCGGCGACGCGGCAATTCACGTGTTCGGTCAAATGCAGCCGCGCGGGTCCGTCCCACGCCTCGTGCACGACGATGTCCTGAAGATTATATCCGACGAGCTGCGCAACCTTCGGCTTGCCGTCGACATCGGGCAGCCATTTCAGGTTGACGTTCAGCTTTGCAATGCCGGCCTTCACCTGGTCGAGCTTGTCGGCGAGGCTGATGGGCTTGTACGCCATCGTGCCCAGTGCCACGCGCTCCTCGTCGTAGTGCAGCGTCCCGGTCAGCGTGTCCTTGATGATCTTCAGCCGCGGCACGCCGTATTTCTTGGGAAAGCCCCAGATCTCGCGCCCGCCGGTGATCGGCGGCTCGTCGTCGAGATACATCTGCACGGAGAAATTGCACGGCTCACCTTTGTAGGTCGCGAGGATGCCGGTGCCGCTCTCCTCATAGTCGCCGAAGCCCGATGCGTCGGGCATCTTCATCCACTCGTAGTAAGCGAGATCGCCGGGTGCCGGCTCCAGCGGCTCGGGCAGGGCGGCGCGGATCGCGGCGGGATCGGTGCGATAGGTGATGATCAGATATTCGCGCCGCACGAACCGGAACGGCCCGCGCGGATAGCTTGGGCTGAATAGCGGCATCGACGTGGCGGCCAGGATCTCGTCGCGATTCATGGCATGTACTCCGCGGCCTCGATGGTCTTGCTCGCGATTCTCTCGCGTTCGCACACCATCTCGCCGCGCTTCTTCATCGCCTGGCGCAGATCGGAGAGGCCCATGCGCCAGTGCTCGAGCATAGTCGAGCGGGAAAACTCGTAGTCTTTGGACGGCCCTTCATAGGGTTTGCGCCGATAGCATAGCTTCACCACCGTGACCGCGTTCTCGTAGGTGAGATCGCCCAGCAGGGCGGCGTTCGGCGAATTGCGCAACGCGGGCGGCAGTTCGGCCAGCAAAGCGCGCAACGCGACCTTTGCCGCGTGGATCTTCATGTCGACATCGGTGTTGTGGTCGGTGCGGCTGGCATAGCGGATGTCCTTCTCGCGCTCGGCCGCTTCGAGCAGCGTCCGGGGCAGCGCGCCATGCGCGTTGAACAGATCGACCTGGAAGATCAACAGATCGTCCTTCGGCTCGTTCTGCATCACATATTGCAAGGGGGTGTTGGAGACGACGCCGCCGTCCCAATAATGCTCGCCGTCGATCTCGATGGGCGGAAAACCGGGCGGCAGTGCGCCTGACGCCATCACATGCTCCGGCCCGATGGTGCAGCGTTCGTTGTCGAAATAGACGAGCGCGCCGGTTCGGACATTGACGGCTCCCAGGCTGAGACGGATCTCCTGCGCATTGATGCGGTCGAAATCGACCAGCCGCTCCAGCGTCGCGCGCAGCGGCGCGGTGTCGTAATAGCTGAGTGCCTCGGGCGAACCTGGCGGATAGAACATCGCGGGCGGAACACGCGGCCGGAAGAATCCCTCGACGCCGAAGCTCGCGGTCCATGCCGCCGCCGCCTCGCTGAACAGGCTGTGCATCGTCGAATCCGGCATGCGCAGGTTGAACGGCAGGACGGAGCTCGACTGCTCCCAGAATTCGCGCAGGCGGGGCAGGCGGTCCTCGCGCTTATTGCCGGCAATGAGCGCCGCGTTGATCGCGCCGATGGAAATGCCGGCGATCCAGTCGGGACGGAAATTGGCTTCCGCCAGACCTTCATAGACGCCGCCCTGATAGGCACCCAGCGCGCCGCCCCCCTGGAGCACCAGCACGCGCCGCGCACCGGTGCCGGTTTTCGGTGCTTCGGTGGTGACTGCATCCATGCGGGGGATAGCCTCATATTGCGTTGCAGCAAATATAGGTCCCGAGCCGAAAAATTGCACCCTCGGCCAAGTGAAACTTTTGTTCGACTCAACCGGTGAGGAGGGAGAGCGCCGTCAGTGTTGCCGCTGCCCACGCCTTGCCGCGCGACGATTCCGGCGTCCGATTGGCGTGCCACAGTGCGGCGGAGCAATTGCGCGCGAAGCACCAGCCGAGCACACGGGCAGGGTCCAACCCCAGCCGCTCGCAATAGATACGCACGCGCCGGTCCATCCGCGCCGGCGTCACGAACTCCTCCAGCCTTTTGAGCGGATTGCGCAGTGGCGCGGCGAGTTCATAGGCAAGATCACCCGCCTCGCCCTTGGGATCGATGGCGAGCCAGCCGCGCGTCTGGTCGAACAGGATGTTTTCGTGATGCAGGTCTCCGTGCAGCAGGACGCGCACCGGCTGCGAGGCTTCGAGTTCGCGGAAGATCGCCGCCGCGCGCTCGGCAATGGCCTCGGTCAGCGGCGCCACGGCCCGAGCATAGCCGAATACGCGATATTGCGACGCGTGGCCCGGCCAGCCTGCCGGATCGGCCTTGGCGCTTTGCAGTTTTTCGATCGTATCGCAGACGATATGCGTCGCCTCGTCGTCGCGCCCGCCGAGCGGATAGGCCGTCAGTTGCATGCCCGGAACGATGCGTTCGATCAGGACAGCCGCCTCGTCGCTCTCCAGGACGCGGACGGTGCCATGGCCGCGATGTAGCGCGAGATAGCGCGCGCTCGGCCCCTCGTCGCTGCCCGGCTTGAAGGCCTTCAGCACCGCGCGCTCGGGCCCGCGCGTGACGAACACGATCCACGATGAGATCGTCTCGAACGGCGCGCCGTCCGGCGCCAGGCCCCATCGCTCGATATGCGCGCGAAGAGGATCTGGCGACGTCATGTGGTCCTAGGCGTCGGCCTTTTTCGGCAAGTTCACGGGCCTGAGCAGGAAGGCCGGCAATTCGTGCTTCTCCGGCTTGACCGGGGCGGCGTCGTTCTTGCGGTCCTGATGCGCCCTGTGCGGCTTCTCGCGCTTCTGCTGTGCAGGCTGCGCGGCCTGCGGCTCGCGCTGCTGTTCGCGGCGCGGCTCATGCTTCTTCTCGTGCCGCGGCTTGTCGTGACGCGGTGGTTCCGGCGCACGCGCCTGCTCGACGGGAGCGGACGGGGCCGCAGCCTCGATCGCCGGTGCGGGCTCCATCGGCGCCACATGATCGTGGAATTTGTCGGGGCGGAATTTGTCGCGGCGATTGTCGCGTCCGCGGCCGCCCTTCTGGCCGCCGCGGCGTTCTTCGTCGCGGCGCGGCTTGCGGTCCTCGCGCACTTCGATGTTTTCCATCGTCTTGCGCGGGATCGTCGTCTTGGTGAGCTTCTCGATCGCGTCGACTTGGCGGTCGTCGCGCGGCGTCGCCAGCATATAGGCGGCACCCGAACGTCCGGCGCGGCCGGTGCGGCCGATGCGGTGGACATAATCGTCGGGATGGAACGGGACGTCGAAATTGAACACATGGCTGACGGCCGGAATGTCGAGGCCGCGCGCCGCCACATCGCTGGCGACGAGGATCTTCAGATCGCCGGCGCGGAACCGGTCGAGCGTCTTGGTGCGCAGCGACTGGTCGAGATCGCCGTGCAGCGGCGCGGCATCGAAGCCGTGCTTGACCAGCGACTTGGAAACTACATCGACGTCGCGCTTGCGATTGCAGAAGACGATCGCGTTGTTCAGCGTCGGCTCCGCCTCGCGGATCAGCCGGCGCAGCGCCTCGCGCTTGGCCCAGTCATTCGCCGGAATGTTGACGATCTCCTGCGTGATGTTTGCCGCGGCGGTGGCGGGACGGGCCACTTCCACGCGCACCGGATTGTGCAGGAACTGCTCGGTCAGCCGCTGGATCTCGGGCGGCATGGTCGCGGAATAGAACAGGGTCTGCCGCGTGAAAGGGATGAGCTTGCAGATACGCTCGACGTCGGGGATGAAGCCCATGTCGAGCATGCGATCCGCTTCGTCGACCACCAGGATCTGCACCTGGCTCAGCATCAGCTTGCCGCGCTCGAAATGATCGAGCAGGCGGCCCGGCGTGGCGATGAGCACATCGACGCCGCGGTCCAGTTTCTTCTCCTGGTCGTCGAAAGACGTGCCGCCGATCAGAAGCGCCATGGAGAGCTTGTTGTACTTGCCGTACTTCTCGAAGCTCTCGGCGACCTGCGCCGCCAGCTCGCGCGTCGGCTCCAGGATCAGGGAGCGCGGCATGCGCGCCTTGGCCCGGCCCCGCGCCAGCATCTCGATCATCGGCAGCGTGAACGACGCCGTCTTGCCGGTGCCGGTCTGTGCGATGCCGATGAGATCGCGCCGCTGCAGGACAATCGGAATGCCCTGGGCCTGGATCGGGGTGGGGATCGTGTAGCCGCTGTCCGCCACGGCTTTCAGCACATCGGCCGCAAGGCCAAGGCCTTCGAAGCCGTTCACGTCCGAAGGGGGCGCTTCGGCGGGGGGAGGGGGGCTGGGCGCAACAGAAGAAACAGGGGATTCAAGTACTTCTGCACTGCCGGCTTCCGCGCCGGCGCTCGTCTCGATGCTCGTCTTACGCTCCTGGTGGGGCGCATTGTCGAGCGCCCGACGTCGTCGACCCGAATTGGTCCGACTCGTATATGCATCGCAATATAGCGCAATTTTCTTACTTTTCAACTCTCGGTGAATACGGACAGAGTTCCACCGACGGATGGACAATCATGCGCGCGTTTGATCGGCGTCGCGTACGGAATATTCGAGTGGTCCATCACAACAAGCAATTGCTCCAGCAGGTCATCGGCCTGTTGATCGCCTTTGGCGGGCTGACGGTCTTTTATTGGATCATCGGCCGGTTTTGGGCGTCGGTGCCCGGGCAGAAGGTTCTCCGGAAAGGCTTCTGGACCGACTGCGTCTACTGGCTGTGGACACCCATCGTCACCAGAGCCGTCACGCCGCTTGCCGTCGGCATCGTCCTTTTTCCGATCATTTATGTCTTTGGCCTGCACTATCAGACCGTGGCACAGGGCCACGGCATCTTGAGCCGCCAGCCGCTCTGGCTCCAGGCCGTCGAGATATTCCTGGTCGGCGATTTCTTCGGCTATTGGCAGCATCGCGTGTTTCATCAGGCGCGGCTGTGGCCGTTCCACGCCGTGCACCATTCCTCGACCGAGCTCGACTGGCTGTCCTCGGTGCGGCTGCATCCGGTCAATGATATCGGCTCCAAGCTGATTCAGGCCGTGCCGCTGGTCGCGTTGGGC
>Ga0265338_10008210_pt1 | contig 12718 bp, 10 predicted proteins | sample 42126metaG_FD_193579 | JGI IMG/M metagenome (GOLD analysis project Ga0265338, IMG submission 193579) | Rhizosphere microbial communities from Carex aquatilis grown in University of Washington, Seatle, WA, United States - 4-21-26 metaG | ecosystem: Host-associated > Plants > Roots > Rhizosphere... | reverse complement strand
GGTACTCTCACCCGGGCCCGCGTGGGAGTACCCCTCGTGTATTATCTCGGGGCCGGGTGGTCCAGGAGCGGGGATTTCCCGAGCGAGACGGCGTGGAAGAAATTCGTGGCGGGATTTGCGGAGCGCGTGAAGGTGCCCCTGACGGTCTCGGTCGAGCCGAGCCATCCCTAGGCTCCCCTGGCGGGAAGCCGGGGCCTTCCGCCAAGCTAGGGCTTCTCATAGGGATACGGCCGCTTCAGCACCCCGATCATCTGGTCGGTCTGGTCGCATATCGCCAGCTGGGCGTCGAGCGCCGCGAGGTAGTCCTTTGACTTTTGGACGGCGTCAGGATTCGACGGGTCGACAAACGCGTTCATCTGGCTCTTGAGGTGATTGAGCGTGCGGCGCTGACTGTCGTTGCTCGCCTTGGCCTTGGCCGCATCGAAGTCATGGCGTATCGCGAACGTGTGGGCGAAGCGCTGGATCGGGAAGAGCCCGGCCGCCTTCCCGTCGCGGGTCACTAGGCGCAAAAACATCTCCACGGCCCCGGGGTCCCCTTCCTGCGCGATGAAGTCGCACACGACGGCGTCTATCTCGACATAGGGGGTGCCCCGCCGGTCCGCCTCCCGCTTAAAGGCCGCCGCGCGCCTATCGCCCTCTGCCGAGCGCCAATCGTCGGCGCGACCCGCTAGGCTCGGCTCGTGGTCAATCAGCCCACGCGTGACGTAACCCCGGCATAGGACTCCCCGCTGCAGCAGATTCGTGACCGCGGTCCAAGCGCGGTTGACCAGGTTGATGGCGCCCCCGGGCGACAGTTCGCATGAGTGGATGGCGTGGCCGCAGGCCCGGGTGACCTGGTAGTCCATGTCGGTCTGGATCGTGCGGCTCTGCGGGCAGATCCTGGGTCCGCCCGGTTCTCCCGAATGCCCGCTATCCGGGCCTCCCAGGAGCGCCTCGAGTCCCGCGATCTCCTCGGGGGAATATCCCCGCCCAGCCTTGGATTCGGCGACCAGGTAGCTAAACCCGATGATATCGACGTAGGCGATGAACTTATCCTTGGGTTCCATGGGTTATGGCTCGACCGCCGTCTGACGCCGGGCAACACCGGGATTCGAGGCGGACGGAGGAGGGCACGAATGCCAGACTATGAAGCCGACGATCGCCCACAAGGAATCGGTTTTTCTGTCCGCAGAACCTTGCCAGCACCTGGAAACGCGGTATATCAATGACATAACTACCATATATACAGACGGTTGCCTTCTTAACTTACCGCCCATATCGGTCCTCCGATAATAGTGGTGCTCGGGACAGGACTCGAACCTGCACGCCTTACGGCACACGCCCCTCAAACGTGTGTGTCTACCAATTCCACCACCCGAGCATCTGAAACGGGGAGGGGATAATCAGTGGCAACCCCGCGGAGTTGTCCAGCACTGAAATTGGGTTTTGACCCGCCGGCCCACGTAGTGGACCTTCCGGGCGCTCGGCTCCCCATGAAACTCGACGCAATAAAGGCGGCGCTCCTGGCCTCATATGAAACCGACGGGGGAATCAACCACCTCGACGGCGTCAACCTGCCGTCCCAAGGGTCGGTGAACGAGGTCTCCCGCGACTGCATGCACCTCCTGTTCCCGGGGTACTTCGAGGAAAGCAACCTTTCAAAGAAGGAGGTACCCGCGCTCGTCGACACCCTGCTCTCGAGGATTGGCTCCCGGCTCAGGGTGGAGATCGAGAAGTGCCTGCGCTTCTCGCGACATGCCGACCCCGCCGAGCATGCCCGAACGCTCGCCATGGAGGCCCTGGGGACGCTTCCCGAGCTTAGAAAGGCGATACGCACCGACGTCGAGGCGGCCTACCAGGGCGACCCGGCAGCACTCAGCTTCGAGGAGATCATCCTCGCCTACCCCTGCGTGCTGGCGATCTCGCTCCAGCGCTTCGCGCACGTCCTGTACAACCTGGGGATCCCTCTCCTGCCCAGGATGGTCACCGAGTTCGCGCACGAGCGCACCGGCATCGACATCCACCCCGGCGCTAGGATCGGCCTCTACTTCTTCATCGACCACGGCACGGGCGTCGTGATCGGCGAGACGGCGACGATCGGGGCCCATGTGAAGCTCTACCAGGGCGTCACCCTCGGCGCGAAGTCGTTCGAGGTCGACGCCAAGGGCAACCCCGTCAAGGGCGTCAAGCGCCATCCCGACATAGGCGACAACGTGACGATCTACGCGCACGCGACGATCCTCGGGGGCGACACCTTTATCGGCGCCAACTCGGTCGTGGGCGGCAACGTGTGGCTGCTCGAGTCGGTCCCCGCGAACAGCATCGCCTATTTCAAGGCGGACGACCTCGTCATCAGGCCCAGGCAGAAGAAGGAGACCCTGGTCGGCTACGTCGAGGACTGGGTAATCTAAAAGGGGCTACCTGCGCTGGCGGTCCGAGAGGCCCCTGGCGAGCGTCGCCCCAAAGAAGGGGCCCCGGTAGATCATTCCCGTGTAGACCTGGACGAGGGTCGCCCCCGCATCGAGCTTCTCGGCTGCGCTGGTCACGTCGGTGATCCCGCCCACGCCGATGATCGGCAGGCGCCCGCCGGTGGACCGCGATAGGTAGCCCACGATCTCCGTGGATCGCCTGCGAAGCGGCGCCCCGCTTAGCCCGCCCGTCTCCGAGACTCGGGAGAAGGCGCCGGGCCTTGCGAGGGTGGTGTTGGTGGCGATGACCCCGTCGAGGCGGTAGTCGGAGATGACCGCGAGGACCTCGTCGATCTGCGAGAATCCAAGGTCGGGCGAAATCTTCAGGAGGATGGGGACCCGGGCCTTACCCGCCGTCAGGGTCCGGTCAAGGTTCGCATGGGTGATCGCCGAGAGGAGCTCCCGAAGGCGCGACGCGTCCTGGAGCTGGCGCAGTCCGGGCGTGTTGGGGCTCGAGACGTTCAGGACGACGTAGTCGGCGTGGTCGGCGAGGCGCCCGAAGCTCGCGAGGTAGTCCTCCGAGGCCTTCTCGATGTCGGCCACCTTGGATTTTCCCAGGTTGATCCCGAGCGGAATGCGCCGATGGCCCGGCCGCGGGTGGCCCGTAAGCCTCGCCGCCACGGCCTCGGACCCCTGGTTGTTGAACCCCATCCGGTTGATCACGGCCTCCTGCGCCGGGTAGCGGAAGACGCGCGGCCGGGGATTGCCCGGCTGCGCCAGGGCCGTGACCGTGCCGATCTCGACGTGCCCAAACCCGAGCGCGGAGGCGGCGGGCCAGGCGCATGCATTCTTGTCGAAGCCGGCTGCAAGGCCGACCGCATTGGGAAAGCGAAGACCGAACGCCTCCACCGGGCGAAAGCTCCGCGGGGAGAGGCGACCCAGGGCCTCGAGCATCCTGCAGGCGGGGGCAATCCGGCCAAGAAACACCATGGAATGCACGGCAACCTCGTGCGCGCGCTCCGACTCCAGGCGAAACAAAAAGGGCCGAATGATTTTCTCGTAGATCGCTCCCATGTGACGCCAGCGTGAAATCCAACCGTCAAAACGCAAGTACTGCAGCGGAAACCCACGGTGGGCCAATGCCTTCCGAGGCGGCCCGGGCATCGCAAATACAAATTGTTTTTGTGCTTGTTATTAACCCCCACCCTCGCACGCTGCGCTAAAATTTCCTGTAATTAACTGAATCCATGGCCAAGCCCACTTCCACGCTCGACTGGTGCATCGTTAGACTCGGCGAAGACCACAATTGGTGGGTGAGTGAAACCAGCGATCCCGTGCGCTGGGACGTCGACGGCCTGAGCATCGTGGACCCCCGCCAGGTGGCCCACTTGGTGGAGCTTGTGGACGCCCTTCGCGACTACGGATTCCAGCAGGACCTGTTCGAGGCCGCGTTCATCCCCTTCCGGATCGAGAAGGACCTCGGGGCGGGCAAGGTCCGCCTGAAGCGCGTCAAGGAGTCCATCTTCGAGTCGGACGAGAAGCTGTTCGCCCTCCCCGACATTCTCGACGAGGAGAACGGGCCCTACGCGGACCTGCTCGACCACCTCACCCGCTGCCGGGTGAAACTGCTCAACGACCTCTTCAATTTCGAGAGCAAGCTCACCGTCGACGAGGTCGAGGACGAAATCCGCGAGGAGCAGAACACCCACTTCATCGAGGGAAAGGCCGTGCACACCTTCTCCGAATTGTGCGCGATCCTCGACTACATGCCCGACGGGATCGACTCGGACGAAGAGCATCCGACCAAGGCCGCGGAGGAGGAGGACGACGACCTGCCGACCTTGGACGCCGAGGAGGAGGAGAAGCTAAAGAACGACGAGTCGCTCAAGTGGGACGAGGACGGCGACGACGAGAAGGACGAGGAATAGGAGGGCGGCGAGAAGAAGGACGAGGACGCGGAGGATGCGCCGGAGGACGAGGTTGCCGAGAAGCCCAGGCGCAAGTCGCGCGGCAAGCGCTGAGTCGGCCCGTCACCGGACATGCACCTGCCCCGCGCAGCGACGATCGCCCTCATGGGGATCCTTGCTGGCTGCTCTACGGCGGAACCCACGGGCCGCAACCCCGTCATCCCCTCGGCGGCGACGGCCTCCCAGCTTCGAACAGGCGACAGCCTGACGATCGCCATCATCGGCGTCCCCGATCCCTCGACCAACAACGTCCAGATCGACGACCAGGGGATCATCAGCCTGCCCTACATCGGGACCATCAAGGCGTCGGGTGAGACCGCCGGAGGCCTCACCCAGCGCATCCGCGAGGCGTACGTGACGAAGAAGATCTACACGTCCGTCGACATCTCGGTTAGCGTGACGGAGCGCTACGTCTACGTCGGCGGCGAGGTCGAGAAGCCCGGACGGATCATCTGGACCCCCGACCTCACCGCGGCGAAGGCCGTGCAGGCGGCCGGTGGCTTCACGCTCTACGCCAAGGAGGAGAAGGTGAGCATCGTGCGCAACCAGGTGCTCTACGACGTCGACATCAAGCTGGCGCAGAAGAGCCCCTCGCAGGACCCGAAGCTTGAGCCGGGCGACTCGATCCAGGTGTCCCGGTCGGCGTTCTAGGGCGCCTAGCGGCCCAGTTCGGCCGCCATCTCCCGCGCGAAATACGTGAGGATCATGTCGGCGCCCGCCCGCTTGATCGCCAGGAGCGACTCCCGCCGGCACATCTCCAGGTCAAGCCACCCGAGCCTCGCCGCGGCATGGATCTGCGAGTACTCGCCAGAGACCTGGTAGGCCGCGATCGGCTTCCTCGTCGCCTGGCGAATCTGGCGGATGATGTCGAGGTAGAGCCCGGCGGGCTTCACCATGACGATGTCGGCGCCCTCCGCCTCGTCGAGCCTGAGCTCGATCAGGGACTCTCGGCGGTTCGCGGGGTTGAGCTGGTAGGTCCTCTTGTCGAGACTGGGGGTGCCGGCCGCCTTGGCGGTCCCCACGGCGTCGCGGAAGGGTCCGTAGTAGGCGGACGCATACTTCGCCGTGTAGGCCATGATCGAGGTGTTCTCGTAGCCGGCCGCGTCGAGCGCCCTGCGGATCGCCCCCACCCTGCCGTCCATCATGTCGCTCGGGGCGACGAAATCGACCCCCGCGGACGCGTGCAGGACGGCCATCTGGACCAGGATGCCGACGGTGCGGTCGTTGTCCACGTCGCGCCCGTCGGCGGTCAGCACCCCGTCGTGCCCATGGGTCGTGTAGGGATCCAGGGCGATGTCCGTCATGACGACCATCCCCGGGAGGGCTTCCTTGACGGCCCTGACGGCGCGCAGGATGAGCGCGTCCTCGCGCAGGGCGGCCGAGCCCTCCCCGTCCTTGAACCGGGCGCCAAGCTTGGGGAAGAGCGCGACCGACACGACGCCGAGCTTCCAGAGGGCCCTGCATTCCCTGACAAGGTCCCTGATGTTCAGGCGAAAGACTCCCGGCATGGACGCGATCGGCTCGGGCCTGCCCTTGCCGTCGAAGACGAAGAGGGGGGCGATGAAGTTGCTCGGCAGGAGCACCGTGTCCTCCACCAGGGAGCGGATGGCCGGGGTCCTGCGCAGGCGCCTCGGGCGCTGAGAGAGATTGAGCTTGAATGAGTTCGGCATGTCTTCGTTGGCTCGTGCATTGAAGCAGGCCCGCCGACCGGTCGCCACAAGATTTTGCACCGACCCGGCGCGCGGGCCCCGCTCACCCAAATCAACATTTCACTCTGGCCAAAAGCGCTTTAAGAACCCTACTCCAGCCTTTCCACCGCCCTCATGCCCATAAAGCTTTTCGAATCCCTCTCCCGGGAAATGCGCGACCTGCGTCCCGGCGACGCCGACGGGGTGTTCCGCTTCTACAACTGCGGCCCGACGGTCTATGCGCCGGCTCACATCGGCAACTTCAGGACGTTCGTCGTGAACGACGTCCTGAGGCGCGTCCTCGAGCTTGAGTACCCGGGGAAGGTCAGGCACGTGCGCAACCTCACGGATGTCGACGACCGGACGATCGGTCAGGCCCGAGCCGAAAAGCGCCCCCTCTCCGAGATCACCCGGAAATGGACCGAGCTCTTCCACGCGGACTGCGCGTCGCTCAACTGCCTGCCCCCGCACGTCGAGCCGACCGCCACCGGCACCATCCCGGAGCAGGTCGACATGATCGACGTCCTCATGAGGAAGGGGAACGCCTACCGCTCCGCCGACGGAAGCGTGTACTTCAAGATAAGCTCCTTCCCCGACTACGGCGCCCTCTCGCGGATCAAGGAGCGGGAACTCAAGGTGACCAACAGCGTCTTCGACGCGGACCACAAGGACGACCTGGGGGACTTCGCCCTCTGGAAGGCCTACAAGCCCGAGGAGGACGGCGACGTCCGCTGGCCCGGCCCCCTAGGCGCCTCCGCGGGCCGCCCCGGCTGGCACATCGAGTGCAGCGCCATGATCAAGAAGCACCTGGGCCTGACCGTCGACCTGCACACCGGGGGCGTCGACCTGCTCTTCCCCCACCACGAGAACGAGATCGCCCAGAGCCAGTGCTGCAACGGGACGACGTTCGCGCGCCACTGGTACCACTCCGAGCACCTGCTGGTCGACGGGACGACCATGAGCAAGAGCAAGGGCAACTACTACACGCTCGGGGACCTGGTGGCGAAGGGTTACTCCCCCATGGCGGTGCGCTACGCCCTCCTCTCGGGACATCCGCGCAAGCAGCTCAACTTCATGCTGGACTCCCTGCACGCGGCGGAGAGCGCCCTCAAGGCCCTGGCCCGGTTCTCGCAGGCCCTGAAGGCCGCCGCCGCCGGACCCCTGCCTGCCCCCTCGCCGGCCTTCGAGGGGGTCCGCAGGGCCCTTTCGGACGACCTCAACACCCCCGCCGCCCTCGGCTCCCTGTTCACCACCGTCAACGGATTCGACCTGCGGGGCGCCTCGCCCGCCGACAGGGCCTCCTTTGAGCAGGCGCTCTACGCCCTGGGATTCGACCTGTCCGCGGTCGGCGAGGGGGCCCCGGCCGCGCCGGCCGAGGTCGACCTCCTCGCAAAAAGGCGCTGGGAGGCGAAGAAGGCGAAGGACTTCGCCGCGGCCGACCGGATCAGGGGCGAACTCACCGCGGCGGGCTGGTCCATGCTCGACGGCAAGGACGGCTACAGGCTCGAGCCCCTGAAGAAAGCCTGACTTGGCTTTCCGCCCCCATCCTTCATCTTTGTCCCCTCCGTGATGACCCCCCTTGAAGAACTCCGCCACTCGGCGTCCCACATCCTCGCGACCGCGCTCCTGCGCCTCTTTCCCGATGCCAAGCTCGACATCGGCCCGCCCACGGACACCGGGTTCTACTACGACGTCGACCTCGACCACAAGCTGACGGCGGAGGACCTCGTGAAGATCGAGGCCGAGATGAAGAAGGTGGCCGAGGAGAACCAGCCGTTCCTGAGGAAGGAAGTGTCGCGCGAGGAGGCCGCCGAGATCATCCGGTCCCGGGGCCAGGAGCGCTACAAGCTGGGCCGCCTCGCGGACATCCCGGAGGGCGAGAAGATCTCGTTCTACCAGAACGGCGAGTTCATGGACCTGTGCGCGGGCACGCACGTGCGCTACAGCTCCAAGGTGAAGGCCTTCAAGCTGCTCTCGATCGCCGGGGCCTACCACCGGGGCAGCGAGAAGAACAAGCAGCTGCAGCGTATCTACGGCACGGCGTTCGCGACCAAGGAGGAGCTCGCCAACTACATGGAGCAGGTCGAGCAGGCGAGGCACCGCGACCACCGCAAGCTCGGCAAGGACCTGAGGCTCTTCGTCATCGACGAGGACGTCGGCCAGGGCCTCATCCTGTGGACCCCCAACGGCTCCATCATACGCCAGGAGCTCCAGACCTTCATCAGCGAGGAGCTGCGCAAGCAGGGGTATTCGCAGGTCTTCACCCCCCACATCGGCAAGTTGGAACTCTACAAGATCTCGGGCCACTTCCCCTATTACAAGGAGTCGCAGTTCACGCCGGTCGTGGAGAACGAGTCCCTGGCGAAGATCCTGCGCGAGGGGTGCTCGTGCGCCGAGATGGTCGCCCGCCTTGACGCCGTGTCGTCGCACCTGGCGGCCCAGGTCAACGCCCGCACGGGGATCGAGACCATCACGCCCGACCGCGTGAAGCCCGACGATCAGCTCCTCGACGGCTTCATGCTGAAGCCGATGAACTGCCCTCATCACATCAAGATCTTCTCGTCCCAGCCCCACTCCTACCGCGACCTGCCCGTGCGCCTCGCGGAATTCGGCACCGTGTACCGCTGGGAGCAGTCCGGCGAGCTCAACGGGATGACGCGCGTTCGCGGGTTCACGCAGGACGACGCCCACCTCTTCTGCACCGAGGACCAGGTGGCGGGCGAGCTCCTCGGGTGCCTCTCGCTCGTGAAGATCGTCCTGACGACCCTCGGCATGAGCGACTACCGCGTGCGCGTGGGGCTTCGCGACCCGGACTCAAACAAGTACACGGGGGCGAAGGAGAACTGGGACAAGGCCGAGGCGGCGTGCCGCGAGGCCGCGAAGACCCTCGGGGTCGCCTTCACGGAGGAGCCCGGTGAGGCCGCGTTCTACGGGCCCAAGATCGACTTCGTCGTCAAGGACGTGATCGGGCGCGAGTGGCAGCTGGGGACCGTGCAGGTGGACTACAACCTGCCGATCCGCTTCGACCTGACCTACAGCGGGGCGGACAACCAGCCGCACAGGCCGGTGATGATCCACAGGGCGCCCTTCGGCTCCATGGAGCGGTTCTGCGGCGTCCTGATCGAGCACTTCGGCGGGGATTTCCCCGTCTGGCTGTCGCCCGAGCAGGTGCGCCTCGTCCCCATCAGCGAGAAGACCCTGGACTACGGGCGCGAGGTCCTCTCGCAGCTCAGGGCCGCGGGCATCCGCGCCTCGATCGACGAGCACAACGACAAGCTGGGCGCCAAGGTGCGCAGGGCCGAGATCGACAAGGTCCCCTATACGCTCGTCCTCGGGGCGAAGGAGGCCGAGGCCAGGTCCGTCAGCGTCCGCAGCCGCGCCAAGGGCGACGAGGGGGTCGCGCCTGTCGACCAGTTCGTCGCAAAGGTCCAGGAGGAGGTCCGCCTGAGGTCCCTCTCCGAGAAGAAGAGGCCGGCCTAGACGGCGGCCTCGCCGCGCTCGTCGGTGCGGATGCGGATCACTTCCTCGAGCGGGACCAGGAACACCTTGCCGTCTCCGATCTTGCCGGTCTTGGCGGACCTGACGATCGCGTCGACCGCCTTGCCGGCCATGTCGTCCGACACGGCGATCTCAACTTTGACCTTCGGTAGGAAATCAACGGTGTACTCGCTGCCGCGGTAAATCTCCGTGTGGCCCTTTTGGCGCCCGAAGCCCTTGACTTCGGTGACGGTCATTCCCTCGATTCCGGCCTCGGCCAGAGCCTCTTTGACCTCTTCGAGTTTGAACGGCTTTATGATGGCAATGATGAGTTTCATTCAGGTGGGGATTGGAAATACCGGATCGACGTACGGAGAGTAAGGATGCTCGGAGAATCGCGCAAGCACGGGGTTCCTGCGGCAGGTGCTTCCCGGGCAGACTGAGGCTTATCTCGTAGCCATGCGACCATTTAAGCACGCACTATGCCAAGGGGGGCTCGACCGCCACGGTGGCGATGTGGAGCTCCTTGAGCTGGCGCGGGGTCACCGTGGTGGGGCTTCCCGCCATGAGGTCCTGGCCCTTCTGGGTCTTCGGGAACGCGATCACGTCGCGAATGCTGTTCGTGCCGCAAAGCAGCGCCGCGATGCGGTCCAGGCCGAAGGCGATGCCCCCGTGGGGCGGGGCCCCGTACGTGAACGCCCGGAGCATGTAGCCGAAGCGGCTCTCCACGACGTCCGCGGGGATCTTGAGCACGTCCTCGAAGATCTTCTTCTGGAGCGCCGGCTGGTGGATGCGGATCGAGCCGCCCCCCAGCTCCATCCCATTCAGGACGATGTCGTAGTGCTGGCCCCGGACCGCCTTCGGGTTCGTGTCGATCAGGGCCGCATCCTCCGCGACCGGCGCGGTGAAGGGATGGTGGGTCGCGACATAGGACTTCTGGTCCTCGTCATAGGTCATCAGCGGGAAATCGACGACCCAGAGGAACTTCCAGTCGTCCGGCCTCACCTCGAGCTTCCCTCGTTTTTGCAGAAGCGCCGCCGCCTCGAGGCGGATCCGGCCCAGGATCGCGCAGGCCTTCTCCCAGGGGGCCGCGGCGAAGAAGATCATGTCGCCGTCGGCGACCCCGAGCTCGCTCGAGAGGACGGCCTTCTCCGCGTCGGAGAAGAACTTCACGATCGGCGACTTCCATTCGCCGCCCTCGACCTTGATGAAAGCGAGGCCCTTGGCCCCTAGGCTCTTCGCCACCTCCTCCAGGGACTTGAGCTCACCCTGGGTCATGTCGGCGAGCCCCTTGGCGTTGAGCGCCTTGACGGCGCCGCCCGAGGCCACGGTGCCCTGGAAGACCTTGAACGTGGAGGCCTTGAACGTCTCCGAGAAGTCCTTGAGCTCGAGGCCGAACCGGACGTCGGGCTTGTCCACGCCGTACCGGTTCATGGCCTCGGAGAACTGCATCCTCGGGAAGGGGGTCGGGATGTCGGTGCCGAGGACGTCCTTCCAGACCTTCTTGAGCATGCCCTCGAAGAGCGTGTAGATGTCCTCGCGGTCGACGAACGAGGCCTCGACGTCCACCTGGGTGAACTCCATCTGGCGGTCGGCCCGCAGGTCCTCGTCCCGGAAGCAGCGCGCAATCTGGAAATACTTCTCCACCCCCGCCACCATGAGGATCTGCTTGAACTGCTGGGGCGACTGCGAGAGCGCGTAGAACTGCCCGGCGTGGATCCTCGAGGGGACAAGGTATTCCCGGGCGCCCTCGGGAGTGCTCTTGAACAGCGCCGGCGTCTCCACCTCGATGAAGTCCTGCGAGTCGAAATAGTCGCGGATCGACTTCGTCGCCCGGTGCCTGACCTGGAGGTTGCGGCGCATCTTCGGCCTGCGAAGGTCCAGGTAGCGGTAGGTCAGGCGCAGGTCCTCGTTGACCTTGTCCCCGCCGGCGTCATCGAGCGGGAACGGGGGCGTCTCCGAGTGGTTCAGGAGTTCGAGGACCGTGGCCTCGACCTCGACCGTGCCGGTCGGAAGGGACGCGTTGACCGTGCCCTCGGGGCGCGGGACGACCTTGCCCGCGACGCTGATGACGGACTCGGGCCTGAGCTGGGCCGCCCGCGCGCTCACCTCGGGGGTGCCGGCCGGGTCGAACATCACCTGGGTCACGCCCTTGCGGTCGCGCAGGTCGATGAAGATGATCCCGCCGTGGTCGCGGATCGAGTCGACCCACCCGGACAGGGACACTTCGGAGCCGATGTCGGTCTCCTTCAACTGGGCGCAATGGTGGGTTCGTTTCATGGGCTCTCTTTAGCGTGCAAATGTGAGAGAAAGCCGCCGAGGGCCCGCGGGAGCAACCCGAATTTTGGGCAACCGGGCCCTCAGTCGAGGACGAGGGACTCCCCGGTCATCTCCGAGGGCTTGGGGATGCCCATGAGGTAAAGGACGGTCGGGGCCACGTCGGCAAGGCGCCCGCCCTGGCGCATCAGGGTCTTGCCGGCCGAGAACTTGTCACCGACCACGAAGAACTCGACCAGGTTGAGCGTGTGGGAGGTGTGGGGGATGTTGTTCACGGTGTCCCACATCTGCTCGCAGTTGCCGTGGTCGGCGCCGATCACGGCGCTGCCCCCCATCGTGCCCAGGGCCTCGAGAAGCTCGCCGACCGCCCGGTCGGTCGTCTCCACCGCCTTGATCGCGGCCGGGAGGGAGCCGGTGTGGCCCACCATGTCGGGGTTGGCGAAGTTGACCACGATCAGGGCGTACTTCCCCGAGAGGATCGCCGCCTTGGCGGCCGCAGTGACCTCGAGCGCGGACATCTCGGGCTTCATGTCGTAGGTGGCCACCTTCGGGCTCGGGGGGCACGCGCGGTCCTCGCCCGGGAAGGGATCCTTCCTGTAGTTGTTGAAGAAGAAGGTCACATGGGGGTTCTTCTCCGTCTCCGCGCAGCGGAACTGGGCCAGGCCCAGCCGGGATACGACCTCGCCCAGGATGTTCTTCAGTTTCTCGGGCTTTGGCAGGATGACGTGGACCGGCAGGCCCGTCTCGTACTCGGTCATCGTGGCGTAGTACAGGTCGAGCTTGGGGCCGCGGTCGAACTCCTTGAACCCGTCGATGACGAACGCCTTGGTGATCTCGCGGGGGCGGTCGCCGCGGTAATTGTAGAAGATAACGGCGTCGCCGTCGGAGATGGCCGCAAGGGGCTTGCCGTCCTTGCCGACGA
>Ga0265338_10008209_pt1 | contig 12720 bp, 12 predicted proteins | sample 42126metaG_FD_193579 | JGI IMG/M metagenome (GOLD analysis project Ga0265338, IMG submission 193579) | Rhizosphere microbial communities from Carex aquatilis grown in University of Washington, Seatle, WA, United States - 4-21-26 metaG | ecosystem: Host-associated > Plants > Roots > Rhizosphere... | reverse complement strand
CGGCCCGGCCGGGGCCGGCTGGGCCTGGGCCGGGCGGGTACGGCGCGGGCCCGCGGCGGGCAAGCCAGCGGCAGGCAGGGCCGGCTCCGGTGCCTGGCCGGCCGCCGGGCGCCCGCGGCGGTTGTCGGTGCTGCCCCGGCGGGCCATCTCGGCGACGGCGGCGCGGACACCGTCTTCCTGCCGCTCGCTTCTTGCCATCGGCCAGCTCCTGTCGCTCATGGTCCGCTCGTCGCTCACGTCATCGCTCACGCGGGTGGGTCTGTGGGTGTTCACGCGGCCTGCCTGATGCGCTCGACCGCGCGCAGGCGGGCTGAGGCCGATCTCGGGTTAGCGACCAGTTCCTGTTCGTCGGGGCGCTCCGCGCCCCGGGTCAGCAACCGGAAGGCGGGGCTGCCCGCGGGCCGCGGGTCGCCCGCGCGCAGCGGGACGCCGGGCGGGGTCTTGTCCGTGGTGCGCTCGGCCAGCTCCCGCTTGACCAGGCGGTCCTCGAGGGAGTGGTAGGCGAGCGCGGCTAGCCGGCCCCCCGGCGCCAGCAGGCCGAGCGCGGCCGGCAGCGCCCGCCGCAGTGCGCCGAGCTCGTCGTTCACCTCGATGCGGAGCGCCTGGAAGGTCCGCTTGGCGGGGTTGCCCCCGGTCCGCCGGGCGGCGGCCGGTATGGCGTCCCGGACGATCTCACTCAGCCGGAGCGTGCTGGTGACCGGCTCCTTCGCCCGTTCCCGGGCGATCGCCGAGGCGATGCGCCGGGCGAACCGCTCCTCGCCGTACTCGGCCAGCACCCGGGCGAGGTCAGCAGGAGGGTACTGGTTGACCACCAGCGCGGCGGTCAGCTCGCTGCCGCTGTCCATCCGCATGTCGAGCGGCGCGTCCCGCGCGTAGGAGAACCCACGGCTGACGTCGTCCAGCTGGGGCGAGGAGACCCCGAGGTCGAACAGCACCGCCTGCACCCGGCGGTGCCCGGCGTCGGCGGCGATGTCGGCGATGTGGTCGTAGACCGCGTGCGCGACCGTCACCTGGCCCGGGTAGCGCCGGGCGAGTGCGTTACCGGCCTCGATGGCAGCGGGGTCGGCGTCGATCGCGATCAGCAGCAGCCCGGGCACTGCCTCGAGGAATGCCCGCGCGTGGCCGGCCCGGCCGAGAGTGGCGTCGACGAGGACCGGCGGGCGGCCGCCGGGAGCGGGGCCGGTGAGCGCGGGCAGCAGCAGGGCGGTGATCCGGTCGGCCATCACCGGCACGTGCGCGTAGCCGTACTCGCCCATGACCCCTCCGCTTCGCACCGCTGAACCGCTGAACCGCTGAAACTGGGTGATACTGCTCCGCGCCGTCCGTCCGGGGCGGGCCCGCCTGGCCGGCTAGTGCGTGGCCGTCGGAGCCGCCCCGGGCGGACAGCGGGGGTCTTCTCCTCGCCCCTGGGCGGTGCCGTCTGGCGCCGGGGAAGTGGCGCCAGTCGTGCTGGCCCGGGTGCGGGGCGTCCAGACCCGCCGGACGGTGCGGCCGGGAAAGCCCGGCCCCGTCACTTCAATCCCGGTCAGAGAATTCCTGGCAGCACCTCCTCAGCAGCTTCGGAGAAGGAGTCCTCCTGAGCGGCCAGGTAGGTTTCCCATGCCTGGGCGTCCCAGATCTCAAGCCGGGTGTTCGCCCCGATCACCACGCAGTCCCGGTCAAGCCCGGCGTAGGTGCGCAGCGCGGCGGGCACGGTGATCCGTCCCTGCTTGTCAGGGAGCTCGTCGGAAGCGCTGGCGAAGAAGACGCGGCTGTAGTCACGCACCGCCTTGGCGGTCACCGGCGCGGCGCGTAGCGCCTCGGTGATCCGCGCGAACTCCTCCTGCGGGAAGACGTACAGGCAGCGTTCCTGCCCTTTCGTGATCACGACGCCCCCCGAGAGCTCGTCACGGTACTTGGCGGGCAGGAACAGCCGCCCCTTCTCGTCAAGCCGGGGCGCGTGAGTGCCGAGAAACATCCGGTCCTCACCTCCACCCCCGGCAAGCCGAGTTTGACGGTTATCTCACTCCACCGTGCCCCACTGTACTCCACATTCCTCCACCCGCACTAGAGCATATCTGCTAGGCACGCCGATGTTCTTGGAAAAGTCGCAGGTCAGCGACGGTGGTGCAAAGTGGGGGAAGAACGCGGGCCTGGGCGGCACGGGCGACTTCCCCCACCGGGGCTCCACCGCGGGGCAGGCGGGGACGCCGCGGGGCGGGCGGCCCGGAACGCGCGGGCGGCCCGGAACGCGCGGGCGGCCCGGAACGCGTGGGCGGTTGGCCCGGTGGAGTCAGCCGCACCCGTTATGGATGCTCAGGTCTGGCCTTGAACCGGGGGGAGTGCGCGGGCGGTTTTCCTGTGCGCGGCGGCTCACGGCGTGGCACATTCTGGGCAGCACGACATACTGTCTGTAGACGACGCGGTCTCCGGCGCGGGTGCTCGCCCCGGGAACGGTCTTTCGTCCCCCGGGGGCCGACCCGAAGAGCGAGGGTTGCGGGCATGCGGCGGCCGGGCCTTGCGAGGAGGGCTTGTTTGGTACTCGACACGGGGCGCGGCCACCAGCGAGCGCTTGATGACCTGGTGGCGATCGCGCGGCAAGTCGGCTCGGCGGTCGAGTCGGTCATCGACGGCAAGGCCGCCACGGTCCGGCTGGCGCTGACCGTGCTACTGGCCGAGGGGCACCTGCTCATCGAAGACGTGCCCGGGGTGGGCAAGACGATGCTGGCCAAGGCGCTGGCCAAGTCCATCGACTGCTCGGTGCGGCGCATCCAGTTCACCCCCGACCTGCTGCCGAGCGACATCACCGGGGTCAGCGCCTACAACCAGGAGCGGAGCGAGTTCGAGTTCAAGCCCGGCCCGGTGTTCGCCAACATCGTGGTCGGCGACGAGATCAACCGGGCCTCCCCCAAGACCCAGTCCGCCCTGCTCGAGTGCATGGAAGAACGGCACGTCACGGTGGACGGCACCACGTACGGGCTGCAGGCGCCGTTCATGGTGATCGCCACCCAGAACCCGATCGAGATGGAGGGCACCTACCCGCTGCCCGAGGCACAGCGGGACCGGTTCACCGCACGGCTCTCCATCGGCTACCCGACCGCGGCGGCCGAGCTCGAGATGCTGGACACCCACGGGTCTTCCTCGCCACTTGACCAGCTCAAGCCGACCGCCACCGCGGCCGACATACGGTCGCTGATCGAGGCCGTCCGCACCGTGCTGGTCGCCAGCCAGGTCAAGCAGTACATCATCGCGCTCTGCGCGGCCACCAGGACCGCCCCTGAGCTGCGGCTCGGCGCCTCGCCGCGGGCCGCGCTGCAGCTGCTGCGGGCGTCCCGGGCGCGGGCGGCGCTCGACGGCCGGGACTACGTGATCCCGGACGACATCCAGGCGCTGGCCGGCCCGGTGCTCGCGCACCGGCTGCTGCCCACCGCAGAGGCACTCGTCGAGCGGAAGCTGCCTGAACAGGTGATGGCCCGGATCGTCGAGCAGACGCCGCTGCCGCGGCCGTAACCGGGTCACCGATGCGCGGGCTGCTTGGCGCGCTGACCGTGCGCGGCCGGTCGTTCGTCGCCGCCGGGGCGGCGGCGATCGCCTGCGGGCTGCTCATCCCCGAGCCGGACCTGGTGCGCATCGGCGCGCTGCTGCTCGCGCTGCCGCTGCTTTCCGCGCTCGGCGCCGGCCGGGCCAGGTACCGGCTGTCCTGCGTGCGCTCGGTGTCGCCGGCCCGGCTGCCCGCCGGGCAGACGGCCGTGCTGACGCTCCGGCTCACCAACGTGTCCCGGCTGCGGACCGGGCTGCTGCTGGCCGAGGACACGGTCCCGTACGCGCTCGGGTCACGGCCGCGGTTCGTCCTGGAGGGCATCGTGGCCGGTGGTTACCGCGAGTACAGCTACCAGCTCGGCTCCGACACCCGGGGACGCTACACGGTCGGGCCGTTGCGGGTGCGGGTGGCCGACTCGTTCGGGCTGGTCTCCATCAGCCGGGCGTTCACCTCCACGTCGGTGCTGACCGTGACGCCGCCGATCATCCCGCTCGCACGGCCGCCGCTCGGCGGGTACTGGCTCGGCGACAGCGAGCACGGCCGCCGCTCGATCGCGGCGTCGGGCGAGGACGACGCGGCCCCGCGCGCCTACCGCACCGGGGACAGCCTGCATCGGGTGCACTGGCGGTCCACCGCCCGGTACGGCGAGCTGATGGTGCGCCGGGAAGAGCAGTACTGGCGGAACACGGCGTCGCTGTTCCTCGACTCGCGACGGGCGGCGTACACCACCGCCCTGTTCGAACTGGCGGTCAGCGCGGCCGCGTCGATCGGGGTGCACCTGGCGGGCGAGGGGTTCGAGGCACGCCTGGTCACCGCCGACGGCGAGGTGCCGCGGCAGGGCTCGTTCCGCGACACGCTGCTGGACACGCTGGCGGTGCTGCGGCCGTCGCGGGCGGTTTCGCTCGACGCCGCGGTGCCGGTCCTTGGCAGCGGTGGCGGCCAGGTCATCGCGGTGGTCGGCGACCTGTCACCCGCGCAGGCACGGGAGCTGGCGGCGGCCCGGCGTGGCACCGGGGCCGGGGCCGGGGCCGGGCTGGCGCTGATCCTGGCCGAGCCGGACCGCGGCGCCGCGTCCGCCCAGGTGCTGGCGGGCGCCGGGTGGCGGGTGGCGGTCGCGCCGGACGCGGCGCGGCTGCCCGCCGCCTGGCAGAAATTGTTCCAGGCGGGGGCGGCCGCCGCCTTTGGCACGGCCGGCCGGGCCGGGGCGGCGGATGGCTAGCAACCGGCGGACGGCGGCGGCGGCGCTAGCGGCGGTGCTCGCGTCCGTGTCGCTGTATCCCATCTTCATCGGCTTGACCTGGTTCTGGGCCGGCTGCGGGTCGGTCGCGGTGGTGGCGCTGGCCGGCACCGCCACCCGGTTGCGGCGGCTGCCGGTGGCGGCGGTGCTCGCCCTCGGGGCGGTCGCGCTGCTGCTCTACCTCAACCTCGCGTTCTCCAACGCCAGGTCGCTGGCCCATCTGCTGCCCACGCCCGCCTCGCTGGCCGAGCTGTGCCACGTGGCCGGGCAGGGCTTCACCGAGGCGTCGCGCTACGCGCCGCCAGTCCCCCAGCTGCGCGGCATGGTGCTGCTGGCGGCGGCCGGCATCGGGATCGCGGCACTGGCGACCGACCTGATCGCGGTCCGGCTGGGCAGCGCCGCGCTGGCCGGGCTGCCGCTGCTGCTGTTGGTCACCGAGCCGTTCACGCTCAGCGTGTCCCGCGGCTACCTCGGCACCATCATCGCGTTCGGCGCCGCCGTGGCCGGCTACCTGACCCTGCTTTCGAGCGAGGCACGGGACCGGATCAGGGAATGGGAGCACCCGGACCCGGACGGGCGCGGCGCACCGGACACCCGGCCGCTGGCGGCGGCGGGACGGCGGGTCGGGTTCGCCTCGATCGTGCTCGCCCTGTGCCTGCCGCTGGCCATCCCCGGGCTGCACACCACCCGGCTGTTCGGCGGGCAGCCCGGCATCGGCGGCTCGGGCGGCCATGCCGCGGCTGGGTTCCCGAGCCCGCTCACCCAGGTATCCCAGGAACTGCACGAGAGCCAGGCGGTGCCCGTGCTGGGCTACAAGACGAGCGCCGCGGTCCCCGACTACCTGCAGATTTACGCGCTCGACAAGCTCACGGAGACCGGCTGGCAGCTGTTCGCCCAGCCCGAGTCGCTGGTGGCGGTCGAGCACCGGCTGCCCGCGCCGCCCGGCCTCACCGCCACGGCAGGCACCAGCACGCAGGCCACCCGCATCGCCCTCGCGTCCGGCCTGGGCGATGACAGCCTGAACGCGCTGCCCGCGCCCTACCCGGCGATCGCCGTCGCGGCGGCCGGGCAGCCGCGGGCGGACCGCTCCACGCTGATGGTGCTCGACCCGGGGGTGGCCCTCAGCGGGCTCAAGTACACCGTCACCAGCCTGGCCCCCGACCCGCCCGCTCAGGCGCTCAACAGCGTCGCCGCCCCGCCGGCCGACATCGCCGCTCACTACCTGACGGTGCCGGCCGCGTACCTCCCGCTGAGCGGACTGGCGGACCGGGTCGCGGCCGCCGCGGGCGCCAAGACCTGGTTCCAGAAGGCCGTCGCGCTGCAGGACTGGCTGGCGGGCGGCGCGTTCAGCTACACGCTGAACGCGCCGAGCGTGGTGAACGCGGCCGGGCTGAAGAACTTCCTCACGGTCAGCCGCAAGGGCTACTGCCAGCAGTTCGCCTTTGCCATGGCGGTGCTCGCCCGGCTGCTCGGCATCCCGTCCCGGGTCGCCGTCGGGTTCACCGCGGGTACCGCCGCGGGCGGGCGGACCTGGCTGGTCACCACCCACGACGCGCACGCCTGGCCGGAGCTCTACTTCCAGGGCTACGGCTGGCTGCGGTTCGAGCCGACGCCGTCCGGCAGCGCCGGGCAGGGCAGCGCGCGTGCCCCCGGTTACTCGCTGGCCCCGGCCAGCGAGTCGCCCGGCAGGACCGCGGCGGCCACGCCGAGCGCGGCCCCCACCCCGTCAGCCAGCGGCACAGCCGGCCGGCAGCTCCCGCCTGGACTGCACGGCACCCTTGGCGGCGACGGGACAGGATCCACCACCGCGGCCAGCGCCGGGCTCAGCCCGTGGGCAGTGCTCGGCCTGGTGCTGGCCGGGTTGGCGGTCATCGCGGCGGTGGCGCCCTGGGGCGCGCGGTGGGTGATCAGGCGGCGGCGCTGGCACGGCGGTCTTGGCCGGCCGGGCGGGGCCGGGCGGGGCGTTCCCGGGCGGGTGCGGGCGCGGGACGTCGCCTGGGCGCACGCGGCCTGGCTGGAACTGAGCGACGACCTGCTCGACCACGGTGCGGGCGCGCTGCCGAGCGAGTCGCCGCGGGCGGCCGCGGTGCGGGCCGGCCAGCGGCTGAGCCTGGCCGGGCCCGCCCGGGCGGCGCTCGGCCGCATCGCCCTGGCGGAGGAGCGCGCCCGGTACGCGCCCGGGCCGGCCGACGGCTCCGGGCTGAGGGCCGACAGCACCGCCGTGCGCCGGGCGATCGCGGCCGCGGTGCCACGCGGCGTCCGCTGGCGGGCCCGGCTGCTACCGTCCTCGGTGCTCGGCCGGGCTATCGCGGGCGCCACGAGGGCGGCTGACCGGTACCGGGGGCCGCGCGGCGGGCGCCGCGCGGCCGGGGCTCAGCGGCTGTAGCGGTCGCAGCGGCCTCAGGGGGACAGCAGCACGCCCGCGCCGTAGGTGATCAGCATCGCCAGCGCGCCGATGGCGGCTGTGCGCAGCATCGGGGCGACCGGGTGCACCCCGGCCAGCCGGGCGGATACCCAGCCGGTCAGCGCCAGCGCCGCCGCCGCGATCAGGAAGGTGGCCGCCCCCCGGGACGACCCCGGGATCAGCACCATGGCCAGCCAGGGCAGCAGCGCGCCGGCCACGAAGGCGGCGCTCACCGCCAGCGCGTCCCGTAGCGGCGAGACCAGCGAGGCACTGGTGATGCCGTACTCCGCCTCGGCATGTGCCGCCAGGGCGTCGTGCGCGGTCAGCTCGACGGCGACCTGCCGGGCCAGGCCGGGTGACAGGCCGCGGGCCACGTACAGGCCGGCCAGCTCGGCCAGCTCCGCCTCGGGCGAGGCGGCCAGCCGGGCCCGCTCGGCGGCGAGCTCGGCCAGCTGCGCATCGCGCTCAGCCCGGAGCTTCGCGTACTCGACGGCGCCGGCCGCCAGGGTGCCGGCGATCAGGCCGGCCAGCCCGCCGACGGCGAGCACCCGGTTGCCGACCCCAGCGCCGGCCAGGCCCTCGCAGATGCCGGCCGAGGTCAGGATCCCGTCGCTGGCTTCCGGCATGTGCGGGCGCATCCACCCAGCGACGACGCTGCTGGCCATAGTCGTCTGTCTACCCAAGTTCCGGGCTAGCCAGCCGGCGGCCGGCCCCGCGGCGGAGCGGCTGGCCCGGGGCCGGGCCTAGAGCTCCCCCTCCTGGCGCCTGCGCCAGCGCTCGTCAATCCGCTCACCGAAGGACATCCGGGCTGCCCCCGACCCGCGGGAACGGCGAGAGCGGCGGGATCCGCGCTGGCCGGATGGGCCAGCCGGGCCGCCAGAAACCGCGGCGAGCGCGACGGTGGACATCTGCCGCCAGCTGTTCAGCGCCCAGATCCCGCACAGCAGCATGACCACGAACCCAGCCACCGCCAGGCCGATGACCGGCACCGCGATGCCAACTGCGATCATGGCCGCGCCAAGAGCCAGGCCGACCAGCGCCTCTACCACCCGGCGCCGGTAATGCACGCGGGGACTGCTGGAGCGAACTAGCCGAGCTAGCCTCCGGTCCTCCCTGTAGAGCGCCTGCTCGATCTGCTCGAGCTGGCGCTGCTCATGCTCAGAGAGCGGCACGACGCCTCCCAATGGAACCCGGGGGGTGGGGTGACTTTCACCTCACATTAGATACCTGGTTCATTTCCCAGAATACGAGGCTCATCACGCGCCTTGGAAGGGGCGTCCGCCGGGCTGGCTTCAGAAGATCTAAAAAGTGCGGCCGGCCGGACCGCGCCAGCGCCGAAACGCCGGTCGATCCGGTCCATGGCCTGCTCGGCTTCCCGCCAGCCGGCCGGCCGGTCACCGAACGCGAGCTGCCGTGCGGAGCCGGCCGCTGGGCGCAGCCCGGTCGCCCGGACGCCGACCAGCCGCAGCCGTGCCCGGGGGTCAAGCCCCGAGCCCTCGTACAGCGCGCAGGCGGTGGCGTAGATCTCCCGGGCCACGTCGGTCGGCTCACCCAGGGTCCGTGACCGGGTGATCGTCTTGAAGCTGGCCAGCCGGAGCTTCACGGTCACGGTGCGGGCGACGCAGCCGGCCGACCGCAGCGCCTGCGCGGTGCGGGCGGACAGCCGCAGCAGCTCGTTCCTGATGACCTCGGGGTCGTCCACGTCGACCGGGAACGTCTCCTCGGCCCCGACGCTCTTCTCTTCCCGCCGCGGGGTGACCGCCCGCTCGTCCCGCCCCCAGGCCAGGGCGTGCAGGTGCTCGCCGGCCACCCCGAGCTCCCGGCGCAGCGTGGCCGCGGGCACCTGGGCCAGGTCGCCGACGGTCCGCAGCCCGAGCCGGGTGAGCACCTCCTCGGCCCGGTCGCCCACCCCCCACAAGGCGCTCACCGGCAGCGGGTGCAGGAACTCGAGCAGCCCGTCGGCCGGCACCACCAGCAGCCCGTCGGGCTTACAGCGGGCCGAGGCGATCTTCGCCGCGAACTTGACCGACGCCACCCCGACCGAGCAGGTGATGGACTGCTGCTGGCGGACCTGCCGCCGGATCAGCGCGGCGATGTCCCGGGGCGAGCCGAGCCGCCGTCTGGCCCCGGACACATCGAGGAACGCCTCGTCAAGCGAGAGCGGCTCCACCTCCGGGGTGACGGACCGGAAAACGGCCATCACCTCGCGGGACACCGCGCCGTAAAGCTGGTGCCGGGGCGGGAGGAAGACCGCCTGCGGGCACAGCCGCCGCGCCCGGCCGACCGGCATCGCGCTGCGGACGCCGAACGCGCGCGCCTCGTAGGTCGCCGACAAGACCACGCCGCGGGTTCCAAGCCCGCCGACCACGACCGGCTTGCCCCGCAGGTCAGGCCGGTCACGCAGCTCCACGCTGGCGTAGAAGGCGTCCATGTCCACGTGCAGGATGCGGCAGCCGTCATCGTCCGGCAGGCCCCCGTCGGACCCGGGGCCACCCGGGGGTGGCTGTCCGGGACGGCGGGCGGGCAGGTCAGGGCCGGTCAGCGGGATGCTCCGGGCGGCTAACCGTGGCCGAGGACGTGCAGCCGGGCGGCGATGTCGCGCAGCGGCGGGCAACTGGCGGCGGCCTCTTCAAGCTCCCGCAGCGCCTCGGCGGCGGCCGGGTCGGCGGCGGCCCCCGGCAGCAGGCTGGCGAACACCCGGATGCCGTGCGCGTCGCCTGGCCGCAGGCCGGCCCCCTCGATCAGCGCGGTCAGCTCGGGCAGGGTGAACCGGCGGGCGGTCGCGGCCGAGCCCGGCGCCTCCCCGGCCGCAGGAGCGCCGGGGAGCAGGGCCCGCGCCTCGGCGTACTTCCCGGCCAGCGCGCGCTGCAGCACCGCCGCCACGCTGTTGGCGGCGACCACGCTGACCGTCCCGCCGGGTCGCAGCACCCGGGCGACCGCCGCCAGCGCGGCCGGCGGCGAGTCCACGTACTCCAGCACGCTGTGGCAGATCACCAGGTCAGCCCCGTGCACCAGGTCAGTGCGGTCCCCCGCGGCCGGCTGGCCGAGCAACGCGGGCAGGTCAGTCGCCTCGCCCTGCACCTCGGTCAGGGTGACGCCCGCCTCGGCCGCCCGCCAGCGGGCGGCGGCGAGCGCGTCCGGGCTCGGGTCAACAACGGTCACCCGGTGCCCGCGGCCGGCCAGGCTGACCGCGAAGCCGCCGGTCCCGGCGCCCACGTCAACGATGTCGAGCGCGGTCCGGCCGGTGGCGGCCGCCCGCTCGGCGATGACCCGGGCCAGTACGTCCCAGACCAGCGACGACCGCCCGCCGTCGCGCCTGCTCATCGCGTCGGGGCCGCGCGTGCCGGGCACCGCCCTCGCTGGAACCTCTGCGGTCACTTTCAACTACTCCCCAGGTTGACCATGCAGTCTCGCTGTGCAGTCTCACTGTAGTGCGGCCCGCCGCACGCTCGCGGACGGCACAGCCGTACCGGACGGCACAGCCGTGCGGCCAGGCCGGCGGGCTGGAAGCGAACCGTAGCTACCTTACGTATTTGTTACATAACCGACTGTGGATAAGGGGCTGAACCGGGAACCTGCTGGTCCCGTTCTTATCATCGTGAAGACCACAACCGCGGGTAGCGCCAAGCGGACTAAAGCGACACGCCGCTATCGGCGAATGACCACACCTGAGACATCGCCGGCCCGTATGCTCAACCGCATGCCAGCCGCCACCGAGCACCTGGACCTCCCGCACCCCCGGCGCCTCATCTGGACGTCGATGTGGAGCATGGCCGAGTCCGTCGGGTTGCCCTTCGGTACCTATGTCGCGGTCACCGACCTGGTGAGCCCGGACGCCGGCCTGCTGGCCGGCACCGGGGTGGTGTGGCTGCTGATCGTGGCGCGCAAGCTGCTGACCGGGTCGGTCACCTCGCTGCTGACGATCTCCGCGCTGGTCCTCACGGTGCAGACGGTGGTCGCGATCAGCACCGGCTACGTATGGATGTTCGAGTTCCAGTTCCCGCTCGGCAACCTGGCGATGTGCGTGATGTTCGCGCGGACCGCGCCCACCCGCAAGCCGCTGGTCGCGCAGCTAGCGGCCGAGGTGGTAGCGCTCAAGGCGCCGCACCCCGGGCTGCACCGCTTCTTCCAGGGCGCCACCTGGCTCTGGGCCGGCCTGTTCCTGCTGGCCACGCTGGGCCTCGGGGTCATGATGGTCACCGAGCCCTACCAGCTCTTCCTGCTGCTGTCCTCGGTGGTAACGGTGGGCCTCACGGCGGTCGGCGCGGCCATCTGCGCGCTGTGGTTCTTCGCCGTCGTCCGCCGCCAGGGCCTGCGGCTGCGCTTCTCCGCCGCCTGAGGACAGCGCCGCCTGAGGACAGCGCCGCCTGAGGACAGCGCCGCCTGAGGACAAGGCCTTAGCCGGGCCGCGGCGAGCGCGGCCCGGCTGGCGCTGCTACCCGCGGGTGCCGCTGGACGGGACCTCGTCGTCCGCGTACGGGTCGCTGTCGTCGTCGTCATCCTCGGCCGACTCGGCGTCCTCCCCGGTGAAGGCAGAGGCATCCGGGTCGAGGGACAGGGTCGGCTTCTCTGCCTTGATCCGGGCGAGCAGCCCGTTCACGAACGTCGGCGAGTTGTCGGTGGACAGGTCCTGGGCCAGCGTGACGGCCTCGCTGATGGCGACCCCGTCGGGCACGTCGGCTGCCCACAGCAGCTCGTAGACGCCGATCCGGAGGATGTTCCGGTCCACCGCGGGCATCCGCTCAAGCGTCCAGTCGACCAGGTTCCACGAGATCAGCTCGTCGATCCGGTCCCGGTGAGTGGCCACGCCGCGGACCAGGTCGGCCGCGTACGGCTGGACCGGGACGTCGCCCAGCGACTGGCGCTCGGACAGCAGCTCAAGCACTGGCAGGCCGCGCAGGTCGGCCTCGAAGAGAACGTCGAGAGCCCGCTTGCGCGCCTTACTGCGGGCGGCCATCTATGCTCGGCCGAGGTACGCGCCGGAGCGGGTGTCGACCTTCACCTTCTCGCCGGTGGTGATGAACAGCGGGACCTGGATGGTCGCGCCGGTCTGGAGGGTGGCGGGCTTGGTGCCGCCGGTCGACCGGTCGCCCTGCAGGCCCGGGTCGGTCTGCGAGATCACCAGCTCGACCGCGGCCGGCATGTCCACGTAGAGCGGGGTGCCGTCGTTGAACGCGATCGTCACCGTCTGCTCCTCGAGCAGGTAGTCGGCCGCGTCACCGACCACCGCGGCCGGGATGCGCGGCTGGTCGTAGTCGGACAGGTCCATGAACACGAAGTCCTCGCCCTCGCGGTACAGGTACTGCATGTCGCGCTTGTCGACGTTGGCCACGTCCACCTTGATGCCGGCGTTGAAGGTCTTGTCCACCACCTTGCCCGACATCACGTTCTTCAGCTTGGTGCGGACGAAGGCCGGCCCCTTGCCCGGCTTGACGTGCTGGAACTCCACGACATTCCACAGCTGCCCCTCGAGGTTCAGCGTCATGCCGTTCTTCAGGTCATTAGTGCTTGCCACGCGTCGTCTCCAATTACAGGACCAGCAGTTCCCTGGTGGTCGAA
>Ga0265338_10008208_pt1 | contig 12720 bp, 12 predicted proteins | sample 42126metaG_FD_193579 | JGI IMG/M metagenome (GOLD analysis project Ga0265338, IMG submission 193579) | Rhizosphere microbial communities from Carex aquatilis grown in University of Washington, Seatle, WA, United States - 4-21-26 metaG | ecosystem: Host-associated > Plants > Roots > Rhizosphere... | reverse complement strand
TAGGGGGAAATCGCGAGCGGTCGTTTCCGGATTCCTCATGCTTTGTAGTGCAGGAATGCAGAGGGTAGGAAGGCAGGCCTCACACTCTGCACTCGATTGTCATCCTGAACGGAGCCGTTCTTCAGGCGAAGAGGAGGATCTCGTGCTCAACGGGACAGGCGCGCGAGCCAACGTCGTAGCTAGCCGGCCTTACGTTCGTCGCCCTTGGGTGTCTCAACAGGTTCATCATCCCATTCGAACGAAAGCGCACGAGCCGTAGTTTCGATCGGTGCGAGTTCCGGGATGTCCTCCGCCACGGACGCCCCCAACTCGGCGAACTTGCGCGCCGAGACCAGTACCCGATTCTCCAGGGACCCCACGGCCTGGTTGTAGGCCTCGACCGCACGGTCGAGATTCGCGCCAACTCCCGTCACGTGTCCCGCAAACCTGCGCAAGCGGTCGTGCAGTTCCTTGCCCAGAGCGCTGATTTGCTGCGCGTTGCGCGCGAGCTTTTCCTGGTTCCATCCGTAGTTGATGGCCTTCAGCAGTGCGATTAACGTGGTCGGCGATGCCGGAATCACCCGATTCAAGACCCCATGTTCGATGAGACCCGTGTCCTGCTCCAGCGCCGCGCTGAAAAATGTTTCGCCCGGCAGGAACATCACCACAAACTCGGGAGTGGCTTCAAACTGCTCCCAATATTTCTTTCCACTCAAAGTATTGATGTGATCGCGGACTTGACGCGCATGATTCGCCAGACAGGCGCGGCGAGTCTCTTCGTCATTCGTTTCGAAAGCCTCGAGAAACGCCTGCAACGGCGTTTTCGCGTCGACCACTACATTCTTGCCGCCGGGTAACTTGATGACCAGGTCAGGCCGGAATCGGCCGGCGTCGGTCGTCACCGTCTCCTGCTCGGCAAAATCGCAATAGGGCAGCATGCCCGCAATCTCGACCACCCGCCGCAGCTGGATCTCTCCCCAACGTCCGCGCACGTTCGGAGTGCGCAAAGCGCGCACCAGGTTACCGGTTTCCGACTGCAGCTCTTTTTGTGTGGTGATCAGCGACTGCACCTGCTGCCGGAGCCCGCCGTAGGCGTCGACCCGTTCCTTCTCCATCTGCTGAATTTGCACGTCCACTTTGTTCAGCGATTCGCGCACTGGCGTGACCAGATCCTCAACCGCCCTCTGGCGCGCATCCAGATCGCCCTTCGCCTCGCTCTGAAAGCGCTTCAGTGTCTCTTGCGCGATCTGCAGGAAAGACGAGTTGTTGCTTTTCAGCGCGTCGGCCGCAAGTGCCTTGAACGCATTCTGCAGATCTTCGCCCGCTCGGGTCAGCAACTCGATCTTCTCGCTGCTGGCCTTTCGTTCCCCGGCCAAATCCGCCTCGGCTCGTGCCCGGCTCTCGACCAACTGCCGCTGATCCGCCAAAAGCCTTGCCAGATCAGCCTTTACGGCCCCTAATTCCTTCTCTGTCAACGACAAACGGGCCTGCAGCGACGCCGTACGCGAGCGCAGCACCAGCCACGCCAGCAGGCCGCCGCACAACAGTCCAATCACCGCACTGGTCTCTAGACCCATAGACACACGTAACTACTCAGACCCATTTCCAGCCTCTAGCCTAGCACTAGCAGCAAGTTTGAGCCTGAACGACCTTGAGCCCAAACGGCTTGAGCGCAAGCGATCTCTCCCGGGATCTCGTCGAGTAGGCACAAACTGATGTCCAGAGCCCCCCGACTACTGTTGGCGTTCCTGCTTGGCACAGGCGCCGCGACGGTGCAACCGGCGAGCCGCCTGATGGCTTCCTCGGCGCCAGGCCACGCCATGGGCCAGTCGCAGCAGCACGCCACTCTGCAGCCGGCAGCCGCCACGTCGCCCGACATCCCATTGAACGACCTCCCATTCAAAGATGCCGACCATCAGGCCGAGCAACAGCTTCTTGCCTTAGCCAACCAGTCACGCAAGCAAGCCGGAGCGCCTCCCCTCACCCTGGACTCAGGACTCTCTCAGGCCGCCCGCATCCACGCGCAGGCGATGCTCGAGGCGCACCAACTTTCGCATCAATTTTCCGGCGAGCCGTCCCTACCCAAACGCCTCGCGGCTACGACCAACCTGCAACTTGACCAGGAGGGAGAGAACGTCGCGCTCGACTATGACGCCGAGCACGGACACGAGCATCTGATGCTCTCGCCTCCGCATCGCGCGAATCTGCTCAACTCCTCTTACAACGTGGTCGGTCTGGGAGTACTGCGGGCCGGCGACCGGCTCTATATCGTGCAGGACTTCGGTCACTCCCTTCCCAAGTATTCGCCTAACGAAGTGAAGGAGCGAGTTGCCGCCAAGGTCAATCAGACGCGTCGCCAGGCTGGCGAGCGAGAACTAAAGCGCGTCGACCTGATGGGCGCCGACGAAGCGGCCTGCTCCATGGCGCAAGCGGACAAACTCGCCACCTCCGCGGTCCACAAGCTCGCGGAGCACTTTACCTTGCTCACCTACACCAGCCTGAATCCTGAAGCGCTGCCCAACGGCACGGCCAAGGTCCTTGCCGGGCGTGATCGGCACAGCTTCTCGGTCGGCGCCTGCTACGCGCGGACCGACACCTATCCCACAGGCGTGTATTGGGTGGTGTTGTCGCTGGATTGAATTCGGAACTTACTTTGCTGGCGCGGTATCCGCGACCCAATCTCCAATGAAAATGTTGGTCTCGTGCGGCACTTTGGCATTGCGGTTGGAGGCCCAGACCAATTTCTTGCCGTCGGGCGAGAACATCGGGAAGCCGTCGAATCCGTCGCTGTAGGTGATGCGCTCAAGTCCGCTGCCGTCAGGATCCATCATCCACAACTCGAAATTTCCCTCGCCGCCTGTGGCGTGCGTGGCCGGATCATAGTTCGATGAGAAGATGATCTTCTTTCCATCCGCGGTAAAGGCTGGGCCAAAGCTTGCCGCACCCAAATTTGTGATCTGTTTCTTGTCGCTGCCATCCGCCTTCATCAGCCAGATTTCGAGCGAGGTCGGCCGAATCAGGTTCTTGGCCAACAGTTCCTTGTAGTCGGCAATATCCTGCTCCTTCTGGGGATGGTAGGCGCGGTAGACGATCCATTTGCGGTCGGGCGAGAATGTCGGCCCGCCGTCGTAGCCGAGTTCGTGCGTGAGTTGCCTGGCGTTCTTGCCGTCGGCGTCCATCGTGTAGATGTCAAGATCGCCATTGCGAACTGAAGTGAAGGTGATCTTCTTGCCGTCGAGCGAGATCGTTGCCTCGGCGTCATACCCAGGCGTGTTGGTGAGTTGCTTCAGGTTGGTACCGTCCGGATTCGCGGTGAAAATGTCATACCCCGCATACACGCCCCAGACGTAACCCTTCGAATAGTCGGGTTTCGGCGGGCACTCGGGACTCGCCAGGTGGGTCGAGGCGTAGAGAATCTTCTTGCCATCGGGATAGAAGAAGCTGCAAGTGGTGCGTCCCTTGCCGGTCGAGACCAAGTGCTGGTCGCTGCCGTCGATGTTCATGACGAAGATCTGATCGCACTTCACATCGCCATGCGACGACTGGAAGATCAGCTTCTTCCCGTCAGCCGAGAAGTACGCTTCGGCATTCTGGCCGCCGAAGGTAAGTTGATGCACGTTGCGCAGATGCTTCTCCTGCGGCGTGGCCTGATCAGGTGCGTTCGATGTTTGCGCGGCAGCGATCCCTAGTGCGGAAAGCGTGAGAAGCGAAAGAAGAGTTCGTTTCATGAGGATGGCCGCTAGTGTAGCAAAGGCAAGTCCCATCACCACAAAGCACACGAAGGCGCACGAAGGAGATCCTGCTTGTGGCTTTTCCTCGTGAACCTCTGTGTCCTTCGTGGTGATCGTTCTGGCCTTTGTCGGCGGAGTAGAATGGGCGCGCATTCTACGGAGGCCTTATGAAATCTCTTCTGCCGACTCTCGTTGTCCTGTTTCTTGTCGCCACAATCATGCTGCCCAGTTCTCGCCCAGGCGTGTCGGCGTCTCCCAAAGCCACTGCCGACACTTTGAAGCAACTCGAAGCTGAATTCATGAAGGCTGCTGCCGAAAAAGGCGCGCAGGGATATATGTCCTACTACGCGGATGACGCCGTCGAAGTCCCCAACGGAGCGGCCATTATTCAGGGGAAGGAAAGCATTGCCAAGGGCATGGGCTTTCTGGACGACAAGAATAACCGTCTCACCTGGACGCCGGTCGGCGCCGATATCTCCGCCTCGGGCGACCTGGGCTACACCTACGGCAACTACGAGTTTCATTCCAAAGACAAAGACGGGAAGGCCACAGTCGAATATGGCAAGTACACCAGCATCTGGAAGCAGCAGAAAGACGGAAGCTGGAAGGTAGCCCTGGACATGGGTAATGCCAGCCCGCAACCAAAGTAGTCAGGCCGCTGAGAAAATCCTGAGGCTCAAGTCTTTCTCATTCAGTTGGTTGGCGGGCGCTTCCGCGGAAAGCCGTGCTCACGGCGGCATGCGGAGTGTTTTTGCTGGATTGCGGCTAAAGTCCTCGAGTCTTTGCTCAGGGCTTAGCGCTCGTACACGGAATCAATAGGTTACGAGGGAAATCGAAGCGCGGCCGCATGTCTCCTCGTATCAACGATTTCACGAAACGATCCGGAAGGTTATGTATAGCCGTTAGATATATATGCGCGCTAGCCCATTTTCCCGCCGTTCTGGCGAGTCCGGGTCGGTGGATGACCGCTGGGTCATCCGCGGGTGAAATCATCGCTCTGGCGCAATTCTAGGCCTCGCAGGCGGCATTTTACAAAGCATCGCCGACGCCGAATGCAACCGCCACGCCGACCGGCGCGGCGACGTGACGCTAACTTCAATGGAATGAATCGAGCGTATTTTCATCCCCCAATAGAATCAATTATTTCCCAAAGCGATTGTGCTTAGAAGTCGACCGGACCGGTGGCGACCCGGGCGAGATTTGCCAGTTCTTGTACGTACAATGGTCGGAGCAGCAGAGTCGAGAGAGTCTTCTCGACCAGCCCAAGTACACTGCGACTCAAGATTCACTTACTGAAGTGATTGCGGATGGCTTCAGCCTGCGAGCGGGTGACGACGGCCGACAAAGCGGATGAGTCCGCATGTTTGACTGCCTGAACGCTCCCAAAGTGTTCCAGCAATCGCCGTGTCGTGCTGGCGCCCACGCCGGGGATCTCTAACAATTCCGTGGAGCGGTCGCGAATCTGGCGGCGCTTGCGGTGGAAGGTTACGGCGAAGCGGTGAGCTTCATCGCGAATCTGCTGGATCAGATGCAGCACCGGCGAGTGATGATCGAGCGCGATAGGATCTTTCTCCTGGCCGTAGACATAGAGAATCTCCTCGCGCTTCGCGATGGCCGCCAGTGGCTGGTTGATAATCTCGAGCGAGTCGAGAGCTTCGGCGGCAGCGTGCAGCTGGCCAAGGCCTCCGTCGATCAGCACAAGGCTGGGCATGGCTTTCTTTTCTTCCTGCAGGCGCTTGTAGCGCCGGGTGACCACTTCGCGCATGGAAGCGAAATCGTCGATACCCTCAACCGTGCGGATAATGAACTTGCGATAGTCCGATTTCTTCATCTTGCCGTCTTCCCACACCACCATCGAGGCAACCGTCTCCGCGCCTTGAATGTGGGAGATGTCGAAGCATTCAATGCGTTTGGGCAGCTCCGGCAGGCTGAGGGCTTCCTGCAGTTCTTCCTGAATCTTGCGCGCGTTGGGTTTGAGGATGCGGAAGCGCTGGTCGTAGGACTGCTTGGCGTTGTTACCGGCGAGATCGATCAGTGAGCGCTTGTCGCCGCGCTGCGGGACGAGAATGTGGACGCGTGCGGCGCGCGGGTTTTCGCCGGCGTTCTGTTCAGAGAGCAAGTCTTCGAGCGCTTCGCGGTCTTCGAAGTCGACAGGGATGTAGAGATTGCGCGGAACGTAAGGCTGTCCGATGTAAAGCTGCTTGAGGAGCGCAGAGAAGAATTCGCCAGGGTGAAAGTCAGCATTGTCATCCTGAGGCCCACGCTCTTTGCGGGCTGAAGGATCGATGGACTCGCCGGCAGCATCGGCGCTGCTGGCAGAGTGCATAGGTCCTTCGCTTTGCTCAGGATGACAAGCTGGAGAAGTGCTAGTGATGCTGTCGGCCACGGCCGACCCGAACTCGGGCAGGTCTTCCCAGAAGAACTCGCGGCGGTCGACCATTTTGCCGGCTCGCATGTGAAACAGGTTCACGGCCAGCATGCCGTTTTCGAAGTGATATCCGAATACATCCGCATCATCGCCTTCGGCTGCGGCGATGCGCTGGCGCTCCTGCAACTGCTCGACGGTGGAAATCAGATCGCGATAGCGCGCCGCGCGTTCATATTCTTGCGCGGCCGCGGCCTGCTCCATGCGCGTGTGCAAAGATCGGCTCAGGTCGGTAGGGCGGCCTTCCAGAAACAGCTTCACGTCGCGCACGGCTTCCTGGTACACGTCCGGAGTCGTAAGTTCCTGTACGCACGGGCCCAGGCAGCGCTTGATGTAGTACTGCAGGCAGGGGCGAGGATGAAAGCGAGTGAGGTCAACCTTGCACGAGGGAATCAGAAAATTGCGATGGATGAGATCGACGATGCGGTAGGCGAGGTTGGCAGGGAAGTACGGGCCGTAGTAGGCACTGCCGTCTTTGCGCAGGCGGCGCGTCACATACACGCGCGGCCAGCGCTCGCCTAGCGTGAGTTTTACATAGGGGTAAGTCTTGTCATCGCGCAGCAGGATGTTGAAGCGCGGCTTGCGCTGCTTGATCAGATTGTTTTCGAGGGCCAAGGCCTCTTTGTTGTTGGCGACGACGATGTAGTCCACATCGACCGCCTCGCGCACCAGAGTTCCAGTCTTGGCGTCTTCCCAGCGGCCTTCGTGGAAGTAGCTGGCCACGCGGCTACGCAGATTTTTGGCCTTGCCCACGTAAATGACATCGCCTTCGGCGTTCTTGTAGAGGTACACACCGGGTTCGGTGGGAATGGTACGGATTTTCTGGAGCAGATCCATTCTGAAAGGAGGTCCAACGATAGATGTTTCTGTATTTTAGACGATAGCGAATCGTGTGCTTGTCGGAGTTGCATTGCAGTGACGGTGGTAGCGGAACACGGCATTTCCGACCCACCAAAAAAGCAAGGGGACCGTCTCTAAGGTGTGTTACAATACTGCAGATGAGTCTTACACTCACAATTCGCCTTACAGAGGAACTCCTCGCTTGGCTGAGGGAGACCTCGCGCCGCACGGGAGTGCCGGTCAGCCGGCTGGTCCGCCAGCAATTGGAAAATGCCAAGTCCAACAGAGGGAACCAGCGATTTCTTCGCCATGCCGGCGCAATTACAGGCGGGCCCTCCGATGTTTCTTCCCGCAAGGGCTTCTCACGCTCATGAGGGGGATCGCTGATACCGGGTTCATCGTTGCGTATGGGCGACGCAACGACCAGCATAATTCCTGGGCGGTCGACCTCGCGAAACAAATCACGGAGCCGCTGTTAACTTGCGAGGCGGTTCTGGCCGAGTCGGCATTTCATCTGGAGTCCGCCTCTTACGTGCTGTCCCTGGTACAGGATGAAATGCTGCGGATCGCGTTTGACTGCAACAAGCATGTCGAGCACTTGGCGGAACTGGCGGAACGCTATCGCGACCGTAGACCCGACTTGGCGGACTTATGTTTGATTCGGATGAGCGAGATCTATCCTCGGTATTCCGTCATCACGATCGACGAACGGGATTTTCGAGTCTACCGGCGCAACAAGCGGGAAGCGATCCCTTTGATCTGCCCGCCTCGTCGTAACTAGCCAAGCCGTTCCTCCAGGAATTGCGAGTCGGAACCCCACCGTATAAAATTTCCATTCCCCATGTTGGTTTGCCTGCCTTTGGCCACTGTGCAGTTTGTTGCGGTCGGCACGGAATTGCCCGCAAAGCATTGAAAACGTATATACTTACTCACTAGATTCCCGGTGCAGGAAACTGGCATGTGCCGTGCACAAGTAAAGCTCGAAGGTTGCAAGTGGAATCATTTCCCAGGGTTTAGAAATCCGGTTTAGTCTGCGCCAAAGGGCGCAACCGGGTAAGATTTTGAGACATCAGATTTTGAGACAGCAAAGAGATACCAGAGATACCAAGGAGCCTCACCCTATGAACCGCACTTCGTTAGTGATTTGCCTGGCAGCTAGCATGGTGGCTACCGTCGGCTGTTCCAGCAAGAACTATGTGAAATCGCAGACGACGCCACTCATCAACAAAACCAACGAACTCGACGATCTGACCGCGAAGAATTCGAAAGACATCAAGGATGTTGACGCGCGGGTGCAATCCGGTCTCGCGGCGGTGAACGCCAAGACTGACGTCGTCGAGCAGAAGGCGCAGACGGCTGGACAGAGTGCCGCGCAGGCGCAGCAGATGGCGGACGCCGCCAACGGGCGCGTCGGTGTGTTGACGAACACCGTCGCCAACCTCGACAACTATCACGCAGTCGCCGAGACCTCGGTCAAGTTTGGCTTCAACAAAGACAATCTGACCGACAAGTCCAAGGCAGCGCTCGATCAGCTCGCAGGCAGCATCGCATCGACCAAGGGATACATCATCGCCCTCGAAGGCGGGACGGATTCCGTGGGTTCGGCGGACTACAACTACGATCTGAGCCAGCGGCGTGCGAACGCTGTGATTCAGTATCTGGCTTCGAAGTACAGCGTGCCCGCGCACAAGATCTACGTGATTGGACTCGGCAAGGACAAGCCGGTGGAGGACAATAAGACCTCCGCAGGCCGCGCCGATAATCGCCGCGTGGATGTGCGCTTGATGACGAACACTGTGGGCGACACCGCGCCGGCGACAACGCCTGCGACCACGGGCAATCCGTCATCCATGTAAGAAAACGAGTTTACCCTCCTCCCCGGAGGACTTCGCCAACCAGGCCGCTCAAAGCCTCCCCCTGAGCGGCCTGCTTTTTTTTGCTTGCAGCTTTTGGCTCTTGGCCTTTGGCTTTTAGCTGAGTAGGATTGCAGGCATGACATCAACAACTTTTTCCCGGCGGTCGTTTCTGGCGATGTCTGCCGTGTTGCCTTGGGCCTTCCGTGGAGTTGCGTTTGCGGCTGGCTCGCTTCCGGTTGGACTGGAACTCTACTCGGTGCGCGAGGCGCTGAAACAGGATCCGCAAGGGACGGTGCGTGCCGTCGCGCAGATGGGCTATCAGTGCGTCGAATTCTACGGGCCCTACTATGAATGGACCGAGGCGCAGACCAAAGAGATGCGCAAGCTGCTCGATGATCTCGGTATTCACTGCTACTCCACGCACAACGACGAAGCCAATCTCAGCGCGAAGAATCTGGAGCGCACACGCGATCTGAATCTGATTCTCGGCTGCAAGTACGTGGTACAGGCGTGGAGCGATCCGAAGCCGAATGTCGACGCGTGGAAGGCGGTTGCCGATAATTTGAACGCGGCAGCCGAAAAGCTGGAGCCTGCCGGACTCAAGGTGGGCTATCACAACCATCAGGCGGAGTGGGCAGTGGTCGGCGGGCAGCGGCCGATCGAGATCCTGGCGAAAAATACGAAACCGTCCGTGATGCTGCAGCTCGACGTGGGAACGTGCCTCGAGGCAGGATCTGATCCGGTGGCATGGATTCGAGCCAACCCGGGACGCATTCGGTCCATCCATTGTAAGGAGTGGTCGCCGGATCCCGCAGTCGGTTATAAGACGCTGTTCGGTGAGGGCAAGGCCGACTGGAAGGGGATTTTCCAGGCCGCGGAGAGCGTGGGCGGAACCGAATACTATCTTGTCGAGCAAGAGGGAAGCCGGTTTCCGGAGTTGGAGACCGCGAAGAGATGCCTGCAGGCATTTCGCTCCACGCACGGATGACCGTAGAATAAGCCTATGTATCGTCTGTTTTTTCTTTTGCTGCTCGGCTGCAGCGTGGGGGTGGGGGCGCAGAGCTCCAGCCCGTCCAACTCTGCGCCAGCGAATCCGCAGGCGCCGGATTCTGCATCAACGCCGGCTTCCAAGGCTGCCAAAGCGCATCCGAATCTGGCGCCGCCGCGCTCTGATCGGGTGAATGTCGACGAATTGAGCAACCAGCCCGGAGTGAGTTCGAGCAAAGATACGCAGGTTGATCTCTCTCCGCCGCCCGACGACGAGAAAGCACATCCGCAGAGTTCCGAGATTCTTATGGATGCGGAGACGGCATCTGGAGAAGGTGGGGCTGCTGAGTTCCATCCGTGGGATCCGCATAAGGCTGCGAAGGACGTTGAGGTGGGTGATTTCTACTTCAAGCGTAAGAACTACCGGGCCGCCCAGGATCGCTATCGGGAGGCACTGCTGTACAAACAGAATGACGCAGTGGCCACCTTCCGGCTGGCGGTATGTCTGGAGAAGATGGACCAGCCTGACGAAGCGCGCAAGGAATACGAAGCTTACTTGAAGATACTGCCCCACGGTCCAGAGTCCGAGGAGGCCAACAAGGCTCTGGCCCGCTTGAAAGGTCCGGCTGCGAAACTCGGCAACTGAACGGCTGGCCTGAGTCGTTCAGCGAGCGACTTTTCGGGTTGTGGATTTCGTCTTGCTCTTTCTTCCGTTGCTGTCTTCCACGCGACTTTGCTTGCCCTCGCCCAGAATCAAACTCGAAGGCCACTTCGGCCCCGAATGAGGAAGACCCTTCGGCCGCGCTGCGGCGTCGACGATGGCCTCAAAGGTATCCAGGCAGGCGTGCACGGTCTGGATGCGCAGCGTCTCCCCGAAATCCCCGCGGATGATGAGCAGGGCAGTGCCGTGCATGAGGGACCAGAGCGCGAGCATGAGGCGCGTATGCTGGCGCGGAGTCCCTCCCACGCGGTTCGCTACCCGCCCCCGCATCAAGTTGAACGAGGGCCAGGGTTCATGAATGGAAGGAGGTCTTCCGGTGCCATCGAAAAGCACCTCGTACGAATGGCGGTGGCTCAGGGCGAACTCGAGATATTGCTGAACGGACTCGCGCAGCGTGCGTGTGCTGCTGAGAGCTGCGAAGAGTTCGCGGCGGGTCTGCAGCCGCAGGGAGCGCAGGATGTCGTCGCGGTCGTGGTAGCGCTCGTAGACGGTCGGCGTGGTGGTACCGGCGGCCTTGGCAACGGCACGCATGGTGAGCGCCTTTTCGCCGCCGCGGGCCCAGAGCCGCGACGCCGCGTCCAGGATGCGCTGTTCCAGGTCAGGATCAGGATGACGGGGCAATTCCCCTCCAAATAGATGAAAGGTCAGATGCAAAATTCGCACATGACGTTGGAACATTTGTTAGTTGAACTGCGTATAACTAACGGTGTATATTTTATCTACACTAGCAACAATTGAAGACCTCGCAGGTTGGTTCCGCCGGATCCGCTGAAAGTGGCAGTCCTCCCTATACGGACCCCCGGGACCCCCCTGCGTGTATTCCAAAACGACGGAGGAGTTGTAGATGGTGTCAGCCGTGAGGAGGCAAATTAATGTAGCTCGCCTGAAGGCGGATGTCGACGCCGCGGGCGTGGAACTGTTGAGCGCACAGTGCGCCGCCGACCGTGTTCGGCTGCAATATTCTCCGCAGGACATAGTTGCTCTCGGTGAGCCGCAGACCTTGAAGCGCGCGATCGCTTCGGTCCAGGCCCTGCACCGCTTCTTCTCCCAAATTGAGGCCCAGATCAAGCACCAGGAAGACGCCGACGGCGAGAGAAAATAAGTACGCTCCTGCCCTTCGGATCTCTAGCAGCAACAACTCAGTGACAGCTGCAGAATTACTTCTCCACCCGGATGAACTCGCCGGTGGAGGCGTTGACCGCGACCGTCAGCTTGGCTGCGTCGCGCGCGGGCCCGTAGATGACGTGCCAGGTCAGTTCATTGGTGTTGCGGTTCCAGTCGCAAATGTAGAATACCGGCGTCTTGGGGTCCTTCTCCAGAACCTTGTCGCCTCCATGTTTCTGAGCGGTGGCGAACGCCTGGTCGGAATCGACCTTGAGAAACGCCATGTCAAAAACCTGAGTCGAAGAGTTCGTGGGACTGTAGCTGTCTTCGATGCCTGGGTTTACGCCGCGTGACGGCCCACCGTCGGCGGCGCTGCCCGACCAGGTGTACGCCTTGGTCGAGCGCTGGGTGACGGAGGCAAAACTGCCACGCCACACCGCCCACTTGCCGTCCTGGCCATTGCCATCGGTGGTGACGATGGCCTCAAGGCGGTATGGTTTCGCATCCTGATTCCAGCCCCGTGCCGCAACATAAACTTTCTGGAATGCGGAGCGCGCGGTGATCAGCTCAGGCCCCTTCACCTCGGGTTTTGCGGGTTCCGCGGGTTTACCAGCGTCCGAAGAGCACGCGGCGAGCAGCGCCAGCAGAATGAAGACGGCAGCGAGTCCGGGATAGATTGCTCGATGCAGATGGGCGGGACGAGAATGGGCGAGGCCGGCCGTATTCATGGCATCCTTCCTGTTATAACTTGGATGAGTTTTACAGTCGCGCAACATTCTAACTGAAGCGGCGGAAAAGGTAAGTAACGCTCGTGGACCCCCATCTCGAAAAATTGCAGCGGGAGATCGCGTCGGCAGCGGAGGGTTTGGCCGCGGAGGAGTTGAGTTGGCACCCGCCCGGGAAATGGTGCGTTGCCGAGGTTCTCGAGCATCTGTACCTGACCTACACCGGAACCCTGAAAGGATTTGAGCGGGTGGTCGCGGAGGGAAAATCGCTGGCCACCGCGACTACCTGGTCGCAACGCGGGCGGATCCTGGTTGCGGTGGGATTCGGCTACCTGCGTTGGGGAAGAGAAGC
>Ga0265338_10008206_pt1 | contig 12725 bp, 12 predicted proteins | sample 42126metaG_FD_193579 | JGI IMG/M metagenome (GOLD analysis project Ga0265338, IMG submission 193579) | Rhizosphere microbial communities from Carex aquatilis grown in University of Washington, Seatle, WA, United States - 4-21-26 metaG | ecosystem: Host-associated > Plants > Roots > Rhizosphere... | reverse complement strand
CGCCGGTCAGCTGATGGCGATAGTAGGCGGCGTCGAAGGCCTGCGGTTTGCCGGCGGGCAGCCCTTCCGCCTCGGCCAGGGCGGTGAAATAGCGGCAGGCCTCGGCGACGGCGTCCTCGTCGACATCGACGCTGTGCCCCAGCGCCTTGAGGTTGGCGATCACCCGCTCCACCGGCGGATTGGAGGTGCCGTCCGCCGCCGCGCCGCTGGCGCATTGCAGGGTCTCCACCCCCAGTTCGGCGCCGTCGAGATAGGTCAGGTCGGCCTGGCCGATGGTGCAGTGGGCGTGCAGCTCCAGCGGCTTGCCGCCGATCTGCGCCATCACCGCCGGGATCAGGGTGCGGGCGCGGGTGGCGGTGAGCAGGCCGCCCGGGTCCTTGATGTAGAGCGCATCGACATCGGGGCTGGCGGCCAGGGCCTTGGCGCTGGCGGCGTAATGGGCGTCGTCGTGGATCGGGCTGACGGTGAACACCAGGGCCGCCACCACATAGTCGGCCCCGCCGGCCTTGGCCATGCGCGCACCGGCCAGGTTGCCGGGGGTGTCGTTCATCGGATCGGCCAGGGCGAAGCGGCGGATGCCGTTGTTGACCAGGGTCTTGTAGGCCAGGGCCATGAAGTCGGGGCTGGCGGTCTCCCAGGCGATGAAGCGGAAGCCGGTGGAGAGGAACTGCAGCGGCGTGTTGGGCATGGCCTGCGCCGTCAGGCGGATGCGCTCCCAGGGGTCTTCGTGCTTGTAGCGAACGGCCACGCCCATGTGGGTCGAGGTGGTGAAGTCGATGGCCTTGTAACCGGCGCGGTCGAGCACCGGGGCGATGGCCAGGGTGCGGGCGGTGTCGATGCCGAGCGCGGCCCAGAGGCTCTGGTTGCCGTCCCGCAGGGACGTCTCGACGAGGCGCAGCGTGGCCATGCTTCAGGCCTCCATCAGGGCGGGTTCGCGCTGGGCGAGCCGGGTCAGATAGGCGGTGTCGACCCCGCCGGCCGCGAACTCCGGATCGGCCAGGACGCGGCGCTGGAAGGCGATGTTGCTGGCGACGCCGACGATCTGGGTCTCATCCAGCGCCTGCCGCAGGCGGGCGAGGGCGTCGGCGCGGGTGGGGCCATGGGCGATGATCTTGGCCATCAGGGAATCGTAGAACGGCGGGACGGCCGAGCCCGAGCCGATGTGGGTGTCGACCCGGATGCCGTCTCCAGCGGGCCAGACCGCCTGCTTCACCACGCCGGGCGAGGGCATGAAATCCCGCGAAGGGTCTTCGGCGTTGATGCGGCACTCGATGGCTGCGCCGGCAAGGCGCACGTCCTCCTGGCGCAAGCCCAGGCCCTCGCCCGCGGCGATGGCGATCTGCTGTTCGACAAGGTCGATGCCGCTCACCGCCTCGGTGACCGGATGCTCGACCTGGATGCGGGCGTTCATCTCCAGGAAATAGAACTCCTGCCGGTCGACATCGACCAGGAACTCCACCGTGCCGGCGCCGCGATAGTCGAGCCGTCGGGCGAAGCGCACGCCCGCCTCGCGCAGGTCGTTCAGCAGCGTGTCGGGCAGGCCGGGCGCGGGCGTCTCCTCGATCAGCTTCTGGTAGCGGCGCTGCACCGAACAGTCGCGCTCGCCGAGGTGGATCACCGTCCCCGCGCCGTCGCCCAGCACCTGCAGCTCCACGTGCCGGCCGCGCGCGACGAAGCGCTCCAGATAGACGCGGTCGTCGCCGAACGCCGCCGCCGCCTCGGCCGAGGCCAGGGCCAGCGCCTCCTCCAGCCCGGCCAGGTCGTCCACCCGCTTCATGCCGCGTCCGCCGCCGCCGCCGACGGCCTTGACCAGCAGGGGGGCGCCGATCCGGCGGCCGAGCTCGACCGCCTCGGCCCGCGAGGATGCCGGTCCGCCCGGGACGACGGGCACGCCCGCCGCCTCCGCCTCGGCCCGCGCGCGCAGTTTGTCGCCCACCGCCTCGATCTGGCCGGCGGTGGGGCCGATGAAGGTCACGCCCTCGGCCTCGCACAGCCGCGCCAGTTCGGCCCGTTCGGACAGGAAGCCGTAGCCGGGATGGATGGCGTCGCAAGCGCTGCTGAGCGCCGCCTGCACGATGGTGGGGACCGAAAGGTAGCTCTGCGCCGCCGGGGCCGGGCCGATGCACAGGGTGCGCGTCGCCCGCAGCGCCGGCAGCGAGCCGAGGTCGGCCTTGGACGCGGCCAGCACGGTCTCGATCCCCAGCCGCTCGCAGGTGCGGATCACACGCAGCGCGATCTCGCCGCGATTGGCGATCAGGATGCGCCGGATGGCCATCAGCCTGCCGTCCGGATGCGGATCAGCGGCTGCTCATATTCCACCATGTCGGCGTTGGGCGCATGGATGGCGGTGATCACGCCTCTAGCCCCGGCGCGCACCGAGTTCATCAGCTTCATCACCTCGACGATGCCGATGATGGTGTCCGCCTCGACCGCCTGGCCCACCTCGACGAAGGGGGGCTCGCCCGGCTTGGGCGCGCGATAGTAGACGCCGAGCAGGGGCGAAAGCACGTCGACCTCGTCTGGGCCGAGCGCGGGCAGGGCGCTGGCGGCGGGGGCCGAAGGGGCGAGCATGACGGGCTCAGGCGCGGCCTGCGCCGCCGCGCTCGCACGCGGGACCACGCCGTCCTTGCGCAGGTGCAGCTCGAGGTCGCCGGTCTTCAGCTTCAGCTCACTGAAATTCGACTGCTCGAACAGCTTCATGATCTGCTCGAGATCGCCTGTACCGAGGCTCACTTGCGCCCTCCGAAAACGGTCATCAGATGGGCCAGGGGATTGGCCTGGGGCGCCGCCACCGGCGCGGCCTCCTTGGTCGACCAGACGGTCTCGGGGCGGCTCTGCAGCAGCAGCAGCGCGCCGTCCTGGTCGATCGCCCATTCGATGTCCTGCGGACGGCCATAGTGACGCTCGGCCTGGCGACCGACGTCCTTCAGCGCCTGCAGCTCCGCATCGGTGAGGCACGCGGCGCGGCGCAGGTCGGCGGGCGTCTCCTCGTCGTGGATGCCGCCGCCCGGCGTGGGGACCTGGCGGATGTGCTTGTCGGAGATGTCGCGCACGGGGATTTCGCCGGTCAGCTTGGCGACCACCCAACGGTCGGGCGTCACCTCGCCGGACACCACCGCCGAGCCCAGGCCCCAGGCGCCTTCGATGGTGATCACCGAGCGGTCGCCGGTGGTGGGCGAGCGGGTGAACATCACCCCGGCGCAGCGCGCATCGACCATGCGCTGGATCACCACGCCCATGGCCACGCCGACCTCGGGCAGGCCGTGCTTGCGGCGGTAGCAGACCGACTCCACCGAATAGAGGCTGGCCCAGCAGCTGCGCACCTTGGCCACCACCTGATCGGCGCCGATCACCCACAGATAGGTGTCCTGCAGGCCGGCGAAGGAGGCGTCCTCGGCGTCCTCGGTGGTGGCTGACGAGCGCACGGCCACCGGCTGGCCGTCGCCGGCCAGCTGCGCGAGGGCCGAGCGGATGGCCGCATCCGCGGCGGCGGGCAGGGACGTCTGTTCGATGCGGGCGCGGATCTTGGCGGTGACCGCTGAAACCGCGTCCAGATCGTCGGGATCCAGCGCCTCGATGCGCGCGCGCAGCGGCTCGGCCGCGTCAAGCGCCACGACGAACTGCTCGAAGGCCTCGGTCCGCACCACCAACCCCGGCGGCACGGCGATGCCGGCGCGGGTCAGCTCGCCGAGGCTGCCGCCCTTGCCGCCCACGGCGGGACGGTCGCTGAGGCCGATCGCATCGAACCAGGCGACAACGGGTGTTTCTGCACTCATACGCTCACCCCAGGATGGTCACGATGCCCCGGCCGCCGTCGACGCGGATGCGCGCGCCGTCGGGGATGCGCTCGGTGGCCCGGCCGGTGCCGACCACGGCCGGCAGGCCGTATTCACGCGCGACGATGGCGGCGTGGCTCATCGAGCCGCCGATGTCGGACACGGCGGCGGCGATCTTCTGGAACACCGGCGCCCAGGTCGGGTTGGTCACCTGGCAGACCAGGATGTCGCCCTGTTTGAGCTTGCCGATCTCCTGCACCGAGCGCACCACCCGGGCGGTGCCCTCGACCACGCCGGAGGAGGCGGCGAAGCCCTTCAGTTCATTGGGATCGCCCTCGCCCTGATGCAGCCAGCTGTCCAGGGTCTCGCGGGTGATGCCCCACAGCATGACGATGGCGGGATCGTCGATGATGTCGGGCACCTCGCCGAGCGCCGGGGAGCTGTCCATCGCCGCCCAGGTCGTGATCGCGGCCTTGCGCTGGGCGATGATCGGGCGCCAACGGGTCAGGCCGCGCGGCGGCGAGCCGTTGCCCCAGCTGGTCATCAGGTCGACGATCGCCTGCTCGACCTCGTAGCGCGACAGGTGGAACACGTCCTCGCCGTCGTCGAAGAAGCCGTGCTGGGCCAGCAGGCCGCCGAACTCGCGCACCTTGTTGAAGAACAGGTTGGTGTACCAGTGCTCGCAGTAGAACTTGTGCCCCTCGACATAGGGAAACACCCGGCAGGCCAGGGCGATCATCTGGTCGTAGGCGCCGCGTTCGTCGTCGCTGCCGAGGAGCTCGCGATAGCCCTCGATCAGCGCCTGGCGCTCGGCCATCAGCTTCTCGGTGGGGCGGTCGATGTTTTCGCCGGCGCGGATCTTGGCGATGTAGTCGGGGATGGCGGCGAAGGGCAGCGACAGGTCGTCGTTCCACGAGCGGTGGTAGTGGTAGAAGCCGTCGCCGACGTTGACGTTGAACCACGGGTTGCGCGAGGTCTCCAGCTCGTCGAGCCAGCTCTGGCCCGCATCGCCCGACGCCCGCAGCGAGGCCAGCACCTCGTCGGCGCTCATGCCGTCGATGAACTTGTGATCCACGCCCAGCTCGATGGCGCGGCGGGACAGCCGCTTCACTTCATCGTCGGGGCGGAAGATCTCGGCCTCGAAGCCGGCGACCATGCGGGCGATGGTCTGGTCGGTGATCTCGGGAAAGGCCTTCTTGCAGAATTCGAAGAAGACCATGTAGGCGCCGTAGCCCAGCAGCAGGAACTCGAAGTGGTGGTGCCACATCCGGAAGTAGCCCTCGATGGACTTCTGCCAGGTCTCGAGCAGGGTGTGGCTGGAGGCGACGCCCTTGCCGGCGTGGACGTTTTCCAGCGGCTCGAACTCGGGCAGCTCCAGCTTGGGCAGGGCCTCGGCGTCGGCGATCAGCCGGCCCATCTTGCCCTTCCACTGGGCGTAGAGCCGCTCCCAGTTCTCGTAGTAGTAGAAGGCGCGCTGCTGGAATTCACCCACGCGCTGATCGATCTCGGCCGGGTCGGTCACGCCGTTGCCGCCGATATAGACCCGCCCGTTGATGATCCGGTAGTCGATGCCCTTGGTGGTCGGCAGGCTGTGCACCCGCGTGTTGCTGGCCCCCAGCGCCACATAGGCCGCCTCGGCGGTGACCATGTCGAACACGGTCATCGGCTCGGGGAAGTGCATCGAGTTGTAGAACCAGAAGCGCTGATCGTCGCCCGGCTCGAACTGCATGTAGTAGGGATAGGCGGCCTGGGCCCCCTCCGTCCCCGGGGCGACCTTCACCGAACTCGGCAGGGGGAACCCCTTGACCTTCTGCAACATGATGCATCCTCCCGCCGAAGCGGGGCGTTGGTCCCCCGTCCTCAGGCTAGGCCCGAACCATCCTTCGAAAATCGGCCGGAGTCTAACGCCTATCGATCATAAGTTTCGAAGCGGGCTTAGAGGCGTCGGCCGAGCTCGGCCGCGATCGACTGCAGCACCGGACGGAAGTCCTGGCGCAGGGCTTGGGCCGACACCCGGGCGGCGAAGGCGCTGACGCTGAGGGCGGCCAGCACCCGGCCCTGGCTGTCGCGCACGGGCACGGCCAGGGCGCGCATGCCGAGCTCGGTCTCCTCGTCCAGCACCGCCAAGCCCTCGCGCCCCGCCGCCTCGATGCGCCGGCGCAACTCGGCGTGGTCGTCCACCGTGTGCGCGGTGCGCCGCTCCAGCCGCACGGCGGCCAGGCGCTGGTCGAGTTCGTCCTCGGGCAGGGCCGCCAGCAGCACGCGGCCGGTGGCCGAGCACCAGGCGGGCAGGCGGGCGCCCACGCGCACGCCGGTCGAGACGATGCGCTGGGCCTCGGCCCGGGCGACGAAGATGCTCCAGTCGCCCTGCAGCACCGCCAGCGACACCGATTCCTGCAAGGCGTCGCGGGCCTCGGTCAGAAAAGGCTGCGCCAGGCGGGGCAGGGGCGTGGCCTCCAGGTAGATCGCCCCCATGCGCAGGGTGCGCGGGGTGGGCCGGAAGAACTTGCCGTCGCCGGTCAGGTAGCCGAGCTGCGCAAGGGTCAAAAGGCAGCGCCTGGCGGCGGCGCGGCTGACGTGGGTGACCTCGGCCGTCTGGCTGATGGTCAGGGTCTCGCGACCCTCGAACGCTTCGAGCACGGCCAGGCCCTTGGCCAGGCCCGCCATGCCTTCGGGAGGGCGGGTCTTGGCTGGCCGGTCTTGGGGCGGCCCTTTCTCGGGCCGATTGACAGCAATTCTGCGCGCCATATGCTTTGTTCGAAAAATGATATTTTGTTCGTTATACGAACTCTGAGACCAGAAATCAACCGTCAGGCGAGTTTTCCATGCTGCAGGCGGCCCAAACCAAGGCGCAGGGCGCCCTGCCCGACTGGCCCGAAGGCCTGACCCGCGTTCCCTATTGGGCGTTCCAGAGCCACGACCTCTATGCGCGCGAACAGGCGCGGCTCTTCCACGGTCCGCACTGGAACTACCTGTGCCTGACCGAGGAGCTGAAGGCGCCGGGGGATTTCGTGGCCACCCATGTGGGCGACACGCCGGTGATCGCCGTGCGCGACCAGCATGGCGAGCTCTACGCCTTCGAGAACCGCTGCGCCCATCGCGGATCGCTGCTGGCGCTCGACGACCGCGGCCACGCCAAGGCCTTCACCTGCGTCTACCACGGCTGGAGCTACAGCCTGCAGGGCGAGCTGACGGGGGTGGCGTTCAAGGATGGCGTCAAGGGCAAGGGCGGCATGCCGGCCTCGTTCTGCCTTCAGGCGCACGGTCCGCGCCGTCTGCGGGTAGCCGAGTTCTGCGGGCTGGTGTTCGGCAGCTTCTCCGAGGAGGTTCCGGACATCGAGGACTACCTGGGCCCGCAGATCGCCTCACACATCGAGCGGGTCCTCGAGGGACGTACGCCGGTGGTGCTCGGCCGCTTCACCCAGATGCTGCCCAACAACTGGAAGCTCTATGTGGAAAACGTGAGGGACAGCTACCACGCCTCGATCCTGCACCTGTTCTTCACCACCTTCGAATTGAACCGGCTGTCGCAGAAGGGCGGGATCATCGTCAGCGAGGGCGGCGGCCACCACGTGAGCTTCTCGGCCATCGACCGCGCGGCCGAGGCCGACGCCAGCTACGCGGCGCAGCAGCTGCGCGCTTCCAGCGACTACGCCCTGGCCGATCCGACGCTGCTGGAAGGCCACAGCGAGGTGGGCGACGACGTCACCCTGCAGATCCTGACCGTGTTCCCCACCTTCGTCCTGCAGCAGATCCAGAATTCGGTCGCCGTGCGCCAGGTGCTGCCCAAGGGGGTGCAGTCCACTGAGCTGAACTGGACCTTGCTGGGCTTCGCCGAGGACACGCCGGAAGAGCGCCGTCATCGCCTGAAACAGGCCAATCTCGTGGGTTCGGCCGGCTACATCTCGATGGAGGACGGCTGCGTCGGCGGCTTCGTGCAGCGCGGCTCGGCCGGCGCGGCTGACCAGACGGCGGTGCTGGAGATGGGCGGGGCCACGGCGGAGTCGAGCGAGAGCCGCGTCACCGAGGCCTCGATCCGCGGCTTCTGGAAGGCCTATCGCCAGGCGGTGGCGCTCTGATGGATTGGCTGGCCCATATCCTCGAGGCCCAGGCCCGCTACGCCCGCTGCCTGGACGATGGTCCGCTGGAGGCGTGGCCCGACTTCTTCCTCGACGACGGCTTCTACAAGATCACCACGGCCGACAATCACCGGCGCGGCCTGGAGGCCGGCCTGATCTGGGCCGACAACCGGCGCATGCTGCAGGATCGGGTCTCGGCCCTGCGCCACGCCAACATCTACGAGCGCCAGAGCTATCGCCACGTCCTCGGCCTGCCTTTGATCGGCGCCCGGACGGACGAGGAGGCGCGGAGCGAGACGCCATTCGTGGCCCTGCGCATCGTGCGCGATGGCCCCACCGACATCTTCGCCAGCGGCCGTTCCCTCGATCGTTGGCGCCGCGTCGGGTCGGAACTCAAGCTCGCCGAGCGCATCGTGGTCTGCGACTCCTCGCGCATCGACACCCTGCTGGCGCTGCCCTTGTGAGCGATTTCCGGGTCACGGTCGCGGGCGCCGACATCGACTTTCCGTGTACGGAAGACCAGAGCGTGCTGGAGGCCGCCGAGGCGGCGGGCTTCGCCATTCCCTATTCCTGCCGCAAGGGCGCCTGCGCCAGCTGCGAAGGCGAGCTGCTGTCGGGCGAGGCCAGGGCGATCGGACAGGGCGCCGTCCGCGGGCCCGTGGGGGGCGTGCGCCTGTGCCAGACCCGGCCGCGCTCGGACCTGACCATCGCCGTGAAGCACATCGCGCGCGCCGAGCCGCCGGTGCGGCAGGTGCTGAGCGCGCGGGTGCACGCGATCGCGCGCGCCTGCGCCGACGTGACCATCCTCAAGCTGCGCTTCCCGAACGGGGTGCGCGCGCGTTTCCGCGCCGGCCAATATCTGCGCGTGACCGTGCCGGACGGCGGCACGCGCAACTATTCCCTGGCCAACGGGCCCAAGACCAACGACGGAGCCGAGCTGCACGTGCGGCGCGTCGCCGGGGGCGCTTTCTCCGACCTGGTGGAGCGCCTTGCCCCGGGCGACCGGCTGACCGTGGAGACCGCGTTCGGCCAGTGCGTTCTTGATTCCGACAGTAATCGTCCCCTGATCCTCGCCGCCACCGGCACGGGCCTCGCGCCGGCCAAGGCCATGATCGAGGACCTCGCCGCCAAGGGCGCGCGCCGGCCGGTCTGGCTCTACTGGGGCGGGCGCGCGCTTGAAGACCTCTATATGGCCGAGCGGCTTCAGGCCCTGGCCACGCGGCGTGACGGGCTGACCTTTACGCCCGTGCTGTCGCGCCCTGGCGCCGGCTGGACGGGGCGCACCGGCTACGTGCAGGCGGCGGCGCTCGAAGACCACGCCGACCTCGCGGATTTCGACGTCGTCGCCTGTGGATCGCCGGCCATGACTGCCGCGGCGCGCGAGGTGTTCCTCGCCGCGGGGCTGGACCCGGCGCGCTTCCACTGCGATGCCTTCGTCTCGTCCGCAGAGGGGACCTGATGTCCGCCGCGACCCTGAGCCTGCCGGCCTTCGTCGATGAGCGCCGGATCAGCGGATTCCAGTGGCAGGTGGTCGCCCTGTGCGGCCTGGTCATGTTCCTGGACGGCTTCAATACCCAGGCCATCAGCTACATGGCGCCGGCCATCGCCAAGGAATGGCATTTGGGCAAAGGGGCGCTGGGCCCGATCTTCTCCTCGGGCCTGGTCGGCCTGATGATCGGCTATCTGGCGCTTTCGCCCCTGTCGGACCGCTTCGGCCATCGCCCGACCATCATCGCCTCCACCATCGTCTTCGCCCTCGCCACCCTGGGCAGCGCCTGGGTGACCAACGTGGACCAGCTCATGGCGCTGCGGCTGGTCACCGGCCTGGGCCTGGGCGCCGCCGCCCCGAGCGCGGTGGCCCTGACCGGCGAGTACAGTCCCAAGCGGCTGCGGGCGACGTTCGTGCTCATCATCTACTGCGGCTTCTCCCTCGGCTTCGTCGTGGCCGGGATGGCGGCCGGCGCCCTTCTGGCTTCGCACGGCTGGCGCTCGCTGTTCCTGGCCGGGGCGCTGGCGCCGCTGATCCTGGCTCCGGCGCTGCTGGCGGGCCTGCCGGAGTCCCTGGCCTTCCTGATCCGGCGCGGCGCGGAGCCTTCGCGCATCCACGCCCTGTTCCGCCGCATCGACCCCACCCTGCCGGAGGCGCCGGGCGCCGCTTTCGCGCTGGAGCAGGCCGCCGGCGGCCGGGCCAGCCTCGCAGCGCTGTTCGCCGCCGGCGCGGGGCTGGGCACGGTGCTGCTGTGGATCGTGTTCGCCATCAACCTCGGCGAGTTCTACGCCCTGCAGAGCTGGCTGCCGTCGATCCTGGCGGGCCTGAAGTATCCGCCGAGCACGGTGGTCGCGGCCACTACCCTGACCAGGTCGGCGGCATCGCCGCCGCCTTCGTCACCGGACCCTGCATGGACCGGCTGGGGGCCTACGGCACGGTGGCGGCCATCTATCTGCTGGGCGCGGTGTTCCTGGTCGCCACCGGCGCGGGCCTGCACGCCGGCCTGGTGGTGCTGATGACCGTGAACTTCCTGTCCGGCTGCTGCATCTCCGGCGGCCAGAAGAGCGTGATCGCCCTGGCGGCCATCTTCTATCCGGCCTCCGCCCGCTCGACCGGGGTGGGCTGGGCGCTCGGCGTCGGGCGCATCGGCGGCATCGTATCGCCACTGCTGCTGGGCGGAGCGCTGGAGTCGGGCGTGGCGCCGGCGAGCGCCTTTTACGTCATGGCCGGGCCCATGGTGGTCGGCGCGGGGCTGGTGTTCTGGCTCGGGCGCTCGGCCCGACGCCTCACGCCCGCCGTTGCGCGGTCCAGATGAACAGGCCGCCGTCCACGGTCGGGAACGGCTCCATGGCGAGCGCGCGATAGCCTTCCTCTCGCGCCGCCTCGGTCAGCAGCAGCACGTCCGCGTGCCGGCCGATCACCGTCAGGCGGTCGGGCGCGTTGGCGAACAGGCGACGGGCCAGCCGGATGCGGTCGCCCGCGATGGCGATCTTCTTGCCGCCTCGCGATTCCGCGAACGACCGCGCGGTCGGTTCGGCCGGGTCGAACAGGGTCAGCGATCCCTGGCCATCGGCTGCCTTGGCTGTCGCGGCGATGGCGGTCAGGGCGCCGGCGGCGGCGAGGACCGTGCGGCGATCGGGGCGCATCACCTGGCCCCCTTCGGACCGGCGGCCAGGTGCTGGGCGATGGCGCGCAGTTCGCCGTCGTTGGCCTCGCCCGGCGTGATCGGCGGCATGTTGCCCAGGCCGCGCCGCGCATACTGGAACACGTAGTCCGCATTGAGGTTGGTGCGCTTCTCCAGCTCGGCCGGCTGCACGCGGCGCGCCAGAAGGCCCGTGCCCATGCCGCCCGGACCGTGGCACATGGCGCACTTCTCGTGGAACAGGGCCTTGCCGTCGAGGGCGGGGGCCTGCGCCAAGGCGGCGCTGGCGGAGACCGCTGCGGCTGCGGCGATCATGGCGGTCAGGGCGCGGTTCATGAGCGATGCTCCTTGGCCTGTCCCGAAGCCCAGACGCCGCTCTTGCCCGGAGCGATGATGCCGGCCGGATCGAGGGCGTCCTTCACCTTCTGGTTCAGCCGCCGCAGGGCGTGGTTGTTGAAGTCGTAGGTGTCGGCCACCGTGTCCATGTAGTCGAGGTGGGTGCGGTATTCGCAGTAGCCGCGGGCGCGGGCGTCGGCGATCAGCGATTTCAGGAACGGATCGACCCGCCCCATCATCGCCTTGTCGTCCTGGTTGAACAGCACCGCATTGACATTGATCAGGTGGCGCTCGCCGAAGGCGAAGCTGGCCTGGTAGTCCATGCCGAACTCCTGATAGCGGGCGTAGGTCTGCTTGAACTGGTCCAGCGCCCTCTTGCCCGACTGCGGCAGCACCGGCGAGAAGCCGATGTGGCCGCCGCGCCCGCCGTGCCAGTTGGCGTTCTGCATCGGGAAGGTCTCGGGCACGCCCATGGCCGGATTGGCCTCGACCGGCTCGCCCCGCCGCCAGGTCTTGGGCTTGAGGCTGAGCGGCTTCAGGTCGGTCATGGCCTTTTCGAGGATCGGGTAGATGGCCTTGTTCATGGCCTCGCGGCCGAAGATGCGCAGGCTGACGCCCCACCAGCCCATGCCGTACTTCTTGCGGATGGCGTCGATCACCGCGTCCGACAGCGCGCCCGGCTTGTCGGTCCATTCCGAGCGGCGGGTCAGGATGGCGGCGGCGCGCAGCCAGTTGCCGATGGTCGGGTTGGCCTGGAGGATGCCCTCGCGGCGCAGCGGGCCCAGGGCGTCGACCAGCGGGCCGATGTCCTCGGCATGGTCGAACTCCACGTCCATGCCCATCACCGACTCCGGCTCGGGCATCAGCCACAGCCCGGCCTTCGTCACCACGCCGAAGTTGGACTGCACGAACATCTGGTCCCACGACGGGCCGTAGCCGTAGCGATAGAGCTGCCAGGTCGGCGCCGTACCCATCGCCCCCATGCCGGTGCGCACCAGGTCGCCGTCCGGCAGCACTACCTCCAGCCCGCACAGCTTGGTGGTGTTCTCGCCGTAGGGCGTGTAGCCGACGCCGCGATCCAGCGCATTGCCCACCACCGAACCCCAGCTGTTGGCGGGGGTCGACAGCCACAGCGGGATCTTGTTGGCCTGCAGGTGGTCGTAGAGGTCGTAGAAGCCGACGCCGGGTTCGAGCAGGGCCGTGCCGTTGTCGACGTCGATCTCGATCTTCTTCATCCGCGACAGGTCGAGCACGATCGTGCCTGACATCACCGGCGCCGAGCCGCCGTAGCCCAGGTTCTTGCCGCGGCTGATCGGCCATAGCGGCGTCTTCATGCGCTGGGCGATCTTCACCACTTGCTGGACCTCTTCGGCGGAGATCGGGGCGATGGCGCCGAGCGGTTG
>Ga0265338_10008205_pt1 | contig 12725 bp, 11 predicted proteins | sample 42126metaG_FD_193579 | JGI IMG/M metagenome (GOLD analysis project Ga0265338, IMG submission 193579) | Rhizosphere microbial communities from Carex aquatilis grown in University of Washington, Seatle, WA, United States - 4-21-26 metaG | ecosystem: Host-associated > Plants > Roots > Rhizosphere... | reverse complement strand
GAACGAATTTCCCCAACAATAGCCGGAATAACCTTTCGTATAATTATTTATCAGCCAATCAAAACAACATTCAGCTTGCTTTCTATAATATTCATCCTGAGTCAACTGAAAGAGTTTAAGATAACCGGAACCGATGAAACTCATTCCTTTTGTGCTCCGGGATGGTTTGATTCCGAGAAGAGGACGAATATTAAACGGAACTCTCCTGACAAATTGTTGAAGTGATTGCTGTGCAAACCTACTTCCGAAAGTGAGATATTTGAATGGCGAAGATAAACCATCAAATGGATCGTAGGCTTCAAAATTATTTTTAATCAGCCACTTTTCAAGTTTCTTGAGTGAGTTAAGATATGATGTGTTATCAGAATTCAATCTTTTTTACTTTTCCCTCTTTAAGGCTTTCCAGTGCTTTGAATAAAGTCAGAGTCGTGAGAATCAGTTCTTCGAAGGGAATTAATACTTGCTTTCCAGTTTTCAATGCTTCAACGACCTTTTCCATTTCTTCGACGTGCCCCTTCTCGCCTGAAAACTTCTCTTTTGTCGTTTTTGTCGAGTCAAAAAATTCAACCTCCTTGAAATCCCTCATCTTTGCCGCCTTGAGAAGGTGTTCTTCCTCCCCGGAGTGATTAGCAAGTAGAGAATAAGCTGAAGGCATATCGGAAATCGTCTTTGTATGCATCATTCTCTTCATTCCTAAGAAACGAAAACTGAGCAGCAATCTTGCATTCAATTGCGTAGCGATGCGATGCGATATTGCATTATTGGCGGTTATTCTTTCAATTATTGGACTGGTCAATGCGTCGAATGGATCGAATGACAGATATTCCTCCTTCTCAACAAATTCGATCGAATTCTGAATGATCGTTCTTAGTTTTGTCGGATTCATTTGCGGTTTCTATGAATCTAGACACGTATAGGTGGAAGTCTGTTTTCTATTGATGTCATTCATCATTTCTTCAAATAAACTGAAGAAGTCATATATTGGATTCAGACTGCATCAACCCCGTTTTTTCTCTACTTCGGGAATGCAATTTCTCGATAGATCTGTTCTAATCTCTTCACCGCGTTAGCCGGAAGAAAATGCCCCCTACTGTATTCGTAATTAAAACAGGAAATCTTTTGGCACAGATCGCCATTCAATATAAGGTGCTCGATAGATTCAGCATAACTTTGAGGGTCTTTTCCTCGTACGAGATATCCCATCTTCCCATCTTCAAAAAAATCCGGTATTCCACCCGCATCGCTTGTTACTATAGGCAATCCAAAGGCCATCGCTTCCAATAAAGAAATTGGCACACCCTCTCCCCAATATGACGGAAAAAGATAGATATCCGAATTGATAAGTGTCTGTATCTTATTGGTTCCTTCCACAAAACCAGTAAATGAGACACCGGCGATTCCTTGCTTTTCCACGTATTTACGTGCTGAATCAAGCTCCTCTCCTGCTCCAGCTAAGATTAATTTAAGCTTTGGATACTTAACAATAAGGACCTTGAACGTCTCTATGACAATATACACGCCCTTTTCTTTCACCATTCTTGCGAGAAAAAGGATAGTAGCTTCTCCACTTGAAATGTGTTTTCCCCCATTTACCCTTGATATTGGGATATCTCTAAGAAGTTTCTCGTCGACAACTGTTGTCTCCACAAATACTGGACCTTCATACCCCCATCCGATGATCGCTTTCTTAAAAGGAGATGCCAAGACAACGACAGCATCAGCCTTAAAGTAGATCCACTGAAACAGATTCAAAAGGACACCCTTCAGTCGTCGCTGCGTCTTTATCTGCCATCCATGAAAAAAAACTAACACAGGCAACTTGTACCACTTCGCCAAAGCTATCATGATGGATTCGCGGATCAGTGCTTTTGGATCCAATGATGGATTCAAATGAACTAAGTCGAATTTTTCCGATTTTAATTGATGACGGTAATCCATAATATCATTTAGTAATCTCATAAAATCAGCATAGACGCCAGCATCGCCTTTTCGGTGACCTATGGTATACAAAGAAGCTTGGACTGAAAAGCTATCTTTGATGCTATAGATATATTGAGCCACGCCGCCCATTACTGCAATATCGGGCACGGTGATCAAGACTCTTAACTGATTCGTGCGAGCATCCACATTTCTTCTCTACTTTAGCAACATTATTTATAGAGCCTTCAACGTTTCTATTTACAACGGATTCTCAAACGTTATCCTTTTGGAGAATCTGACACCGTATAATTCAATTGCCTTTACTAGAAGCATCTCAAAAACCCCTGTGAATGTCATTGCGAGTCCCGATGTTCCTTATCGGGACGAAGCAATCCCCATTTTTGAGGAGATTGTCCCGCTGTATGGGATCCCTTTGGGACTTCGTCGCTCCGCTCCTCGCAATAACCGTGCTTTTATTTTTGAGATAGCTTCTATTAATTTCCATTACAAACGGTGCGAACCAAAGATCAGAATATTGGTGTGCTTCGAAAATATCGACACCTTCGAAAGCCCCTTTCGACCATTTTAATAAAAAAATCATCGGACATCTATACTGAGATTAGTTGATTAATGTTTCGTATGAACGCACCATTGATTCCATGGAAAACCTTCGTGTCACAATCTCTCGGATAGCATTCTGATCCAACGATAAAACGCCGTTGAGCACTTTTTGCCATCCTTCGGCAAGAGCCTTGGGATTGCGAATTGGAACAACGAACCCGTTTTCAACATCGGTCACCATCTCCCTAGCTCCTCCTAAATCTGTTATCACACATGGAAGTCCTGATGCCATAGCTTCGAGCGCAGAAATAGAAAAAGTTTCAATGGCATCTGAACTCAAAGTAAAGCAATCTGAAATCCAGTAGAAAGGGCGAACATCCTCTTGCATACCACAGAACTTGACGTACTTATCCAAATTCGCCTTCCTCACCAGCGCCCTGAGACCCGATTCAATAGATTCGTTGCCTCCTCCCACAAAAAGGAGATAAACATTCTCCGCGCCATTGAGATGCATTAACAATAGGGCCTCCACAGAGTCTTGGTGCCTCTTTTCCTTTCGAAATGTTGCAACCTGGACGATCACTTTGGAGTTAGAGGGAATTCCCCATAATTCCCGAAATTGGTCTGCATTGAATGAGGAAGGTCGAACTATAAATCGCGCTGTATCCACCCCATTATATATCGTGAGAAAACTATCGCGTGCGACGAAATAGTGCTCGGCAAAATATCTGGCCTGAGCCTGACAAACGCTTATGAACTTATCCTGCGGTCGGCGCAAACGACTAAAGCCGATAAGCCGCAGAAAGTCGGTAAGGCCTCTAACCTGTGTAGTATGCACAATTACATTAATGGGAAAATCTAGCTTACTCCTTTTCCGAGCAAGTGCCAGAAATACAAAAGCGAACAAATTAATTGCAAAGAAACTACTGAAGTTCTTGGTAGTTATTTGTTCGGCAATGATGTTGGCCGGACTCGTGTCGAAACGCCAATGCCGAAGAACTTTGTGGATTTGAACACTGGGTTTTATTTTTCCGGCCAGAGCATCTTGGTTGTTCAAAATGAAAATGGCCGGATGAATATGAGCATCAAGATGATTCACGAGATCAACCAAATGCATTTGGGCCCCGCCGACACCGAGGTCACCGGCCACGAATAGAATGTCTTTGTCCTTAATCATTCTATTGGACAGATACTTCGCTTACGTAGAAAATGCCGTTTCTATCCGGAGCGTTAATAGGAAATCGGATGGCCGGTTTCTTCGTGATTGGATCGACCATCGAAACGCCAATCGTGTATTTGCCAACCTTGAGCGCTTGTGAAACGCTGATGGTTGCATCGATAGGGTGCGTTCCTGGTAACCAGCTCGGAACGTTTCCGTCTACCTGCATCGTGGCAATGATATTTTGAACAGAGTCAATCAAATATAGCTGAATTGGATAATTTCTGTAGATAGGCGCAACACCGCTGTTTTCCCAGACCATATGGACGTTAAGACTTCCAGCACGGTTGACCGTCGAAGGATGAGAAATCTCTTTCAACACAAACCGATAGCCACTTTTTTCTCCGAGTACACGCAGTTGAGAAAAAACTGCGTCGGGTGCATTTCCTATATTATCGTTGATATATGTGACATGGTTATCTGTCATAAACTTAAGACCCGCGTCGAAGGAACAATGGTCGCAGGTTTTGAGATACTGGTATTCTCCGTACCATTCAAAAACAACAGGAGCTTTTTTCCATTCGTCGTTTATCAGTGAATTCGGGGCTTTCGCCATTTCCGACCAGGACTGAATATCCCATGAGGACCCTATTCCATCGCGCCGAATTCCGGTTCCTCTGGACATCGCATAAGCAAGAGCTTCAGAATCGTTTGTCATCATTACTAAAGGAGTTTTTTTAAAAGCATTGATATACATATCGACAATTTTCTTCCTGGTATTCAAGTCCACGGGGTGGGTTGTGTGCCATTCACCCCACAGCCCATACGAGCCAATGTCGACAAACTCAATTTCTGGATTGCCGTCATAACGTTTTCCAAGTTCAGCTATGAACTTTTCATGTGCCGAAAGAAAAATCGGATCGGAGTAGTCGGGCTCTATTCGGATTAGGTGTTTGTCCCCATGAACTGCATCTCCGCCCCCTGTGTCCGCAAAACTACGGCAACCTTGATCAAAGAGCCATTTTGGAGAAGAATAAATCCCTCGGGTGTGAGGATCAGCCGTTTCTATTCGAAAAGAGAATTTTCGTCCGCTTGCTTTCCATGCATTGATTGAGGAATCTAATATTGCCCAGTTATACGTTGTCGGCCCTGGTTGGAGATCAGCCCAATCAAATCGCCAATAACCAACCGAGCCGGGGAAACGGGGCGTTCCTCGGGGGACCCGTTGAAACACCATCCACCCTTTGCCAGGGTTTGATAGCAGCGTGTCGATCTCATGAAAACGATGAACGGTAATATTCCGATCATTTGATTGCCCTTTTATCAATCCCGATACAATGAAGGTAACCAGACAAATTCTAATTATGTGATTGAATAACCTTTTCATAGATCCTCCTTGTTTCCTCAGCACTATTATCCCAACTTAGTTCGTTCTTCCGCAACATATCGTAAACTGCCGGCGAAGAATTCTCGGCCGTCTTCTTTGATAACATGTTTACAATCGCATCGGCAAGAGCCGTTGGATCGTTGGGTTGAATTATTCTGCCTGTCTTTCCTTCCCACACATATTCGGGCAAGCCTCCTACATCAGTTGCTATGACGGGTTTATTAAATGCGTACGCTGTAAGAATAACTCCACTCTGCGATGCGTCAAGATAGGGGCACACCACAAGCGATGATCGGGAAATGAGCGTTGCAACTTGTGTGTTTGACAAATATTCCGGGTAGATTTCAAACACACTTCCATTTTTCAATTGTGGTAGATTTGGTAATGAATAACCTTGTATCGCTTTCCCTGCGATAATGAATCGGACATTCGGGATCGACATAGAAACAAGTTCTGCTGCTTCAACAAACACCTCCACACCCTTATATGGAGAAATCCTCCCAAAGAACAACACCGTATTAGGCTCCTCCGGAATTTCAGATGTCAGCCACTCTCGGTAAATATCGTAAATCCCTAAAGGAATCATTGTGACTCTGCTCTCAGGGACGTCATAATGCTGAAGGAATTGATTACGGGAAAAATTACTATGAAGAATAAACTGTTGTACTTTTCGAATCGTCAACCAACGGGCAATTTCGGTCCGCCAATTATGTTCACCAGAATGAGCCTTGGCATCATGGATATTGAGAACAAAAGGAACTCCCTTCAATGTAAAGAGCAGCGGTGCTAAACGCAACGATATGTCGTCCAGGTGAAAAACGTCTGGATTCAATTTTTTTATGTACTTCATTGCTTGATATGAAACCCGCCATGTTTTCGGATGAATGCTTTTACTACAAGTGTGAACGACGAGCGACACAGAGGCACACCGTTTCCAATATTTATGAAGCGAGGAGGGGAAAACGCGCTCGAGAAAAGAGACGCCGTCGTGAACCCCGGATGTAAGTTCCTGATTTGAGATATCAAAGATTGCGCTTTGCCAGCTTTCCGGCGAAAGTTCAATAAATAAGTGAACATTCAAAATCTGGGATAAAGCCTCGATTTTTGAAAATGCAGGGTCTAGGAAGGAAGGCCGCGTATAATAAACAATATCCATTTCAAGCGATCCGTAATCTATTTCAAACAAGGAACAAAACCAACTGCGGGGTAGTGTTATAGTTTGGTTTCTTTTCTTGAGAAGAAGTCATTGCGAGGCGTTCTTTGCCGAAGCAATCCCCGTTTACTTAGAAGGATTGCTTCGCTCCGCTCGCAATGACCTTCAAACTGTAACACTACCAAATGCGGTTTGACCTTACGATTGTATAGGGTTCTTATTTCAGCTGGAAAATCTGGTATTGGGTCATTTTGAATTAAGGGTCATTGCGAGGCGCTCTTTGCCGGAGTAATCCCATAGTTTAACGGAGATTGTCCCGCTGTACGGGATGCCGAACAGCAACACTTCGTCGCTTTGCTCCTCGCAATGACCTTATTCTTCAAGACAACCCACTACCGAAAATCTACATCCAATTATTTCAGATTTATTCTATGTTTCTAAAATCAAGATTCTTTATTTGCCCGAATCTTTCTTGCCAAGGAATTTTCCATCGAATTAATTGATAAAGGTTATCGGCAAATTCTAGCCCCCTCACCGAACGGATGAAGTCGCTACGAAAGCAATCGGATCGGACAAAAAATCCGTTTACACCGGACCGTTCAACACACAAAAATTGATAGCCGAACTTTGCTAAATAGGTTTTCCATCCTGCAATAGATACACCAAAGTAGAGATCTTTTATCGAATCCTGTTTGCTGTAATATTCAGGGTCGTATTTTATCGTGATACTTTCCGTCGGTCCGAATGTTGCGTTGTACTCTGCGACAATTATTTTCGGTTTCAGTCCCTGCTTAAACAAAGAATCAACAACATAATAGTCAATTCCATCGATATCTACGCTTAAAACATCTGGATCACTAAAGGCGGTCATTTCAATCAATTTTCCCGAATTGTCTTTATCTGCTTTAAAATGTACGCTCTGGACTTTTACATTATTATTTGAAATAAGTGTTGATATCTCGGCACGTTTGACGTTCGCCTCAACCATCAATCCACCATAACGCAATCCGTAGGCCAACCAGGCCGTGCAGTTGTCGTATCCATTTGCAGAACCTATTTCGATAAAGTACCTGTTTGGATTCTCGATTTTCCTGCAGAGATAGTCCAAGATACCATCCTCTCCCCCATCACTAAAAGCTGAGAATTCCCACGAATTTGGGTTTTTCGGATCGATCTCTCGAAGTTGACTAGTAACGGATCCCCTTGCAAAGCCAGCGATGAGCGATCGCTGGACGGTTGCTACTCTAAAATGATGTATGAGTCTTTTGATCATGCTTATCTAATTCCTTTTATTTGTAAAGTAATCTTCAAGAGAACTCATTTATTCTTTCTTTAATTTCAAACCGTTTTCCTCAATAATTTTTAACTCCGCATACTACCATAAAAATTTCGTTCTTCTCCCATAACTTAAAAGACGAATCGCGTCATGCAGAGCGAAAGACAAGTCGTCTCAGCAATTCTAATCGAACCAGTTTCCACCGAAACACCGCAAACCAAAACACCAATTGAACGATGCCTATGCAGAAATATCGGCTTAATGTATCAGAGAAGAGAAGCGGCAACATCTGAATCCCTAGCAGAATGAGATACTTTCCCAACATCCCTTCCCAGATGTGAAACCGTTTCCGGGCGAGGATAAACTCTTGAACCAGTACAAAGAAGCACATCGAAATAAAGATCGAGTACGAGGCTCCCAGTGCCTTATACGTTGGGATGAGTAAAAATAGAAATAAAAGATCCATGGATAATGCGAAGACGTTAAGCCACATGTCGATTTTTTCATTCCCGCTTGCAATTAGCAAATATGCCTGCAAATTTCCTATAGAAAATGGAACGATTGTCCACATAATGATCGATCCAATAGGACCAGCCGGGGCATACTGCGCGCCGAACAGAACCGAGACAATCACGGGCGAGAGAATTGCACATGGCACGCCAATGCCGAGGGAAAAAACGGTCACATCGGATAGTGCACTTCTTCCCAGTACAAGAAATTTTTCAACATTTTCCTTGTGCGCTTTTGCTAAATAGGGATACAATGACAACAGGTACGTTACCGGCACCATCTGAAGAATATAGAATAAGCGTGTCCCAACCTCGTAATAGCTTACCTCGGATCGCTCTACGAATTTAGAAAGAACCAAAACGTTGATCCGCCAGTAAATAATAGAAATGGTTCCAATAACTGCGAAATGTTTGGCGTAACTCAATAAATTCTGAAGCCTCTTCCATCGAATCTTTGAGGCAATTTCAACCCACTCCCGCAATCTCTGCGGTATCAATGCGCTTGTGCCGCGAACAAAGTTGAGCGCAATAAAGAGTGTAATGAATCTAAATCCGACCAGGAATATCGAAATTTGAACGAGGGACAAATGCAAAAGTATCAGGGCAACGCCGAGAAGAATCTTCAGAATCGCTTCTATAATGACCGGGAGGGCTGAATAGAACTGCCTGCTTTCTGCAACATTGACGCTCTTGATATAATAGATGAAATTGTCGAAAAAGAGATTGATCCCAAGGATTGTGGCAAGGACAACAATTTCAGTTTCATATCTCAACCCCAGGACAATCGCCACCACGGTTGCAAAACCAAAGAGACTTAAGAGAAATTCAATCTGGAAAAAATCTTTCAACAAGTCGTGCCTGTCATCCGGGCGCTGCGAATACTCTCTGACGAAATATGATAGAAGACCAAATGGCGCTATTACTGCAATCAATTGATACAGTGAATTCGCGACAACGTACTGAGCAAAAAGGGTGGGTCCGTACGATCGGGCAAGAATAACGAAGAAAACGCTCAGAAGAAAATTCTGAAGAACATTGGAGACTATCGCTACTGTGCTGTTCCAATACACCGCGACGTTTTCATCCTTATGTCCGAATTCGGCGTATCGTCGGATGAGACTCATATATTTTTTGGTGAGATTTCTTCTGAATACAGAAATGGTAATACGCTCAGAAATCCGAAAAGGAATAGGATTCTAGGATCATCGAGAGAATATACTGTTATTTGACTCGCAAGCAGTGAGAGATAGGCGGCGAACCCTGCAACACATAAGGTCTTCGTAGGCACGTCGAATTTTAAACTCCTCAACACTCTCCAGTACTGGATCAAGATTGTTACTACAAAAAATGTAAAAAGCAAAAACCCAATAATTCCCGTTTCGCACAAAATTTTGAGATATCCGCTTTCAGGGTGGTTATAAACCGTGACGCCCTGATTCGTCGTCCAAAATCCCCCCTGTATGAAGCTCAACACCACTTTGGAAAAATTTTCATATCCTACCCCGGTCCAGGGATACGCACGAAATATCGCGAAGCTCTTGATCCAAAGTCCAATCCTGAAACTCGCGGCTTTTTGTGCGAAAAGAAGGCGGCTCAAAAAAGCGAGTTTATCAAGATCGACAAACAACGAAAGAAATAGAATGAACGCAGCAAGTAAGGCAAGCCGCAGTGCTACTTTTGTTCGGCTTCCCGGTGTTATGAGGCCCGCAACGAATATGCCGACCAATGCACCGAACGGTGCCATTCGTGATCCGTTGATCATCAATAAAATAAAACACGCTGAACCGAGCACAATCTGGCCAATATCAATTTTGCTCGGCTTATATAACAAACAAAATGATAACGAGACCGACAAAAATTGCGAAAACGCCTGCGCGTCTCTGAAAGGCCCAGGATACCTCATCCCTCCACTTTCAGCACTGAACAAAACGTTTCTGTTAAGTGATGGAAAAAGTGTGTAATCCAGTCCGAGTACTATCTGGATCAAAGCAAAGGCGGCAGAAATCCAGATAGCGGCCTTGATTCCACGCCAGAGCTGATCCGGTGTCATTCCAAATGCTCGTGCTTGCACAAACGCTTGAGCTGTTAACGCCAAGAACAACGTTACTAGAGCAACTTGATATGCGCTGTTAAGCACATCTACTCCCGCAAATCCTATTATAAACCAACCTCCTAGCCAGAGAGCGTAGGATCGCCACAGCGGCCGGTGACTAATATTCGTAATTCTCAGATGACCAGCAGAGCGATTTTTCCTCGCCGCAACGAACGCTATGATAATCAAAGCGATCAGAAGGAAGCTAATACCTGCTTTCCGAGGAGGCACGAGGAATCCCAGCACGGGGAAGTAGACAAAGACCACTAAGAGGAGCATTAGAACAGATCGGGGCCTCGCAAGGAGGGTAAACAGGAACAGAACAAAGAGGGCCAGCTGCAACTCGTATCGCAATGCTTCCGAGTCGGGCGCGCCAATCAATATTGGGATTACTGCAAGAAGGAAAATGAGCAGGACAACAAAAACACCTGTCAGACTTATCGAACTTTCGTCATCGACTGCCTGTAAGTTTCCATCAATAGGCGTTTCACTCAAGAGCACGTATCCTTAAATCCAACGTGGCGTCGCAATTTGAAGTTCATGCACTTTTCGTTCCGCGAAGACTCCCAATGAATACATTCCAATAAATTGACAATCGATCTTGGTAAACAATGTAAGCACAACTTCCAAACAAAGAGAGGACGATCACGATGAACAATATCAATGTCCTCAATGGACCTGTTTTGATCACCGGATCGGTTGCAACCTCTTTCACGTTGACGACTGGTGTATCTTTGATCTCATCGAGTTTCGTCAATTCCAGTTGGCCCGACAGTTGTATATACGCTTCGTTTAGAATTTGGACATTCCTTGTCAGGCGGTTTTGTTCGAGAAGAAGCTCGGGCGATTGTTCCAACACTCTGTTTTGCAGTTGAAAATTTTTCAGATTCTCCTCTCCACGGATCAACGAATCTTTTAACTGATCGAGTCTTTTCTCGATATAGAACACCTGGTAGGATGCATACGATTTTTTTTGGGTCCTCACATATTCATCGAGATGAGCTGCAATGTTGTTTGCAACGTCTGCCGAGAGCTGTGATTCAGGCATTGTAACGGTGATGGTCAGAATTTTGGTCAACCCTGTGACGTTTGTTTCAAGGTGGCCTTTCGTAAACTTCCTGTAAAATTTCCGGTAGAGTCCCTCCTCGCGCTTTTCCGATGGAATACCGGATGGAGGGCTGATGTCGAAATATTGGATCAAGTCTACAGAATCTTTATACTCTTCTGTTTTGTATTTAGCATAAATAACAGGACGCAGAACTGCATCGCTGTAGATAATATCTTCAAAGATCTCATTCGGCGACGCCTGCCCCAAGTCTGCACTAGCAAGGGTAGAAGCGAGCCCGCTCAATCCGGCCAGTTGTGACTTGTTGCCATAGTCGGGAAGAATCGTGATTGTGCTATCGTACCAGCGACGTATGACGAAAAGCAAAACTATTACCGCAAGGACTAAAACAATAGCGTTGATCTTCAGCAATTGTATCCGAACCCGCCAGAACAATTGAAGATAACCGCCTAATTTTTGTACGGTTCGTTCTAAACCGTTCGGCGGGTTTGCGGTCTCGGGAGAAGCTTTGTCGTGGGGTGATTTTTCCATACTTGCATTTTCTTAAATAAAATAGAAAGTGGTGCTACAAACTGTCATTGCGAGCAGAGCAAAGCAATCCCCAACGAAAAAGGAGATTGCTTCTGCCGAAGGCATTCCTTCGGAAGGCAAAGAACGCCTCGCAATGACGCCCTTTTTAGAAAGGAAGACAAACTGTAACGCTACCAAAAATAGAGGGAAGATATTCCCTCTGAAAGATTGCTTCTCCCGCTCTTCGAGCGGGATCGCAATGACAATTTATTTTTAGGAAGGCCAGGCGATTGTGAAGCAGGCTCGATTCTTCAATCTTCCTTCTTCTCTCTTATCTCTTATTTTCGTTTGCCCCGTGCTTTCCGAAGCGCGGCCACATCCGCCATATCTTTCGGGCGGCCTGCCTCTTTCTTTGAAGCGATCAGATGATCGAATGAGATAACATGTGTCTTCACTCTTCCCAGCCGGACCGCCGTTTTCTTCTTATACAGATCGTCAAAATTCGCCGTGCCCAGAGAGGTGATCAAGGCGATCCGCACGGGTGGAAATCCCAACTGAATCACCATTTCCGGATCAAGCAGATCGCTTTCAGAAATCGTGAGCTTTCCGAAACCGAATTTCTTCAAAACAGCGAACACTCGCTTCGCATTTTCCTTTGTCGGATTAATCAGGAAATCGATATCGCCGGTGTTGCGCGGTTCGGTATACTGTGCCACCGCATACGCGCCGACAAGCAAGTACTCAACGTGCTGAGCGTTTAACAGCCGAACAAACTCTTCGTAATCCTTTTCTACTTTCACGATACTCCCGTTCCTTATGGAACAGTGTCATATACTGCTCGCGCAATACCTGGACGGCACTAATGCGCTCTTCCGGAGTTTTTGTCCTCCAAAACTCCGCATTTGCGGCCGCTTCGCCCGATCGTTTTATTTTTCTGATCGTTTTCATTTCTTAGTCCAAAGTCCGGAGCCTTCTGATTACTGCTTACTGTTCACTATTTAATCTGATGTGCCAGATAAATGATCGTGGCAGCAGACATAGCTATCGCAAAAATGTCTTTGATCGTCGTCCCCATGTCTGGTCCCGGGAATT
>Ga0265338_10008204_pt1 | contig 12726 bp, 7 predicted proteins | sample 42126metaG_FD_193579 | JGI IMG/M metagenome (GOLD analysis project Ga0265338, IMG submission 193579) | Rhizosphere microbial communities from Carex aquatilis grown in University of Washington, Seatle, WA, United States - 4-21-26 metaG | ecosystem: Host-associated > Plants > Roots > Rhizosphere >... | reverse complement strand
GCCGAGACGAAGCGGCTGCGCGAGCGGTACGACCTGAAGCCGCTGGTGATTCACACGAATTACCTGGTGAATCTCGCGAGCTCGAATGAACTGTTCCTGCGGAAGTCGATGGAGGCGTTTCGAGGCGAGGTGGAACGCGCTCTGGCTTTGTGTGCGGAGTATCTTGTCTTGCATCCGGGATCTTTTCGTGGCGCGGACCGCGAGCAAGGATTAGTGAGCACGGCCGCCGCGATCGCTGCCTCCACGCAAGGCCTCGATCTTGCCAAGGGCGGATTGGCGATCCTGATCGAGAACACCGCCGGATCGGAGTTCTCGCTTGGTGGCAGCTTCGAGCAGGTTGCGGAGATTCTCGCGCGCCTCGACGGCATCGTTCCCGTTGGCGCGTGCATCGATACCTGTCACACGCACGTCGCGGGGTATGACATTGTCAGTCCGGAAGGCTTGTCTCAGACTTTGCATCAGCTCGACCAGACGGTTGGCCTGCAGCGAGTCAAGGTGTGGCACTGCAATGACGCCAAAGCTGCGCGAGGATCGAAACTCGACCGGCATCAGCAGATCGGGAAGGGAAGCATTGGCAAGGAGACGTTTCGCGTGCTGCTGAATGACTCGCGCCTGGCGCATGCGGCCTTCATCGCCGAGACACCGATCGAGAAACCGGGCGACGACCGTAGAAATGTGGAAGCGCTGAAAAAGCTCGTCGTAGAGAAGTAGCTGGCGACGCCTCTGCGGGCGGCATAGGTGAACCCAAAGTTCTAGGGCGCTAAAGGTAGAGACGTTGCAAGCAACGGCTCTACGCTTGATACTCGTTGGTCATGAAGCTATACAGAACTCAACACGGCATCGTCGCTGAACACGATGGCCGCTACTTCTCCATCCCCACGACGTCGTGGGACGATCTCGTCACGCGCGAAGGCTTGCTCAGTTATCTGGTCCAGCGGATTCAGGATGCGAAGGCGGTCGCTGCGCCGGCGCCACAAGACTTGCTTCCGCCCATCGGCAGTCAGGAGGTGTGGGCGGCTGGCGTGACCTACTATCGCAGCCGCGATGCGCGCATGGAGGAGTCGAAGAGCGCCGGCGGCGGGGACTTTTACGACCGCGTCTATCAGGCGAAGCGTCCTGAGTTGTTCTTTAAAGCGACTGCGCATCGAGTGGTCGGACCAAACGCAAAGGTTGCGATCCGCGAGGATGCCGCATGGTCAGTGCCGGAGCCGGAGCTGACTCTGTTCGTCACGCCCGGCGGCAGGATTGCCGGTTACACGATCGGCAACGACATGAGCTCGCGCGACATTGAAGGCGAGAACCCGCTGTACTTGCCGCAGGCCAAGGTCTACGACCGGAGTTGTGCACTCGGACCGTGCCTACTGGTGTCGGACGAAACCTTGCCCCCCGCCACGGAAATCGCGATCGAGATTCGGCGCGCCGGCCAGCCGGCATTTTCGGGCGCGACCACACTGAAAGAGCTGAAGCGGAAGCCAGAGGAGTTGGTCGAATATCTTTACCGCAGCAGCAGTTTTCCGCACGGATGTTTTCTTCTGACGGGCACGGGCGTGGTGCCTCCGGATTCGTTCACCCTGAACGCCAGCGACGAGATTCGCATTACCATCCCGCCGATCGGAACGCTAGTGAATACGGTTGGATAGAAATGAGAAAGCTGGCGTCGGGCGTCAGGCGGCGGACCTCAGGTTTCAGATCTCGGCCGATCTCAAACCTGAAGTCCGAGGTCTGAGGTCTACCTCCTGCGCCCTTACACGTTCCCCAGCTCTGGCGTTTGCTCCGCGCCGTGTAAAATACAGGTTTATTCTCCACCGATAGACCCCCTCTATGGCGATCGAAGAAAAATCGGCCAACGCCGTGACGAACGGCTCTGAACCGGGCTCATCCGCGCCTCGTCCGAACGACGAGCGCTACGACGCTCAGCGCGTCGAAACGAAGTGGTTCGAGCGCTGGCAGCAGGACGCCTCTCTTTACGCTGCCGAGCCTAACTCGACGAAGAAGAAATATTACGTGCTCGAAATGCTGCCGTATCCGTCGGGTGCGCTGCACATGGGGCACGTGCGCAACTACGCCATTGGCGATGCGCTCGCGCGGTACATGTGGATGAACGGCTACAACGTGCTTCATCCCATGGGGTGGGATTCGTTCGGATTGCCGGCGGAAAATGCGGCGATCGCGAACAATACGCCGCCACGGCAGTGGACGCTCAACAACATCGCCAACATGAAGGCGCAGATGAAGCGCCTCGGCTTCGCCTATGACTGGTCGCGCGAGGTCACGACCTGTTTGCCCGAGTACTACCGCTGGAACCAGTGGTTCTTTCTCAAGCTGTTCGAGCGAGGCCTGGCATACCGCAAGAAGAGCAAGGTCAACTGGTGCCCGAAGTGTGCGACCGTGCTGGCCAACGAGCAGGTTGTGGACGGATGCTGCTGGCGTCACGAAGACACGCCCGTCGAACAGCGGGAGCTGGAGCAATGGTTCGTGCGTACGACGAAGTATGCCGAGGAGTTGTTAAACGATCTGGATAAATTACCGGGCTGGCCGGAGAAGGTTCGTACCATGCAGCGCAACTGGATCGGCCGCAGCGAAGGAACGCTGGTCGATTTCAAGCTCGATGGTGCGGCTGGGCCTGCCGGATCGACCATCAGCGTGTTCACGACTCGCGTCGATACGATTTTCGGCGCGACCTCGGTGCAGCTTGCGCCCGAGCATCCGCTGGTCGCTGATTTTACGAATCACAACCAGATGTTGGGCGCGGCGGTCCAGGAGTTGATCGCCGAACAGCGCAAAGCGAAGGAAGCTGGAGACATTGGCGCGATTGAAAAGCACGGCGTGAACACGCACCGCTATGCCATCAATCCGTACAACGGCGAGAAGCTTCCCATCTGGGTGGCGAACTACATCGTCATGGATTACGGCACGGGTGCCATCATGAGCGTGCCTGCGCACGACGAGCGCGACTACGAGTTCGCGAAGAAGTACAAGCTGGAGATTCGCCTCGTCGTACTTCCGATTTCGAACGATCCGGAAGAGACGATGGCTGAGCCGCAGTTGCCGTTCGTGGCGCACGATGGCATGACGATTAACTCCGGCCCGTACAGCGGTATCAGTTGCGCCGACGCTATCAAGAAGATGTCGGCTTACGCCGAAGAAAAGGGTTTCGGCAAAGCGACCGTCACATACCGCTTAAAAGACTGGGGAATTTCCCGGCAGCGTTATTGGGGCACGCCGATCCCCATGCTGTATTGCGAGAAGGACGGCATCGTGCCGGTGCCGGAAAGAGATTTGCCGGTGATCTTGCCGGAGAATGTCGACATTACGCTCACGGGTGGCTCGCCGCTGAGTAGAGTGCCGGAATTCGTCAACGCGACCTGCCCCAAGTGCGGCGGGCCGGCGCGGCGCGAGACCGACACCATGGACACGTTCGTCGACTCGTCCTGGTATTTCTACCGCTACACCGACGCGCGCAACGACCGCGCGCCCTTCGACGGGAAGACGGCGCAATACTGGTTTGGCGAACGTGGTATCGACCAGTACATTGGCGGCGTCGAGCATGCCATTTTGCATTTGATCTACTCGCGCTTCTGGACCAAGTTCATGCGCGACCTGGGCATGATCACCAACGACGAACCGGTCGAGCGCCTGTTCACGCAGGGCATGGTGATCAAAGACGGCGCGAAGATGTCGAAGAGCCTGGGCAACGTGGTCTCGCCCGACGAGATGGTCGCGCGCTACGGCGCCGACGCGGCGCGTCTCAACAGCTTGTTCGCCGCTCCCCCTGATCGCGATCTGGACTGGCAGGATTCCGGCGTGGAAGGCATCCAGCGATTTTTGGGACGCGTCTACCGGTTCATCGTACGTAACGCGCTGCCGGATGATCCGGACTGGAACGGGCCGGTGCCGGCCGATCTGTCGCCTGCCGCGCGGGCTATCCAGCGCAAATTGCATCAGACGATCAAGCGCGTCAGCGATGACTTTCACGGACGCTGGCATTTCAATACGTGCGTGTCGGCGATCATGGAGTTGGTGAACGTGTTGTACGGAGCCGAGGATGCGATTGCCCGGAAGGCAGTGCCATTGCCGTTCCTGGCCGAGGTACAGCGCAGCCTTGTCCTGTTGCTCGCGCCGTTCGCACCGTATCTCGCTCACGAACTCTGGGAGATACTGGGCGAAAAGGGGAGCCTGCTCAAAGCCGCGTGGCCGAAATACGACGCTGCGTTGGCGAAGGAAGAAGAAATCGAAATCCCGGTGCAGATCAACGGCAAGCTGCGCAGCCGCGTTGTTGTGGCTGCCGACGCTGCGGAAGCGTTCATCCTTGAGCGGGCGCTCGCCGACGAAAAAGTGCAGGCGGCCATCGCTGGGAAGCAGATCGTCAAGAAATTGTACGTTCCCGGTCGGTTGGTCAATATCGTGGTGAAGTAGTTCCCCGCATGGGCTTCGCACTGGCCAAGCCTGTGCTCCGCTCAGGATGACGGAGCAATTTGGGTTATCCTGATTACGGCATGGCCATCTCCCCCACGCTCGAAGGATTCCGCGCCGCATTCCGCCGGCCTTCGCTGACGCTGGCGGAGATCATGTGGCGCTGGACCGTCGGCGCGACGGCCACCGTGCTGTTTCTGTTCGGACTCTTCCAATACCTAAACACGCTGCCCGTGACCAACGGGGAACTGCTGTTCCTGCGGACGCGCCAGCCTTATCTGGTGGGAGAGGCGATCGCGCACATCCTGCGGGGAAGCCTGAGCCGTGCGGTAATGGCCGGATTGCTGGCCGCGCTCATGCTCACTTGCCTGTGGATCATCGCCGGTTCGTTGGGTAGGCTCGCGACCGTGCGCGCTTTGCTGGACTATTTTCGGAGGGACGCTGCTGGCAGAGATCTACCCGGCGGCGCTCTACACGATGGCGAGAGAGACGGTGCGAGCAACGTCTCTACGCATGCAACCAGCCCATTGCGGGCGCTGACCCGGCTTCACTTTTTGCGGGCGACTGTGGCGATCGCAGCGATCGCTAGTTTCGCGGGCGCGATGATTCTGGCAGGCTTTGCTTCACCTGACGCGCATCCCCGGCCCGGTGTTGCCTTCCTGCTTTTTCTTCCCCTGGCTGCCCTGATCTGCCTGGTGTGGAGTTCATTGAATTGGATTCTGTCGCTGGCGGGGCTGTTCGCGGTTCGCGACGAGGAGGACGCGGTGGGCGCCATTTCCGCTTCGGTAGCTTTCTGCCGCGAGCGCAGCGGGGCCGTCTTCGCGGTCAGTACGTGGACGGGGCTGGCTCACCTGGTGGCGTTCGTTGTCGCCACCACGGCCGTTTCCATGCCGATGGGCTTCATCGCGGTTGTGAAGTGGCGCCTGGTCGTTGCGGTCATGATCCTGGTAACGCTGGCCTACTTCGCGCTAGCTGACTGGATTTATATGGCGCGGCTGGCGGGATACGTCTGCATCGCCGAAACGCCGGAAGCGTTGCTCGCGGCGTTGCCGACGCCTCCGCAGGCTGGGCCGCTCCAGACTCTGCCGCTTCAGACTTCCATCGACCGCGACGAACCCATCCTCAGCGACCTGCCAAATCTTGTCGTAGAGACATAGCGCCCAACGCCTTTACGGCATCACGCCTTCGCCGTCCGCGACAGATTCGACTTAATCAGCCGGCTGAATTGTTCTTTCATGTTGGCGAACATGCTCTTCTCGGCGAACGTTCCTTTGTTAGCCTTCAAGCCGTTCAGCGTCAGGTGAGATGACACGATCGCCTTGTTCGCATTCTTGATGAGCGGATCGAGCTGGTTCTTCTTCATCGCTTCGACTTTGTCCATCCATCCGGGCAAGCCCATGTCGGCCACGAAGAAGTTCGCGACGTTGCTTGTATCCGAACAGGAAATCAGGTAGCAGCCGAGGATCGGGCAATCTTTGAAGACAGTCATATCGAGCGTGTTCGGGTCGCCCAGGCGTCTGTTGCCGGCCTTCATTTCGGTGTAGTCGCGGCCCAGAATGTAGAGTTCCTGAATCAGCTTGGAGAGCGCGCTGGTGGCGCCGATGGCCGCGGTCGTGGCGGTTCCCATGTCGGCGAACAGGCCCGCAATTTTCGTGGAGGCCGAGGCGGTATTTCGGACGGCGTCCGCTGTGTTGGCGGCCAGGAAACGCTTGATGATGACGACCACGGCTTCGGCGGCCGCTTGCGGATCTCCGGGAAGTGTACCTTCGAGATAGTAATCGGACTTGTAAACATCGCGGGCATTGGCCACCACGGCGCGCCACGATTGCACGGACTTGACCGAACTGGTGAGGACTCCGATCAACGGCGTCATCTCCGAGATAAGCGAGTGCAGAACCTCACCTGTGAGCGCAGCCACGACGTCGGAAATATCGTGCAGGTTCATGGAGGTCTGTATGAACTCCATGGCGTGGGTGCGGATGGCTCCCATGGACGGCATGTTGGCGGCGACTTTGGAGCCGGTCTTGATGCCATCGACCATTTTCGTCACGTTGGAGCGGACATCGTTCGCGTCGGAAAGAGCGCCCTTGATGCTCTTCTCGCGGGCAAATTTGGCGAATGTCAGCTCGGTCCCGGCGAACATGTTTCCCAAGTTGCCCTTGCGCGCCTTCGAGATTTCGCGCATCGCGGAGAATTGGTCTCGGGTAAGTTTTGGCGGTCCGCCCATCGGTAAGTCCTCCTGAATGCGGTGCAGGAATGGCTCGGCGATTTTACACCACCAGGCTGACGTAGACGGGGCTCTGCTACGTCTCTACGAAATGATCTGGCGCGAATCCGGGCGCTCCCTTTACACTTTCTCCCCAAATCTGAGAAACTCATCCGTGGAAACCCAATCCAAGCCTGCCCAAACTCTAGTCAGCCAATCCATCGTCATCCTTGACTTCGGTGCGCAGTATACGCAGCTCATCGCGCGCCGCATCCGCGAGCAGAATGTTTTCTCCGTCGTGCTGCCGTGCACGGCCAAGCTCGATGAGGTCAAGAACTACGCGCCGGCCGGCATCGTGCTCTCAGGAGCGCCGTGGTCGGTCTACGACAAAGACGCTCCTCCGGCGGACGCGCGCCTGTTTGAGCTTGGACTGCCTGTGCTCGGCATCTGCTACGGGTTGCAGTTCATGGTGCACACCCTGGGCGGGAAAGTGCGTCCAGCGGACAAGCGCGAATACGGCCATGCGGAAATCGACATCATCGCCGAGTCGGTACTGTTTCAGGGGCTGGCCAGGCGCCAGCCGGTTTGGATGTCGCATGGCGATTCGGCTGTGGAATTGCCGCCCGGCTTCGAACTGACCGCGAAGACCTCAGATGCGGTGGCCGGTATTCAGAATGTTGCGAAGAAGTGGTTCGCGGTGCAGTTCCATCCTGAGGTGCACCACACGCGGCAGGGCACGGAGATCCTGAAGAATTTCATCTTCCGGATTTGCGGCGCCAAACCTACCTGGACGGCGCAACGCTTCATCGACTCGACCGTCGAGCAGGTGAAGCAGCAAGTAGGCGGCGGGCGGGCCATCTGCGCACTCTCAGGCGGCGTGGATTCTTCGGTCGCGGCGGTGCTCGTCGATCGCGCGCTGCGCGACAAGAAGGGGAAGTCGCGACTGACGTGCGTGTTCGTGAACAATGGCGTTTTGCGCAAGAACGAATTCGAGAAGGTGCAGAAGACGCTGCGCGACAAGTTGGGACTGCATCTGGATGCGGTCGATGCGACGGATCGCTTTCTCGGTAAGCTCAAAGGAGTGAGTGATCCGGAGAAAAAACGCAAGATTATCGGCAACGAATTCATCAAAGTTTTCGAAAAGGAAGCTCGCCGCATCGAGAAGACCGAAGGCAAGGTCAAGTGGCTGGTGCAGGGGACGCTGTATCCCGATGTGATCGAGTCGCGTTCGGTGCGGGGGCCGTCGCAGGTCATCAAGTCGCACCACAACGTCGGCGGACTGCCGGAGAAGATGAAGCTCAAGTTGATTGAGCCGCTGAAAGATTTGTTCAAGGACGAAGTTCGCAAGATCGGCCGCGACCTTGGCATGCCGGAAGAAATCCTCCAACGGCAGCCGTTCCCCGGTCCGGGGCTTGCCGTACGCGTGCTGGGAGAAGTCACTCCCGAGCGCCTGGCCCTGCTGCGCGAGTGTGACGACATCGTAGTCGCCGAGGTGAAGAACGCCGGACTATACACGAAGATCTGGCAGTCGTTCGCCGTGCTGCTGCCGGTCATGTCGGTGGGCGTGATGGGCGACGCGCGGACTTACGCCTACACCTGCGCCATCCGCGCCGTGAGTTCGGAGGACGGCATGACTGCGGACTGGTTCCCGCTGTCGCACGAAGTGCTGAAAACCATCTCCACGCGAATCGTGAATGAGGTGAAGGGCGTGAACCGCGTGGTGTATGACATCACGTCGAAGCCCCCGGGGACGATTGAATGGGAGTAGGGCGGATCGCGGCTCTTAGCTCTTAGCCTTAGCCAAGGCCAGATCATGTGGGACAGCTGCCTTCGGATGTCCGGGCCGCGGCTCTGAGTTTATTCCTCGTCAAAGAGCGACGGTGTATCTGCAAACAGCTCTTCCAGAAACTGCGTCTCTGGTGGATGACCAACTCGCGATACGGCTGCGAGTGGTCTTTCCCATTCTGGGGTTACTTCCGTTTACTCCGTCGGTGGTCTGTTGTTGCTCCGGTTTCCGTTTCGTCCTACAACCGAAATCACGGCGAGGGCACCTAAGCAGGGCGCCTCGCGATTGAAGGCGAATTTGGGACGGTGTCAGCCATGTCTCCCACGGTGCAAGCGATTTCCTTCCGCGTCATCCTGCCGTTTGTCCTTGCCCTTGCCCCCGCCGTAGGCGTCGCCCAGTCCGCGATTGACGACGTGCACATCACGCCCCGGGAGAAGACTGTGGACGTGGCCACAGCGGCCTATGGCGCGACCGCGGTCAACTACCCCGACGGACTGATCCGAACCAGCGCCGAACTCGTGCTGGTTCCCGTGACCATCACCGACAGTTTCAATCGCCCGGTGATCGGTCTCTACCAGGATAATTTCCAGCTCTTTGAGGGCAAGAAGCCGCAGCAGATCAAGAACTTTTCCAGCGAGGATACGCCGGTGTCGGTGGGTATCCTGGTGGATACCAGCGGCAGCATGTCGTACAAGCTGGAGCGGGCACGCGAAGCGATTGTGCAGTTCTGCGAGGCGGCCAATCCTCAGGACGAGTTCTTTATGATTACGTTCGCCGACACGCCGCAGCTCACGACCGACTTCACCACGAACGCGGCGCACCTCGAAAATGACCTGCTCACCACCCGGTCCAAGGGACGGACGTCGTTGCTCGACGCGATTTATATGGGCATCCGCAAGATGCGAAGTGCTCAGTATGCGAGAAAAGCCCTGTTGATCCTTTCCGACGGTGGTGACAACCACAGCCGTTACACCGAACACGATGTGAAGGCGGCGATCAGGGAGTCTGATGTGACGATCTATGCGGTGGGCACCTACGAGCGCTATGTCCCCACCGCGGAAGAGCTACTTGGCCCAGAGTTGCTGCGGTCGGTGGCCGGGATGACCGGCGGACAGGCCTTTGCAATCACGAACGCGAGCGAAATGCCGACCGTGACTCGCACGATCGGGACTCAGCTTCGGCACCAGTATGTGCTCGCCTACCAGCCGCAGCCGGCGCCGCATGATGGGAAGTGGCACAAGATCAGCGTGAAGCTGCGGCTCCCGAAGAAACTGCCTTTCTTCCACGTCGATGCACGGGCCGGATATTACTCGGGCGGCGAGTAGCGGCGGGCGGGGACGGCCGCCCGAGCCCTGAACTTGTAGAAGGGACCGCAGCGTTCCATCGCTATTCCTGGCGCAACGCACTCATCGGATCGACTCGCGCGGCTCGCCTGGCTGGCAGGTACGTCGCGAAAATGGCGACCATCAGAACGGCCATTGGTACGACGACGTAGAGCCGGGGCTCGCCCACGTGCAGGTCGAAGAAGATGGCTTCGAAGACCTTCGGCAGCGGGAGCGCCATCACGATCCCAATCGCCCCTCCAATCGCAGCCATCTTCATCCCTTCCCATACGACCATGCGCAGCACGTCCTGACTCTTGGCTCCGAGGGCCATGCGAATGCCAATTTCGTGGGTGCGCTGGCTCACGGAATAAGCGATCAGCCCATAGATTCCGATCGCCGCGAGCAGCAGAGCCAGAACCGCGAAGCTCCCCAGTACTCGCAGGAAAAATGGATTTCCTTCTTTTTGCTGGTTGAGCACGGCGGGCATGCTTAGTACCTGAGCCAGTGGCAGTTCAGGATCCGCCTGCGCGACCGTCTTGCGAAGATCGGAAGCGAGGCTCTTCGGATCGGAAGTTGTCCGGATCATGAGAGACATGGACGCCACAGGTCGCTGCCAGAACGGTTCGTACACCTCGGGATCGTCGCGAGTGGCTTGAGAATACGATTTGACGTTACCGACAACCCCGATGATCTCGCTCCAATCGGAGGCAGGGCCGCTTAGATCCAGCCGGATCTGTTTGCCGAGCGGATCCTGGCCGTTCAGATAACGACGAGCGAACTCCCGGTTGACTACGACTACGCGAGGCGCTGAAGCGTTATCACTTTCCGCGAAAGTGTGGCCACTTTGCAGCGCGATGCCTGCGGTCCGAAAGTAGTCGGGGGTCACTACGAAGTCGAGAGCGCTGAGCCTCTCGCTCGTCGGCAGCTCGGGTTGACCCTTGATGCGAAGGGTTACACTACCCGCTCCGCTTGCCGGCAAGTCGGACGTGGCGGCGACGGACTCGGTGCCGGGTAGTTCTTTCAGGTGCGGCAACAGATCACGGACGAAGGTGTTCTGGTGCGAGGCATCCGGGTAGCGGGCGCTATCCAGTGTCACTGCCGCCGTCAGAATATGGTCTGGGCGGAATCCCAGATCCTGACTGTCGATGGCGGAGATTCCCTGGAACAGCATCCCCGTTCCGACCAGCAGAAACAGAGCCAGCGCGATCTCGGCGGTTACCATTGCGGCGCGAATACGGCTATGCGAACGGCCCTGTGTGGCGGAGCGGCTTTCGTCCTTCAGATTCGTAGCGATGTCCGTGCGCGACGCACTTACTGCCGGAGCCAGGCTGCAGAGCACGGCGCATACCAGAGATACCGCGATTGTAAAGAGCAGGACATTGCGATCCAGACTTAAGGGCACGGCGCTGATGGCTTCATTGAAGTTCAGATTCGCCCGCACCAGCTTGATGCCCCAATTCGAGAGCACAAGACCGAGGCTCCCGCCGAGGAAGGCGATCACGAGTCCTTCGGTGAGCAATTGCCGGATGATGCGCAGGCGCCCGGCGCCGAGGGCGCCACGAATAGCCAACTCCTTGCGGCGTCCCGCGGCACGCGCCAGGAGCAACCCCGCCACGTTGGCGCAGGCAATCATGAGGACGAAGCCAACCGTGGTCATCATCACCGCGATGCCGCTGCGAATGCCGAAAGTGTAGATCAGGAAGTCGGGCAGGGTTCGGACCGCGACGCCCCAACCTTTTTCGGCCTCGGGAAAGGTCTCTTCGGCCCGGCGCCCCAGCGTGACCATCTCGGCCCGCGCCTGCTCCACGGTCACGCCAGGTTTCATCCGCGCGAACAGATACAGGGAGCGAGTCTTCCGGGCATCCGCGGTCTGGTCCGCAGGGGTCAATGCCAGCGGCGTCCAGAGTTGCGGGTTGAAGCCCAGCAAGCGAAAGTTCGCGGGCATCACACCGATCACGGTGTAGGTTTCACGATTCAGGCGGATGGTCTGGCCAATGATCGAAGGGTTGGAAGCGAAGTGGCTCGTCCATAGAGTGTGGCCGAGAATGACGACGTGATCGCTCCCGGTCTGGTCTTCGCCGGCTTCGAAGGTGCGTCCCAGTTGCGGCGTGACTTCGAGCAGACCGAAATAATTCAGAGATACGGCCTCGGCGCGTAGAGGCTCGGACTGTTCGTGCAAGGTCAGGGTGACGGTGCGATAGGGATCGGTTGCGGCCACATCGGTGAAGACGTGGTTGGCTTCGCGCCAGGCCAGGTAATTCGGCACCGAGACGGTTTTTGCGTCGGCCTGGAAACCCTGCGCCGGGTCGATGCCCGTAACCACGGCGACACGCTCGGGATCGCGCCCCGGCGGACGGTGCAGCAGAAAACCGCTCACCAAACTGAACATGGTCGCATTGACCGCGATACCGAGCGCAAGGGTGAAAACGGCGATAGCGGCGAATCCGGGTTTCTTGGCCAACATTCGGATGGCAAGCTGCAAGTCTTTGCGGAAGGTATCCATGCACACACCTCGCCAGAAGAATCTGTTTCGAGTGTGCAAGTTTCGAGCCACTCGGGCAGGTGAGCCAAGTCCGGTGTTAGCAAGGGAGAAGAGGCTGCCGCTTGGTCACCGCGTGTTATGTGGTGCGTCCAGCCGTGGACTTCGTTGTCCGTAAACGAACAGTGAAATGAGGGTACGCGCCAGGCGCGGATTACTCGCAGACCCAGGATTTTCTCAAAGGCATCGCAGGCGCGATCACGGTGCAGGAGGCGGTGGCCGTCGTTGAGGCAGAACGTGGCGTATCAATCAATCCCCATCAATCCCTATGGACCGTCTCCATGGAGAATGCGGGAAGGCAGACGGCGATGTATTCGGCGCCGCCTTCGTTCGGAGTCGAGTAGCGGACCCACTCGCCGGCATGCGCGACGACGGCTTGTCCGGCGGCGACGTCGAGTTCTCCACCTTTGTGGGTGACTCGTAGAGTGCCTTTGAGCACGATAGTGAATTCGTCAAA
>Ga0265338_10008203_pt1 | contig 12728 bp, 9 predicted proteins | sample 42126metaG_FD_193579 | JGI IMG/M metagenome (GOLD analysis project Ga0265338, IMG submission 193579) | Rhizosphere microbial communities from Carex aquatilis grown in University of Washington, Seatle, WA, United States - 4-21-26 metaG | ecosystem: Host-associated > Plants > Roots > Rhizosphere >... | reverse complement strand
GAGATCTCTCCCAACTGCGCACCGTGACCGGCGAAAAACCGGAAGTCGCTCTCACCACCAACGGCCATCTCCTGGCCGAGATTGCCCAACCGTTGAAAGACGCCGGCCTCGATCGCGTCACTGTCAGCATGGACGCCGTCGATCCCGAGCGCTTTGCCCGTATCACTCGTGTCCCCAACGGCTACGAAAGCGTGCTCGCCGGAGTTCGCGCGTCCCGCCGCGCCGGCCTCGATCCCGTAAAAGTCAATTGCGTGCTGCTGCGCGGGTTTAATGAAGATCAGATCATTCCCTTCGGCATGTTCGCGCGCGAAGAAGGCGTGGTCGTGCGCTTCATCGAATTCATGCCGCTCGAAGAAGATCGCGTCTGGACGCCGGACACTGTGGTGCGTCTGGAAGAAATCGTGTCGCGCATGTCGGAGTACATGCCGCTCGTCGAAATCGAGCACCAACGCAGCGAGACCGCTCGCCGCTACCGCTTCCCGGACGGCGTCGGAGAAATCGGAATCATTGCGCCGGTGTCCCATCCCTTTTGCGGCCAATGCAGCCGGATTCGAATCACATCCGATGGCAAGCTGCGCACCTGTTTGTTTTCTGTCTGGGATCACGACCTCCACGAACTGATGCGCCGTGGAGCCTCCGACGAGAAGCTGGTCGATTTCATTCTGAAGGTGGTTGAGAAAAAAGAAGAGCGCCACCACATCGGAGAGCCGGGCTTCGTTCCCGCCTCGCGAACCATGGTCCACATCGGCGGGTAAGAATTCCCCGCCACTCGTCAAGTTCGTACCTTCCCGAACCAAATTCCTTTGTTGCTAGACTACGGAGTTATGAAGAGGCTGTTGGCCCCGGCATTCTTGCTTCTGCTTTCCCTGCCGTCATCCGCCCAGGGACGCGCCTCCTACCTCGGCTTCGACCGCAACGAATACCCCGGCGATCAGAACCTCAAAAACCTGCGCTCGAAGTTTTCCTACTCAGGATTTTGGCTGAACAATCCTCCGGGGACACAAACCAACACTTGGACTGGGAAGCGCAGCAAACTCCAGTCTGCAGGTTTCGGATTTGCTGTCCTATTTAATGGACGGCTCTATCGGGATCTCGGCCACGAGAGCCGGGCTCGCGATCTCGGCAAGAAGGATGCACAACTTGCCGTCGCTGCCGCCACGCGCGAAGGCTTCCCCGCTCACACGATCATCTTTCTCGATCAGGAGGAGGGCGGGCGCTTGCTTCCCGAGCAGAAGGCATACTTGTTCGCCTGGCTCGACGGAGTTAGCCAATCGGGATATCGGGCCGGTGTTTACTGCTCTGGAATTGCCGCGCGGGAAAAGGGAGGCGCCAGCGTCGTCACGGCAGAAGACATCCATCACAATGCTGGGACCCGCGACATCACCTACTGGGTGACGAACGACGCGTGTCCGCCTTCGCCTGGTTGCGCCGCAGCCGCGCATCCGCCTTCAGCAAGTGGGATCGATTTCGCCGATGTCTGGCAGTTTGCGCAGTCTCCCCGGCGCAAAGATGTTGCGGCAGCCTGCCGCGGCTACGACTCTGATGGCAGTTGCTATCTCCCAGCCTCGCTGTCTCAACCGAGACTCTATCTCGATCTCAACGCTGCCAAGTCGGATGATCCGTCCCACGGCCGAAGCAATCGATAACAGTTTGGCGGTTAGTAGTTAGTTGAAAGTCGTCAGGACGAATGAGACCTGCTCAGTAGAACGCGTCGTACTTGGTCACGCTCCAGGGCCCGTCTCTCTTTTCTAAAGTGACGGAGAACAAGTCCTTATACGTCGCGCTCTGCGCTGCGGAGGAATAGCGTTGGCCCTTGTAGTGCAGAATAATCAGCGGCGGGGCGTCTTCCCATTCGATCAGGTTCCAGGAGATCAACGGGTGCTGCGTTTCAGAATCACAGATAAAGTCAGCGCGCTTCTTGCGGTAGTCTTTTTTCTTTTCCCACTCTGCCAGCACCGTGCGGCACTGGCCATCGCGCATCTGTGCGATGAAGGCATTTGCTGTGCGTTCGATCGTGCGGTCGCGCAGCGGATTCATCGTAATGCTGATCGGCATGTTGGTCAGAGGATCGCGCTCCTCGGACCGAGCCAGCACCGGACCCTGATTATTGAGCCAGTACAAATAGCCCAGAAACACCGCAACCAGCAGGGCCGCGGAGCCCAGAGCTATGCCGAGATGGGTCTTGGAAAACTGCATTCTCAGTAGAAGTTTGGGGGAAAGGTAAGTCGCAGGCAAGGTTACGATGGACACGTTGGGAAGTCCCCGCCAGGCCCAGACTTAGGCGAGAAATCGAGGCTCCCTCCCCTGTCTTGAGAACTCCTCCAGCCTGCGGCAATCCAGAGAACCAGGAATACTAAAACCTGCGTTTTATTCCGCCAAAAACGGTTTAAATAACTACAAACCTCGAGTACAATCCAGAAACTCCAGCCTCCAGGCCTGCCCACCCAAAGCGGGCCCTGGGGCGGGGTTCCGAGGTGTTTGTGGTCCCTTGCCTCTCCGGTCGTTTCTTCGCTGCGCGAGTTCTCCCCCTGGCCGCGGTGCTTCTGCTGGCCTCGACTCTTCTCGCCCAGCAGGTAACGGTCGACATCACGCCCGCACATGCGGTGAATCTCATTAGCCCCGTGCGCGCCCTGGGCGCCGGCGTAGACCGCGATCCCTTGAACTCCGTCCAGAAGCTGTTTGGTCCGGCGAGCGTTCCCCAGATGCTCTCCGCTGGGTGGGGCGGCGTCAGCTACCGCCTCAACACCGAGCTCAGCATCCAGGCGTGGCACTGGAATCCGGCCGGCGCCTGGAGTGACGTTTCCAACCAACAGGGATATTTCGTCGGTTCTGCGAACAGTTCGGGCACGATCCAGCGCTCCTTTGGATATAACCTGCCCCATCGCGGCGTCACCGCCAACCAGGGATCCAGCGGCGGATACTCAGTCCTCGATGACGGCGATCTCAGCACTTACTGGAAAAGTAATCCTTACTTATCCGAGCATTTCACAGGCGAGAGCGACGCGCTCCACGGACAGTGGGTTGTCGTCGATCTCGGGTCGCGAACCAGCATCAACGCGATCAAGATCGCCTGGGCGAACCCTTACGCCATGAATTACCAGGTCCAATACTGGACGGGTTCCGATGCATTCAACGATCCCGCAAATGGCCAGTGGCTCAACTTTCCCAACGGCGTGATCGCATCCGGGTCCGGAGGCACGGTCACTCTGCAGTTGTCGACAACGCCTGTGCACGCCGAGTTTGTGCGTCTCTGGATGACCGCATCGTCAGGCACATGCGATACCCACGGCTCCTCTGACATCCGGAACTGCGTGGGTTATGCCATCAGCGAGATATACCTTGGCAATATCAACAAGAGAGGTGAGTTTGTCGATCTCGTCCGTCACCGTAAGAACGAGAACCAGACTCTGACCTACTGCTCGTCCGTCGATCCCTGGCATACGCCAAAGGAAATTGCGAAAGACGACGGTGAGCAGCCCGGCTTCGACCTCATCTACTCGAGCGGAATTACTCGCGGGCTGCCCATGACCATTCCTGTCGCCATGCTCTACGACAATCCCGACAACGCCGCCAATGAAATCGCTTACCTGGAATCCAAAGGCTATGCGATCAAATATGTCGAGATGGGAGAGGAACCCGATGGCCAGTTTGTCTTGCCCGAAGATGACGCAGCTCTGTACATCGAGTGGGCGAACGCAATTCACGCAGTCGATCCCAGGATCCAACTAGCTGGTCCCGTTTTTCAGGGTGTCAACGACGACATTCCAATCTGGCCGGACGCGCAAGGAAACACCTCGTGGTTCACCCGCTTCCTCACCTATCTCAACACCCACGGCCACGCGCAAGATCTGAACGTGATGACCTACGAGCATTACCCCTTCAATCCCTGTTCAATTCCATGGAGCACTCTGTACCAGGAACCACAGATTGTGGCCCACGTCTTCAACGTCTGGCAGCAGGATGGCCTGCCTGCGTCGACCGCGCAGGAAATCACCGAGTACAACCTCGCCTACGATCAGAGCACGAGATACATGCAGACCTACGCCGCCTTGTGGCACGCCGATTTTGTGGGTAGCTTTCTGACTGCCGGCGGACAAGCCGCTTACTACTATCAATACGAACCTCTCCCCATGTATGAGGGCTGTGGCGGCTGGGGCACTTTCGGCATGTTTGATGTCGATGACCGTTACAACATCAAGCAGGATGTCGCGCAATACTTTTCCGCGGAATTACTGACGCAGGAATGGGCCCAGCCCGTCGATGCCATGCACGCCGTCTACCCCGCGGCGTCCGACATCAAAGACGACAAGGGAAATGTCCTCGTCACGGCCTATGCCCTTGAGCGACCGGATGGACAATGGGGGCTTCTGCTCGTGAATAAGGATCACCACAACGAGCATTCCATCTTTGTGAACTTCCACGATGCCGCCAGCGGCGATCACTATTTCCAGAATGGAGTGTCGCAAATCACGTTTGGCCCAGATCAGTATTCCTGGCACGCCGACGGAGCCAATGGATACGCAAAGCCCGACGGCCCCGCCCTAAATTCCACCGAAGCTGGTGGAAAAGGTGTCGAATATGTTCTGCCGAGAGCTAGCGTGGTCGTATTGCGGGGAACCGTGCGTTAGCCCGGCGCGCCGCTCCCATCGCGCACTGGCACTGCATGAATCCTTTGCAGGTACCATTGAATCTTATAGGTACGCGGTTTGTCTTTTCAGGAACGCGGGCGTATAGTTGGGATTGAAAACTGTTGTGTCGTAGTATCAGGATTTGGCGAAGCACACCAGTGGGCGAAAGCCCACTTTTTAGTTTGGGCCGGATTCTCGACCGCAGTTCTCGGGTAACTCGCTGAAAACATGAGTTTTGATCAGGATAAGCTCCGGGACATCGCGGAGCGCGTAGCAGCCTCGAGCGGGCTCGAAGTGGTCGAAATCGAGTTCCTCGGATCGGGCAAGCACCGAATGCTGCGCGTGTTCATCGACCGCCCGGGAGCCGTGGCGTCGCCGCAACATCCCGACGGGGTCACGCACGAAGACTGCTCAAAGTTCAGCCGCGAGTTTGGCACGATCGTCGATGTCGAGGATGCCGTGCCGGGCGGATCGTATGTGCTGGAGGTTTCTTCTCCCGGACTCGACCGCAAGCTGACGAAGGCCGCCGATTTTGAACGCTTCCGCGGACATCGCGTGAAGTTGACGACGCGGGAGCCGGTGAATAACAACCGGCACTTCGAAGGGAAGCTGGAAAGCTTCGAGAGCGGCAAGCTGTCACTGGATTTAACGGCGGCACGCCGTAAGAACCGCCCGAAAGACGGCGCAACGTCGGTCGAGATCGATCTTGCGAACGTTGAGAAAGCGAATTTGGTACCGGAAATCTAGTTTTCAGCTGTCAGTTGTCGGTTTCAGGAAGAGATGCTTCTTCCAGAAACTGAGAACTGACAACTGGGAACTGAGAACTGATTCTTTATGGCAAGCGAGCTTTACAACATCATCGACGCGGTCAGCCGCGAAAAAGGAATCGACCCGCAGATCGTCGTCAGCGCGGTCGAGGACGCGATCGTCGTCGCCACGCGGAAGTATTACAAGACGCAGGAAAATCTCCGCGCTGTGCTCGATAAAGAGAGCGGCAAGATCAATGCCTATGCGGTCAAGTCGATCGTGGAAGGCCCGGAGCAGGTCGAAGACCCGAATCTCCAGGTTACCGTCGAGCAGGCGCGCAAGATGGATCCCAGCGCGGAAGCTGGCGGCGAACTCCTGATCCCGAAAGCCACCGAAGGCATTCTCGGCCGCATTGCCGCACAACTGGCAAAGCAGGTCATATTCCAGAAAGTGCGCGAAGCCGAACGCGACACCGTTTACAACGAATACGTTGGGCATGTCGGCGAGATCGTCAACGCCACCGTGAAGCGCATCGAAGGTCCGGACGTCATTGTCGACCTCGGCAAAGCGGAAGCCCGCATGGGCCGCAAGGAACAGTCGCGGCTGGAGTCCTTCGCCGTCGGCGAACGCATCCGCGTGGTCATCGTTCGGGTTGAAAAGGCCGTGAAGGGTCCGGGAGTGGTTGTGTCCCGCGCCGCGCCGGAACTTGTACAACATCTGTTCCAGACCGAAGTACCCGAAATCTACGACGGAACCGTCGTGATCCGTGCCATCGCGCGCGAAGCCGGCGAGCGCACCAAGATTGCCGTGATGTCGAAAGACAAAGACGTCGATGCGGTCGGAGCCTGCGTTGGAATGAAGGGAATGCGTGTGCAGTCCATCATTCGCGAACTGCGCGGCGAGAAAATCGACATCATCGAATATCACGAGGACGCTGTCACCTTCGCCGAGAAGGCGCTCCAGCCGGCCAAGGTCAGCCGCGTCACCATCGTGGACTCGGCCGACAAGCACCTCGAAGTCGTTGTCGACGATACCCAGCTCTCCCTTGCCATCGGCAAGAAGGGCCAGAACGTCCGCCTGGCAGCCAAGCTGCTCGGCTGGAAGATTGACATCAAGAGCGAAGAAGAGAAGCGGCAGGAAGTCGAACAGCAGATGTCCGCGCTGGTCACTCAGACCGTTACTCCGCTCGAACTTGTGACTGGATTGGGCGAAGGCCTTGTCGAGAAGCTGAAAGCTGCAGGCGTGAATACGGTCGAATCCCTGGCCGACATGACGCCCGAGCAACTGGAAGCCATCGAAGGCATTGGTCCGAAAACGGTGGAAAAAATCAGTATTGCGGTCAATAATTACTTCGCCAGCCTGGATGGGGGCGAGACCGTAGCCGCCGCCGACTCTGAGAGCCCCGAGGAAGCCGCCCCAGAAGCGGCTGTTGACGGGGAATCAATCGCAGAAGGTTCGGTGGAAGCGGATACGCTGGCTGCGGAAGCCGAGCCTGCGGAAACGGCTGAGGCCCAGGAAACTGAGGCACCACCAGCCGAAGAAGCGCAGGCCGAAGAAGCTCCGGAAGACAAATAGGGCTGAATTGGGCAATACGGCGAGTCCGCCTTAATGTGCGGACCGAAAGCGCGGGCTTCGCCAACCTGCGGGTGAGTGGTACAGGGATTCCGTGAGGTTAGATATGCGAGCGTAGAGTCGAACTTGGCGGACCGGAAAAGGAAAACGAGAGCGGATGAAGATTCGAATCAATGATCTGGCCCGTGAGCTGGAAGTCAAGAGCAAGGCCATTCTTGACGTCCTGACCACGGTGGGCGTTACCGAGAAGAAGACGCATTCCAGTTCTCTGGAAGACCACGAAGCGGAACTGGTTCGCAAGTATCTCCGTTCGCGCTCCGAGGCCGGATCGAGTTCGTCGAAATCTTCGCGTGCCGTCACTCACGGCGAAGAAGAGATCAAGACCAAGATCGATCTGTCGCACATTTCCCGCCCGGGAGACGTGCTTCGCGCCATTACCCAGCAGAAAGAAGCAGTGGAACATCCTCCGGCTCGTCCGGCGGTCAAACCTCCGGTAGCCAAGGCGCCCGCCTCTATCCCCTCGATCGAAGCGAAAGCGGAAACTCCGGCTGCACCTGCGAAGCCAGCTCCGCCGAAGGCCGCGCCCGAAACTCCGGCGCCAAAGTTTGTGACACCGGCATCCGTCGCTGCTGCCTCGCGTCCGCCGGCGGTCGTAGTGATTCCGCCGAAAGCTCCCGTAACTCCGCCCGCAAGCGCAACCCCGCCAGCGGCGGCTACTTCAGGAGTGCCGGCTGCCATTGCAACGCCGCCAGCGGTCGCTGTTCCGCCGCGAGCCACACCGCCCGCCGCGCCTGTCGTGGGAGCACCGCCGTCGGCGCCGCCCCCAGCACAAAGCATCAGCGCCCAGACCGCACCGCCCGAGAGACCGGCCGCACCCGTGCCGCCTCCTCCTCGGATGATCATGCCGCAGACCGGTCCGCGCCCTGTGTACAAGGCCCCCGTGCCCCCGCCCGGAGCGCCCCCGCGGCCCGTACCCGGCCGTCCCGTACCAGGCCAGCCAATTTTTCAGCGCACTGCCAGACCGCAAGCACCCGGTGCGCGTCCGCCGCTACGTCCGGGCGAACGCCGTCCCATGCACCCAACGCGTGTGGCACCCGCAGGCGCGCGTCCGCTCGGCGTAGGACCCGGCGGAGCACTGCCGCCCCCAGGCCCAACCCGCCCGGGTAGCCGCCCCGGTGCTCCCTCGCGTCGGCCAGGACAAAGATATGTACCGCGTGGCGTGAAGGAAGGCCCGATGAAGGGCTACACTCCGCCGCCGCGGATGACCATTAGCAACGAACCCGCGCCCATCACGCGGAACATCACCATCACCGAGGGAATCTCGGTAAAGGATCTGGCCGAGAAGCTCGGCATCCGCGCCAAGGATTTGATTGCCCGGCTCGTTGTCCGCGGCGTGTTCGCCACCATCAACCAGACGCTCGACGCAGAACTCGCGATCGAAATGGCGCGTTTCTTCGGAGCCGAGACAGAAGTCATCAGCTTCGAAGAGCAGGCCGCAAAAGATACAACCGAAGCCACCGAGAGCAGCGAAGAAGGTGCCGAAGCTGTTTCGCGTCCTCCGGTGGTCACGATCATGGGCCACGTCGATCACGGCAAGACCACGCTGCTCGACTCCATTCGCTCCACTGATGTCGCTGGAGGCGAAGCCGGCGGTATCACGCAGCACATCGGCGCGTACAAAGTTCGTATCGGCGACAAATCCTCTCCCGCCTACGGGCGCGAGATCGTGTTCCTCGATACCCCCGGTCACGAAGCCTTCACCCGCATGCGTTCGCGCGGAGCGAAAGCTACCGACATCGTTGTGCTCGTCACCGCAGCCGATGACGGCGTGATGCCACAGACAATCGAAGCGATCGACCACGCTCACGCCGCCGAAGTTCCCATCATCGTCGCCGTGAACAAGATCGATAAGCCCGACGCCATGCCCGATCGCGTGAAGAAGCAACTCGCCGATCGCGGCCTGCTGCCCGAAGAGTGGGGCGGCAAGACGGTCTTCGTGGATGTCTCAGCGAAGAAGAAAACGAACCTGAACCTGCTTCTGGAAATGATCTGCCTGACCGCCGATCTCCAGGAACTGAAAGCAACTCCCGGCCGCGCGGCGAGCGGCGTAGTGCTCGAAGCAAAACTCGATCGCGGTCGCGGTCCGGTCTCCACCATTCTGGTGCAGAACGGCACGCTGCACACCGGCGACAACTTCGTCGTCGGCAACGTGTACGGAAAAGTTCGCGCCATGTTCGACGATCGCGGCCAAGGGTTGCAGGAAGCTCCCCCCTCGACGCCGGTTGAAATCCTCGGACTGGAAGGCTTGCCGCAGGCAGGCGACCAGTTCGTGGTCGTCACCGACCGCGAGAAGGCCCGCGACATCTCCGAGTACCGAGAGCAGAAGGCGCGTGAAGCCGCCCTTGCCAAGAGTTCCCGTGTCTCGCTCGAAGGTCTGGCAGAGCAGTTGAAGACCGCCGGCACCAAGGAACTGAACGTCATCCTGAAAGCCGACGTGCAGGGCTCGGTCGAAGTTTTGGGCGACCTTCTCGGACGTCTGTCGAACGACAAGGTACGTCTCAAGCTGCTGCGGTCCGGCATCGGGGCAATCACCGAGACCGACGTTCTGTTGGCTTCGGCGTCGAACGCCATCATCATCGGCTTCAACGTCCGTCCAGAGCGCAAGGCGCAGGAACTCGCCGACCAGGAAAAGGTCGACATCCGCCTGCACTCGATCATTTACGAACTGCAGGACGAGATCAAGCGCGCCATGACTGGCTTGCTCGAACCGACCATCAAGGAAACGTACCAGGGTCGGGCCGAGGTTCAGGAGACCTTCCGTATTCCGAAGGTCGGGACCATTGCCGGATGCCGCGTCACCGATGGCTTCATCAAGCGCGATTCCGAAGTGCGCTTGCTCCGCGACAATGTGGTCGTCTTCAAAGGAAAGATCGCCTCGTTGCGGCGCTTCAAAGATGATGCGTCCCAGGTCACCAGCGGGATGGAATGCGGCATCTCCATCGCCAACTACGGAGACATCAAGGTCGGGGATGTGATCGAAGCCTTCCTGACCGAGAAGATCGCAGCCGTAGGTATCGCCTAGAAGTTTGGTAACAATAAAATTGTGGCTAGCTTCACCCGTTTCTAGGTGATCGCTAGCCACTTTTATTTGCTCGCAGAATTCGTTACTGTCCCGCTTGCTGTGAGAATGCTCCGCCGATGTTCGCGTCTTCCTGCACCATCACTCCCGTATTCGGACCGCTCAAATAAAACACGAGACTGTTGGTAACACCGTTCACGGTGACAGTCACGCGGCCGTTTGCAGCCACCGTGGCAGAGCCGTTGGTCGCCAACACGGTCAGGAGTCCTCCAGTATTCGGATCAAATGCATTCGCCTGTTGGTTCCAGTTGAAATTTGAACCCGTCGTTGGTTGGAATACGCCCACTCGATCCTTGTACGTCGTGTCGGTGCCGTCCATGAAGAATGCCGCCTGATTGCTGAGGCTGCTGAAGGGCGCTCCCGTTTGCAGGTTAAAGATGCCGTCCTCGACCGCCGAACCGCTGTTCACCAGGAAATAGGCCTTCGCCGGCGAGACCATCCAGAAGATTCGCGGATTTGTGAGTGCGCCGCTTAGTGAGAGAGTCAGTACGCCCCGGCCGCTCGACGCCAACGAGTAGGTGCTCCCGCCTAATACAGCGATGTCGGAGTTCACCGTTGCGTCCTGCACAAAGTCCAGGGTGCCGGCGGTGACATTGCCGGCGCCATCCGTGGTGAAAACTCCACCCGAATGGACCGCTAAGGCAAAGCCCGTGTCGCCCGAACTGCCCAGCACATAGGAATTGCCATTAGCCAGAGTGCCCACGGAGAACGGCCCACCCGTCTGCATTTCGGCTTGCCCAATCTCCAGCGATCCTGGCAGGAACGAAAGGATCAGGAACTTGTTCGCGCTGATCACGTAGTAGTTGAACTGCGTCCCGTCACTCAGGACAAATTGGCCTCGTCCATTGGTCGCGTCCGGAGCAGACATCGCGCCGACACTGGCAATGGCGCTATTCGTCGCCAGAAACCCGAAGTTGAGAAGGTCTTCTGTCCCCGTGATGTTGCCACCTGTAATGTTGATCCCTCCCACCCGGGAACTCGTTTGCAGGTTGTGTGCCTTGAACACAAAATTGCCGGACGGCGCCGCCGCAAAAGCGGTCGTGTCCTGCTTTTCGCCGAATCCCGACCCCGTCGCGAATATGTCCTGCTCAATGAGGTAGAAGTGGCTGTCATCAATCATGGTGATGGGATAGTTCGACTGGTTGAATTGCAGGATGCCCGTACCGTCCGCGCTGATCGAATATGTTCCCGCCAGGTTCTCCGGGCCGCCGAAGGGCCCGCCAACCTGGTCGAAATCATCGTTTGTGACGTTCAAGTGGCCGCTCCCATCCGCGGTGAGCACGATGGTTTCCGAAAACGGGGCCACTCCCGTGCTCTGCTGGTCAACTCCGATTCCAGTCAACGCAATCACATACTGCCCTTTCAGACTTGCATTCGTGTAATTGCCGGACAACGGCGGCACCGTGCTCCCGCTCGTGCCGCACCCCACCGAAAACAGTACTGCCGCCATGACTGCAGCCATGGCACACGCACGCACACTCCAACTCTCAAAATGAATACGGGAATTCATAAGACACTCCTGTCCTGAATAATGGTTAAGATGCGCTAAACCCTGATTGTAAAGAGAAGTTTCGGAACAAAAGGAGTAGAAAGGGAAATTTCCTAGGCCTTGGTGATTTCTGCAACACTTCGCATTTGAGCAATCGCAGCGGTGTCCAGTCTGCGCTTTTGCGCCACCCAGATCACCACTCGGTACAAAAACAGAACGCTGAGCACGAAGCCGTACTCCACCGGTTTGCGGGTGTCCGCCTTGACCAGCCAGAGGTAGTGCAACACCCCGAGAATCGCTGCCAGGTAGATCAAGCGATGCAGACGCTGCCAGTTCTTCCCGCCCAATCGCCGGATCCAGCCCGCCGTGGAGGTGAGCGCCAGCGGGATCATCAAAACAAACGCGGAAAATCCCACGGTGATAAAGGGACGTTTCGCGATGTCCTTCCACATCTCGTGTACGTCAAAGAACTTGTCGAGCCAGATGTAGGTCAGGAAATGCAGAAAACCATAAAAGAACGCAAACAACCCGATCATGCGGCGAACGCTAATCAGCCAGTACTGGCCGGTAATTCTGCGTAAGGGTGTGATCGATAACGTGGCGAGAATCAGAATCAACGTCCAGTCGCCCGTCGTGTGCGTGATTACCTCGATCGGATTGGCGCCCAGCCCATCGTGCAGAGCCTTCCAGGCAAGCCGTCCCAGCGGGATGAGCGCGCAAAGGAAGACGGCGACTTTTGTGAAGCGGAGAGTCACGATGAGTCTCGCCAGGTCATGTCATCGAACAAAAAGTGTCGGAGCACGTCTCTAAATTACAAATTTCCCCATTGCCAAATCACACAATTCCTAAAAGTTCTTCTTCAGGTCCATCCCCGAATACAAACTCGCCACCTGATCGTATCCGTTGAACATGAGCGTGGGCCGCTTGATGAATTCGCCCAGCCGCCGTTCCTTGGCCTGGCTCCATCGCGGATGATCTACATTCGGGTTCACGTTGGAATAGAATCCGTACTCGCTCGGCGCATAAAGCTGCCAACTATTCTGCGGTTGGCTGTCCGTAAATCGAATTCTCACGATCGACTTCGCGCTTTTGAAGCCATACTTCCACGGAATCACCATCCGCAGGGGCGCTCCATTTTGATTCGGCAGCATCT
>Ga0265338_10008202_pt1 | contig 12729 bp, 5 predicted proteins | sample 42126metaG_FD_193579 | JGI IMG/M metagenome (GOLD analysis project Ga0265338, IMG submission 193579) | Rhizosphere microbial communities from Carex aquatilis grown in University of Washington, Seatle, WA, United States - 4-21-26 metaG | ecosystem: Host-associated > Plants > Roots > Rhizosphere >... | reverse complement strand
GAGAGGCTTGCACTGCAACATCCGCCGCAGTATCGCGTCGAAACTCTTCTCCGCTGCAGTCTTAATGCTCATCGCCACATCTTACCAACTCATTCAACATGCGTGATCGGGATGATCATTCTTTAAAGTTACTTATCTGACTTGCTTCAAAAGAGACAGTGGATCAATCAGCTGGGCCCGGGCGCCCGGAGAATGGTACGGGGTAGTGAGACTGATTTTAGAAATCGGCCAGAGTGCCAGAGAATCCTGTTTACCGAAAGATAACGGATGACCTTGTGAAGGTGACCCGTTCGTGTATTGCGCCAGAACTCAGGAAACGCGGATTCGCGCGCAGTTTTATCGATAGCGGCGGGTAGTTTTGACCACCATTGAGAAGACGCCGGATTCGTCGCGGGCCACCACCAGGGATACGTGCCGGTTGATGGCGACCTCGGCCTGCAGCAATTGCTGGCCCGTGGTGTTGACGTCGGTGGCGTATGTGAGCGTGACAGCGCGCCCGATTTGTTCCTGCACGGTGATGCGCGAGGTGGAGTTGCCGAATGGGCCGAGGTAGTTGGGGTCGACTTTTACGGAACCTGCGCCGAAAAGCTTTTGCACGCGGTTGCTGACGGTGGCATTGAGCGCGCCGCCGAGTAGAGCGTCGGTGCTTTCGCCTGAGACGGCCTGTTCCTGCTGCTGGGTATAGAGGCGTTGCTGATTCTCAGTGTGGCCGAGAGCGAGCAGCGAGATCACGTCGGCCTCGGGCAGGGGCGGGTCGCTGCGAGGAGTGACCGCGAGGTGACTGGGAGGTCCGAGCGCGCTGAGTGTGATGTCGTAATCTTCGACGTGCGCGGTTGCGGTGAGGTCGATGACCGGCTCAATGCGCACCGGGTTGGTAAAAGTGATGGCGCCGCGCTGGAGCTCGTAGCGGGTTCCGGCGATCATGGCGCTGCCCTGGGTAACGTTGACGCGGCCGAGCAGGGAAGGCGAGGCAATGGTGCCGCGCACGCGCAGATCGACGTCGCCGGCCAGCTTGGCGAAGGCGTTCTGGAAGTTGAGCTGTGGAGACGAGACGACGTGCACATCGAGCCGAACGTGGTTGGATGGCGCGTCAGGCGAAGTGACGGCCGGGACGGCATTCGCCTGTTGCGCTAGAGCCGCGATATCGAGATCGGCACCGGCGGAGAAGCGGGTGATGGTGACATTGCCCGAGAGCAGCAGGCTCGACTGCGAGCCATCGAGGTGCAGTGAGGCATCGGCCAGTGAACTTACCCCCTGCGGGTAGCGAATGCGGATGTTCTTGCCGGTAACGGTGAGATTTGAGTAGATTCCGTGCTGGTAAGAGAGCGACCCGCCAACGCTGAGCAGGCCGCCGCCGCTCATGGCGGTAAGCGATTGAACGTCGAGGCGGTTCTGGTTGAACTCGAGAGTGCCATGGAGCTGGCTGAGCCCGTTGGGCAGGTCTTCAAGCGAAAGCGAACCGTTGTCAAAGTCGATGCGGCCCTGCAGGGCCGGATGATCGAGAGGGCCGTGGGCCTGAAGCTGGAAGGTGGTGGTGCCACTGGCGGTGAGATCGGGGTCGAGGGTCTCGGCAAGCTTGAGGTTGATGGAGCCGTTGGCGGCAAGATCGAGCTGGCGCGTGCCCTGAAGGTTGACCTGTCCTTCCGCGCGGAGATCGGTGCTCTCACCGGTTACATGGAGGGGATCGAGGTGGATGCTTGAATTTGCGAGCGTGGCATGAGCGCCGCCTGAGCTTTCGAGATGAACGCCAGCAAGCGTAATGGCGAGTTGCTTGAGGGTGGCTTCTCCGCGCAGTTTCGACGGATCGCGGAGGGGTCCGTCCACGGTGATGGTACCGGCCAGCGAGGACTCGCCCTTGATGGACTCGAGGTGGGCGAGTTGGAGAATTGCGCCTATGTTGAATTGCGAAAAGCTGGCCTCGGCGTGGGTAGGGTAATCGCCGCTGAGCGTGGTGTGGCCCTGGAGGGCTAGTTCGGCGCCCTGTAATCGCGAAGTGATTTGATAGTTGAGCGTGCCTTCGACGGTGTGGGCTACGAGGCTGAGGTTGCCAATTTTCTGGCCGCCCATTGCAAGGTCCGACAGCGTTGCCTGGGCATCGAAAAGTGGCTTATCGATGTTGCCGGAGCCGGAAACTGTTGCAGTGAGCTGTCCGGCGACGTCGACATTGTGTTGATGCAGCCAGGCAATACGACCGAGATCGATCGCAGCGCCGCGAGCCTCGCCCTTGAGCGTTTTATCGTCCAGGTTGTAGTTGCCAGTTGCCGTGATGGTTCCCGCGTCAATGGCCAGGTTAGCGGACGAGATGTTGACTGCCCGGCCGGCAAGCGTGCCTATGAGAGTGAGGTGCTTGAGTGGTTCGCCATAGAGGGCGCCGTTGCTCAGCTCAATTGTTCCGGAGCCTTGCGGTTGGTGCAGAGGACCGTCGAGTTGAAGAGTGGCATTGAGCGTGCCACTGGCAGGAATGCTTTGGGGCAGGAGCGGCGCGATATCGTCAAAGGCAAGCTGGCTGGCCTGGGCGTGGAGGTGGAGATTGGAATTTGCGTCGAAATCTGCCGCAAGGTTGTCCGTCGCGTCGAGCGTGCCGTTAAAGGTGATGCGCGATTTGCCGCGAATTGCGAGGGCGTTGAGCACGGCGACGCGCGCGGCGGCATAACTGCCATCGGCTTCGAGCGAATCGAAGTGGATGAGCCGCGGCTGGGCTGAAGAGCCCTGCGCGGCGGGCATTTCAGCCTGGAAGTCTGTGGCTTTCATACGCCCGGCCAGGCGCGGATGCACGATGGAGCCCGTCCACGATCCGGTGAAGTCGGCTTGACCGGCGAGCGAGATGGGAAGAGCAGCTGCGCCGGAGCGTCCGTTGAGATTTAGATCGAGCGCGCGCAGAACGGTGTCGAACTCTGCAAAGTTGCGGGAGTGGAATTCGACGTTGAGATTGGTTGGACTGGTGAGCGGGTATGCGCCTAGCTGGCCGCGCACAGAGAATTGGCTCTGTGGAAGATGAAGGTCGAGATTGCGGACAGTGGCTGAACCGTCTCGCTGGGCGTATGTGGCGTCGATGACACCGTAAGTGGGTACTTCTCCGGCTGGACTTGTCGAGGGCGCCTGCGGAGCCGAAAGATCGAGATTTGCGTCGGCGACCACGCTGGAATTTTGGCCGTTGGACCACGTGGCGTGGGCTGTGCCGTTCACGCGTGAATCAAGGCCCAGCCGCTTGAAAGGCGGAACGCTGACCATGTCGAGGATGGTATCGAGCGCAACGCCTTTGAAGATGGCTGTGACCTTGCCATTCATGGGAATGGAAGCAGGAGGCGGATGGTGAGCGGCCACCTCAGCAGGCGCAGGCACGGGATTTGGTGCTGTAGTTTGCGCGTTGTTTTTTAGCAGGCGGCGCTGAGAGGAGGCGGCGGCATGGGTGATGCGGGCCGCAACAAGTTGAGGCGGTTGCGGCCCGGGCAGCCATGGCGAAAGATCGACGCTGCCGTTAAGTTCGCCGCCCTGTGCCAGTCGTGCGACGACGTTGTCGATGAGGAGGCGGTCCTGATTGCCGTGCACCTTGCAGTCGAGCGTTATGCCGCGCTCTTGAACTGCCGGATCTACATAGGCGCCTTTGTCGATGTGGATGGGGCCGTCAAACTGGAAATGGCCGGCCTGGCCTGCGGAGATGAGGTCGAGTTTTGCGAAGCCCTCAGGGGCAAAGGGATAGCCGAGGACGGGATCGAGCAGGCGCATGTCGAGATCGCCGTTGATCTGCGCATGCCAATTGAAATGGGTGAAGTCGTCGAGCGCTCCCGAGACCAGTAGCGCGTGGTCAATGCCATCGCGGCTATGCGCGGTAAGGCGCAGGTTACGCAGGTAGGCTGCATTGCGGGTAAGGTCGATGGTGGCCTGCAGAAAGCCGTGCACCGGCGGGGTCTTGGATTTTGGAATAGTGCGCGCGAGATTGAGATCGGTAGCGCCGGCTTCGACATGGTAACTCTCGGGTGACTTCGGCAACGCTGCAATATAACTCATGCGGAGCGAGACGTCAGTGGCGGTAAAGTCAAGCGGAAGCCAGCGGTTTTGGGAATCGAATCCTGCGGCGCGGGAGTCGTAGTCGAAGACGCCGCGCTCGACGGTGACACGTGTTGCCTTGAGGTTGAAGAGCTGGTCGATAGCGTGTGGGTTGCTTTTGGATTTTTGCTGAGGGTGCGGCTGGTTGGTGGCGCCGTCGGGATAGACGATGAGATGGAACCGGGGTTGGACAATATCGAGATCGCGTAGCAGAATGCGCGGGTTTACAAGGTCGAAGATGCTGATTCCGACGTGAAGATGATCGACGCTGGCATACGGCGCTTCGCCGGGCGCTTCGAGACCGTGGATGACAAGGCCGCCGATGTCGGCTTCAAACTGGAGCAGATTCCAGTGGAAGGATTCGATCTCAACGCGACCGCCGGTAAGTTTCTCAAGATTGCGCTCGATGCGGCCGCGCATTACGTTCTCAAAATGAGCGGAGCTGAGATAGAAAAATGCGACAACTGTGGTGACGATGATTAACACCAGCGCACCGGCGATGGTGAATGGCAGGTGGCGGGTGAAGAAGCGGCGCATGCGGCTGATGGCGCGCCGGGTGGCGGGCGTATTGGGCTGAGTGCTCATTTGCCGCTGCCTCCCGAGCCCGTTTGGCCAGGCATTTCAAGAGCCGGATCGAGAATCTCGACGTCGCCCTGCTGGCGGAGATTGGTAAGCCAATTGTCAAAGACCACGTTGACTCGCTGTTCCAGCAGAATCTCCTGGATGCGCGGAGAGACCTGATCGAGTGTTGGAATGGACTCGCCGGGCTTGTATTGCGGAAGCAGCGTCTTGTTGTAATACGCCGCAATGTCCTCCGGCGAGATGCGGATGCCTTCGCGGAAGCGCTCCTCAATAAAGCCGAGAATCTCGAGCCGGTAGCGGAGATACGCGATCACCCGCTGCGGGGTGAGGTGGTGCTCGGCGAGCATCGCACTCCAGCCGGCATCGGATGCACAGTTCTGATGAACGCAGACAGGCAATTCCTTGCGAAGCTCTTCGAGGCGTTCGTCGACTTCAGGTTGCGACGGCTCGGCGGCCTGCGCATCCTCCTGTCGAATCTGCTGTTCGATGAGGGCGCGGCTGATGATCTGTTCAAGTGCGCGCTGGCGCGTGAGGGGGCTCTCGCCGACAATGTTGGGATCGAGCACGGAGAGACGAATCTCGTCGTCGAGATCGCTGGCCAGAATGACGCGCTGATTGACCACGGCCACAACGCGATCGATTATGACGGGCTCGCCTGGCGATGGTTGAGATTGCGATCGCGCCTGCGGAGCGATTGCAAGGGCGAGCGCGCAAAGGCCTGCTGCGGCCAGCAAGTTTCTCATCCGCATTGGCAAGAGAGTGCGCATCAGAACGCCTGTCCCAGTGAGAAAAAGAAGTTGAAGTGCGGCGCCCGGCCGAGGCGTGGTTCGGTGGCGTAACCGGGAATCAGGCTGCCCGCGGGCGTCGAGATTGAATAGTCGATGTTAACCGGATAAATGGGGGGATTGAGGTTCCAACTGAAGTCGAAGCGGATAGGCCCAATTGGCGTGTGATAGCGTAGCCCGATTCCGGGCGCGTGTGAAAAGTAGTTGAAGCTGCACGCTCCATGCTGACCGGTCGAGTCAGGGGAGCCAGTGGGGTTATAGTCGCCATTTTCATAGTCGGCGACCGGATTGGTCACAACGGCGGCCTTGCAGGCATTGCGATCGGGCTGGTGAATGCGAAGAGCGCTTTGCCAGGCGTCGCCGGCGTTGGTGTACACGTTGCCCATGTCGTGAAACAGTACGACGCTGAGCGCATTACCGAACCAGGGAAGATTAGGCGGAGGCAATCGCAATTCAGTGCTGTTGGCGAGCGCGCCCGCACCGCCAATGGGAAAACCGGTTTCAGGATCGCGAGGGCCGGCCGCATTGAATGAGAATCCGCGCAACGAAGTTGGGCCGCCGGAGAAGAGACGTTCGGGCAGTGGAATGATACCGCTCGATGCCGGACCAAATGCGCGGATCTGGCCGTAGCGGGTGCTACGCGCGATCACGAACGCTCCTTTATCGAAACTGTAGTAGCTGGAGTTGGTGGTGTCGATGCGATTGAATTCGGCATCAGCGCCGAAGGTGTGGCCGGAGAAGAATTCCTGAAAGCTGGTGTAGGTGCCACGGTGGGCGTCCATGGGCGCGTCGCGTGTGTCGCGAATCCACGTGAAAGCCGGACCGCTGACGCGCGTTGCGGTTGACAAATCTGAGATTTCGCTGGGATAGACCTGCAGCGTGCTGGCAGCCACTTTCACGCGGCGGAAGTTGTATTCGTAGATGAATGTATTCGCCTTGGAAAGAAACCGGCGGGTACCACTGAAGTTCTCAGTGCCGCGGAAAGCGCCTTCGAGCCGGGAAGCAACATAGGTGGATACATCTTCGCTGTTGGCGTAACCGGCGGAAAAACCGAAGCCGAAGTGCTTAATGCCCTCAAAGTGCGGAATCTGGTAAAGCAACTGTATGTTCTGCTCGAGCAGGCCGTAGGTGCCACGCAGTGACGCTGATTGCTCGCGGCCGAAGAGGCCGGTGCGGGTGATATCGGAGATGACGCGCGGGCTGACGCCGGTTTTGCCGTTGGGATTGCACTTCACGCCGCCGGCGATAGCCCCGGCGCAGTTGTTCTGGGGCTGGCCAGTCTGAACCTCGAATCCGAAGCCGTAGGTGAGCGTCCAGCGGCGCGCTTCAGTGAGCTGCAACAGGACAGTTTTTTCGGATTCAGCTCCGCTGGGGTTCTCAATGGCAGTGTTGACTTCGTTGAAGAGGGCGTAGTTGTAGAGATTGCGCTGCGTGTCGAGCAACGCCGACTGGTTCAGTGGGTCGCCCGGGTGGATGGTGATGGCCTGTGCAATTGTGGAAGGCCGCGTGTAAGTGAAGCCGGTGGTGAGCACCTTGCGGACGAAAATCTGCTCGCCTTCAGTAATGTTGAAGGTGACATCGACCTTATGCGCATCGGCAGATTCAATGTTCTGGCCGATCTCGATGTCGACATGTTCGAATCCTTGCGAGAGGTAGAAATTGAGCATCGCGTCGCGATCGCCAGCCACGTTCTGGGCCGAAAACAACTGCTCGGGAATGGTGTTGAGCAGCGGCGAGAGCTTTGCGCTATCAATGTGAGCATTGCCTTCAATCTTGACCGTGCCCACCTTCATCTGTGCGCCTTCGTCGACGTTGTAGGTTATGGTCAACGGTTCTGATCTGCTGGCGTCGATGGCCGGGGCCGATGACACGGCCGGGTGGTCGGCCTGCACCGTTTCAGGAGTATTGGTTTCGGCTGTCACCTTTACATTTGAGAACCCGTTGGCCTGGTAAACATTCTCGATGGCGGCAATATCAGCGGATACCAGCGCCTGGCTGTAGGAGCCGTGCGGCTCGAGCGGGCTTGCCCGGTGCACGTTGAGCAAATCCATCAGCGTGGCCGAATCGAAGTAGCGGTTGCCCTTGATGAGCACGTGGTCAACGCGGCGGCGCGGGCCGAGCTGGACGTTAAACACAATATTGAGCTGGGCGTCGGGTGAGGCCGAGGTCGCCTTGGAATGCTGTCCGTGCGTTACCCTGGCGTCGAAGTAGCCTATGCGCTGAAAGTTATCGCGCAGCCGTCGGTTGCCCTCGTTGAGCAAATCTTCATCCACAGCGCCTTCCTCGTAAACCGGAATGAGGTGCTTGATGCGCTCATGACTCAGGTTGACGCCTTCAACCATTACTTTGACCACGGGCCCGCGTGTGACTGAAAAACGATAATTCATCTGGCGGGTGGCGGGGTCGTAAGTCGCCGCCTCCAGCTTGATATCGGCTTCGAGCCGGTCGCCACTCTGTAGGTGGCGCAAAGCGCCGTCGAGGGCGTGATTCACGGTGTCGTGGTCAACGCGAGCTCCGGTTCTCAAATGTGCGTATCGCCGGAATTCGGCCAGGTCGATGCCGGCATCTCCGGTGATTTCGACCTTGCCGATACGGGCCTGCGGCCCCGATGTGACGTGAAAGACGACGTTGACCAGCTGATCCTGGGGCAGAGGAGTGATCTGCTGCTCAATCTTGGGCGAGTGAAAACCGGCGGCAGCGAGCGTGGAGCGCATCTGGTCAAGCGCGCGGGAGAGTTTCTCGCTTGTGAGCCGGGTGCCGGCGGTGAGCTGGCTGGCGCGTTCGAGCTGGGTATTCATGGTGGCGCCGATTGCTCCATATACGCCCACAGTGCCCAGGAATGCGCGCGGCTCGCCGGCAAAGGTGAGCTCGACGCCGCCGGGAACGCGCAAGGCAGTAACAGCAATGTCGTTATAGAGGCCGGAACGATATAGCTCGCGAATGCTGCGCTTGACGTCGTCAGGATTGAGCGGCTGATTCTCTGATTGGGCCAGATGGCCGGCGATGGCCTTGACCCGATCACCAGGCACACCGCTGAAGGAGATATGCGTGACGGTGAGACCCGCAAACGGTAGAATGGCGTCGGGGGCGGGGCTGCTGAGCTGCTTTGCCGATTCGAAGCCTGGAATGGCAGGCTGAGAGGACTGAGGGAGTGCGTCAGCACTCGCGGGAATGACAACCGGTGGCATCGGGGAGGGTGCCTGAGCCGTTGCAGAGGGTGCCGGACCGGTTGCAGGAGCGGGAGCGGAAGTCTGAGCGCAAGCCACCGAGCCGGCAGATAAGAAAAAAATGCAGCCCAGCAAAACTCCATACCGGATGGCCGCAGCCGGCAATTGATTTTCCCGGCGATGATGGCCGCGCTTGCCCTCCGGCTTTCTCCGCAAGACCTTATTCTCCCAACCAGAAGGGAATCGAAGAAGCCTTCCCCAAAGTTTTATTGATGGCCGGGCGTAGTTGACTTGAAAGAGTCTGCCCGACAACCAGAAATAGATGCTAAGGCCAAGATTATGCCGCCTTGCCTCACTCGGTCACTTTTTTACATAAAGCGTCACTATGCTGACACGAACATGAGCGCCAGGTCGCGGTCAAAATGGCAGACAATTGAAGCCGGTGTGGCGTCAGGACCAAATTTTGAACCAGATCGTGTGCCTTGAGGCAACCCCGGCGGCAGAAAACGACTCCACCAATTAGAGCCTTGAATTCGTAATCCTACCCGGCACGAAAGTAAAAGACCGTCTCAAAGGAACACCGCAGATTTGCGCCTGCATTCCTCTTCTATACTAGCGAGGATGGAAGCCGGGTGCACATCAGGCGGGTTCCAGCAAGGAACTTAAAAGGAAGACATGCCCGATTCCATCTCCCCTCCCAATCAGAGTCCTGCTGCAAGTGGCGAACTCCCCAACAATGCCCGCGTTGAAGAGGCGCCGGCAAGAAAGCCGCTTTCAAGCCCGCCCAGCCCGGGCGACAGCGATATTCTGGCTCGTGCGCAGGCCGGGGACCATCAAGCCTTCGCTCAGCTCTACTCACTGCATAAACGGCGCATCTATTCCCTTTGCCTGCGGATGGTTGGGAACGTGGCCGAAGCGGAAGACCTTACGCAGGAGGCATTCCTGCAGTTGCACAGGAAGATTGCCACTTTTCGTGGCGATTCGGCGTTTTCAACCTGGCTGCATCGTTTGGCGATTAACGTTGTGCTGATGCAGCTCAGAAAGAAGGGGCTGTCTCTGATCTCGCTCGACGAGGCAATGGAGCCGGCGCCCGAAGAAGGACCGGGCCGCAGCTTTGGCGCGCCGGATCTCACCCTGACTGGGGCCATAGATCGCCTGGCCCTGCAACGCGCGGTGGCCAGCCTGCCGGCCGGGTATCGGCTTATATTTATCCTTCACGACATTGAAGGATTCGAACATAATGAGATTGCCGCCATGCTTGATTGCTCAATCGGTAATAGTAAGTCCCAATTACACAAAGCTCGTCTAAAGTTGCGAGATGCCTTGAGGATCAACCCTCAACAGGAGGCGCGCCCATGAACGACCTCAAAGGAGGCATGCGCTGTGAAGAGTTCCAATCGCAACTTCCGGAGCTTATCGGTTCGGGGAAAATTGCCTCGAACCACCCGCACCTGAAGGAATGCGAACTTTGCAAAGCGCTGTTGGCCGACCTCGAAACCATCGCCGAGGCCGCACGGCAACTGTTCCCAATTGAAGACCCCCCGCCGAAGCTTTGGGAGAAGATCGAAACGGCCCTGAAAAACGAAGAGGGAACCGAGCCGCTGCCAGAGTATGGTCTGGGAGCGAACCCGGAAAAGCCCTAGCAGCGGGGGACGCCGAATACTGAAGCTAAAGTTTGCATTTTCTTGTGACTGGGGACGGGATTTGATAACCGTCCCCATCTCATTTTCCGGGTAAATTAGCCGATAGACCCCTCGAAGGGTAACGAACGCGATGGCAACCGGAGTATGCCAGATCAGAGCGATCTCGGCTGCCGGGCTGGATTCGGTGGAGCAGATCAGGAACCGGAATTGACGTAAAGTCGTACCGACGATAGAGAAAGGGCAGTTTGGAACCGGAAAACAGGTCACGGATGGGCGAGATAGATGCATCTTTTCGAAACCTTCGTGATCTAATTAAGAAAAGCTGATAAGAGGACACTCAATGCCAAGCCAGCCTTCGAACCCAAACCAATCCCGTGAAGCAGTCGGGAAGGTCGTAGTAGCCAATCGTCAGATCCCGGTGCTACCGGTACGGGAGACGGTTCTTTTTCCCCATGCGGTGCTCCCACTGACTGTTGGCCGCGAAAGCTCGATCCAGTTGATTGAATCGCTGGGCGATGAACGGACAATCGTGGTGCTGGCCCAGGTCGATCCGCGCTTGGACCAGCCCAAGCCGCCGGACATGCACGCGGTCGGCACGCTAGCCACCGTGCATAAAGTTGTGCGCATGCCCAACCAGAGCCGGTTCGTATTCACCGAGGGAGTGGGGCGCGTGAAGGTGCTGCGCTATTCGCAGACGGAGCCCTATATGATGGCCGAGGTTGAGATGCTGGACGACGTTGAGCCAGCCACAACGTCGGGCATCGAGGCACTCGTGCGTAATGTGGTGGCGCAATTCCAGCAGATTGTAACGGAGTCGGCGACGCTTTCTGACGAGCTTCGCACCATTGCCGCAAGCCTTGAGGACCCAGTCCGGCTGGTAGATTTCGTCGCCTCATCACTGCCCTTTCTTACCACCGACGAAAAGCAGAAGCTGCTTGAAACGGCCCAGGTTATCGACCGGTTGGAGCAATTGAACAAGCTGCTGGCCAAGGAGATTGAGGTGCAGCAGTTGCGCGCCAAGATCCAAACCGAGGTGCAGGATTCGGTACAGCAGTCGCAGCGCGACTACTATCTGCGCGAGCAAATGAAGGCCATCCAGAAAGAACTGGGCGAGCAGGATGAAGGGCAGCGCGAGATTGAAGAGTTGCGCGCCAAAATTGAAGCCGCCGGAATGCCTGAGGATGTGAAGAAGGAAGCCCTGAAGGAGCTGACGCGGCTTTCACGCATGTCTCCCATGGCGGCGGACTACTCACTCACCCGCAACTACATTGAGTGGCTTGCGGTGTTGCCGTGGGCCAAGAGCTCAGGCTCGAAGATCGATATTGCCAAGGCGCGGGAGATTCTGGACGAGGACCATTACGAGCTGAGCAAAGTGAAGGACAGAATTCTGGACTACCTGAGCGTGCTGGAACTCAAGCCCGACATGAAGGGCCCGATTCTTTGCTTCGTGGGCGCTCCGGGTGTGGGTAAGACCAGCCTGGGCCGGTCGATCGCAAGGGCGCTTGGACGCAAATTCCAGCGGATCTCGCTGGGCGGCATGCACGACGAGGCAGAAATTCGCGGCCACCGGCGCACGTATATCGGCGCGCTGCCGGGTCAGATCATCCAGAGCATTCGCCGGGCTGAAACCAACGATCCGGTGATCATGCTTGACGAGGTAGACAAGCTGGGACGCGATTTCCGCGGCGATCCCGCGTCGGCGCTGCTTGAGACGCTCGATCCGGAACAGAACAACACGTTCCGCGACAACTATCTCGACGTGCCGTTCGATTTATCGAAGGTGTTGTTTATCTGCACTGCGAACATGCTGGACACCGTACCGCCGCCATTGCAGGACAGAATGGAGATCATTCCGCTCGAGGGTTACAGCGAAGAAGAAAAACTGCATATCGCCATCCGGTATCTGATTCCGCGCCAGATCGAGGAGAACGGGATCACGCCGGAGCAGATCGAGTTTCCTGACGATACGGTGCGCTTCCTGGTGCGGCACTATACGCGTGAAGCAGGCGTACGCAAGCTGGAGCAGGTTATCGGCACGGTGTGCCGTAAGCAGGCGCGCCGTGTGGTTGAGGGCAAGCTTGAAAAATTGGTGGTTACTCATGAAGTGGTGAAGGAATTCCTCGGCGGCATCAAGGTGCGCGTGGATACCGAATTGACCGAGCGCGTGAAGCGGCCCGGAGTGGCTGTTGGCTTGGCGTGGACGCCGGCCGGCGGCGACATACTCTTTATCGAAGCCAACAAGATGAAGGGCAAGGGAAGCTTTACCATGACAGGGCAGATTGGCGAGGTGATGCAGGAATCCATGCAGGCCGCGCTGACCTGGGTGCGGTCGAATGCGCCGAGCCTTGGACTCACTGAAGATTTCAACAAGGACATCGACCTGCACATTCATGTGCCTGCGGGAGCGATTCCGAAGGATGGTCCTTCAGCCGGTGTAACCATGGCGACGGTGCTGGCATCTCTGCTGACCGAGACTCCGGTTCGTCAGCATACTGCAATGACCGG
>Ga0265338_10008201_pt1 | contig 12730 bp, 13 predicted proteins | sample 42126metaG_FD_193579 | JGI IMG/M metagenome (GOLD analysis project Ga0265338, IMG submission 193579) | Rhizosphere microbial communities from Carex aquatilis grown in University of Washington, Seatle, WA, United States - 4-21-26 metaG | ecosystem: Host-associated > Plants > Roots > Rhizosphere... | reverse complement strand
CCTTCGCGGAGCCGGTCGCGGCCGCGTGCGAGATTCTGGACCAGGTGGCCATCACGCCGGGTGGGGAAGTGGCCGTGCTCGGCGACGGGAAACTGGGGCTGCTGGCCGCGCAGGTTCTACTGTCGCGCGGCGCGCGCGTGCACCTGTATGGGCGCCACCCCGCGAAGCTCGCGATCGCCGGAGCATGCGGCGCGGAGACTTTCCCCAACGGCAGCCTGCCCGCGTCGCGGTACGACTGGGTGGTGGAGGCGACGGGCTCGCCAGAAGGACTTGGCGCCGCGATAAGAATGGCCCGGCCGCGCGGGACCGTGGTCATGAAATCCACGGTGCATGGCGATGTCCCGCTCGATACCGCGCCGGCCATCGTCAACGAGATCACGCTGGTGGGTTCCCGCTGCGGGCGTTTCGAGCCGGCGTTGGAGCTGCTGGCTGGCGGCCGGCTGCGCGTGGAAGAGATGATTTCAGACCGGTTTCCGCTGGCCGAGGCGGCTCAAGCGTTCGAGCGGGCGGCGGCTGGCGGCGTTCTCAAGGTGCTGCTCGAGGCAGCGTAGGAGGAAAACTTGTTCAAGAAGATTCTGATCGCGCTGGCGGCGCTGGCGGTGGTGATCCAGTTGGTTCCCCAGAGCGTCTTCCCCACTACCAATCCGCCGGTGAACCCGGCCAACACGATTGAATCACACGCTCATGCGCTCACGCCCGCGGTGACCGCCATATTGGAGCGGTCCTGCTATGACTGCCATTCCAACCGGACCGTCTGGCCGTGGTACAGCAAAGTGGCGCCCGTAGCGTGGCTGGTATCGAATGACGTCACGGAGGCGCGCCGCGAGGTGAACTTCTCCGACTGGGCGCAATACAACCCGAAGCGGGCCGCGCACAAGCTCAAGGAGATCTGCGAGCAAGTGGACCAGGGCGAGATGCCGCTCTGGTATTACAAGCCAATGCACTCCAGGTCCAAGCTCTCCGCGGATGATAAGAGCGCGGTGTGCGCCTGGACCCGGGCCGAGAGCGCGCTGATCCCGTCGCCTCAGAAGTAGGACAACGTCCACGGCCAAAGGCGGGTCTGGAGACCCGCTGCAGGACGGAGTCCTGCCCCACTACGGCATCTTGGCGGTGTCGTCGAACGCCAGCACGATCTCCGTGGTCTTGCCGGGGTCGATCTTGATGGCATCGGGCGTACCGGGCGTCTTGCCGTACATCCCCATCGAGGACCCAGAAGGCGGAGGACCGGACTGCCCGTCATACCCGCCGGTGGGATCGAACACGGCGACCGCATAGACCGGAGAAGTGGCGAGATCGTTGAAGGTCACGGTCGCGTCCTTGGCCGTGCCGCTCTGGGACGCCATCGGCATGACACCGCCGGAGGTGAAGTCCGGGGAGTCGAACAGGAAGATGATGATCTGGTGTTTGGCATCCACCGTTCCCGCTCCGGTGTAATTCAGCTTGATCTTGAGCGTGCGGGGGGCGGGCTTCTCTTCGGGTTTGGGTTGCTGGGCGGCCAGGGGCATCAGCGCCAGCACGAGCATGCCGGCCGTCAGACAACAGAATTTCCTCATCGCTTTGGGGCTCCTTGTGTGGGGGTCGAAATACCAATGAAACACAGTCTACGCGGCGGACGCAAGAAAAGTTCCAAATGACCGCGGCGGCGGGGCGGGGAGCGCCCCTTGCGGCAGCCCCTGTGACCTCGGCTGGGCAGATGGGAACACCGGCCCCGCGAGGTAGAATTGGAATCAAGGAGGGGCTTATATGAGCATTACTGACGACGCGCTGCGCGCCAACCAATCCTATGCAGCGCAATTCAACGCGGGCGGCCTGGCGATGCCACCGGCGAAGAAACTGGCGGTGCTGGCCTGCATGGACGCCAGGCTGGACGTGGCGCAGGTCCTGGGCCTGAAGCCGGGCGATGCGCACGTGATTCGCAACGCCGGCGGAATCGCCACCGAGGACGCCGTAAGATCGCTGATCATTTCGCACTACCTGCTAGGGACGCAGGAATTCATCGTCATCAACCACACCGATTGCGGGATGCTGACTTTCAAGGACCATGACCTCATCGAACGCCTTAAGCGGGAAACCGGCACGCCCGCCGTGGTGCCGGCGGCGTTTCACACTTTCACGAACCTCGATCAGAACGTCCGCGACCAGGTGATGAAGCTGCGCGCGCATCCGTGGATTCCCAAGCAGATCCCGATTCGCGGCTTCGTTTACGAAGTGAAGACCGGGAAGCTGAGAGAGGTCGGCACCGAGCACACTAGGGGACACGCCGGCTGACGTACAGCTATTCCAGCCACCGCTCCAGAATGGGCGCGTAGGCATCGACGCGGCGGTCGCGCAGGAAGGGCCAGTTGCGGCGAACCTCCTCCACCCGGTGCGTGTCGCAATCGGCAAGGAGGATGGCTTCTTCGTCCGTGGGCGCCTGCGCGATCACCTGACCGAACGGGTCCGCGACGAATGACGATCCCCAGAACTCGATGCTTTGTCCGGGCGGGCCTTCGGCCCCGACGCGGTTGACCGCCGCCACATAGACGCCGTTGGCGATGGCGTGGGCGCGTTGGATGGTGCGCCACGCGTCGAGTTGGGCCGCGCCGTGCTCCGCCTTCTCGGCGGGATGCCAGCCGATGGCGGTGGGGTAGAACAGCACCACCGCGCCGCGCAGGCTGGCCAGGCGCGCCGCTTCGGGGTACCACTGGTCCCAGCACACCAGCGTCGAGATGCGCCCGAAGGGCGTGTCGAAGCAGGGAAACCCGAGGTCGCCGGGCGTGAAGTAGAACTTCTCGTAGTAGAGCGGGTCATCGGGGATGTGCATCTTGCGGTAGAGACCCACGATCTGGCCGTCAGTGCCGATCACTGCGGCGGTGTTGTGATACAGGCCCGGAGCGCGGCGCTCGAACAGCGACGCCACGATGACGATCTCCAGTTCGCGTGCCAGAGCGCCCAGGCACTCGGTGGTGGGGCCTGGGATCGCTTCGGCGAGCGCGAACAGCTCCGCGTCTTCTTCGCGGCAGAAATACTGGCTGCGGAAAAGCTCCTGCAGGCAGACGACGCGCGCGCCTTTGGCGGCGGCTTCGCGAACGCGCCACTGCGCTTTGGCGAGGTTCTCGTTGGGGTCCTGCGCGCATGCCATCTGCACCAGGCCGATGCGAAACCGGGAGTCGGCTGCCATACAGGCATCATACAGCGGCGCTATGCTGGACCACGTGAACCGGCGACGATTCCTGCAGAGTGCTTCGGCAGCCGCGGTGTTCCGCCCGGAGTTGGCTCCGGAGCGCGACCGCTGGGTTGAGCTGGCGGAGAGCCTGAAGCCGCGCCTGCGCGAGACGGCGAGAGATCCCGTAGCCCTGGTAAATCCGGTGGCGGACAAGGCCAGGTTTCTGGGGTGGCGGATGGAGCGGGTAGCCCAGCCCGGCGCGCTGCGTGAACGCCTGATGGGCCACGGCGACTCGGCGATTCTGGATTTCGGCGGCCATATGACCGGCCATGTTTCGCTGTCGTTCGCCGGGGAAGGGCGGGGCGTGGACGCTCCCGCGAGGATCAAGCTCATCTTCGGCGAAGTGCCGGCGGAGGTGGCGGAGCCCTTCGATCCGTTCCACGGTGGGCTGAGCCGGGCATGGCTGCAGGACGAGGTGATCAACGTCGACGTGCTGCCCGCCACGATCCGCATGCCGCGGCGCTACGCGTTTCGCTATCTCAAGCTCGAAGTGATCGATACGTCGCCGAACTTCAAGGTGCGGATCGACAACGTGAAGGCCGTTGCGTTGACCTCGGGCGGCGTGGGCCCGCAGCCGCTCGATCGAATCGACGCGGTGAGCATCGCCACGCTGCGGGATTGCATGCAGACGGTCTTCGAGGACGGCCCCAAGCGCGACCGCCGTTTGTGGATCGGCGACCTGCGCCTGCAGGCGCTCACGAACTACGCCACCTTCCGCAACTACGATCTGGTAAAGCGGTGCCTGTACCTGTTTGCCGGTCTGGCGCGAGAGGACGGGATGGTGTCGGCGTGCGTCTTCGAGGACCCGAAGCCGCTGCGTGGTCACGAGTACATCGTCGATTACGCCGCGCTTTATCCGGCGACGGTGCTCGACTATGCGCGTGCGTCGAACGACTGGCAGACGGCGCGCGAGTTGTGGCCGGTCGCGAAGCGACAGATCGAGCTCCTGCGCGGTTCGGTGGACAGCGGCGGCCTGTTTGTCGCGCCTCCGAAATCGTGGGTGTTTGTGGATTGGTGCGACGCGCTGGACCGGACCGCCGCCATGCAGGGCATTTTCGTCTACTGCCTGCACCAGGCGGCCGAGCTGGCAACCAAGGTCGGAGATGAGGCGACCGCGGCGCAGTACTCCGATCTCGCCGGGCGCATGACCGCCGCGGCGCGGACGGCATTCTACGACGCAGCGCGGCGCGTCTTCGTCAGCGGCCCGCAGCGCCAGGTGTCTTGGGCGAGCCAGGCGTGGATGGCGCTGTCAGGCGTCGCGACCCGCACCGAAGGCGCAGACGCGCTACGCGCCGTCGCGAAGATGTCGGAAGCCGTCCGCCCCGGCGCGCCATACCTCTACCACTACGTAGCCGAAGCGATGCTACAGTGCGGCATGAAACAGGAAGCGCAGGACCTGATTCAGTGGTACTGGGGCGGCATGGTGGAGGCAGGGGCGGACACCTTCTGGGAGGTGTACGATCCGGCCAATCCGGCGCTCTCGCCGTACGGGAACGTGCTCCTCAACAGCTACTGCCACGCCTGGAGCTGCACGCCGGCCTATCTGCTGCGGCGTTGAGCCCGCCCGAGCTACATATACATTCCGCCGTTGACGCTCAGGACGTGCCCGGTGATGTAGCCCGCTTCTTCGCTCGCCAGGAAAGCGACGGCGGCGGCGACGTCTTCAGGCTTGCCTGCGCGCTTGAGCGGGATCGCGGCCTTCATGCGGTCCTTCACTTCCTCCGGCAGTTTGGCGGTCATGTCGGTTTCGATGAAGCCGGGGGCAACGGCGTTCACGGTGATGTTGCGGCTGCCGAGTTCCTGCGCCAGTCCTTTGGTGAGGCCGATGATGCCGGCCTTGGAGGAGACGTAGTTCGCCTGGCTGGGATTGCCGGACAATCCCACGACGGAGGCCATGTTGATGATGCGGCCCCAGCGCTCCTTGATCATGCCGGGCATCACCTGTTGAGTGATCAGGAACGCGCCGGTGAGGTTGATGTTGAGGACGAAATCCCAGTCCTCTTTCCGCATGCGCAGGGCGAAGCCGTCCTTGGTGACGCCGGCGTTGTTCACCAGGATGTCGATGTGGCCGGCTTCTTTGAGCGCGGCGGCGACGGATTCCTTGATGGACTCCTGCGAGGTGAGGTCCAGGTAGATCGGGAAGGCCTGGCCGCCGGCGGCGACGATTTCCGCCACGACAAGGTCGTTGTTCTCGCGCTCATTCGAGGCGACGACGATGCGTGCGCCCGCCGCGGCCAGCCGCAGCGCCACAGTCCTACCGATTCCGCGGCTCGCGCCGGTTACAAAAGCAGTTCGATTGGTCATTGGAATCAATGATAATAGGTTTCAGCCACCGGCCGTCAGCCGAGGGCGACGCGGTCGAGGAACGAGGAGGCTGAGAGAACGCTTAGCCGCCGATGAACGCAGATGAACGCCGATAAGAAAGCAAGCACTTCGATCCGCGTGCATCGGCCCGTCCAGGTTCTTTTCGCCGGCTGCTGATGGCCGATAGCTGATTCCCATGCCCTACACAGACCTTCGCGCGTTCATCCAGGAGCTCGAGAAACAAGGCGAGCTCGAGCGGATTCCCTTCGAAGTCGATCCTGTGCTCGAGATCACCGAGTTCGCCGACCGCTCCGTGAAGAGCGGCGGCCCGGCGCTGCTGTTCGAGAAACCCACCGGCTCGAAGATTCCGGTCTTGATCAACGCCTTCGCATCGACGCGGCGTATGGAGCTGGCGCTCGAGGTGTCGTCGATCGACGAGGTGGCCGGCCGCGTCTCGGAATGGCTGGCGATGGAGAAGCCGGAGGGGCTGATCGCGAAACTCAAGATGCTGCCGAAGCTGGCCGAAATCGCCGCGTTCTTCCCGAAGAGCGTGGCGAGCGGGCCTGTGAAGGAAGTCATCCGGCATGACGGCTTCGCGCTTGGCGACTACCCGATCCTGAAGTGCTGGCCGCAGGACGCGGGCAGGTTCATCACGCTGCCGCTGGTCTTCTCGAAGAACCCTGACACCGGCAAGCGCAACTGCGGCATGTATCGCCTCCAGGTCTTCGACGAGCGCACCACGGGCATGCACTGGCAGACGCACAAGCAGGGCGCGGAGCACTACCGGCGCATGGCGGCGCAGTCTGGGGCGAAGCGTATGGACGTCGCGGTGGCGCTGGGCGGCGATCCCGCGACGATTTTCTCGGCCGTGCTGCCGCTGCCGCCGGACATCGACGAGATGCTGTTCGCGGGCTTCCTGCGCGGCGCCCCGGTCGAGATGGTCAAGTGCGAGACCTGCGACCTGGAGGTGCCGGCGCAGGCGGAGATCGTGCTCGAAGGCTACGTCGAGCTGGGAGAGTTGAGGCGCGAAGGGCCGTTCGGCGATCACACCGGCTACTACTCGCTCGATGACGACTACCCGGTGTTTCACGTCACCTGCGTCACCGAGCGGAAGCAGCCGATCTATCCCGCGACCATCGTCGGGCCTCCGCCCATGGAGGACTATTTCATGGGCAAAGCGATCGAGCGGATCTTCCTGCCATTGATGCGGCTGCAGCTGCCGGAGATCCGCGACGTCTCCATGCCGGCGGAGGGAATCTTCCACAACCTGATGCTGGTGGCGATCCGCAAATCGTACACGGGCCACGCGCGCAAGGTGATGCACGCCATCTGGGGCATGGGCCAGGCGATGTTCTCAAAGTGCATTGTGGTGGTGGACGAAGACGTGAACGTGCAGGACGTCCGCGAGGTGGCGTGGCGTGCACTGAACAACATCGACCCCCAGCGCGACATCGAGTTCTCGATGGGCCCGATCGATTCGCTCGACCACGCCAGCCGCCTGCCGAACTACGGCTCGAAGATGGGCGTCGACGCGACGAAGAAGTGGCCGGGCGAAGGCTTCACGCGGCCATGGCCGGACGTGATCCGCATGTCGCCCGAGGTGATGAAGCGGGTGGACGAGTTGTGGAAGAAGGCGGGGCTGAAGTAGGATATTACCAAGCCGTAGTACAATGAAGCAGAGGTAAGACGCATGGAGACCGTAGTCTCGTCCAAGGGGCAGGTGGTAATTCCTTCTGCGCTCAGGCGGAAGTACGACATCAAGAAGGGTACAAAGGTTGAGGTGACGGACCGGGACGGGCGGATCGTGCTCGAGCCGGTCAACCGCGGGACGATCCGCCGGCTGCGGGGCATTCTCAAAGGCACGAAGGTGCTCGAAGGCCTGATGGCCGATCGTGCGCGTGATCGCGAGAAGGAAGATGCAGGCCTGCGTTCTCGATAGCTGGGCCATTCTCGCGTTCCTTCAGGACGAGCCGGCGGCTGGACAGGTAGAGGCCGTCCTGGCGGAGTCGCAGGAGTCCATACGTCCGGCCGTCATCAGCGTCGTCAATCTCGGGGAGGTTTGGTACCAGGTCGCCCGCAAGAGTTCCGAGAAGAAGGCAGATGAGACTGTCAACGAGCTTGAGAAGGCAGGGCTCCGGGTCGAGGAAATCGACTGGGAATTGGCTCGCCTGGCGGCCGGCTTCAAAGCCAGACACCGACTTGCCTATGCCGATTGCTTCGCCGCGGCGCTGGCCAAGCGGGAAGGCGCGGAGGTTCTAACAGGAGACCCGGAGTTCCGGCAGCTTGAGAAAGAAATCAAGGTTCGCTGGTTGCCGTTACGTCCCCGTTGACGTGTAATTCCGCACGCCACGGTTCCAGATTGCGATTGCCGCCGTGAGGAAGACGGCCGTCACCACCGGCAGGATCCAGGTGTAAATCCGGTAGACCTCTTTGTGCAGGATGTGCGCCGTCGGGTAGAAGCTGGCGAAGCCGAAGGGCACGATCCAGGTCAGCAGGAAGCGGATGAACTGGCCGTAGATGTCGAGCGGGTAGCGGCCGAAGGCGAGCATGTTGTAGACGGGCGGCGTCACGCCCACGCGGTCTTCCGCCCAGAAAGACACCGAGGTCAGCATCAGGAAGATCGCCGTGTAGATGGTGCAGCCGCACAGCGAGGCGTAGACGATGAAGAGCCAGCCCGTCGCGCCCAGGTGCAGGCCCAGGCGGTGCGCGCAGATCGTTACGATCACGAATCCCAGCACCGTGTCGCCGAGCGCCTCCAGGCGGAACTGCCCGAATAGCACCTGGAAGAGCGAACTCACCGGCCGGGTCAGCACCTGGTCGAATTTGCCCTGCACGATGTAGGCGTCGCTGAAGAAGTACAGGTTGATGCTGAGCAGGTTGAAGAGCGACATCGGCAGCAGCGAAAAGCCGTAGAGGAACATGATTTCCAGGAAGCTCCAGCCCGCGATGCGCGGCATGCGGCTGAAGATCAGAAAGACCACGGCCACGCTGCACGCGGTGGCCAGCATCATCGAAAGCACCGAGATCAAGAAGTCCAGGCGATAGCCCAGGCGGACCTTGGCGTACTGCACGAAGTACTGGCCGAACAGGGAGAGGTAGCGCATCTAGCCTCCGTGCACTGTGATCTTGCGGCTCATCAGGCTCCAGAAGCGCCGGCCGAACCACAGCAGGAAGACCACCCAGAACAGCTCGATCGCGAGCGCGGCCGCGGTCTGCGCCCACGTCATCTTGCCGAGGTAGATCATGAGCGGCGTGAAACCGATGTGCTCGAAGGGCAGCCAGTGCGAGACCACGCGCAGCGGCGCCGGCAGCAGCGTCAGCGGCACCAGCACGCCCGAAAGCAGGTCCTGAACCCAGAACTTCGCGCGCAGCAGGCCCAGGATCGAAACCAGCCGGATAGCGCACGTCCCCACGATGAAATTCATGGCCGCCACCAGCATCACGCTCGCCGCCAGCGACACCAGGAACACCGCGAAGTGCGCCAGGTCCGCGGGCGGCAGCAGCGGAAAGATCAGGCTCACCACCACCGCGGTCGGCACGGTGAGCAGCAGCAGGCGGAACGCCGATTCCCCGACGGACCGCGCCACGTAGCTGGTCTGCAGGCTGACCGGCTTCAGCAGGGTCATCGTGATGCGGCCGTCCAGGATGTCCTCCGCCATCTCCGCGTCCAGATTGTTGAAGTACATCGAGCGGATGATCCAGCCCACCGCGACGTAGGTGATCATCTGCGGAAAAGTGAAGCCGGCGAAGTGCGGGTCCACATGGAAGATGGCGCGCCAGATGAAGTAGTAGACGGCCACGTTGATCAGGTAGTTGATGATGCCGGTGTAGTAGCGCAGCCGGAACGCGAGCATGTTGAGGAAGCCGATGCGCGAGAATTCCAGGGCTACCGAGGACACCGTTCCGGCTCCGGCACCAGGCCGCCCGTGTAAATGGTGCGGACGACCTCTTCGATGGATTGCTCTTCGATCACGATGTCCAGCACCGTCGCGGCCATGACCACCTGGCGAATGATCTCGGCGGTGGAGTGCTGGGTGTGGTCGAAGGAGAGGCGGTAGGTCATGCCGTCCAGCTTCTCGCGCCGAACGCCGGGGATCTCGATGCGCTCGAAGCGTTCGGCCTGCTCGCGGTCCTTGAGATCGAACTTGATGGTGGCCTCGCGCCAGAGCTGGCGCTTGAGACCGGCGAGGCCTCCATCGAACAGCAGCCGGCCTTTGTCGATGATCATCAGGCGCGGGCACAGCTCCTCGATGTCGGAGAGGTCGTGCGTGGTGAGCAGAACGGTGGTGCCGAAGTCGCGGTTGATGTGCTTCAGGAAGGCGCGGATGCTCTCCTTGGCAACGATGTCGAGGCCGATGGTGGGCTCGTCCAGAAACAGCAGCGGCGGGTTGTGCAGCAGCGCAGCGGCCATGTCGCAGCGCATACGCTCGCCCAGGCTGAGCTTGCGGACCGGTGTGTGGAGGTAGCGGCCGATCTCGAGCACTTCGTCGAACTGTTTCATGCGGGCGGCGTAGTCAGTGTCCGAGACGCCGTAAATCTTCTTCAGCAGCCGGAACGACTCGACCACGGCTATGTCCCACCACAACTGCGTGCGCTGCCCGAAGACGGCGCCGATGGTGCGCGTGTAGCGCGAGCGCTCGGTCAGAGGGACGAAGCCGTTGGCGCGCACGGAGCCGGAGGTCGGCACCAGGATGCCCGTGAGCATTTTGATGGTGGTGGATTTGCCCGCGCCGTTGGGGCCGATGTAGCCGACCATTTCGGCAGGGTGAACCTCGAACGTGATGCCGTCCACCGCGCGCACGGTCTTGTACTCGCGCACCACCAGGTTCTGGAGCGCGCCCCAGAGGCCCTCGCGCCGCTCGAAGGTGCGGAATTCCTTGATCAGGCTTTCGACTTGGATGGCGCCGCGCACTAAACTTCAGGGTATCGCAGGGGGGGGGCAGCCCCTAGCGGAGCTCTTCCATGATCTTGTCGAGCGCTTCACGCGGTGGCCGCGTCTTTGATTCGGGCAAGGTGCCGAGCGGTGCGTCCACCAGGTTCAACTGATCGATGAAGTGCTTGCGCGTGGGATCGAGATACAGGATGCCGGTGACCACGTGTCCCGCGGTCTCGGCTTCGTTGAGCGTCCGTAAGGCGTTCATCTTATCGGCAGGATCGTAATCGCGCCCCAGCTTCTTAAGCAGCAGCCGGGATCCGTCGTGGAGCGTGATCTCGCGGACCTCGCCTTCCGGGATCTCAACGGTGATGTCGGCGAAGGCCGGCACGAAATCGAGCTCCTGGAGCGGCTCGTCGTGCTCCTTCATGTAGGCGTAGCTCTTGGTGGAACCTTCGTGGTCGTTGAAGGTAACGCAGGGCGAAATCACGTCGATGATCGACAGGCCGTGGTGCGCGATGGCGGCCTTCAGAATGGCCTGCAACTGCCGCTTGTCGCCGGAGAACGAGCGAGCCACGAGCGTGGCGCCCAACTGAATCGCCTCCACGCAGCAGTCGATTGGCGTGAGGTCGTTGATCACGCCGGTCTTGAGCTTGGCCCCCAGGTCGGCCGTCGCTGAGAACTGGCCCTTGGTCAGGCCGTAGACGCCGTTGTTCTCGATGATGTACACCTGCCGGATGTTGCGGCGCAGCATGTGGATGAACTGGCCGATGCCGATGGACGCGGTGTCGCCGTCGCCCGAGACCGTGATCCCGAACAGGTGGCGATTGGCCAGAATCGCGCCGGTGGCGACCGAGGGCGCGCGGCCGTGCACGGAGTTGAACCCGTGCGCCACGTTCAAAAAGTACGCCGGCGATTTCGACGAGCAGCCGATGCCGGAGAACTTGGCCACCGACCATGGCTCAATTCCCATGTCATAAAACGCCTCGATGATGCGCTCGGAGATGGCGTTGTGGCCACAGCCCGCGCACAGCGTGGTGCGGCCGCCCTTGTAGCTGGCAACCTCGAGGCCGATGTGGTTGGTCTTCTTGGGCGGCGCGGTGGTGGTGGACATCAGAGTCCCTCCTGGCGGACGATTTCGTCGGTTATGGTGCGCGCATCGAGCGGCAAGCCGCCGTAATAGCGCACGCTGCGGATTTTGGCGATCAGCTCCGGCTCAAACTCCAAACGCATCAGCATCACCAACTGGGCATCGCGATTCTGGTCGATGACATAGACGCGCTCGTGGCGCCGGACGAAATCGATCAGCTCCTCGCCGAAGGGGAAGGCCTTGAGGCGCAGGTAACTGGTCTCGATGCCCTGTTCCCGAAGCAACTGGTCGCGGCTCTCTTCGGTGCCGTAGCGCGACGTGCCCGCGCAGACTAGGCCGACATGGGCGCGGCTGTTGAGATCGAGGTGCGGCGCCGGCATCGCCCCGCGGATGCTTTCGAACTTGCGCGTCAGACGGTCCATGTTGTTCATGTAGTCGTCTTCACGCTCGCTGTAACCCGCGCGGTCGTTGTGGCCGCTGCCGCGCGTGAAGAATGCCGCGGCGGGATGGTTCGTGCCGGGAAGCGTACGGTAGCCGACCCCGTCGCCATCCACGTCGCGATAGCGCGCGAACCCGCCCAGCTTGGTCAGATCCTCGGCGTTCAGAACCTTGCCGCGCTCGATGGGCTTCTCGGGGTAGAGGAAAGGCTCGGAGGGCCAGTTATTCATTCCCAGGTCGAGGTCGCTCATCACGAAGACCGGCGTCTGAAAGCGCTCGGCCAGGTCGAAGGCGTCGATCATCATGCTGAAGCACTCGCGCGGAGAGGAAGGGAAGAACATGGGGTGCTTGGTGTCGCCGTGAGAGAGCATCGCGGTCGAGACCAGGTCGCCCTGCATGGTGCGCGTGGGCAGGCCAGTCGAAGGCCCGACGCGCTGCACGTCCACGATCACCGCGGGGATTTCGGCGTAGTAACCCAAGCCCGTGAACTCGGACATGAGCGAGATGCCGGGACCCGAGGTGGCGGTCATGGAGCGCGCGCCCGCCCAACTGGCGCCCAGCACCATGCCGATCGACGCCAGTTCGTCTTCGCCCTGCACCACGGCGTAGGTGGCCTGGCCCGTTTCCTTGTCGATCCGGAACCGCTTCAGGTAGCCGATCAGCGACTCCACCAGCGAGGACGACGGCGTGATGGGGTACCAGGTGACCACGGTCACGCCGGCGAACATGGCGCCTAGCGCGCAGGCCGCGTTGCCATCGATGATGATCTTGCCGGCCGTGGCGTTCATGCGCTGGACCGAGTAGCGATCGGTCTTGGTCA
>Ga0265338_10008200_pt1 | contig 12731 bp, 8 predicted proteins | sample 42126metaG_FD_193579 | JGI IMG/M metagenome (GOLD analysis project Ga0265338, IMG submission 193579) | Rhizosphere microbial communities from Carex aquatilis grown in University of Washington, Seatle, WA, United States - 4-21-26 metaG | ecosystem: Host-associated > Plants > Roots > Rhizosphere >... | reverse complement strand
GGGCTCCTCAAACGTGCCGGGTAGGCTGATGCCCAGGTTGGCGTGTTTGCTCTCGCCGGGGCCGTTGACCACGCAGCCCATGACGGCGACTTTCAGTTCCTCGACGCCGGGGTAGGTTTTGCGCCATTCAGGCATGGAGGTGCGGAGGTAGGTCTGGATCTGCTCGGCCAGGTGCTGGAAATAGGTGCTGGTGGTGCGGCCGCATCCGGGGCAGCTTGTGACCTGGGGCATGAAGCTGCGGATCTGGAGCGACTGGAGAATCTGCTGGGCGGCCTGGACTTCCTCAGTGCGGTCGCCGTTGGGTTTGGGGGTGAGGGAGACGCGGATGGTGTCTCCGATGCCGGCGAGGAGCAGCGGGGCGAGGCCGGCGGTGGAGGCGATGAGGCCCTTGGCGCCCATGCCGGCTTCAGTGAGGCCGAGGTGCAGCGCGTAGTGGCAGCGCGAGGCGAGGCTGGTGTAGACGTCGATGAGGTCGCGGACGCCGGAGACCTTTGCCGAGAGGATGATCTGGTCTTCGCGCAGGCCGTAGCGCTGGGCTGCCTGGGCTGAGTCGAGGGCGCTGACGACCATGGCTTCCATCATGACTTCGCGGGCGGGAAGCGGGTTGGCGGACTTCGAATTCTCGTCCATCATGCGGGTGAGGAGCGCCTGATCGAGCGAGCCCCAGTTGACGCCGATGCGGACGGGCTTCTGGTTTTCGACGGCACACTCGACCATGACCTGGAAGTTGTCGTTGTCCTTTTTGCCGATGGAGGCGTTGCCGGGATTGATGCGGTACTTGGCCAGGGCGCGGGCAGTGGCGGGGAATTTCTTGAGCAGGATGTGGCCGTTGTAGTGGAAGTCGCCGACGATGGGGACACGGATGCCGCGCTTGTCGAGACCCTCGACGATTGCCGGGACGGCGGCGGCGGCGTCCTCGTTGTTGACAGTGACGCGGACGATCTCAGAGCCGGCGAGGGCGAGCGCGGCAACCTGGTCGATGGTGCCCTGGACGTCGGCGGTGTCGGTGTTGGTCATCGACTGGACGACGACCGGGACCTCCCAGCCGACTTTGACCTGGCCGATGCGGACAGTAGGCGTCTTCCTGCGTTGGATTTCCGGCATAGAGACCTCAGAACCAGTTTACTAGTTTCCAGTTGTCGGTATTCAGTTGTCAGTTGTCAGCGTTGGCTTAACGCGAACGGGCCGATGCTATCATTGATATCAGTGATAGCATTGATATCAAATTGGGGGGGAGGGGGTACTTGTTTTCCCCTTTGCAACCCGCCCGGGCCACGCCGCCTCCCTCAGGAACCTTGCGCCGCGCGCATGATATCAGTGATATCATTGATATCAATTCGGGGGGAGGGGGGTAGTTCTTTTGCGCTTCGCAGCCCGCCCGGGCCACCGCCCCTGCCAGCTAAATGGTACCGCAGGGTGGGATTTCTCACGATGCAGTACGATTTTGAAGGCTCCTTTTCGCTTACCATGCTGATTCTATTCATTACCATTGCTCAATCTCCCACATTATGAACCCATGCTCAGGGGGGGAGGGGGGTACCCACTTTTTTCCCCCTTCGCACCCCGCCCGGGCCAACGCCGCACCCCTCGTGAGCCTTGCACCGCGCGCCTGGTCAAACCAAAAAGGCGGATGCTAGCACTGCTCGCATTGATATCATTGATATCAAAACGGGGGGAGGGGGGTACTTCTTTTTCCCCTTCACACCCCGCCCGGGCCCACCGCCACCTCACTCCGTCGAAAATCATCTCTATCTCCACCAATCTCCATCGTCCCTACGGGACTCGAACATCTCAAATGGGCGCCTTCCCCACGCTGAAGCGCGGGGCTAACGACCACTGCGCCTACGGCGCGCCTCCCGCGATCCTCGCGATTGTCCATCCCCTTCGCTGGACCCGCGGGTCCATGAACACTCAGGAACCTCGTACCGCTCGCCTGGTCAAACCTAAAGGCGAATGCTATCACTGCTCGCATTGATATCATTGATATCAAAACAGGGGGAGGGGGTACTACTTTCTCCCCTGAAACGGGGAAAGGAGCTTCGCCGGGAAGCTCCTTTCCAGTTTGAGTATGTGCCAGAGGCGCCAGGGCGGCTGTGTCGGGGGTCACAGGAGCCAGTTGTCAGTTTTCAGTTTTCAGTTGTCAGAAGGTTGCCGTGGATCGCAGCGGGCGTGTACCCATCCAGCTGCGGGGAGAGGAAGTTATTGGGTCAGCCTGAGCCTCCATGTGTTCTCGAAAGCCGTAGTGTTCTGTGAGAACTGTACGAAACTGCACAACTTCTTTTGTTGGACAAGCGCATCATCAGGTTGAAGAGGACTTGACGGAAATTCTCCTTCCTGCCAGCGTCACAACTCCTACACTTCTCTTCCTCAAGCCGCGCATCCCAGCTCCGTGAAAAGGTGCAGCACGGCTCGGTTCAGCCCTCTTTTTGGACGATATAGATAAAAAAATCAGGACGCCTAAGCAGTTCTCGTCCACGCCAAGGAACTCTACTCCACCGTACTGAATGCTACGCACATTCCGAAAGGAGCAATTTTGGGAAAACTTGAAGGCAAGGTTGCAGTCATCACGGGTGGGTCGAGCGGCCTGGCTCTGGAGAGCGCCAAGCGGTTTGTTGAAGAAGGCGCCTACGTTTTCATCACGGGCCGGAGGCAGGAGGCGCTGGATGAAGCCGTGAAGCTGATTGGCCGGAACGTGACCGGCGTGCGCGGCGACGCGGCAAATCTCGATGACCTCGACCGTCTGTTCGACACAGTCAAGCGGGAAAAGGGCAAGATCGACGTTTTGCTTGCGAGCGCAGGCAAGGGCGAAGCCGCCAAACTGGGCGAGATTACCGAGCAGCACTTCGATGCGGGCTTCAACCTGATTGTGCGCGGAACGCTGTTTACGGTTCAGAAGGCGTTGCCGCTGCTCAACGATGGCGGATCGATCATCCTGATCGGGTCCGTTGCTTCAGTAAAAGGTTTTCCTGGTTTCAGCGTGTATGCGGCAAGCAAGGCGGCATTGCGCTCATTCGCACGCACGTGGCTCAACGAACTGAAGGACCGGCATATCCGGGTAAACGTGCTGAGCCCGGGGCAGGTGGACACACCGGATTCCCAGCGGCTGGACAAGGCGACGAGGGAGATGTTCGAATCCCTGATCCCGCGGGGAAAGATGGGTCGTCCAGAGGAAATTGCGGCGGCCGCGCTGTTTCTTGCTTCAGGCGAGTCGAGCTACGTGAATGGGGTGGATTTGGCTGTTGACGGCGGCTTCTCGGCCATCTGAGTTCGCGCCGGATCGCCGCAAGTGGCCGATCCGCTGGGACCGCTACTTTACTGAACTCAACAGATCTACCGAATGGAGTAATGATGGGAAAGCTTCAAGGCAAGGTTGCAGTTATCACCGGTGGCGCCACCGGCATTGGCCGCGCCGCGGCAAAACGCTTCATCGAGGAGGGCGCTTTCGTCTTCATCTTCGGCCGCCGGCAGCCAGAGCTCGACGCCGCTGTGGCCGACCTCGGGCCCAATGCCCGTGCGGTGAAGGGCTCGGTCTCCGATCTGGCCGACCTCGACCGACTCTACGCGGCGGTGAAGGCCGAGCGCGGAACCCTCGACATCGTCTTCGCCAATGCCGGGGTGGGAAGCCCGCTTCCGCTGGGCAAGATCACCGCCGAGCACATTGACGAAACCTTCGACACCAATGTGAAGGGTACGATTTTTACGGTGCAGAAGGCGCTGCCGCTGATGGGCAAGGGCGGTTCGATCATCCTGACGGGCTCGAGCGCCGGCACTACGGGCGCCCCGGCAATGAGCGTTTACAGCGCCAGCAAGGCGGCAGTGCGCAACCTGGCGCGCACCTGGGCGGAAGACCTGAAGGGCACCGGCATCCGGGTAAACGTGCTGTCGCCCGGGCCCACGGCCACCGAACTCGCCAAGGCAGCGCTAGGCGAGGAGGGCCAGAAGGTCTACGCCACGATGACTCCGCTCCAGCGTATGGCCGATCCCGCGGAGATCGGCGCGGCGGCTGCTTTTCTCGCGTCGGACGATAGCAGCTTCATGACTGCCAGCGAGCTCGCCGTGGACGGCGGCCTGGCGCAAATCTGATTGGCCCGAGTTGAAGGATTCCAAAACGTCCGATCAGGTCGGACACGATCCGATGTAAGGGAAAAGGAGAGATTTCGATGAGCATCGAAGAGAATGTCCAGGTTGTGAAGAATTTTCTTGCGGCACTCGGCGGCCGCGATAAGCAAGGTCTGCTGGCGTTGGTTGCCGAAGATATTGAGTGGATTGTTCCGGGCGAGGACTGGCCGCTGGCCGGCACGCACCGCGGGCACGCGGGATTGGAGAATCTACTTCAGAAGGCGAACGAAACGGTGGAAACTTCGTATCCAGAGCCCCCCGAGCTTATAGCGCAGGGTGACCGGGTTCTGGTCATCGGCTTTGCTACGGGGAGAATCAAAGCCACGAACGGGAAGTTCGAAGACCATTGGGTCTTCGACATTACCGTTCGTAAGGGCAAGGTGGCGAAGATCCGGGAGTTTATCGACACCCAAGCCGTGGCGCGGGCCTCCGAGACGGCCGCGAGTCCCCGGCTTCAACCCGTCTGAAATTGGCGGATCTCGGTTCGTGCAATTTCGCCCATGCGATCAATGAGACCCGATGGATTGATCCGGGGCTGATGTGCGGGTGTGGAGAGGCTGCGGAAAAAGGGAACGATGGGACGTTGACGAGGGGAAAACACCCCCCCCCGGGGCTGAAGCCCGGATCTCTTCTACGGGCTTTATACGGCGGTTGTCAGCGGAGGGTAGCGATGGGGGCGGGGTCCATGTCGGCGTAGTCCTGGTTTTCGCCTCCCATGCCCCAGCAGAACTTGTAGGCGCTGGTGCCGACGCCGGCGTGGATGGACCAGCCGGGTGAAGCTACCGCTTCGCGATTCTCAATGACGATGGGCCGGGTCTCGTGGGGCGGGCCCATGAGGTGGAAGACGCGGGCATCTTCAGGCAGGTCGAAGTAGAGGTAAATTTCCGAGCGGCGCATATGGGTGTGGGGTGGCATGGTGTTCCAGGCGCTGCCTTGGTGCAGATGAGTTACGCCCATGACGAGCTGGCAGCTTGGCACGCCGCCGGTGTGGATGTACTTATAGACGGTGCGGCGGTTGCAGGTTTCCGCCGAGCCCAGCTCAGTGGGCTCCGCTGTTTGACCGCGGACTACGGCGGTGGGGTGCTGCGCGTGGGCCGGGTAGCTGAGCAGGTAAAAGGCGGCGGGCTGCGCGGGATCTATGGACTCGAAGCGGATGACGGGATTGCCGCGGCCGATGTATACGAGGTCGAGGTTGGCGAGCTGATGCGTATCGCCGTTGATGTGGACGATGCCGGGGCCGCCGACGTTGAGCGCGCCCAGTTCGCGACGCTCAGTGAAGTACTGCGCGCGGAGTTCCGGAGGTGTGGGGAGGGCGATTGGCTCGGCGACCGGAACGGCCATGCCTACTACGGCGCGGTCGAGATCGAGATAGTTGAGAGTAAGTGCGCCGGGCCGGCTGAGACAGGGAAGCAGGAAGGTGTCGCGAAGTTCCTGCGTGGTCATGCGCGGGTAGCGTTGCGGATCTGCCATCAGGATGGTCTTCATTGCTTCCCCTTTTGCTTTGCCGGAGAGGGCGATTGCGGGCGCTGCTGGATGAGCCATTGGACAAGCTCCCTGCCGGCGGCGAAGTTATCGAACTGGCTGTAAACGGCGGGGTTGTTGCGGCCATCAGTGTACTCGTTGTAGAGCCACGGGTCGACATTTGCGTAGACGGTGCCGCGGCCGTAGCGGGCGGTGGCCATGACGACGTCGCCGCGGTCAGTGAGGAGGGCGGTGGCGCCGCGGCTGAGCGAGATGGCGCAGGTGTCCTTCATGTAGAGGGTGTGGCTTTGGTGGAAGAGCGGCCCGCCGGGGGATACAGGGATGCTGCCGCTTTCGACGAGGTCGCCGTGGACGCGGTCGTTAAGGACGTGGTGATGGAGGACGTTGAGGAAGTGGATGCCGAAGCGGTCGGCGAGAAGGTTGAGGTGCTCGATGTCGGCGTTGGGCGGGTCGTTTTCCATGAGGATGAGGACGCCGCCGCGATGCACCCATGCGGCGATGACGTCAGCGTCGGCGGGGGTGATGTAATGGGGATTTGGATTTTTTATCGGGATGTCGGGCGAGACGATGAGGTAGTAAGCGGCGCTTTGCAGGTTGGCGGCGGTTGGGGCGGCGAAGAGCGTTTGCGTTTGCAGGCCGGCGCTCTGCAGCATGTGGTCGAAGAGCGAGTAGCCGGAGTCGCTGAAGTCAGTGAATTTGTAGTGGAAGGACTCTGGCTGGCCGGCGGCGTTGGTGCGCTGCTGGCTGTTGAACCAGGCGTCTAGCAGGACTGTGTCGGCGGTGGTGGGGGCGAGGTCGGCTTCAGTGGAGGCGAGGAGGAATGCGCCGAGGCTGGTGGCCGGGTTGGTTGGATCCGGTTGGCGCACGGATGCGAGACGGCGATTCCAGGCGCGCATGGCGACGGCGCGGAAGGACGGGGGCAGTTGGTGAAGACGTACGGCCTTTAGCAACGCGTATGTGGTCAGGCAGTCGGCGGTGGCGCTGGGAGAGGGTGAGCCGGGCAATTGTGCTGCGAGCTGGCGAAGTGAGGTGAGGGCGTGGGCGTGCGCGGGATCGCCTTGAGGGAAGTTGGGGAGGGACTCGACCAGGGATGCCGCGGACCAGGCTTGCGCGAAGGAGGGATCCTGCGCGGGATGGGTTGCGGCGCTGGTGGAACTCTGAGCGAAGCTGCGCGCCAGGGGGAGGAGGTCCTGGGGGCGCTGGAATTCGGCGGCATAGTTGGAGAGGAAAGCCTGGGCGACGCATGGCTGCGGGGTGGGCGGGGATGGTGGTGTGGCGATGGATTCCGGAGCAAGTCCGCAGGAAGGGGCGAGACGGTTGCGGAGCTGGCGGGCTGACGCGTAGTAATCGGGTTTGAGGGTGACGCGGTAGAGCAGCATGAGCTGCCGGCCGAGGAGCGCGTCGGCGTAGGGCGAGCGACCGGGAGCGTTCCAGTTGGGATCGGCGAGGACGGCGTCGACGGTGCGGCGGGAGTAGAGGAAGTATGCGCCGTTGGCTGAGTTGTACCACTGGGCTTCGAGGGCCTGGAGGCGAAGGCCGGTTTCGGTATCCCAGGCGGCGGCGGACGATGGCGGTGCGGTGGCGAGGATGGTATTTGCCGCCACGGCGGACCGATTGGGGGGCGGTTGGGGGGCGGCTGAGGCCCGGTGCATAGCGAGGGAGGCGGCCGCAAACAGCGCGCAGACGAAAAGCAGACGCCGCGAATGGAGCCGGCGGGGGGCGCGCCGGGACAGCGTGATGGGACGCGCGGATTGAAGTGGGAGGAGCACGGTTAGTCGAACCTCACCACTATAAATTTGCGGACTGGCGTGCGTCACTTTGCGGCCTCAGTCTGGCGGAGTACAATCCGCTGCGATCCTGTATTCGCATTCGTGCCGGTTCTCCCCGGAGCCTTTGATTGCGAAGAGAAAGCAAAGGTGGATTGTGAACCGGACCGCAACCGAAACTCAGGCGCAATCACTGCCCGCGAATGCCTACACGCCGCTGAAGCCTGGCGAAGCGTACACGCCGATTGTCTCAGGAGCATTGAGCCAGCCCGAACTCACGCTGCGCGCGGTTTTCTGGGGTTCAGTTTTCTGCGTTGTTTTCTCGGTGGCCTCGGCTTATTCGGCGCTGAAGGTGGGGCAGGGAATGGAAGCTGCGATTCCGATTTCGATTCTTGCGATCGGCATGGCGCGGCTTTTCCGGCGGCGATCGAGCCTGCTGGAGAACGTGATCATCACCGGCATTGGAGCGGCGTCGGCGTCTACGGTTGCAGGCGCGGTGTTCACGGTGCCCGCGCTTTACGCGCTGCAACTGGCGCCGCACCCGGTGCAGACGATCTTCATCTGCCTGGCCGGCGGATGCCTTGGCGTTCTGTTTCTGATTCCGCTGCGGCGCTACTTTGTGCGCGAGATGCATGGTCAGTTTCCGTTTCCGGAGGCGACGGCGATTACCGAGGTGCTGGTGACGGGAGAGAAGGGCGGAACGCAGGCGCGGCTGCTGTTGCAGGCCACGGCGATTGCCGGCGTGTATGACTTCCTGGTGAGCACGTTCCATGTTTGGAAGGAGTATCTGAATTTTCAGTTCATTCCCGCGGTGCGCGGGCTGGCGGAGCGCGGGCGCATGGTTTTCGGGTTTGACGCCATTGGCTTCATTCTCGGGCTGGGCTACGTGATGGGGCTGCGCAGCGCAATTGTGTTTTGCGCCGGCGGCATCATGGCGAATTTTGTGCTGATCCCGCTGATCTGGTTTACCGGCAGCCACATGGAATTTGCGGTGTATCCGGGCACGACGCCGATTGCGCACATGACGGCGGTGGAGATTTATCGCAACTACGTTCGGTTTATCGGCGTGGGAGCGATTGCCACGGCGGGCATCGTGGGCGTGATCAAGTCGCTGAAGGTGATTGTGTCAGCGTTTGGGATCGCGCTGCACACCTTCCGCCACGGTGAAGCGCCGCAGACCGAGCGGACTGACAGGGACATTCCGATTCTCACTATCCTGCTGGGCGTGGTGATTGGCGCGCTGGCTGTGGCCATTTTCTTCGGCAGTTTGAAAGTGTCATTTACGGTTCTGGCCGCGGGCCTGGTGCTGACGCTGCTGTTTGCATTTTTCTTTACGTCGGTGGCGGCCAACGCCATTGCGACCACGGCCAACAATCCGGCCTCAGGCATGACCATGCTCACGGTGATCATCTCCTGCCTGGTTCTGCTGAGGTTCGGGCTGAGCGGCAATACGGGAATGTTTTTTGTGATGGCGATTGCAGGGATGGTGTGCACGGCGCTGTGTGCGTCAGGCCAGTTTATTACGGACCTGAAGGCGGGCTATTGGCTCGGGTCCACGCCGGCGGCACAGGAGAAGGTGAAGTTTCTCGGCGTGGTTCTTGCCGCGGTTACCGCGGGGCTTACGATCATCCTGCTGGCGCACACGTTTCAGTTTGGCGAGGCGGCTGCGGGGGACACGCGGCAGATTCTGGCAGCGCCGCAGGCGTCCATCCTGAAGGCGCTGGTGGTGGGTTTCATGAGCCACCAGCCGGTGACGTACATGCTGTTTGGCATTGGCGCGCTGATTACGCTGGTGCTGGAGATGCTGGGGCGCTCATCGCTGGTGTTTGCGCTGGGCCTTTACCTGCCGCTAAACCTGACCACGCCGATTCTTGCCGGCGGAATTCTTTCGCACATGGTGAATCGGCGCGCGGAAAAAACCGGCGGCGAGCGCGGCAACACGATTCGCGAGCGCGGGGTGATTCTGGCATCGGGATTGATGGCGGGGGGCGCGCTGGGCGGTGTGCTGGGAGCGGGACTGCGTCTCATCCCCAGCTTCAGCGAAAGCTGGATTCAAACGCCGTTTTATTCAAATGAGCCGGTTTCGCAATGCGTATCTGCAATTCTGTTCCTGGGAGTTTGCGGTTATGTGTGGTTCGTGTCAATGAAGCGATCAAAGGAGGAGTGATGGATCAAGCGGGGAAGTTTGTAGCCGACGCCGTTCTGGGGATCGACACACTTTGGGGCGGCGATGTGATGTGCGCCTCCGGCACAGGCCGCTTTATTGCCGATTCCTGGTTCTCCGATGAGCCGTTGCCTGCGGCTTATACGCATCCCGCGGCTGCGCGACTGCGCCAATGCGGCGGTGTTTCCGGCAAGGAGCTCGATCGCGAGGCGCTCGACGAGTACCTGGGCGCGGTGAACTTCCAAGAAGATATCAGTGGCGTGCGCAAGGAAGCGGAGTCGATCGGCGGCCTGCGCGGCGCGTATCTGGATGGGCTGGCGATTTGCCTGGAGACCATGTGGGACCTTGCCATGGAAGTTGCGGGGCGCGGCGATCCGGTGCCGTACACACGGGCGGTTGAGGCTTCAACCGGAAAACCGCCGGAGCCCTCGAGGCCGCAGGCCAAGCGCGAGCGGGTGGCCGAACTCCTTGGCCGTGCCGGCTATTCGTCGCACGACGCCGCCGGTCTGCAGGCGGCTGTGGATGCGTGGCGCAACGAGCGCATCTGCCCGATGGCCAGCGTGCGTGCGCTGGGCGCCGCGGTGATTGCGCATTTCGATATTCTCAGCGCGCGCAATTTGCTTCATTACCTGCCGCACGAGCTGGCCGGGGTGCCGCGCGCCAACATCAGCTTTATGCCCATCAAGGAAGCGTGGTTTTCCGGCTCAATGAACTACCTGGGCCGCGCGCGCAACGCCGATGACTCGCCCCAATATGAAGCGACTTATGAGATCAATGCCTCGCTCAAGATTTCTTATCCCGAATTCGAGCAGCTTGTGAGCCACGAGGTTGTGCCCGGGCATGTGACCACGTTTGCCTACCTGCAAAAGCTTTACACGCTTCACCGGGCGGGTTTTGAAGCGAGCGTTCTGACCATGAACACGCGCGCCGCCACGCTTTTTGAGGGGCTGGCGAACAACGCCATTCTTATTGCGCACGGCATTACGGAAGTGGACCAATTGCCCGATGAGGATGCACAGATCGGCGCGCTGCTTGCGCTGCTCCAGGACGATGCCAAGAACCAGTCTTCGTGGATGACGTGGGGCGAGGAGCGCGCGCAGGCGGAGGTGGCAGCCGCTCTGCGCCGCGATTTTCTGGTGACCGAGGAACGTGCGGGCAAGCTCTCCGGCGCTTGGGGACGGCATCCTCTGCTGGGGCGGATGTATCTGCCGGCGTATCGCGCGGGTACGGAAAAAGTGGCCGCGCTGCGCCGCGCGCACCCGCCGGAACGAGTTCTGCCGGCTCTTTACGGCTGCTGCGGGCTGGTGGATGTGAAGACGATCGACATGGCGCTTTCTTGAATATTGACGGTCGTTGTTTGATCCGGGGGCGCCTCTTCTTACGCCCCCTTCGGGGGCTGCCGCGTGCATTCGCTGTTTTTCCCCAGGCTTGCGCCTGGGGCTAGCGTCTTTTGCCCGCTACGCGGGCTGAGAAGCGCGATCCAACCGGAACCGTCAGAAACAACTGCACGCTACGTGGGCTGAGAAGCCAAATCAAAGGAGAACCGTCAGAAACATCGACGCACTACAATAGGAGCGAGTGGCCCCGTAGCTCAGATGGATAGAGCATCGGTTTCCTAAACCGCAGGTCGGCTGTTCGAATCAGCCCGGGGTCACCATTCTTTCTCATCCAATGCCGCAGAGTTCTGCCTTTGACGTGAGGCTCATTGACCGGATATAAATGTTGATGTCATTGAAATCAGTTTGATGACATAGCGGCTGTTCTGCTGACCGGAATGGCCATTCACATCATCACTATCGCCCGGGATGTACGGGAAGGCGGTGTAATTCCGCCACTGCCCCGCAACTGTGAGCGCCCCTGCTTTTTCTGCGTCATTGGGAAGAAGGCAGGCGATTCAGCCCAAGCTCTCTTTCTTGAAGAGAGCGCAACAAAACCACTGAGGCCGAGAGGTGTTCGACCTTGGGAAGGTGGCTGGGAAAGGCGCGAGTCAGGAGACCGGTCTCCGGCGTTTTACCGCTTGCGTTCCGAGGGGAACGAAGGAGCCAACATGCGCGTCACTCTTCCTCAGTGCTTCCGGCTTTTGCGGCTGGCCAAGATTCTTGTGCCGGCTGTTCTTCTTTGTGCTATCGAGGCCCATTCCGCATCGATCCGCGGCACCGTGACGGATGCCAGCGGCGCGCGCGTCATCGGCGCCGCCGTTGCTCTTGTCCAGAACGGCAAGGTGGTGGCGACGGCTGTGTCGCGGGCTGACGGCAGCTATGAAATCCTGGCCGGGAACAGCGGCCGGTTCTTTTTGCTGGTGTCAGCGCCCACCTTCCGCCAGCTTGAGACACCGGGGTTCTATGCAGGCCGGCTCGATGGGGTGGAGCGCAACCTGGTGCTGGAGCCGGAGTGGGTGCGGCAGTCGATTGTGGTGACTGCGACCGGCACGCCCACTCCGCAGCCGCAGACAAGCGCAGCGACGTCCGTGATTGGACCAACAGAGCTGGACGGAAGCACGACGCTGGTGAGCGATCTTCGGCTCATGCCAGGGACCTCGGTGGTGGAGATCGGCCAGCGTGGATCTCAGGCGTCGTTATTCATCCGTGGCGGAGACTCCGATGACAACCTGATCCTGGTAGATGGCGTGGATGCGGGCGATCTGGGGGGGCGGTTCGATTTTGGCAATCTGCCCACTACTGCCCTGGAGAGCGCCGAAGTGTTCCGCGGCACGGATTCCAGCCTATACGGCGCGGGCGCCGTGAGCGGCGTGGTAAGCCTGACCACTCCGCGCGGAACCACAAGTAATCCGTCCTTTTTTCTTGAAGGCGACGCCGGCAACTTCAACACGTCGCACGAAGAGGCATCGTTGGCGGGCGCGCACAACAAATTCGATTACCTGGCCGCGTACAGTTGGCTGCAAAGCACGAACTCCGTGCCGAATGACACGATGCACATCGCGTCGCCCGCGGGGAATTTTGGCTGGCAGCCGAGCGGCAAGACACAGATCCGCGGCACGGTGCACTACAACGTGGCTTCAACAGGCGATCCCAATGCATGGGATTTTTACCATGTGGCGGACCTGGCTACGCAGAAGGACCAGGATCTGTACGTCAGCGCGGCATTCGATAACCAGACCACGGCGAGCTTTCACAACGTGATTCGCTATGGCGCGACGCGGAAGCGCGAGCAATCGGCGCTGTGGCAGCAGAGCGGCAACG